>ERZ1026903.150-NODE-150-length-37505-cov-5.445981_pt1 | contig 37505 bp, 29 predicted proteins | sample MGYA00380180_ERZ1026903 | MGnify/ENA primary metagenome ERZ1026903 (study PRJEB33269, sample SAMEA4719816) | human gut metagenome | biome: human-associated habitat; feature: organic feature; material: feces | place: Cameroon | collected 2013-10 ... | reverse complement strand
AGACAGGAGCAGCTCCATAACCATCGGGAAATTCTGTTCGTCTGGCGGTGCTTCATATTTCAGATAGAACACCAGAGCCAGAAGCAGCATACTCGCCGCCGTATCCCAGAACGGGTCTTGCGACTGTGAGCCTTTCGGCGTGGTCGCCTTAAACAAGTTTGTTACCAACCTCTGAACATCGTTATCGTTCCGCAGATAGACAAAGGGATTGTAACAATGGCTGCGGTGCATATTGATAAGGTCAAGCACACGCACCTCATAGCCTTTGTTTTCCAACAGACCGCCGATGTCACGGACGATTTCGCCCTTTGGGTCGAGTATTACAAAAGATGTGTTGCACTGCATAGCATTTGGCTTGCAGAAAAACCTCGTTTTTCCCGCACCAGAACCGCCGCAGACTAAAATATTCAGATTCCTGCGGTGCTTTTTCCCGTCCAACCCGATACGGACATTCTGGGTCAAAAGCTTATTAGCTGACGGGTCTTTATCTCGGTACTTCTTATTCAAAGCACCTGCGTTGCCCCATTTCGCAGAGCCGTGTTCCTCACGCCTGCGGTAATTCCTGCGTGTAGAGAAATAAACGCCGATGCCCATAGCGTAGGCAAGTAAAAAAATGAGGACAGTCTTTACGCTGTCCTCACATACCATTATTTCAAACGGATTGCCCATCGCCACAGGCAGACCTCGGATAATCTCTACAAGACCGCCGCTGACATAGGGTGCTGTCAGCAGGGCAAGCCATACGACAGGAAGTATGCCGCAGACAGAAAGGATTAAGCTCGTTTTCTGGTCATCGTTCCTCATTGCACCTGCAATGCACGACCTTAACCTTTTTTGTCGGAGCGTGTGCCACCTTGCTTATCAGCTCGTCAACAGGCTCGGTGGGGCGTTCCTCCTGTAACTGCCGTGTACGCAGGGTGTTTAAGGCGTTGATGACGATATTCTTATCGTACTTGTCAAGTGCGATATGGTATCGTTCCTCTCTCATAGTCTTCACCTCCGATTAGCGTTCCTGCTCTTTGTTCTTTGCAGGCTTGTTCTTTTCCATACTCTTATACATATCGCTCTGGATTTCGCCCAGAACATCACGCATCGTGCCAAGCTCTCCCTTGAATGCCTGCGTATCCATTTCTGCATACTCTCTGGGAAGTCTGGAAAAGTCAAACCCTCTGGTATCCACGCCGTAACGGGAGCTTACCATATAGGCAACGCAGAAGGATTTGAAATCGGAAGCATCACGGCTCTCGTTGTGCTTAAAGTCATAGACTGCTGCCGATACCTCTTTTGCCATACTCACGAACAGCACTTCCTCGGAAAGCCCCTTCTTAACAAAAATGGTCTGCTGAGAGCTGTCATAATAGGCAGGCAGTTCAAGCTCACCGACGGGTACACAGGGTACAGGGCTTGCATCAATCAGAGCCGACACAAGCTCACGCATGGATTTCGGCTCCTGTTCCTGCTGCCTGTCCTTTGCCGAGGTTTCGGAAATATCATAAACCACTTTGGCATTGTAGGAGATGCCCTTTGTCCCGTCCTCACGGGTGTATTCCTTGCTCGGCTCAAGGATAATAATTTTCTGTGCGTCCTTATTCACATAGACACGGTTCGCTTTCCATTTGCTGTACTCTTTAAGCTGCGTTGCTTCGGGCATCTGTGCTGATACCAGAATAGCGTTAGCCACGGAGTAACGGTCAAAGCGACCCTGCACATCAAGATACTGGCGGAAGCTGTCGCCGCTTGCCACCATTTCAGAGCAGGTATTGTCAATCAGCTCATAGGCTTCTTTCCGCTGTGCCTGCTTTGCGGCAGCCCATTCCTCTTTATCAAAAGGTCTGTTGCCGCCGCTGAATACATCGTAAATACTCATAGCTGTTTACCTCGTTTCTTTGGATTTTGGTTTCTTTTTCTTTCTTGGGGGCTGTTTATGCTCCGTTTTCCTGTTAGCACTTTTCGCCCTGTCGGAAGCACCGCTTTTGTCCATGTCGGAAGTGCCAATCTCTGCTTCCTGCTCCTTGCGGCTCTCCTTGATTTTCCGCAGTTCCTCTCTGACAGAAGGTTTCTCCTTAGTCATAGTAGCCCCCTCTGCGGACTTCTTTGGCTGCTCTAAGGTAGGCTCGGACTGAGGGGATTTTTCTGTCTTTGCCACCGAGGGGTTTGGGGCGTTTTCCTCCTTCTGGACAGGCTTGCCCATAAGCTCGTCAAGCAGCTTATCTTTTTCCGCCTTTTCCTGCACACCAATATCTGGCTCTGGCTGACCGTCCTTTGCATCTTTAGATTTCTCGGCTTCCGTCACAATAGAAGCGGTATCCACCGAAGCAAGATTAAAGCGTTCCACGATACGACTGATTTTCGATGCGTCTTCGGCACGGGCGATGACATCGACCTCTGCATTAGGGTCTTTGTTTTTCCTATCCGTGAGGACGCAGTAAAGCACACCGTATTTTTTCGCTTCCTGCGTGAACTTCTTTAAGTCGCCGTTTTTGACGGTAAAGACTTTCAGCTCCTTACCAGAACGGAGCATACTCGTTAGCCTTGCTTTGCCTTTGGTTTTCTTTTCTTCTTTGAGAATGGAATACAACAGGATAGCGATGTTCTTCGCACCTGCACCTGTAATTTTGGCAGCGACCTCAAAGCCCTCCAAGCTCATTCGGACGATTTGTTCTGCCGCTTCGCCGCCTGTGTTCATTCTTCATCAGCTCCTTTCTTTGCTGTTCGTGTTCGTCTGCCCGTATCGTCTGCAATTTTTCCTTGAGGGTATCACTACGGGCGGAAATGCCCTCGCACAGTCTGACCTCCTTTCGTATAACTTTCAGCCGCCCCGAAATATCGGAAAGCTCTGCCTTGACCGCTTCCTTTTCTTCGCCGCTTGTCCTGCGGGATTTGGAGTAAAGCTCCTTTCGCTTCTGAAGCAGGGCAGACATCTCCGTTTCCAGAGAGCCTTTATATGAACAAAGCTGCTCCGCCGTATCAATGTGATTGCGGCAAAGCAGCCTTGTTTCCTGTGTGATGGCTTCCATCTTCATAAGGTCGTCCTTTAAGAGATAATGAAGCCGTGCATAATTTTGTTTTCTGTCTTTTGGCAGGATACCGAGCTGGTAGCAGTAATGGAGATACAGCCCACGCAAGCCGCCCATTTTCTTGGCGTTCTTCAATGAGCCTTTGACCCGATAGACCTTGACCTTTGGCTGTGGCTCTGAGAAGCTCTGAAATTTGACCGCATAGGAATTTTCGCTGATACGCTCCATAATCCTGTCATTGGTATATTCCTCTCCGAGCTTATAAAGCCGCTTGGGTCTTTGCCAGCCCTTGCCTATAATCGTCCAATACTTGCGGTTGGGGTCAAAGTTTATGCGGTAACCCATTTCTGTCAACTGGCGGTCAAAGTCTTTCAGCGTGAATGATTTGCTGATAGCTTCATCCACCGCTTGTCTGGCAACATTATCCCTCGTGGGTCGCCCCTGCTTTTCGGCTTGGTAAAGGGCGTAGGGCTTTTTCTTGCCGCTTGGGTGTTCGATGACGGACAGGGCATACTCACGGCAAAGCTCATCGGAACGCTGACGGAGCAGCCGCAGATTTGCTTTGTTGTCGTGATAGTGCATACCATCGGCAAAAGAAACAGAGTTCACAACAAAGTGATTATGCAGGCAGTCGGTATTTAGGTGAGTGGCAACGATGACTTGAAATCTGTCGCCCCACATTCGCTCGGCAAGTTTAACGCCCACTTCGTGAGCCTGCTCTGGCGTAACCTCACCGTGCTTAAAGCTCTGAAAGCCGTGGTAACAGACAATCTCACTCGTGTCGTTCCATTGGACTTTGGCAATCATCATTTCATCTCTGGCGGTGGTCGGGTCACAGTTTACGCCTGTGACAAAAAAACGCTGCTCGGTCTTATCCTTATTAGTAGCGTACTCCATTACATCGACCATCGCCTGCAGGTCGGCTTCGGTGTATTTGGGGTTGGCGGTCTTTTCGGGATTTTCGGCATAGTCGATTGGGTGGTCGAGCCTGCCACGCACATCCCATATCTCGCAGACCGCCATTACGATGACCTGCGTGGAAGCAGATACCTTTTGCGAATGTCAATCTGAAATTCGTGCCATTTCCTTGCTTCCTCACGGAGCATCGGGGTATCCACAAAACCGAGGGCGTTTGCCTTAACCGCAAGCTGATTGATACGGTTGCCAATGGCGGACAGCTCACGCATCATTTTATAAAACTCTGGGTCGGGCTTCTCGCAGAGCTGATAGCCCCTTACCATTTCTCTTAAAAAGGCTTCTTTTGAGCGACCCGATTTTCGCACAAGCTCATTAAGGTGTTCGGCTTCCTCCTCAGTCAGACGGAAAAGTATCTGCACATTTCTTTTTCGCATTGTCCACTTCCTTTCTCTCGGAAAGTCTGTTTATCTGCAAGCAGCACATACACGCAATGCCGAACAGACCACCGAGCATTGTGCCGATAATGAAAAATAAGAACTCACTCATTCTTGAACTCCTTTCTGTTCTCACGGGGTATTAGGGGCTGACCCCTAACAAGCGAATTTGGCTAACCAAATTCAGTGCTTGGTAAGACATCTCATTCTTCGCAGTCCTCCTCATACATACACTCACCGCACACGGGGCAGAAGTACGGACAGTCCGAACAATCCGTATTTTCCTGTAGTGTATTCTCGCCCGCACCGTCAAGACCGTCCTCGCTCTGCTCGGTAATATCGGCTTTGCCGCAGACAAAACCATCATCGGTAAAGTTGATAAGGTCGGTATCGAACAGGATAATTTTTGTCTTTTCCTTTGCCTGTTCGGGGCTTTCCGCATAGACGCAAACGGTCTTTCGGTAATGGGCAGTAAGGGTTACATCATACTTTTTCAATAGTTCATTCCTCGCTTTCAGCATTAAATTTTGATTTGGTTTCGGTGTCTTTCTGGGCAAAAACTGCTACACAATCAACGGACATCACTCCTTTCACGCTTAAGCTTTGGTCTTGCAATTTTCAGATAGGACAACAAAAAATCGTTGAAGTCCTTGCCGACAGGCGGTGGATCATCAACGATTTTGTAGTCTTTCTGCAACAGTTCCTTCAAAGTAGCGGTACAAAGCCTGCCTACCTTATCATTATCCAGATGCAGAACTATGGTCTTAATTTGTGGATTGGCACTCAAAAAAGTTGTGAGAGCTATGGGGATTTTGCTGTCCTTCATCTCTTTCTTTGGCTGATACACGCCCGATAAAGAAAGCAGATTTTCCGATTTATAGTCCTTTCCCTCACACTTTAGATAGGTGGCGTAGGACAGTAAATCAATGGCGGCTTCAAATAAATGCACGGTATCCGCAGGCTTCTTTGCCAGAAGTCGGAACGAATACTGCTTGTCGCTGCCCGATGCGTCCTGCTTGAAAGTGCTGCCGAGAGTGCCTCGCAGGGCAGCATATTTCGGTGTTCCGCTTTCATCTTTGCCGATAAAAACAGCATTGTGATAATCGGCACTCTCATAAAGCGTGCCGTCTGAGATACACTCCTGTATGAGCTGATAGTCAATACCACGCCCGAAAAGATACTGTATCACTCGGTTACAATCCTTATTTTTTGGCGGCAGGAGCAGGACTTTCGGTTTATCTTTCTTGGGAGTAGGGGGTGGCTTCCAGTCCGCCATAGTCTGTCCCGTGAGAATTTCCACGGCTTCCACAAAGTCATATTCCTTGACCTTGATGAGATAATCGAGGGCAGAATAGCCGCCGAAACCCCTCGACCACCAATACCATTTGCCGTTGGAAATCTTCAAGCTGTCGTGTTCTGCGGTACAGTACACATTGCTTGTGCCTTTGACCTTAACGAGATTGCTCGGCTCAAACTCACGCAGATAGGATAACAGGTCAATCTGTCGTACCCGTTCAAGCACATCTGGGTCAATCTGCACATAGGGTCGGTTAGTTCTCAATGGATAAAATCACCTCCAGAAATAGAAAAAGCCGAGGGGATTTCGTTAAATGAAAACCTCTCGGCTATGTAAAAAAATATTTAGTAATAATCGTAATAGCTTGCCATTTCTGCTGCCATTTCCGCTTCATAATCTTGAACTGCACTCAACATACCGTCAACACCGTCTAAGAAATTACACAATTCCTCAAAGCAAGAAGCTACATTTTCAATATCGAACTTTTTTTCATCAAGGAAATACGGCTCCATATTTTTATTACAAGGATATCGAAACAAATCCGAACTTTGGTCAAAATTATGAAATGTTTGGATATATCGTTGTGAGTCATTTAAAGTTGTATCATCTTCTGATGCATTTGCATACTCTTTTATCTCATCTGCAATGCTATTCCAAAGTCCCAAAATACTGTGTTTTTTCTTTCGTACAATCTTTAATGCCTTAGAATTGTCTATATGACTATCTTCAATAATCAATCTCTTTAATCCAAGTTCAACAGCATTTCGATATAAATAACACATTGGCATAAATAAATTGGCTTTCTTTTCCGCCATAATAACGCCCTTTAAGAAATTTCCAACTTCTTCATACGATGAATAATAGGGATAAAAAGCGTGTTGAGAGTATTTATATCCAACAACACTTTGTTGATAATAATGTCCTCCCTCAATTATTAAATGTGGCTCATATGCTTCAATTCCTTGTTCTAATATATCTCCTGTATCATAAATTCCCTTAATAATGCTAAAGGCTTTGTTCATATTATCATGTGTTGCTACCAACGAGATATTTGTCTGCCTGTCAAATAGCACCTTTAAGTTATTCCCGAACGGATATCGAAACATATCTGACTCTCTATCAATCCGAGAAATATCTGACAAATAATCCATTAACCATTTGCCATTTTCATTGTCACTTATCGATAAACCTTTTACTTCAATCAATTTTTCATAGGCTTGTTTAAGGTCGTGACGAATATTACCCACAATATTTTTTCTGTCTACGTTATCGGTTATTGTTTGAAATATACCTGCTTTCAGCAAAAGTTCTAAGCTCTGCCGATACAAATAAACCATAGCAAAATACCATAAATCAAGTTTTGCTATATCTTGCTTTTCTGCTGCTTCTTCTCCCAAATAATGAATTACATTCTCTGCCGCTTCGTAAAAACTTTGAGAATATACATAGAAATCTGTTTCCAAATTACCGCTATTAGCAACCGTTATAAGATATTCATTGTTTCCACCAATATGGTACAAATCCATATCGGGTCGTACCCATTTGTAATCTATCATAATTTTACACTCCATTTCCGAATTAGATTATATCACAAAGGTATGTATTTTTCCATCTCTGCGGCTATGTAAAAGCGGCATCAGCTCCACGCCAATGCCGCCGTTCTCGGTTATAAAATTCCTGCCTTTTTGAGATACCCAACGCTGTCATAGCACCCTCTGAAATAGATTGCTTCCTGCTGCATATCGCTGAGCCTGTTCCGAAGCTCCAAAACTTCTATCAAAGCCTTACACTCCTGCTCGGATAAATCGCTCGACTTTTCCGTATCCAGAGCCTCCATCACTTTTGGATACTCCTTGTAGAGTTCCTCTATCCTTTCCTCTATGGAACGGTATTCTGGATTTTCTTTGGGCAGCTTTGCGATAACGGAGCTTAGATATTCAGCAAAGATGTTGCTATGCACATCAACAAAGGTTTCAAATCTGAAATTATCAAGCACACCTTTCACCTCCGACATTTACTAATCTACACCTATTATACTTCCCAGAAATCAGCAATACAAATATGCAAACCGCATTATCTCTCCCGACTTGCACATTTTCTTTCGGGCTGTTCTTCTGTCTGCTCTGGCTCAGTATCCATAACGGAAGTATCTTTTTCATTCAGATTCAGCTCAATGTTAAGAGCGTTCAGCCGTTCTGTTTTTTCTTTCAGCTCATCTTCAAAGGCAAAAGGCTTCTTAATTTCCTCCTTTGCGGTTTCAAGCTGTGCGATAGTTTCCGCCTTTTTGGTCTTAGCTGCTTCCAGTCTGGCGGGGAGCTTTGACAGCTCGTTCTCGATTCGGGTCAGATTTCCGAGGGCATCAGCACCTAAATCAACCTTATGCTTTGCTTTTCCGCAAAGGTTCATACAGTAATGAGCGTTGACGGTATCATAATAAATCTCCATTCGGAAATCTCGATAGCTGCCGATTTCGGTAGGTGCAGACATCGGATAGTCCTTACAGATTGCAAGGAGCATTTCGCCTGCGTCTGCTTTTTCGGTGTAGGTCACGCCTTTTAGGGTCATCGGGCAGAACTTATCCTCGCCCTGCGGCTTGTGCTGCTCGGCAAGAGCTGCATCATTTTCATAACCTGCAATGCGTTCCTCATACTCTTTTATGGTCTGGGGATAGTATTTCAGCACTCTGTCCTCAAGGTCGTAATGCTCGGAAAGATAACTCTGCTTTAACACTCGGAGCTTGGAAACCTGTATATCCAAATCCATCTTTTCCTTAAAACGGGCATCGCCTGTGGCAAGCATTTTAACCTCCGCAAAGGACAGGGCAACCTCGTCCACATCTTCGGCAGAGCGGACAGGGCTTTTACTCGTCATTATCTGGCTGATAAATTTCTGCTTGCTCTCCACCAACTGATAGAGGTAGGCATCAAAAGTCTGCTCGGTCACATAGCGGTAAACCTCCACCTCTGGAAACATATTGCCCTGCCGTTCAATACGCCCCTGCCTTTGTTCAAGGTCGGAAGGACGCCATGGACAATCGAGGTTATGGATTGCTATGAGCCTGTCCTGCACATTCGTACCTGCTCCCATCTTCGGAGTAGAGCCGAACAGCACACGGACTTCGCCGCTTCTGACCTTGCCGAACAACTCCTTTTTCTGTGCATCGGTGGTCGCTTCGTGGATAAATCGTATCTGCTCCGCAGGAATACCACGGGCTATCAGTTTCTCCCTCATATCGTCATAGACATTGAAAGTACCGTCATTTTTCGGGGTGGAAAGGTCACAGAACACAAGCTGTGCCGCTTTGGTATCGGCGTGTTCCTCCCAGATACGGTACACATTATCCACGCAGGCATTGACTTTACTGTCTGGGTCATCTGGCAACATCGGGTCAATCATTCTCTGGTCAAGAGCCAGTTTCCGTCCGTCATTGGTTATCTTGAGCATATTGTCGATGTTCGGCTCGACAAGCCTTGCCCTGACTTTCTCAGCCCGCTTCGCAAGGGAAGCTACCATCTCGGTCTGTATCTCGCTCGGCTTGGTCTTAATATTGTGGTAATTGACCTTTGGCACGGGGAGCTTTAGCATATCGGCGGTCTGAATATCCGCCACCTCACGGAACATCTGCATCAGCTCTGGCAGGTTATAGAACTTGGCAAACCTCGTCTTGGCTCGGTAATTTGTGCCTTCGGGTGCTAATTCCAGAGCTGTAACCGTTTCTCCAAAGGTAGAAGCCCAACTGTCAAAATGCTGCAAACCATTCTGTGCAAGGGTGTCATACTGCAAGTACCTCTGAACGGAGTACAGCTCAACCATTGAATTGCTAACAGGCGTACCCGTTGCGAAAACCGTGCCACGGTTGCCCGTGATTTCGTCCAGATAGCGGCATTTCATAAAGAGGTCGCTTGATTTCTGGGCTTCGGTCTGGGCGATACCGCCTACATTTCGCATCTTGGTGTAGAGGTACAAATTCTTATAAAAATGGCTCTCATCAATGAAAAGCCTGTCAACGCCGAGCTGTTCAAAGTCGATAACCGTATCCTTACGCTTGGTGTCGTTAAGCTTTTCGAGCTTCGTCTTGATTGCCTTTCGGGTTTTCATTAGCTGTTTGACCGTGAACTGCTCGCCTTTGGAAGCCTGCACATCATCAATGCCACGCTCAATATCATCAAGCTGCTTCTCCAACTGTTTCCGCTGTCGTTCTATGCTCATCGGAATTTTTTCAAACTGAGAATGCCCAATAATGACTGCATCATAGTCGCCTGTGGCAATCCTACCGCAGAACTTCTTGCGGTTTCCTGTTTCAAAATCCTGCTTTGTTGTAACAAGGATATTTGCACTCGGATAGAGCCGCAGATACTCAGAAGCCCACTGACCGACAAGATGATTCGGCACAACAAACATAGATTTCTGGCATAAACCGAGCCGTTTGCTTTCCTGTGCGGCGGCTACCATTTCAAAGGTTTTTCCTGCTCCCACCTTATGGGCAAGAAGCGTATTGCCGCCATAAAGGATATGGGCGATAGCGTTGACTTGATGGGGTCTTAGTGTGATTTCTGGACTGATACCTCCAAAAGTGATATGGCTTCCGTCATACTCACGGGGTCGCACAGAGTTAAAAGTGTCGTTGTAATAACGGACAAGGCGGTTTCGCCGTTCTGGGTCTTTCCATATCCAATCTTGAAACGCCTGCTTGATGGCTTCCTGCTTCGCCTGTGCCGCCGTGGTTTCCTTTGCATTGAACACCGCTTTTTTATTGCCGTGTTCGTCATACACATAATCAAAGATACGGGTGTCACGCAGGTTTAAGGTGTCCTCAATAATGCGATAGGCAGAAGCCCTTTTCGTACCATAGGTACTGTCCGCCTTTACATTCCCCATATCGGAGCTTTTATTCTCTATGAACCAGTCACCGTTTATCGGGGTGTATCGTACCTTTAATCTTCCTGCGGCATAACTTGACGGAGTTAAAAGCTCCATCACAAACCGCTGTATATCTTCCTGCGGTATCCAAGTCGCACCCAGACGGACAGAGATTTCCGCCGCCGATAGGTCTTTGGGAATGACCTTTTTCAAGGCTTCCACATTAACTGCAAGCTCTGGATCATTCTTGGCAGCAAGCTCCGCAACCGTCAGCTTGTTTCGGACATTTCCCGACAGATACTCGTCTGCGGCTACATAGGAAACAGGCTCACAGTTCGGTACTTTGAAGATAACACCTTGTAAATCCTGCACAAGCTCAGCCTGCGTTTTGCCTGTGAGCTGCTCCATATAAGGCAAATCAACACGTGCTTTCTCCCCGATAGAGAGGGCGAGGGCTTCGCTTGCGGTTTCAACAGAGGTAATCTCACGGTGGGGCTTGATAGTCCGCTTTGTGAACATATCTGCCTTCCGTTTGAAGTTGCCCTCATCATCAAGCACCTCCAGAGAACATAAAAGGAAGTAGCTCTCGTCTGAAGCAAAAGCAAGATAGTTTCCTCGGCTGTTGATTAGACCGTATTTTGCGGTATAAACATCATACAGACGGTTGAGGTTTTCCTGCTCGGTGCGTATCATTTCCTCTGGGTAATCCTCGGTCTGATACTCAATGAGCTTACGCACACAGTCACGGATTTGGATAAGTCCCTTAATACGGTTTTCTGCGGTCATCGACACAGAAGCAGGTTGCATACGGTCGTTCTCTCGGAAGTAAACCCTGCCGTCCACCAGAGTAAAAGAGAAGTTACGCACATTCGGGTCAGCAGGAACGGAAAGCTCCTGCTCATCGGAGATTTCATCAACCCTATTATCAAGCTCTGGGATTTCGCCGTTTATCCTCTGAACTGCATTGAACAGAAGCTCGGAAAGTGGTATATCCTTATGGGCTTTACAAACAGGCTCAAAAGTACCAAAGCGTGTGCTTTCCATCTTTATTTCGCCCAACACCATTTCGGGGTGTTCGACAAAATATCTGTTCATCGTAACACCGTTTTCGTCTGTATCAAGGTGTACCCAGTCTGGCTCTATATCCATCACTCGGTCACGCTTTTGCAGGATAAGAATATCGCTCGTAACCTCCGTGCCTGCGTTTGCCTTAAAAGTGTTGTCAGGCAGACGGATAGCTCCGAGCAGCTCGGCTCTCTGAGCAATATACTTGCGTATTTCGGGGCTTGCCTTATCCATTGTTCCCTTAGAGGTAATGAACGCAACAACACCGCCGGCACGAACTTTATCAAGAGCCTTTGCGAAAAAGTAGTCGTGTATGAGGAACTTCTGGGCGTTGTATCGGCTGTCATTGACCCTTATCTCACCAAACGGCACATTGCCGAGAACTACATCAAAATGGTCGTCTGGGAGATTCGTTTTCTCAAAGCCCTCAATGGCAATGTTCGCTTTTTGGTAGAGCTGTTTTGCAATCCTGCCTGTAAGAGAGTCGATTTCCACACCGTGGAGCTTGCTGTTTTGCATACTATCAGGAAGCAGACCAAAGAAATTGCCTGTACCGCAGGACGGCTCCAAGATATTGCCCTGTGAAAAGCCCAGGCGGTCAAGTGCGCCATACATCGCCTTGATAACAACAGGCGGCGTATAAAAAGCGGTCAGCGTTGACTCCATAGCGGCACGGTATTCCTCTGGGGAAAGGCTGGCATATAGCTCCTTAAACTCCTCCGCCCACGCCGCATTGTGTTCATCAAATGCCATAGAAAGACCGCCCCAACCGACATACCGAGACAGGACTTCCTGTTCTTCGGGTGTGGCAAGGCGGTTTTCAATTTCAAGCTCGTGCAGCAGGTTGATTGCCGTCATATTGTTACGGAACTTTTCTTTTGCTCCGCCGATACCGATGGCATCATTGGTAATACGGAAATTATGACGGTCAGTAACAGGAACGGCAGGAGCTTCCGTTTTTTCTTCGGGCGGTAATTCGGTTTTTTCCTGTTCCAATAGCTTTTGGATATAGCCGATTTTCTCCACTCGGTTTATCGGAAAACCCACATTGTTCTGGAATGTGATGTCACGCAGGGACACATCGCCGCTGATTTTGCCAATGTTCTCAATGAGATATTTACGGTTATCTATGGCGATTTCCCTGCCTATGAGGTCGTCTGTGGATTGCTCCGTTTCAATGGCAGGAGCTTCTGAGCCATTCAGTTTATCGGTATACGCCTGTGGTTTTTCTTCGGCTTCCTCGGCTGTCCTGTACCAATCACTTTCGGTAGCCATAATCTCATCAAGGAGCTTCTCGTCCTCTGGGGTCAGCTCGGTGTGCTGTTCCAAGAATGGGATAAACTCATCTCTGCCACGGAGCAGGCTTTCTCGGTCATCTCCATATAGATGTTCGCCCTTTGGCGATAAGGCATAATCGTAAAAATTCTTAATGTGGGCAATTAAATCGCCCTCACCATCGCCAATATCAAACCGCCCTTCATAGTTAAATTCCTCGCCGCCGATAACAGCCTTGATAACAAAATCTGTCTTGTGATACCACCCGATATTTTTATCACCCTCACGCTCACGGTGCTGTTTCTCGTCCAAAATACCAAGCAGCTTATTACCCAGAGCAAAGCTCAAATCCGTATAGCGGTCATTAAGCTGTCTGTCATAAAAGGCAGGGTGCTCAGAAAAACCGATAGAAAACTGTATTCCGTCCTGCTTTTTCTCGGACGGTGTTTCTGTCCTCTGTTTCTCGGTTACGACCACCTTCAGATGGTCGTTTGCAGGATTTTCCGTTAGCTTTTCTTCAAAGTCGGCTCGGCTGTATTCCTTCCCCAAGATAGGGAACTCGGCATTTTGCAGGTAGACCTTTTCCTCAGTAAGTGTTGCAATCTCATATTTATCCGCACCGATATACACCACATCGCCCTCATTGTAGAGGTAGCGGAGTGGGTGCAGCTCCCTTAATTCCTCGGTGAACTTCCACCCATTACTGCGGCTGAAAACTGAGGTCGTTTTCCATTGTACCTGTGCAAGAAAGTCTATGAGCTGTTGAACGGTTGAGGGGTCGGACAGGTGCTGTTCCATTTGCTCGGCGATAACATCTGCAAGGTCGCTTCGTTCCACAACAGATAACAGGTCTTTTTCGTACCTGTCCAAGTCACGGATAAAGTCAGATAGCCGCAAAGCAAGGGTATCCCGTTTGTCAGCAGGCGGCAGGTCACGGTGGGCGTCGATAAAACGCTGCCTTGCTATTTTCCTCTGGGTGTCAATCTCATATTGGGGAGCTGACACGCTCTCAAGATAATCGGCATAATGGTCTTTTTCTTTCGGATTGAGATAGCGGTTATCCTTAATCAGCTCACGCAGACGCTTTTCAACCTCTGACCATTTCAACACAAGGTCGTGATTGGTATAAGTGCCGTTTCGGTCAATGGCAAGACCTTTGCTGTCATGCCAAGAATGACCGCTGAAACCATCGGGGAAGATGTGCGTACCGCCGCCCGTTCCATACTCATTTTTAAGGAACTCAATATTTTTCTGTCTATCCTCGCCCTTTTGAAATTGGCGGTAGATGCGGTATTTTCCGTCCGCAACGCCGCTGCCTTTCTGAAGTACGGAGTCAATATCTTCTTTGGAAATAGCAAAAGCAGGGGCTTTTTCGTCCTCTGCTTTTGCTATCATTTCGATTTGTTCATCTACGGTTGGAAGATTGACCCTGACCTCATCATCTTTGGCAACGCTTACTTGTAAATCAGTTCGGTCAGTATCACTTCCTCCGCTTGGTTGCGGATGTTGTTCATCAGTCCGACCCACTGCATCGGTGCTTTCTCTTTCAGTTCCTCTGTCACGCCCTGTTCGGCTGAGAGCTGCTTCGTCAGAAGCTCCAACCTCTGGAGTGCTGTCTGCTCCACCTCGTTCAGATGCCCGTTCAGCCTGCCCGATGTCAGCAGATTGAGATAGGTCACTCGCTTGTGCTTCTCCAGATAATCCCTGTGCATCAAAGCGTACCTGCCAAGCGGAAGCTCTGGCTCTGTCGGTAATGTTAGGTCGGGAATAAGATAATCCCCCTGTCTGCTGTAAGTGATTTCGCTCATTGTATTCGCTCCTTTCGGGTTGTTGTCTGCCTTTATCATACTGAGCCTGCGTTCTTTGTGCAAAGGTGCGATTCTGGTCTTTTTCCGCCATTTGCACATTTCGGATAGACTGTGAGATTTCCCGTAACGCCATTTCCGCAATATCGCTCGTGGCAATGCCGATGGCGTTTATCGTTGCAGGGGTATTGAAATTTACAATATCCGCAAAATCATCTCGGTCAAAAAACTCATTCGTATCCAGACCGCAGCGGCTGATCAGCATAAAAGCAACGCTGTTTGCTGCCAGCCGCCTGTAAATGACTTCTATATTAAAGTCGTCCAGCTCTTCCAAAAAGCTGTCTTTCGTGCAGTCCTTTAACTGAGAAAAATAGTCTTGCAGATTGTCCTCCACGGCGTTCTTTGCCGTTTCCATTAAGGCAGAAGCAAGGTCAGTGCTTTCCACATCTCCAAACCTGTCCGAGAGCCTTTCCATAACAGCCTGCTCGTATCGCTCATCCATCTGCCATATCGGAACAGGGCGGCTGCCATAATAGCCCTCGTGGGTGTCGGACACATCAAAATAGTATTTCAGCGTATTTCTGCGACCTTTCGGGTCAAATACGGCAATACCCTTGCTGTCCTTATTGACCCAACGCTTGAACTGCCTGTTCCAAGTTTCGAGCTTCGCAACGGCGACAGCATCGGGGCGTTGGGCGTATATTAAAAGCTGTTCGTCAAAACGGCATTTATAGTTGCGGCAGGCAGAGGACAGAAAGCCCTGCCACGCCTGCGGATTTTTTGCAACCGCAACGCCTGTACGCCGATACAGTTCTGTGATTAGCTGATACTTCGCAGCCATTCAACCTACACCTCCTTATCGTTTCTGTTTCAAATATTTCTGTTTACTCACTCCGCACCACCGCCAAGAAAAGAAATGACCTTGTTCGATTTAATGCTCTTTTGCAGGTCATTGATGAGGGTAATATCCGCAACCGTGATGCCCTGCATAGAAAGAATATCGTCCATAGTCATAGCGGCAATTGCTTTTTCATCGGTAAAGCCTGCTTCCAAGACCTTATTCAAGACCTTGACGGCTTTCTGATTAACAGCCATATTCTAAATCCTCCTTATCGTTCTAAATCCTTGTGCTTCGGTGTTTTTTGCGGCGTTTGTTCCGCAGGTTTCGGCTCATAGGTCGCCCCGTTTTTCTGCATACGCTCGGCAAACTCGCAGATGTGGTACAGATTGCTGCCGACTTCGGCATGGTATTCATCAATGAAGCGGCAGGGATACTCCCGTTTCTCTCCCCAAGAGGTCGTAACAATGACATTTCCGCCGTCTGGGATACGGAACAGTTCTTTGTATTGAGGGTCTATAAAGCGGATACCTTGTTCTGCTTTCTGGATATAACTATCAAGCCATTCCTTCACATAGCAATAGCAGTAAAAATTATAGTCGCCTTTGGTGGGATTGCACCGAAGCAAAAAAGCGTGTTTCTCCGTATCCACACGGAAACCGTACTCAGTACAATAGTTGCCCTTTATCGCACTTTCGGGAAAATGCCTTGCAAACGCACTCATATCATAGCGGTTGTGCAAAAGCCCTTTATCCTCCCGTAAAGCATTGATGACCGTATCAAGGTCTGCCTTAAATTCATCAGATTTCCATTGTGGTCTGGTATCAAACCAAGTAGTGTAAAATCCATAGCCCGTCGTGGCAAAGTCACCACGCAGATGCCCGATAGTACCTGTTTGCCCCTCAAGCTGCATACTCTGGGCATAGGTGTATTTCTGTTCTGTCGGGGTCAAAGGTCGTATATCCATATCAGCGTTCCTCCCGATTTCGTTGCTTTTTCTCTTTTTCCTGCTGCTTTATTTTCACAAGGGCTTCCTTTGCCCAATCGGGCATACATTCGGGCTTGATTTCGCCAAGCACATCATACCTTTCCCATCTGGCTCTTTCACCTGTGGCAAGACAAGTTCCGAACACCGCCTGACCTCTGCCGCCTGTTGCTCCGTGTCCACCGTCTGCCAATACAAGCTGATAGGCGGGGTGCTGATATTCATACCGCTTCGGCTCGGAATTGATAACCACCACTTTACCCACAATGTTACGCATACCGTCATCGGGGATACAATGCTCTTTTGTAAACACGGTCTTATCAAAGGGGAATTTGGATAATTCCTCTTTGGTGCGGTCAATCTGTGACTGTACTCGGTCAACAAAAATCTGCATTGCTTCCAGATAATCGTCCGAAGCAACACCCTCTGTCGGCCACGCTGCTGACAGAGGGTTGTTATAGTCGCAATAGCATACCATAAAGGGATGCGGGTCTTTTGTATCAACACCGAACACGACCTCTTTATCTCCGATATAGATGCTCTGGGTAATCTCGTAATTACCGAGCATTCTTTTTTCATTACTCATTCGGCTGCTCCTTTCTTTCCTTTTTCTCTTTCTGCTCGTCTAAAATCTTGCGGATACAGACATCGCAGAAAATAACTGACCCGTCCTTATATCGGGGATAAGGACAGGTCGTGCAGTCATATTTTATTTTATCGCTCACGGTCATCACCGTTTTTCTGCTTCTGGGCAGGCTGATTATAGGGCATACGGCACTCTGACTGGTATCGTTCATTCAGCTTTTGCCGTGCAGCATCAAGCTCATTCGTGTAATAACCCCAGAAATAATTTGAGCCGCCCTTGCAGTACCAACACACATAAGGGTTGGGTGCGTTGGGATTGTGACCGATGACAAGCTCTGTACTCCCGATAGTACAGCTCTCGATGATTTCATAGTTCTGATTGGAGCGTTTTTCTTCGTCCATAAGCACCTCTCTATTCTTTGGCATAACGCCGATAGGCTTTTTCGCCCGTGGCTCTCATTTTTTGAACAGGGCGGCTCCCCGCAAGCTCTGGATACCGTGCCTGCAGCTTGCGGCGTGTCCTGCTGACGCTCTCAAAGCGCGGCAGACCGAGATATTTGTGCTGCGTCATTATCTCCGCAAGCGGCATTGCTCCTGCATCCTTCAAACAGGCATTACAAAGTACAAGATACAGCACCATATCATCATTTCTGGCATCTTCATTCTTTTCCAAAACAGCCCTGACTTTCTTTTCAATGGTTTTAAGGTTTCTCATCTTTACCTCCATAAAGGAAAGGGCGGCATCTTTCAGCCGCCCAAACCACTTACTTATTCTTTCTGTTACGGATATTCAGCCATACCGCCGCACCCACACTGAACACGACAAGCACGATTGCGATAATGGTTTTAGCGTCCATCAATTAGTCCTCCTTTTTCTTCTTTCTCTTCTTATAGCCGACAAATCCGAGAACGCCCGCACCGACAACAGACAAAGCCGCAAGGCTTACCCATAAGCCCAGATTGAAGTCGTCGCCTGTTTTCGGGGTATCCCTGAACTCATTGTGCATCTGCACGATAGCCGTAGCGTCCACCTTGACCGTTACCTGTTTATCGGCAGGAAGGATATATCCTGCGGAAGCCTTGTCGCTTACTTCGGATACGGTATAGTCGCCAATCCGCAAGCCCTCAATCACGATTTCTCCGTTCTTATCTGTCTTAAAGGTCTTGTCATAGTTCACGCCTGTCACACGGAAAGAGAAGCCCTCCACCTTACCGTCAGAGGAAGTCTTTACGATTTTAAGAGAGCCTTTCTGTGCTGCATTGATAAAGCCAACACCCGCCTTGTTTTCCACGGTGTAGGTCTTGCCGTTCTCCTCGACGGATACGGAATACACATTTTCATCAAGCACAAAGCCTGTCGGAGCTTTGGTTTCCTTTACCAGATATTTGCCGTAGCGGAGTTCACTCATCTGGTAAACACCGCCGTCAAGTTCTTTCATTTCGCCAAGCAGCGTATCGTCTTTATCCAGTTTCCCATCGCCATTAGTATCGGAGTAAACCTCAAATACCGCACCAGACAGCTTGTTGTCGGGATAATCCTCATCAACCTTTGTCAAAGCGATATTGCCCTTAATGAAGTAGTTGACAAGTTTGATTTCCACAACTTCGTCCACCTTGCCGATAGTCACGGCGATTTCTTCCTCGGAGAGTACATATCCCTTCGGGCTTTCGATTTCACGGATTATCCAAGTTCCATACGGCACTTTGGCAAAAGAAAAACTACCATCATCTTTTGATGTGGTAGCGGCAATCGCATTTTCCTTTGTAAACTCGGTAGTTCCTGTCTTAAAGATACCGATAACTGCACCTCTCAGAGCCTTTCCGTCCTCATCAGATTTCTTACCGCTTACAGAGCCGTAAATAATGTCATTTGTGATAGCTTCGCCCTCATTGGCTGTGATGCGGACAGTTTCGGTATCCTGTCCTGCGTATTCAAAAATAACAGGGTATTTTGCATCGCTGACAATATATGCGGAGTTGGTCGAGATTTCCTGCACATAATAGCTGCCCATCGGCAGGTCGCTGATAGCTTTCCCGTGACCGCTTTCATCAAGGGAAATGACCTCAATCAGACCGTCCGCAGGAATGGTCTTTCCATCTGCGGCTGTGAGTTCCTCCGCCGCATACAAGCCAAAGGTCACATCAAAGATTTCTCCATTCTTGCCAATGCCGTAGGCTTCATCAATGGCAAGGCTCTTGATGAGGTCGATTTCAACACGCTGTCTTTCATTATAGAAAGAAGTAGCCGTTTCCGTTACATCAACATTCTGTCCTGCATACACAAGCTCAACAGAACGGACTTCCTCATTCAGCACCATTCCATACGGAGCTGTGATTTCCTTAACCTCATATTTTCCGAGATACAGTTCTTTGGATTTTACTGTACCGTCTTTTCCTGTCGTAACGTTATCCACAACCTCGCCCTTGTTTGCTCTGACCGTCCCGTCCAGAGTGACAATATCCTCGGCTGCGGTAATTTCATAGACTGCACCCTCAAGACCGCTGACAGAGAAAATCGGCTGATACAATCCCTTATCGCCTGCAACGGAGCTGAATACCTCGCCAGACTTTTCTACGGTAATTGTGCCTTTCTGTGCCATATTGGAACATACTACCTCAATAACGGTAATGCCGCTTTCTTCCTCGGAATTTTCCTGCACCACATCAAAATAAACAGGCTCGGAATTTAAGACATACCCATACGGGGCTTGTACTTCCACAAGGGAATAGCCTTTGCCGTATTCCAATGTCTGCGGTGTGATAAGGTCGCCGTCTGCCGTAGTATAGAAGGTGTCAATGGTCGTCACTTCGGGATAAGTGAAAGTCATAGTCACAAGATTTCCATTCGGGTCGTAAATCTGGAAGCCTGCACCTGCATACGGGATCGTATTGCCTGTTTCTGCATCTTTCTTTACGATTTTGATATAGCTCTCAAAGTTAGCGTTGTTGATAAGGTAGCGGTAGGTCTGACCGTCCTTGCTGATAAACACATCAAAGTCTTTCATCAGTTCACGCCCCTCCCAACCAGAGGTCTGGCGGACGGTATAAATGCCATACGGCATATCCTTTGTCTGGGCAAAACCGTTCTCGTCACATGTCAGCACATCACGCTCGGTTTCCTTTGCATTTTCATAGCTGCCTGCGGATTTGAGGAACACTTCAAATACCGCACCTTCTTCGGGTGTTTCAATCTGGGTTTCCCCGTTATCCGTATGCTTGATGAGTGCGATATTGCCTTTGATGACCTGTTCATTCACATCGTTTGCGGTACTGTTCAGCTCTACCGTGTATAGCTCTGGTTCTGCACCTACCTTGTGGATTGCGGTATCCAGAAGATACCCCTCGGACGGGCTGATTTCACGGACAGTCCAATCATTATCACAGATATAATACTTGGTCGTAAACTGACCGTTTTCATCAGTCGTGTAGGTGTCAATCAGTTCCTCACCTTTATAGATGCCGTAAACCGCACCTGCAAGGGAAGCGTCGCCCTGCGGAGAACCTGTTTCTGCATCGGTCTTTGTCACAGTCACTTGGAATTTTTTCAACACATTGTCGAAGCTGCGTTTTGTGACCTTGTTCCATTCAATCGGAGTTGTCTGGGAAGCAGGAACGACATAGCGGACTGCGGTATCCACTTCCTCAACCACATACGGGGTATCGCCACTGATAAGGACATTTTCAAACTTAGCCAGTCCGTTTTTATCAGTCACGGCATACTCGTCAACAGGCAAGCCGCTTAAAGATGTGCCATAAAGGTGGAATTTCATTCCCTCCACCAGATTGTCCTCGGAAGTCTTGACGATTTCTAGACTGCCACGCTTCAAAGTATTGCTGAAGGTCACAGTAGAGGTTTTTCCTCCGATAAGTGTGACGGTCTGGGTTTTCTGCGGCTCATAACGATCAATAGACTGTTCTGTGACCGTATAAGTGCCAGGGAATAATCCCTCCACGGAGACAGAGCCGTCCTTTCCTGTCTTAACTGTTTTATTGAAGTTATCACCTTTGATTGTAAAAGAGATGCCTTCCACAACTCCGTCCTCAGAAGTCTTTTTGAGGGCAATCGTGCCTGTCGGCGTTTCGATATTGATATATGCAGACACGGTATCAGCATTCTCCACACCTGTTACCAAATCCTGCAAGTTCGGGTCGCCATAGGCAATGAGCTTTGCACTGCTGCTGACAGTCGGCACATTGCTCCTCTTTGCCGTAATGCGGACAGAACCGCTGATAGCTACGGTGGAGCTGATTGTCAGCTTATTTCCAGACTTCGATACACTCACATTGCTGTCAGAGCTTGAAAAGCTGTAATCGGAAAGGACGCCGTTGCTGTCCGTCAATGTGATGCTGTACTTTCCGTCCTTGTAGGCAAGCTCCTTTGTGATGTCATTCTTACCGCCCGACATAAAGCTCGGAATGGTGTTATGCTCACGCAGCATTGCAACAATCTGGTCATACACTGCCCTTGCTCCGCCGTTGGCATAATTTGAACCGAAGTGCAGGCTGTAAACGGTGGTGCTTGTCTGGTTATATGAGCCTGTGGCTTCACGGCAGCCTGTGACAAACTCCCATACGAGAGTCTGCGTGGCAAGCCATTTTTCATCATCACTTCCCGACAGATTATTTCGGTTGCCCTGATACCCATAGAGCAGGGCAAGCCCAACCGCCTTTTTCTGGTTGGCTGAAAGGGCGTTCCAAGTATCAGAGGAAGCCTTTTTCAAGGTGTTTCCTGTTTTCAGCGGTACTCCCGGCTGAATACAAAACGCATTCTCACCGTCCACAAACATACGGTACTTATAATTTCCCGTTCCGCCTGCGGTATAGCCGCCGATATTCGCACTGGAATTGTACCTCATCGCATTACCGTTGCTGTCATAGGTGTGGGAAAAGGAAATCGTCCCGATGTCACCCGCAGCAAACGCCGTCGCGGGCATTATGGATAATGCCGTGACCGCAGCCATTACAAAAGCCGCAGCCTTTTTGAATAATTTAGGGATTTTCATAGTGACCTCCTGTAATTTGGATTGAATATTTTGCCTTACTGACCGAAAAAAGCTGCCCGTTATGGACAGCCTAAAGTATTTCTTTTCTCGGATAGTTACTGGCAGTAGTTAGGGGGTGAGGTGTGGAGAGGGGGAAGCCGAAATAATGGCTATCCACTCAAATGGGCAGACCTCGCCCTCGGTGTGTGGCTATCTCTCATGAGCCTTGTTCCGCTGCAAGTGTCGGTTATAAAACTCTAACGCCTTGACAACAAAATCCGTTTCCTGCCCTCTGGGAACAGTCTTGGGAATGAGCTTGATTATCCTCTCGTCACGGAAAGCGGGTTTTTCCTTCTGATTGGGCTTTTCTTCCTCCATAATGGACTGGATAACCTCGGAAGTGAGCTTGCCGTCTTGGTTATACTTCTTCATTTTGATAGCCTGTGCCAATGACGGGGTAGCATCGTTGTACTCCATTGCTTCAAGCAGGGTGTATTGCTGTTCCTCGGTCAGATAGGAAATTTCAACCGCAGGACGGAAAGCAATCTGCCGTTCATCTACCATTTGCAAGATTTCGGGTACAAGCTCCGTTAGACGGATATAGCGGCGGATTTGCTCACGGCTTTCTCCAACCTCTTTACCCAATTTCTCATTTGTTCGAGTAGTATCTAAATCTGACACCATTGGTGTCAAATTATCTTTGCTCGGTCTGCCTGCTTGCCTGTTCATAGCTTCCAACCGCATTTTATACGCAAAGGCTTTTTCACTTGGTAGAATAACAGAGCGTTGGAGATTACTTTCCACCATAACAATAATGGCTTCGTCACGGGTAAGCTCTTTAACCTCGCATTTCAGCGTTTCAAGCCCCGCAAGTTCACAAGCCTTTTTTCGCCTGTGACCGCTGATAAGCTCATACCGTCCGTCCTCTTTTAAGCGAACTGTCGCAGGGGTCATTACACCGTTCCGCTTGATACTCTCGACAAGCTGTTCCATATCCTCGTCCATTAAAACCTTGAACGGGTGGTCTGGAAACTCGTCAATCTCCGATATAGGAATATCCCGTATCTTGCTTAGCTTTGCTTCCTCACGGCTTTCGTCCGTCTGAAAAAGGTCATCGTATGCGGTCAGCTCGATTTTGGTTTCTCTGCTTCTCGCCAATCTCTGCCACCTCCTTTCCAAATTGCTCATAGGCTGCGGCAACCTTGCCGCTTTTGTCGTAGGCAAAGATACTTTTGCCTTCTGCGGTAGCTTCCACCGCACGGATAGAATGAGGTATCTCGGTATCAAATACCTTGATTTTCTTACCGTATGCACTTTTGACCGTTGCCGTAATTTCCTTAGAAATGTTGGTACGGGGCATTACCATAGTCATTAAGATACCGTCTATCCGCAGCTTTGGGTTGATTTGCCGCTTGACCATTGATACGGAGCGAAGCAAAAGCTCCAGACCTTTAGCCGAGAGATAGTGGGGCTGTGTCGGGATAATCACGCTGTCAGCCGCCGCCAGAGCATTGATGGTTATCATACCTAAGCTCGGCATACAATCAATAAGCACATAATCGTAATTCTTTTTAACCTCATTGACATAGGTTTTCAGCACACGCTCACGGCTCATTGCATTGATTAGCCTTACTTCAAAGCCCGACATCTCAATGTTTGACGGAAGCAGGTCGACGCCCTCGCTATGGTGAATAATACCCTGTGAAACATCAAGCGTTTTATCGTCTATGATGTTCTGCATCACAGTAGAAAGCGTTATGGGAATATCGTCTGGTCTGTTATAACCCAGAGCCATCGTGAGATTTGCCTGTGCATCGGCATCAATCAGCAGGACTTTTTTACCCTGCTGCACCAGACTTACACCCAGATTGACCGCTGTGGTTGTTTTTCCGACACCGCCTTTCTGGTTAGTCAGAGCAATCACTTTGCAATTTGACATAGATGCGTCCTCCTTTCGCATAGATTTAGCCACTTTGTCAAGGTGGCTATGTAAACAGTACCAGAGAACGCAAAAAAGCCGCCTACTCTTAAAATCAATAAGAATAAGCGGCTTTGTAATTTGCCTTAGACATATTCAATTTTCATTCTCTTGGTCGGTGCATTTATGACCTTAAAAATAAGCTCGTCAACACAATCCGTATATCTGCCTTGCTGAATGAGCTGATTTTTTAACTCTACAAGGCTATGTATCAAAAGTTTTCTTTCGTGGCTATCCAAATACAGATGATTAAATTTCTCTCTCATAAGCACACCTCCACTTCTTTAGCTTCATTATATTGGAAAGTAGGGGAAAGGACAAATCTGCAAAAAGGGACAAAAAATAAGCGTACCACTATTTCTAATGATACGCTTATCGTATTTAACTGTTAATCAAGGTCTATGAATACCCTTACAGTGGTATCTCTCCACTGATTTTTCCTTACATACTGTCCGTTAGCCTTTCGATAGGCTGCTGCCTGCTCGAAACTAAGCGGCAATTCAAAGGAAAGAGAACTCCTACCTATTTGCAATAGCAGCCTGTGCTGCTGCAAGACGAGCGATCGGTACACGGAATGGTGAGCAAGATACATAGTCAAGTCCGATGCTGTCGCAGAACTCTACAGAGCTTGGATCTCCACCGTGCTCTCCACAGATACCTACATGCAGGCTTGGGTTAACCGGTTTTCCGAGTTCGATAGCCATCTTCATAAGCTTACCAACACCTGTCTGGTCGAGTTTAGCGAATGGATCGTTCTCGAAGATCTTAGCATCATAATAAGCATCGAGGAACTTACCAGCGTCATCACGGGAGAATCCGTATGTCATCTGTGTAAGGTCGTTTGTTCCGAAGCAGAAGAAGTCAGCTTCTTTTGCGATATCGTCAGCTGTAAGAGCAGCTCTTGGGATCTCGATCATTGTACCAACCTCGTACTCAAGGTCGCTTCCAGCTGCTGCGATCTCAGCGTCAGCTGTCTCTACAACGAATTTCTTAACGTATTTGAGCTCTTTGATATCTCCAACGAGTGGGATCATGATCTCTGGTTTAACGTTCCAATCCGGATGAGCTTTCTTTACATTGATTGCTGCACGGATAACAGCGCTTGTCTGCATCTTAGCAATCTCTGGATATGTAACTGCAAGACGGCATCCACGGTGTCCCATCATTGGGTTGAACTCGTGCAGGCTGTCGATAATAGCTTTGATCTGGTCAACTGTTTTGCCCTGAGCGTCAGCCAGTTTCTTGATGTCCTCTTCCTCTGTAGGAACGAACTCATGAAGCGGTGGGTCAAGGAAACGAATTGTAACCGGGTTACCTTCAAGAGCTTCGTAAAGTTTCTCGAAGTCTCCCTGCTGCTCTGGAAGAATCTTAGCAAGTGCTGCTTCTCTTTCTTCAACTGTCTCTGCACAGATCATCTCACGGAATGCGTCGATTCTGTTGCCTTCGAAGAACATATGCTCTGTACGGCAAAGTCCGATACCTTCTGCACCAAGCTCACGAGCTTTCTTAGCATCAGCCGGTGTATCAGCATTTGTACGAACTTTCATAGTTCTGTACTTGTCAGCCCATCCCATGATTCTTCCGAACTCACCAGCGATTGTAGCGTCTACAGTCGGGATGATTCCGTCATAGATAGCACCTGTGGATCCATCAAGTGAGATTGAATCTCCCTCGTGGAATTCTTTTCCACCAAGTGTAAATTTCTTATTCGCTTCGTCCATTGTGATGTCACCACAACCAGATACGCAGCATGTTCCCATTCCACGAGCAACTACAGCTGCGTGAGATGTCATACCACCACGAACTGTCAGGATACCCTGAGCAGACTTCATACCTGTGATATCTTCTGGTGATGTCTCAAGACGAACAAGGATAACTTTCTCTCCTCTTGCAGCCCACTCTACAGCGTCATCAGCTGTGAATACGACTTTACCACAAGCAGCTCCTGGAGATGCTCCAAGTGCTTTAGCCATTGGTGTAGCAGCTTTCAGTGCTGCAGCATCGAACTGTGGGTGAAGCAGAGTATCGAGGTTACGAGGATCGATCATTGCAACAGCCTCTTCCTCTGTTCTCATTCCTTCATCTACAAGATCACAAGCGATCTTAAGAGCAGCCTGAGCTGTTCTCTTACCATTACGTGTCTGAAGCATGTACAGTTTACCGTGCTCTACAGTGAACTCCATGTCCTGCATATCTCTGTAGTGTGTCTCCAGAGTGTTGCAAACTTCTTTAAACTGTTTGAATGCTTCTGGGAACTTCTGCTCCATCTCGGAAATGTGCATTGGTGTACGAACACCAGCAACAACGTCCTCGCCCTGAGCGTTTGTCAGGAACTCTCCGAACAGACCGTTCTCTCCTGTAGCTGGGTCACGTGTAAATGCAACACCTGTACCACAGTCATCTCCCATGTTACCAAATGCCATCATCTGGACGTTAACAGCTGTTCCCCATGAATAAGGGATGTCATTGTCACGGCGGTATACGTTAGCTCTCGGGTTATCCCATGAACGGAATACAGCCTTAACAGCTTCCATAAGCTGAACCTTAGGATCTGTAGGGAAGTCCTCACCGATCTTCTCTTTGTACTCAGCTTTGAACTGCTCTGCAAGTTTCTTAAGATCATCAGCATCAAGCTCTACGTCAAGTTTAACACCCTTCTCTTCTTTCATCTTGTCGATCAGTTCTTCGAAGTATTTCTTACCAACTTCCATAACTACATCAGAGAACATCTGAATGAATCTTCTTTAGCAGTCCCAAGCCCAACGTGGGTTGCCTGAAGCATTTGCCAGTGTTTCAACAACCTCTTCGTTGAGTCCAAGGTTAAGAATTGTATCCATCATACCAGGCATAGAAGCTCTAGCTCCTGAACGTACGGAAACGAGAAGCGGGTTCTCTTTATCTCCGAATTTCTTACCTGTAATTCCTTCCATCTTATCGATAGCTTCCATGATCTGAGCCATAATCTCATCGTTGATCTGTCTGCCATCCTCATAGTACTGTGTACAAGCCTCTGTTGTTACTGTGAATCCCTGTGGTACAGGAAGACCCAGATTTGTCATCTCTGCCAGGTTTGCGCCTTTTCCACCGAGAAGGTTTCTCATATCTGCGTTACCTTCAGTGAACATATAAACCCATTTTGCCATGATCAATGACCTCCTAAAATAATTTTTACAAATAAAATAATTTTATTTCGCATATAATATTTTAATGGTTTTATACTTATGAGTCAAGTCTTTTGTCCGTAATTATATACAATTTTTACAAATACTTTTTGTATACTTTTCATACGGGTTAACCTATTCTTCAGGATTTGTAAACACATTGTCTATTATGCTGTCATTTTGCATATTTGCATAAATCCTCATACAATGTACAACATGCACAAAAAAATAGTTGTCCAAGCTTTATAAGAACTTGGAAACAACTATTTTTTTGTGATTAATATACAATTTTCGGCATTTATCTCATTTCTTCAATAAATGCTTTATACCCCTTATAAGCTTCATATACATCTGCCTTGCTTGTCACTTCCCACGGTGCATGCATACTCAACACTGCGACACCGCTGTCAATGACTTCCATGCCGTAATTTGCCATAATATAAGCAATTGTTCCACCACCGCCGGCGTCAACCTTTCCAAGTTCAGCAAACTGGTATGCAACGCTCTGTGCATCCATTGCATTTCTGATCTTCGCAAGATATTCTGCATTCGCGTCATTGGAACCACTCTTTCCACGGGCACCCGTAAATTTATTAAATACGAGTCCTTTTCCGAAGAATGCAGAACTACGTTTTTCAAACACCTCAGCATACATCGGATCGTAAGCTGCGCTCACATCAGAAGAAAGCATTCTGGAATTCATCAGCGCTCTTCTGACTTTCAGGTCAGACTCCCCTTCTGTCAGTGCCACAAGTTCTGCAACTGTATTTTCAAAGAAACGAGAATGCATTCCGGTCGCGCCAACACTTCCGATTTCCTCTTTATCTACAAGAATACAGCATGCTGTGTGCTCTACTTCTTCCACATCGAGCATTGCAAAGAGGGATGTGAATGCACACACACGATCATCCTGTCCGTAAGCAAGCACCATACTGCGATCTAATCCACAGTCACGAGCCTTTCCTGCCGGAACAATTTCAAGCTCTGCGGAGAGGAAATCCTCTTCCTCCATGTCATAATATTGTTTCAGAAGATTGATTACATTTGCTTTTACAGCCTCTTTTTCCTTTTCTTCTAATGTCTCATCCTGCTCAATCGGGCGGCTTCCGATCAGAAGATCAAGCTTCTCTCCTTCTACAACTGTTGCAGCCTTTTTCTCCATCTGTTTCGACGCGAGATGGATCAGCAGATCCGTGATAACAAAGACCGGATCATCTTCTTTTTCACCGATGCTCACCTGAACTGTTGTACCATCTTTCTTTGCGATCACTCCATGAAGGGCAAGTGGAAGTGTCACCCACTGATATTTCTTGATCCCACCATAATAATGTGTATCAAGATAAGCAAACTCTTCATTCTCATAAAGCGGGTTCTGCTTTACATCGATACGCGGGGAATCAATGTGTGCTCCAAGAATATTCATACCTTCTGTCAGCGGTTTTGTACCCATATGGAACAGCGCAATCGTCTTGTTCATACACACGGCATACAGTTTATCTCCGGCTTTCACCTCTCCACCGTTTTTAATGATATCTCTGATATCCTTATATCCCTCTGCTTTTGCCTTTTCAACTGCCAGTGCAACACACTCGCGCTCTGTCTTGCCGGCATCAAGGCAGTTCTTGTATTCTGTATTCACCTGTTCTAATCTGTCCAGCTCTTCCTTACTGTAAGTTGTCCATGCATTTTTTCTGTCCATGTCATTCTCCTCCTGTTCTATCGTTACTGTTCACACGATGTGCGACCAGCAACGTTCTATCTTCCATGCTATTTCAAAAAATCTATAAAGAAACAGCCCAAACTAAATCCACAAGCTTACCTGTGAACTTACAGTCCGGGCTCTTCTCATTTATCTTACCACTCGAATTTCTTCTCGAAGTATGCTTTCAGATCTTCAATCTTAACTCTTTCCTGTTCCATTGTGTCACGGTCACGTACTGTAACAGCTCCGTCTTCCTCAGAATCGAAGTCATATGTTACACAGAACGGAGTACCGATCTCGTCCTGACGACGGTAACGTTTTCCGATATTTCCACGATCATCGAACTCACAGTTGTAGTACTTGGATAACTCTGCAAATACTTTCTCTGCGCCTTTGTTCAGTTTCTTGGAAAGTGGGAGCACACCGATCTTAACCGGAGCCAGTGCCGGATGGAAATGAAGTACAGTTCTCATATCCGGTTTCTCTTCTGTTCCGATATTCTCCTCATCATATGCACTGCAAAGGAATGCAAGTACAACACGGTCAGCACCAAGTGATGGCTCGATAACGTATGGAATGTATTTCTCCTTTGTCTCATCATCAAAGTATGTCATATCCTGTCCGGATACATTCTGATGCTGAGTCAGGTCATAATCTGTACGGTCAGCGATTCCCCACAGCTCACCCCATCCGAATGGGAAAAGGAACTCAACGTCTGTAGTAGCCTTACTGTAGAAGGAAAGCTCTTCCTGATCATGGTCACGGTAACGTACTTCCTCATCTTTCAGTCCAAGAGATGACAGCCAGTTCAGGCAGAAGCTCTTCCAGTAATCAAACCACTCAAGGTCTGTGTCCGGTTTGCAGAAGAACTCAAGCTCCATCTGCTCGAACTCTCTTGTACGGAATGTAAAGTTACCCGGTGTGATCTCGTTACGGAAAGATTTACCAATCTGTCCGATACCGAATGGAAGTTTCTTTCTGGATGTACGCTGTACATTCTTGAAGTTTACAAAGATACCCTGTGCTGTCTCAGGACGAAGGTATACTGTGTTCTTCGCATCCTCTGTAACACCCTGGAATGTCTTGAACATCAGGTTGAACTGACGGATATCTGTAAAATCATGCTTTCCGCAAGTCGGACATGGAATGTTATTATCCTCGATAAATGCTGCCATCTGCTCCTGTGACCATCCGTCTACAGAGCTCTCAAGCTCGATTCCATTCTCTGCTGCATAATCTTCAATAATCTTATCTGCACGGAAACGCTCATGACACTGCTTACAGTCCATCAGCGGATCACTGAATCCTCCAAGATGTCCGGAAGCAACCCATGTCTGTGGGTTCATAAGGATTGCACAGTCAACTCCAACATTGTATGGATTCTCCTGAATGAACTTCTTCCACCATGCTCTCTTCACATTATTCTTAAGTTCAACACCAAGATTACCATAATCCCATGTGTTGGCAAGTCCGCCGTAGATCTCAGAACCCGGATATACGAATCCTCTTGACTTTGCAAGTGCTACGATCTTGTCCATTGTCTTTTCAACCATTGTATGTTCCTCACATTCTTCTTTATCATTTACATTATTTACATAACTTATGCACTCCGGTTAATCTTTTTACAGAAGTTATTCACATCTTCCTTTAAAGATATTCCCCTTTGTACATCAATGTTTCCTATTATAACGACTAATGCCTTATTTTTCAAGCTGTTTTAGGTACTTCTCTTTATGTTTCCGCTTATATTCATACATAACTTCATCTGCTCTTTGCAGAATCTCATCTGTAGAAACAATATCATGTCTTTCAGGGAGTTCTATAATACCATAACTGAAGCTCTTCGGATAATCACCAGCACCTTCCCGACGAAACGCTTCATGTATATTTCTAAACTTTTCCTGCATGGTCTCTTGAGAACAGTTCAAAAGCACAACACAGAACTCATCACCGCCAAGACGCACGAACAGATCTCCCGGCCGGATATTTGCCTTCACCGTCTCAACGAAATGCAGCAGGTAGCGATCCCCTTCCTGATGCCCGAAATGATCATTCACATATTTCAAATGATCAAGATCACAATAACAAAAGACAATCTTCTCACCTGTAGCAAGCATCGTCTCCGCTCGTTCATGGAACAGATGACGATTTCCAATCCCTGTAAGTTTGTCTCTGTAAGCCTCTTCTTCAAGTTCCTCTTCTCGTTCTTTCAACTGCTTTGTCATTATATTAAATGCTTCTGAGAATTCTCCCATATAAGAAACGCTCTGAGAATAATCTCCTTTCGCCACCTGCTTTGCCTGCCAGGTGAGATGGTTCAGATTCGCATGGATATTCTTCAGATTCTCACAGAGGAAATTATCTCGTCCCGGTGCTTCAATTGACAGATTTCCCTTTGAAATCTCCGCTGAATAATGCTTCATCTCTTTCATCGCCTTGTCGAGATATTGCAGTCCCATTCCAAGCTTATGAAAAGATTCATCCAGGCATTCAAGATCCAGCTTCGCATTCTCAGAATCATATATAATATCCCGCAGATATTCAAATAATATCTCACAGTTTTTCTCTTCCATAACTCTAAATGTCACCTTCTCTTACATCTGCCTGAAAACGGCAGACACGGCCTCCTGTAGCCCAGCAGTCCGTTTCCACTGCTACATATTTCTTTCCAGAGTATAAAGATAAAATTCCGGAAATAAATCCTTCATCATAATTGCAGACAGTCTCACCAAGCACCGGAAGTCCCGAACAGTCCGCATCTTCCGAGACGGTCAGAATGATCTGCCCGCTCTCCTCGTCTACTGATTCAATACGGAGTACTCCAATCTTCATTTCTGCCATCTTCTTCTGGAGTTCACCCACAAACTGATCCAGCGGCTGATTCAGATTCAGCATCTTACGTGCAAAAAATTCTCCCGCTTTCCTTCCCGCATTCCGGAAAATCTCAACCTGCTCCTCTCTTCCGTAACGTACCGCAAGCTCATCCTTTATAGAATATTCCAATAACCGATATACAATCACAGGGAGTTCTCCTCCAAGATTCCCCCTGCTGTTCTCATCATATTCAAGGTAGTCTTCGAAAGAAATCGGTTTCTTCTCCTTCATAAAAATGTTCTCGTCCATCATTTTTCTCTTTTCTTTCCTCTGCTACTATTACATTTACAACAAAATACACTCGTTTCACACTGTCATGTAACAGGTGATATAACCGTAGTATAGCATGATTTTTTTCATGATTCAACAATTGCATAATGTCTTAAATGTTGTTGAGAATTTTTAAATAATACCCCAAATATCACAGCAATGTCTGCAGTATCTCCAGAGACTTGAACTCCTTATCTACATACATCTTCATCAACCGTCCCATCACGCGTCCAAACTTCTCCAGCACTTCCGGCTTCACGTTAAATGTATATAATTTCTCAATTGTACTGGATTCAATATACTGCATCGTATACAGCGTAGAACCGTCAAGAAACATTCCGTCTCTCACTTCTCCGTCACATTCATTACACACAAGTCCGCCCTTCGCCGCGCTGAACACTGCCGGCCTCGTCCGGTCGCCACACTGTACACACTGGAACACCTGCGGTCCCTGTCCGTTGATTGTCAGCACTTTCAACTCGAAAATGTAACGGATCAACTGATTCGGAAGATGTGGATTTGTCAGCGCACGCATCGTCTGATAAAGTAATTTTAAAAGTTCCCGCTCATCATTCCGTTCCCTCGCATAGTAATTCGCAACCTCAAGGAAATAAAAGCCATAATATGCGCCTACCACATCTGCTCTCAATTCCGAAAAATAATTGGATACATTTACAGACTGAATTGTGTAGGAAGAACGACCTTCATACATCGTGAATTCACCGAAAGTAAATGGATTCACCGCTCCCACCAATGGACTGTTCGGTCTTCTTGATCCCTTTGCAAAGGCTGAGATCTTCCCCTGTTCTTTTGTAAGTATGACAACTCTGCGGTCGTACTCGCCCACCGGTGCGACAGAAAGCACCATTCCTGTCAAAACGATCTGATTCACGATGAAATTCACCTTCTTTCTGCTATATTTGTAAAGATGTTGGAGACAAAACCCACAACTACGATGCCTGCGGATACTTCGTGCAACGCATTTCCAATATCTTCTAATATATCTGATTTCGCGTGTAAATACAAGGAGATGTTCTAGGGGGGATTTTTTTTGGATATGAGTTTTCCTTGATTCCCTGAATCTGCTTTTCAATTATTCCCATATCATATTCTTCAGCGTATTAGCGACTTGCGTCGCTAGATATGCTAAAAAGTGGCAGCCACCAACCTTCGGTCAGCAGCTGCCGCTCTCATCATTCTTTTTATTCTTTATCTTCAAAGGCTTCTTTCATCTTATCCATGAATCCTTTTTTCTTGCCCTTTTTCTCTGATTTCTCAGATTTTGTAGCAAGGTCATCATGCTGATGAAGTGTATTTCCACTAAGCTCATCGAATTTTCTCAGAGCCTCTTTCGCCTCTGCGCTTAATCTCTCCGGTGTCTGGATCACTAATGTTACATAATGATCTCCTCTTACCTGAGTATTTCTAAGGGATGGAACTCCCTTTCCTTTCAGACGTACTTTTGTATCTGTCTTTGTTCCCGGTTTTACTGTGTAGAGAACGTCTCCGTCTACGGTTGGAATCTTCACATCACCACCGAGTGTAGCCACTGCGAAAGAAATCGCAACGGTTGAGAAGATATGCATATCCTGTCTCTGGAAGATTGGGTGTCTGGATACGTTAACCTCAACGAGGAGATCTCCTCTCGGTCCGCCATTAACTCCCGGTTCTCCTTTTTCACGGATGCGTACGCTCTGTCCGTTATCGATACCTGCCGGAATCGTAACTTTGATCTTCTTTCTGCTGGATGTATATCCTGTACCTGCACATTTCGGACATTTCTCTTTCACGATCTTACCGGAACCACCACAGTTAGGACACGTCTGTACATTCTGTACGGTTCCAAAGAAGGACTGGGATGTATATACAACCTGACCTTTACCACCGCACTTTGGACATGTCTCCGGTGATGTTCCAGGCTTTGCACCTGTGCCGTGACAGTCTTCGCAAGGATCTTTCAGCACAAGATCCAGTTCTTTCTCGCATCCGAAGACAGCTTCCTCGAATGTGATACGGATACTCTTTCTGATATTAGCCCCTTTCATAGGACCGTTGCTTGCGCCGCCTCTTCTAGAGCCACCGAACATATCTCCGAAGATATCTCCGAAAATGTCGCTGAAATCTGCTCCATTGAAGTTAAATCCGCCGCCGAATCCACCTGCTCCGCCGCCGGCACCGCCATCAAATGCAGCGTGGCCGAACTGATCGTACTGACGACGTTTGTCAGCGTCACTCAGAACGGCATAGGCTTCGGAAGCCTCTTTGAACTTTATTTCTGCTTCTTTATCCCCTGGATTCATATCTGGATGGTACTTCTTCGCAAGCTGGCGGTATGCTTTCTTGATTGTAGCATCATCTGCATCTTTGCTTACGCCGAGCACCTCATAATAATCTCTCTTTGCCTCTGCCATAACACAAATACTAACCTTTCTGTATCTCTTTCTTAACCTCAAGAAATTCTACGAAGCTACAAAGCTCCGTAGAATTTCTCTTCATGCTTCATTTATCTGATGCCCTGCTGCCTGTTTCTCTTCTGTCTTACCGGCATCTTTTCTATATTTTAGACTTCTTTGTAGTCTCCGTCTACAACATCATCACCCTGGAAACCATCCGGAGCCGGACCAGCTTCTGGTGTAGGGCCAGCCTGCGCACCTGCTGCAGCACCTGCCTGCTCATACATCTTTGTGAACAGTTTCTGTGCGCTCTCCATCAGTTTTTCCTTCGCAGCTTTGATCTCTGCTACCTGCTCTTCTGTTGTGTTCTCCGGAGCAGATTTTGCAAGGATATCTTTCAGTGCCTGAACGTCAGCCTCTACAGCTGCCTTCTCTGTAGCATCGACTTTCTCACCAACCTCTTTGATTGCCTTCTCTGTCTGGAATACCATAGCGTCTGCTTCGTTTCTTGTATCGATTGCTTCTTTACGTTTCTTATCCTGAGCCTCGAATTCAGCTGCTTCTTTTACAGCTTTATCGATATCGTCATCAGACATATTAGAACCTGCTGTGATTGTAATATGCTGCTCTTTACCTGTTCCAAGATCCTTAGCAGATACATTTACGATACCATTTGCATCGATATCGAATGTAACTTCGATCTGCGGGATTCCACGTGGAGCCGGCGGGATTCCATCAAGTCTAAACTGTCCGAGGGACTTGTTGTCTCTTGCGAACTGTCTCTCACCCTGTACAACGTTGATGTCTACAGCTGTCTGGTTATCTGCTGCTGTTGAAAAGATCTGGCTCTTCTTTGTCGGGATTGTTGTATTTCTCTCGATCAGTCTTGTAGCTACACCACCCATTGTCTCGATAGACAGTGACAGTGGAGTTACATCAAGAAGAAGGATATCTCCTGCGCCTGCATCTCCTGCAAGTTTACCACCCTGTACGGAAGCACCAAGTGCTACACACTCATCTGGGTTAAGAGATTTGCTAGGCTCTTTGCCTGTCAGTCTCTTAACTTCTTCCTGAACAGCCGGGATACGTGTTGATCCACCAACGAGAAGTACCTGTCCAAGCTCGGAAGCTGTGATTCCTGCATCGGAAAGTGCACGTCTTACCGGTTCCTGAGTCTTTTCTACGAGATCTCTTGTCAGCTCATCGAATTTAGCTCTTGTAAGGTTCATATCGAAATGCTTCGGTCCTTCAGCTGTTGCTGTGATGAACGGAAGGTTGATATTTGTTGTTGTTGCGCTTGAAAGCTCTTTCTTAGCTTTCTCTGCTGCTTCTCTTAATCTCTGAAGAGCCATCTTATCTGTAGAAAGATCTACGCCCTCTTTTGCCTTGAAGTCTGCAAGCATGTAATCTGTGATCTTCTGGTCAAAGTCATCTCCACCAAGTCTGTTGTTACCAGCTGTTGAAAGTACTTCGATAACTCCATCACCGATCTCGATAACGGATACGTCGAATGTACCACCACCCAGGTCGTAAACCATGATCTTCTGCTCTTTCTCGTTGTCAAGACCATAAGCAAGTGCAGCTGCTGTAGGCTCGTTGATGATACGTTTTACATCAAGTCCTGCGATCTTACCTGCATCTTTTGTAGCCTGACGCTGAGCATCGTTGAAGTAAGCCGGAACTGTGATAACAGCTTCTGTTACTTTCTCACCAAGGTATCCTTCTGCATCTGCTTTCAGTTTCTGAAGGATCATTGCAGAAATCTCCTGTGGAGAATATTTCTTATCGTCAATATCTACTTTATAATCTGTTCCCATCTCTCTTTTGATTGATGAGATTGTTCTTGCTGCGTTTGTTACAGCCTGACGTTTTGCAGGCTCACCTACGAGACGCTCTCCTGTCTTTGTAAATGCTACAACAGACGGTGTTGTTCTTGCGCCTTCTGTATTCGCGATAACTGTTGGCTGTCCACCTTCCATAACGGCAACACAGCTGTTTGTTGTACCAAGGTCAATACCAATAATTTTTCCCATGATAAATTTCCTCCTCTATCTAATCTCTGAATCTTGTTAAAAATCAAATTAGTTTGCTACTTTTACCATGCTGTGTCTCACAACACTTTCACGGTACATGTAACCTTTCTGGAATTCTTCTGCGATGATGTTCTCACCGAGCTCATCATCTTCCACATGCATTACTGCGTTGTGGAAATCCGGATTGAATTCCTGACCAACTGCCTCAATTGGTTTTACTCCAACGGATTCCAGTGTAGTCATAAGCTGTTTGTAGATCTTCTCCATTCCTTCTACGAACGGAGCATTCTTCTCCTCCTCCGGTACGGAACCAAGTCCACGCTCGAAGTTATCCACAACCGGAAGAATCTTTTCTATGATATCTTTCGCTCCGATCTCGTACATCTGGGATTTCTCCTTCTCAGATCTCTTGCGGAAGTTATCAAACTCTGCCATCTGACGAGTAACGCGGTCTGTGAGTTCCTCGATCTTCTCGTCTTTCTTGTCCTTCTTCTCTTTCTTTCCGAAGAACTTTTTCTTACCTTCTGATGCTGCTTCTGAATCTCCTTCAGTCTCAGTTGCTTCCTCTGTCGCTTCTTTCGCTTCAGTCTCAACTTCCTGGGCATCTTCTGTTTCTACTGTCTCTTCAGCTTCTGCCTGCTCTTTCGCAGCCTTTGCTTTCGCCTCTTCAACAGCTTCTTTTACCATATCTTCTTTGCTCATGTTCTCTGTCACCAGCTTTCTACCTTCCTATTCTTTTGGTTCTTTATTATAAATCGCATCCAACTCACATTGTAAAGTCTTCAGCGTCTTCATGACATGTTCATAATCCATTCTCTTCGGACCGATGATTCCAATCGTTCCTTTCATGCCTTCTCCCAGTTCATAAGTGGCGGTAACAACACTGCAGTCTTTCATCGTCTTAACCGGAGTTTCATCTCCGATGTAAACCTGTATGCCGTTGTTCTCCTCACTTGCCAGCGTCTCTGTCACCAGATCAGCTAACTGCTGTTTCTCTTCGAATGCACTGATGATCTCCTGTGCACTCTGCTTA
>ERZ1026903.139-NODE-139-length-39056-cov-13.023384_pt1 | contig 39056 bp, 22 predicted proteins | sample MGYA00380180_ERZ1026903 | MGnify/ENA primary metagenome ERZ1026903 (study PRJEB33269, sample SAMEA4719816) | human gut metagenome | biome: human-associated habitat; feature: organic feature; material: feces | place: Cameroon | collected 2013-10 ... | reverse complement strand
AAGCCAGGCTATGCCTTCGAGCTGCGCAACGGGGCAGAGCGGCAGGAGGAGGTTCTGCTGATGCAGTGCCGCCACTGTCTGCGTTATTCGTTGGGCTATTGTGTGAAGCGGGGAGGACGCAAGCCCACGTGGAAGGAACCGCTCTTCCTTCGTCTGGGCGACGGCAGGAAGTTCCGCCTCCAGTTTGCCTGCAACGAATGCCAGATGAATGTATTTTGTTAGGATTTTATAAACAATTGAATAATAGGCAGTTGGCTTAATTTGTTGATTAGCAATTGCTTATGTGGTTAATAAAAATATAGTGTTTGACACGATAAACGTGTTGAACACTATGAAATGTTTAGAAATTGTTTATGTATTATGGCAACATTTAAAACAGTTGTTCAGAACAGAAGAGCAGACGGATATTATGTAGTTTATATCCGTTTGACTCACAACAGAAAGGTCATCTATCTTAAGACAGATAAGATGGTCAATGAGAAGGGTATCACTTCTAAAAAGGAGGTGAAAGACAATTTTGTTCTTAGTTCCTGTTTGACCACTATTACAAGTTGGATTGAGAAGCTTAATAAAGTGGATCATGAAAAGTGGACAGCGGAGCAAGTTAAGGAGTATCTTCTTCAATCTGATGAAGATATATGCTTTTCTGATTTTGCTAGAAAATTTATAAATTCTCTCCATGACAGCTATAGACCTCATTCTATAGCCAGATATGAGCAAGCTCTTAAGAGAATAGAGAAATATGCAAATAGCGACAAAATAATGTTTTCGCAGCTCACAACTAAATTTATCAAGGGCTGGATTGATTCAATGAAGGATTATAAGCGAATCCAATCGCAATATCCTATCCTGATAAAAAGGCTATTTAATGAAGCAGTGAAGGAATATAATGACTATGATACCGGGGTGATGCGTATAAAGCAAAATCCATGGATAAAAATAGATATGCCTAAGGCTCCTATAGCAGAGAAAAAGGCTATTACAATGGAAGCATGCCGTGAGTTCTTTGCTGTGCGTCCACATAGAGAACTTGATAAAACTGCAATAGATTTGTGTAAGATGGTTTTTTGTCTGGCTGGTATCAATATAGTTGATCTTTATTATATGAAGAAAGAAAACTATTATGATGGCATACTTCATTATGAACGTATGAAAACTAGAACTAAGCGTGCAGATAAGGCTTATATCGAAATGAAGGTTCCTGATTTGTTGATGCCTACATTTGAAAAGTATCTATCTAAGGATCCTAAAGACGAGTATTTGTTTAATTTGCATAAACGATTCTATACTAGTGATGCGTTAACTAATTGTTTATGTGTTTCCTTGCATTATATATGTAGGGAATTTCTTGGTGTGACAGAAAATCTATATACTCCCTATACTTTTCGTCATACCTGGGCAACTATAGCGCAAAATGATGTTGGTGCAGGTTATGAGGAAATTGGCTTTGCTCTGAACCATATAAGTGCGCATAAAACAACTATGGGTTATGTGAAGCCCGATTTTTCTAGGGCCTGGAATCTTAATGAAAAGGTGATTGAAAAAGTGTTTTTCTCCAATGAGAAGAGCAAGCGCCTTTCTCATCATAAAGAAAAGGTGGTAGAAGTTTCCTCCGAAGAATGCATCTTTTCTGCTGATGCCTACTTTATGGGTGAGGTGGTGGCTCATGTGGATGGCAAGGGCTACCGGAATACGGATGACATTATCCAGCAACTGATGGATAATATCAATGATACTGTGCCTAAGAACTGCACGATACAGATTAAGGTGAAGAATATCACCAAGGACCAGACGAAGTACTTTGAACGAGTCAGGGACATAAAATAGCTATTTTGTGTTAATACAGATTAAAATTACCCCAATATAAGTTAAAATAGAGCATTTTTGCTCGATAACCAAGTCAAGGGTAGTCTTCTCTAAAGTTGAAGAAAATTTAGAGAGGGCTACCCATTTTTTATAATTAGCCATTATTAACAATTTTGAGATTTTTGATGTTGATGGTGGTTTCCTGTTTCTCAAATTTCTCTTCCAACTTCATGAAGGATTCCTCCACAGATAAGTTTCTGGTTTCATCATTGTTGAAAGATACAGACTGGAGCTTTGGAGCCACGTATGGAAGGAACTTAGCCACCATGGCCAGACGTCCGGCAGGCTCTTCAATCTGCATAAGATCCGTGAAAAGGGAATACTTCTGTTCATTGTTGCCGTTGATGTAGTCGGTGAGTACATCACGTAGGCTTTCACGCACACTTTTGGTAACCTTATTAGGTGTGCCAGCCTTACGTCCGCCAGTCTTCTTCCTCTTTGGCTTCGGCTCATTATTATTGTCTTGTTTTACTGCCATATTCTATTGATTTTTAATGTTTACTGATAGTTTTCGGGTGCAAATATAGTGTAAAATAACGAAACTTGGTGTTCAAGTTGCGGAACTTATCACAGATAGGTAAGAAAAACGCATTACTTTTGAACAGTTTAAACATTAAAATTCGAATTTTATGGGATTAATTGGAAGTATTGCTGGTGGACTGACCTCTGCTGCAGGTGGTGCTCTAGCAGCCAAAGCAAGAAACAAGGGATATAATGAATATATCAAAATGTTTGAAAAGCGTATGCAGCAGGTGAAGGATCATCGGGACAACTTGTATTACCAGGATCCAACTCAGTCAGCGGAGAATCAGGTAGCCGTAACCAATGCTCAGAAGGTATTGGATAATGCAACAGCTACCGCAAAGAACACCAATATTGTTAGTGGCGGCTCTGATGAAGCGGTTGCGCTCAGTAAACAGGCTGCCCAGGAGCAGGTAGGTAATATCATGCAACAGGCTGCCGTGCAAGGTGCTCAAACCAAAGAAAATGTGTGGAATACTGCTGATTCGCAGATAGACCAGATGACTAACTACATCGCCACTGCCAAGAAGGAGAAGGCTCTTAGTACAGCCCAGGGTATCACAGATGCTGCTGGTGGACTGGCAGGTGCAGTAAGTAAGTTGCCTTTTTAAGAAAGGAGGATGTTATGGGATTTACATTAGATGATTTAACTCCTAAGCGTCCGGCTACTGCCGTTACTCCTGTTACTGATTTCCCTGATGATAATGCGGTGAAGCCGGAAGAAACACCTGCTCAGAATACGACTACTGAGCAGGTGAATAATACGGCTATTGATACTACAGCTACAGAACCAGTTAAGAATACAGCTATTGATATTACTGGTATTACCGGGAATGTCGGCCATGAATCTTTTGCAGAACAGCCAACAGAAGCTGTTACTAAAATTACGCCTAATACAGGTATCACAATCGACTGGAGCAGGCCTTATGCCGAGATAGAGCAGAATCCTATCTTGCAGCAGATGAAGCCTTATGACATCATGAGGGATTACCAGAAGAATGGTGATGGAAACTGGTCTGCCTTCATGCCTTGGCTTTCTTCACTTGGTGATGCCGATAAAACCGTGGCGGCAAATGCAGCTCTGCAAAAGAAAGCGGAGAGGCAAGCGAAATGGGAACAATGGGGAAATCTTTTTATGCATCTGGGTAACTTCTTTGGTACAGTTCAAGGTGCTCCATCGCAGAAGATAGAATCAGCGCAAGACCTTACTGATCGCCAACGCAAGATAAGAGAGGCTACAGATGCTCTTCGTCAGAAAGGCTATGACCAAATGATGGTGAATATCTGGAAGGACCGTCAAGACAAGCAAGCACAGATGCAGGCAGAGGCTGCTGCAAAGGCAAATGAGGCACTGGCTGCTTATCGAGGGGCACAGAAGAATCAGACGGATGCCCTCACTCCTGTAAAGGTTGAAGAAGCGACTCAATCAGCAAGACAGCATTCTACTGGTGCAGACTTGAATGCTTCCAAGAAGAAGACTGAGGATGCTTTGAGAGGCAAGAAAGGAAAATTGCTTGACAATCAAGCTGATGCTGCAGCAGCAAGGGCAGCGGATAGCCGTTCTCATGTTGGCGTGAATAATTCAACGACAGCAAGGAACAATGCTGCAACTAATAAGACGATTAGAACAACACCAAAATATTCTCATGCTGAATATGGTAAAAGGTTCATCAAATACTTTAATTACATGAAAAAGAAGGGAGACAATAATCTTGCTTCTATTTATGAAGAAAAGTATGGCATTGGTAAAAATGGAGATACTGGCAAGCAGTGGGATGCAGGTCTTCAAAGAATGTTCGTTGATGATGTTGAAGAACAAGGTCTTGCACCTAAGAGTCTTGGTATTGGCATTGGTAGCAAATCGAATAAAGGCAAAACAAACAAAGGTAAACATTTAAATTTATAATATGGACGATAATATAAAGAAATTACATCAAGCGTTAATTGATGATGGTTATGATGATGTTGGTACAGAGCAGGAGTTTAGAGACTATGTTTCTGACAGCAAAAATGTTGCCACGCTTTATAATGCATTAAGTGAAGCTGGATATGATAATTTTAAAGACCAAAAATCTTTAGAGACATATCTTTCAGGTAAAGCACCAGTTGCTCAAAAGCCTTCAACTCCTCAGAGTAGTGTGCAAAATGCTTCTACTGAGAATAAGCCGCAGGTGGCGCATCCTGCAGCGAAGCCTGTTGCTGAGAAACCGCAGGTGCAGCCTTCTTCTTCCAACGAAGGTGGTATTATTTCGCAAGCACTCGGCATGATGCCGAAGGTGGATGCAGGAAATATCGGCAGGGAGCAGAAGGTGGGTGGAATGATAGCCAATTCGCTTCTTGGTAATAATATGCAGGTACAGCAGCCAGCACAGAAGGAGTCTTCTCCTGAATTTAAAGAGGCGGCTCCTGTTACAACACCAACTGGTGTGGTGAATAATGAGGGGTTGATGGATGCCAAACTTGCCAACTATATTGAGAACTGGAAACTGAGACCTGATAAGCAGAGTTCTTACTTTGAGAATATGGTTGCCGACTTGTTGGCTGATGGTACTGCCAACAGCAATGAGGAGGCAGTGAATATGGTGATGCCTGCTTTGTACAGATATGCCAACCGTTCGGCTATGGACGTTACCAACCAGATAGTATCTTCTTTGCCTGATGATACGGTGCAGGATGCTGAGCAGAGTATCGGGGCGCAATGGTATAGCCATGGCGTGCAGGATAAGTTGAAGCAGGAGGCAGACAGCATGGGTATCAGTTATGATGACTATGTGGCTAATCACCTGAAGCCAGCTATGGTACAGAGTCTGGTGAACAAATATGGCCCGAACTATCGCAATATAGCCGAGGGTATTGCTACACGCCTCTATTCTCACGAAGAGAATGTACAGGACAGACTGATGAACCAGGACATCAATGATGCGCTTTCTGACGTTATCAATAAGTATGTGAATCCATCTGTAGTGGATGAGTACAACAAGGCTCAGGAGGCAGGAAGCAAGGCATTCAACGAAGGTATGGAAGGAAGTCAGTATATTCCGGCTAATCTCCGACTGGGTACAGCACTTGGTGCTCAGTATGAGGCAAACGAGGCTAAGGATCCTGCAAAGGTGCTTTCTGGTTTGCAGAAGAAGTTTGGCAATCTCTACCGGAATCCGAAGTTCCTGAACGATATGAGCAATGCGGCATTTAAGGTGATGCAGCGATATGGCATGAATGGCGGTATGACAGGTGATCCTAAGCAGTTCAAGCCGATGATCAATTCTGTTCTTAAGAATGAGCTTGACCAGCTGGAGATTAAGGGTATGATGCCTAAGGGTAGTGCTGAGTATATCATGAAGACTGGTTTGGGTAACACTATTGTGGGTAAGATTACTCGCAAGGCTATGCAGACGGACTATCAGAACTGGCTGGAGGATATTGCCAATCAGCAGTATCAGCCGGGCTTCTGGGAGAACGTGGCCAGTGGTGCGTTGACTTTTGCAGGTGATGCCTGGAGTTATTGGCTGCCTGGAGCCGCTGGCGGCAAGTTGACGAAGAGCATGGTGGCTAAGGCTGAGGGCAAACTGGCTGGTGACTTGATGGCTAAAGGTATGGAGCGCAAGATGGCAGAGCGAGCTGCCAAGGTGCTTATCGGCAAGAGTAAGGACGTGGCTTTGAAGAACGGAGCCGTGCATGGTGCTGTTACCTTTGGTGGTCAGTCTGCAATCTCGAAGCCTATTGATGAGATTTATCGTACTGGCCAGTTTGATGAGAATGGCAAGATTTACAATCCTTCTGTGGGTAAGGTTATCGCTAATACTTTGGGCGAGGTGGCTAAACAGAGTGCCGTAGGTGCCATCATGCAGGGTGGAACCATTGCCAATATGATAGGCAAGGGCAGAGGTTTGGCTTCCAACATTCTGGCTGATATTGGTGGAAAGGTTGTGGATTCGGGCATTATGACTGGGCATCAGTTATTGGAACGTATGGCGCAGGATCCGAACTTCAAGCCTACAGGTAAGGAGGCTGTTGAAACTTTCTTGGAGAGCGGTGCTAATCTTTTGTCTATTGGTTTCCCTGGTTTTGTGGGCAAGTATGCCCGATTCAAGGATGCGAGGGAGTTTAACAAGAAGTTTGACTTCACAGATCAGGATATTGCCGAGTTGAAGCGATTCGGCTATGATGGTCTTCGTGATGCTTTTGAGAAGGTAGGTATCGGGGAGTATGCCGTGGTGGGTGAAAATGCCCAGCGACTTGGTGGGCAACTTACCCAGAAGTATATGGACCTGATGAACGATAAGAGCGTGCCGGAGGTATTGAAGGCTAAGATGATGGCTGTGGTGGAAGGCAAGCGCCCTTCTTCTTTCTCGCCTGTGGTAGATTCCATCATCCTACAGCCAATGGATAATGGCGGTAAGGTTTATCTCGAAACCTTGAATAAGGATGGCGGTGTCGTTGACAGAAAGGAGTTTTCTTCTCTTGATGAGGCTCAGAAAGCAGACAAGAAACTGGAGTATGAGAAGACTCTTGGTTTGGCTTCTGTGCTGGAAGGTGAGTTCCACAATGAGTTTACGCAGGAGCATCTTGATGGTTTGTATAACAAGGCAGCCCAGAAATATAATATGGGTGAGAAATTGACAGATGAGGATAAGGCAGCGGTTTATCTTCATCAGAATGCTGGTGCCATCAAGGACATCATGGATAAGCAGCAGAAGGGTGTTATCCTTACTGATGAGGAGCAGAAGCAGATTAATGCCTATCGTCACTATTATGACAGTGCCTTGGAGAACAGTTCTGTGATGAGGGAGTTTGTCAACACGTTTGAGGATTCCCATGGCGTGGCGCGCGGTACACTTCGTAAGGCTTTGGAGTCGAAAGATAAGAAGTATGCGCCATTGGTTGAGTCTTATCTTAAGGAACTTTACAATTCCATCGAACTGAAACGTGAAATGAAGCAGACGATGGATGATCTCTACAATACTTCCCATGGTAATGAGCAGAAGCGCATTGAAGGCGAAAACCCGGTATCTCCTGTTGAGGGGTCTGCTGGTAGCCAGGAGCCGCCAGTTTCAGAGGGACCTGCTCCGTACCAAGATCGTACCAAGACCGTACCAACTCCGAGTGATGCAGAAGTTGCTGCAAACCCTGCAAACTCTGCTGCTGATGGTGCAGGAAATGAGCCTAAGGTTGCAAGTTCTGATGCTTTTGTTATGGGACAGAATGCCTATAAGAATGGGGATTCAGATGCTTTGCAGGCTATCGATTATAATAGTGATTTAGCTACAGGACGTTTGATGCGTGCTTTTGCTGACAATGAGAAGATGCCTGATATTGTAGCCAATGCCTATAATGAAGGTAGAGATATGGAGCAGTTTGTGGCTCAGCGTGCAAGTAGTTTGACTCCAGCACAGAAAGAGGCTATCAGTAAGTATGTAGAGGCAATGGATGCCAAGAAGGGTGCTATTGATGCTCTGCAGCATGCCGATGATGGCTATGGTGAGTCGTTGAAGCAGCAGCTCTGGCCATACCAGACGGAAGACGGAAACATAGTTCCTGCTACTTTGGATAGTGGAAAACAGGTGTTCCTGAAAAAAGACAACGAATATGGTGGAGCCTTTGTTGTCGTTCCTGATGAGCAGGGACAGCCTATGATTAAGCAGGTATCTAAAGCAAGTATTATAGAGAAGGGCACTCCTGTTCCTCTTGATGAATATATTGAAAATGCGGTGGCTCAGCAGAAGGATGCAAGAAATAAGCAGTTTATCAGCCAGTTTGATGGCAGCGGTTTGAAACCGAATGACCAGGTTACAGTTGCCATGGAACAAGGTGATGAGAATATTGACATGACCTTTGCCGGATATAGTGAGGACGGAAAGATTGTGCTTACTGATGGCAAAGATTATCTTCCCCTATCTAAAGAAGAGTTTGCAGCATGGCGCAAGAATGCGCTCGACAACACCATTAATCAACATTTGGATGCCGAGGATGCTAAACGTGAGCAGGAAGCTGTTTCTCAGGCTGAGGCTGATAAGAAGCAGCGTTATGCCAATGGCATCGTGGGACTGAGCGAGGGCCAGCCAGACTATTCTTCTAAGGATTCTGATCCAAATGTGGCGGCTGAGTATCTGCAGGAGCAGTTTGGTGAAGACCATGGCAAACTCTTGAATCTGGTTAATGGCAGCCGTGACGACATCAAAACGCAACTTGACAGCAAAAAGAAGGCTGCTGTAGAATATCAGAACTGGCTTGATACAAATGCTGATCTTGACCCGGAAAAGGCTAAGAAGGTTGAGAACGAGTTGAGCCTGGTTAATGAGCAGATTGCTGATCTTGATGCTCGTTTCAAGAACTGGAATACTATCCGCAACAGCGTGATGACTCCTGATGAGGTGAAAGCTATGAGGGAGGAGCGCAAGGCAGAGATAGAGCGAGCTGGCATTGACAAGTCTTCCGTTTTGCCGGATGTGGATACAGGCGTTCGTATTCCAGAGAACAGTGAGCTTAAAGACAAATATCCTACTCAGGAAGCTGCTTCCAGCTACATAACGTCAGAGCGCAGACGTGTATACAAGATGCAGGAAGAAACCCAACGAGAAATTGACGGTGTTGATAAGATACTCAATCAATACATGGATGGGGATATAGAACTTTCCGCTGAACAGTTGAGAGATCTGAATACCACCAAGGCAGAACTGACAAACAGACAGAATGCGCTTACAGCGGATGCCAAGGCTTTGAAGGGCAAGGCTGAAAGCTTGAATATTCTTTATATAAAGGAACGAACTGAGCAAAACAAGAAGGATCTTGAAGCTTTGTCCCCAAAAGACAGACGCAAGGAATTGGTAACTAAAGCCTTGGAGAAGAAAGACATGAAGGCTATTAAGGAAATATATAAGGATGCAAGTACTGATGTCATGGATTTGACTCCGCGGACATTGGAGGAATTTGTGTCAGAGAGACTTTTTCCTCATAGTCTGAATGCAGAATCGCTCGCTCAAGAGTTAGGCTCATTCAACTTTAAGCGTGGTATTGGCAGTAAGTACGACACTAATAAATACAACTACCTTCTGGCCGAGAATGGCGAGGGATTAACTATTAGCGAACTTGCAAAGCGAGTCTGGGAAGACCTTTCCAGCACAATGGAATCAGGTGGTGGTGACGGATTACAGTCTATGTATACAGACCAGGATATACGCAACACTATTCTTGATATGTTCAAGACTTATGACAGTGTTCGGGAAATGCGTAATGTGACGCTTCTTAACCGTATTGCTGCTGCGGAAAACGAATTGTCGGGCGAAGAAGAGTGGTACGAGCAGCAGAAAGAACGTGAAATTATCGAAAAACAGGCAGAAATTGACGAATATAAATCGTATATTCACGACAAAGAGTTATCTTTGCCGTCAGAAAGCGAACTCGATCAGATCTACGGACTGGAATATGACCGCATGATGGAGATTGAGGATCGTGAACGAGAGTACAAACAATATGTCAAATCAATTTTACCAGAATTAGCAGATTATGATGACAGAAGCAATGAAGAAGGATATGGAGGAGGCAGTAGCCTGGGTAGCGACTCTTCACGGAGAGGAGTTGATGAAGGAAATAGCCAAGGCGAAGAAGTTGGTAACGGAGAAGCATCTTCTGAGTCCGAGATTGGAGAAGGCTCTGATAGCGGACGCAAAGGGCGACAAGAGACTGGCAGCCTGGAACGTGGCGAAGGCTCAACTGTTCGAGGCTCACATCTACCGCAAGAAGCATCCTTCGGAGAACGTTTAAAGAGTGCCATTGCCGAAACTGAGACCGAACCAACAGAGGCTCAGAAGAAGGCAGGAAACTATAAGAAGGGACATTTGTCCTTTGGTGGCTACGATTATACCATAGAAACACCAAAGGGCGTGACTCGTAGCGGTAAGGACGAGCAGGGCAAGCCTTGGAGCGTGACCATGCACGATACTTACGGCTATATTCTTGGTAAAATTGGCGTTGATGGTGATCATATTGATATGTTCATCAATGATGCCGCTGACCTTGATACTTTTGATGGTAACGTTTATGTTGTTGACCAAGTGAACCCAGAGACTGGTGAGTTTGACGAGCATAAGGTGATGTATGGCTATCCTTCTGAGGAGGCTGCTACAGAGGCTTATCTTGCCAACTATTCCAAGGACTGGAAGGGACTTGGTAAGGTTACTGCTGTGCCTAAGGCTACCTTTGACAAGTGGCTGGAGTCTTCTGACCGCAAGACTAAGCCTTTTGCTGACTATGCCATGGTACAGAAGGAACAGGCGAAATTTGATCGCAACGTGAAGGAGGTGAAGCCATCTGAAATGACGGAGGCGCAGAAGGTGGCTTTTGATGCTGTTTCTGCTATGCTTAAGAAGGCTGGTATTCCGGTGAAGGTAGTTAGCAATGAGGATATGGAGAAGGTGGCTGAGGCGCAGGATAACCTGAATCTTGCGATGTTGCTGAATCATCCTGAGATGAGATTTAAGATCAAGACTCCTGAGGAGAAGCAAGCTGCCGAGAATGCTTATAACTTTGCCAAAGAAACGCGTCCTGATAAGTTGAAGCAGTATGCCGTGGTGGATATGAGCAATTCCAACAAGGCACCAGAGTATTTTGAGAAGCAGGAGCTGGCCAGAAAGGAGCGTTCTTACTATAACAAACTGATGTGGGGCAACTACAAGGTCTTCAATCTCGACAAGAGTTTTGAGGACAATGTGGCTGGGCTTACTGGCTCTTTCCCTTCTGAGTTTGACCCATATAAGATTGACGAGCAGACCAATAAGAAGAATGAGTTGAAGAAGCAGATTAAGGAGACAGAGGATGCTTATAATTTAACCGGGCAGGAACGTAAGGAGTATCAAAATCAGTTGATGAAGGAGTACATGGATGAGCATGGACTGACTTCTGAGAACGATATTCCTGATGATGTTTGGAGAGAGTTTGATTATAAGGCTATTGAGAAATATCAAGATAAACTTGATTCCCTGTTTGCGAAATATAAGGATTTGGATAGACAGTTGAAGGCTGTAGCTGAGCCTGGAGTGAGATTCTTGCGTACCTATCATGGTACTGGTGCTAGCTTTGATAAGTTCGATTTCAGCCACATGGGTGAGGGTGAAGGTTCACAAGCATTTGGTTGGGGTGGTTATGTTACCAACTCTAAGGAAATTGCTGAGGACTACACAAGACGTGCCAAAATAAGAAAAAACAATGGTGGCTTTGAATTTGTGACAGATTTGTCTGCCAATAACAAAGATATGATAAGACAATATATCTATAAATATAAAGATGTAGATAAGGGATTGGACGCTATGAGAAAAGACCTTTCTTCTACTCTAGAAATGTTCCCTGATGATGAGGATTTAAAGGAACTTAGCGATATTCTTGCAAAGAAAAATGAGGAAATAGTTGTTCCTGATGATATTGCTTATCTTTATGATGTGGATATTCCTGATGATAATGGAGATTATCTTGATTGGGATGCTCCTTTGACAGATAAACAGAAGAACACAATCATTAAAGCATTAAGGCGATTAAAAATAGATTTTGCCGACTTTGAAAAGCGTGGTTTTTCTTTAGATGGTTCATTTGGTGGTAATGCCTATGATTTTCTAATGTATGCTTTAAGAAGTACAAAGAAGTGGGAAGATGTAAATGCTAGTCGTGCAGTTAGTAAGTTCCTGTCTTCTATTGGTTTCACAGGTATCAAGTATAAAGCTGGAACCATCTTTGGCGGTGCAAAGGAAGATGATTACAACTATGTGATATTCGATGAGAACAATGCCAATATCGTTGGTAATACCAAGTTTGCGCAGGGCAAGGGTGTGGTTTATGGCTACACTGATGGCAAGGAGATAGTGCTGAACCAGGAGCATCTGAATTCTAATACTCCTATCCATGAGTACCAGCATCTTTGGCGCACTGCTGCTAAGGAAATGAATCCGGAGCTTATTGCACATGGCGATGAGCTGATCATGCAGACCCAGCTGTTTGCCGACTTGAAGGAGGACCCTAACTATAAGCATCTGAGTGATGATGAGATTTGCGATGAGGCTTTTGCTCGTTTGACTGGCGAGGACGGTGCTGCTATCTTGGAGCAGATGGCAAAGGATGCCATTAAGGAGAATCCGCTTGATACTGCTAAAGAGCTTACTATCATCAACCGATTAAAGGATTGGTTGAAGAAGTTCTGGTATTGGACCCTTGATACATTTACGAAGTGGAAGCCTGAGGACATTAAGAAAATGACCTTGGAGGATATTCGTAATCTTGTGTTGAGAGACTTGGCACAGGGAGTGGATCCACGCACAAAACTTCAAGAGGCAGAGAATGCTGATGACATCAAGTTTATGGGTTCTACCACCAAGAAACGCATGAAGAATGTTGCATCACAGTTCGAAGGTCGAGAACTTAATAAGGCTCAGCAGGTTGTTGCTGATGTTTATTCTGGCAAAGATAATAATAGAGATTTTTCGTTTACTAGTGGTGGATCTGAAAGAATTATGGTTATGCGACAGGGAAATGATGAACATGCTGGAACCAAACATAGCTTATATCGTCACTTTGGGGTAAACAAGAATTATATCACTGTTGATGATATTCTTTCACTTCCAAAAATGTTGAACGCTTCGACTCGCAAACCTAGTAAAAAAGGAACGATAGAATACTCATTTACAGATAAAGAGAGTGGCGTTACTTATACTGTGGTAACAAAACCTGTGGGAAATAAGGAACATTTTCAGAATTTCTATTCAGATAGAAAAACAAATCCATCAGATGCGTCCCATGTTGCAGAAGGCAACACTTACACTCCAGAAGGAGCACGCAAAACCGATGGAAATACTTTTATGGCTGCAAAGGTAGATAATAATTCTGAAACCGCCAAGGGAAATGATGGAAATTTATCTGTAGAGGATAAAATAAAGGCTGTATCTCAGCAATTTGGGGTTGCTGAGGCTGATGTGGCGATGTATGCCAATGCTATTAAGAAGGGTTCTACTGCTGAGGCTGCACGTGCCAGAGCCAATATCAAACGCCATCTGTTACAGGCAAATGAAGATAAGATTTCCTCTTTAAAGGAACTTCTTAAGTACACCAAGCCTGTAAATGAAGCCTTGAAGGAGAACTTTGGTGACGTTGATGCCATGATAGAGGAGCGCAAACAGCAGATGGAGGCGCAGCGTAACGCCATGGAAGCCGCAAGAAAGAGAGCTGAGGAAGAGGAGGCCAAGCGCCAAAAGCACCTGGAGGAACTTTCTGTGATTCCTGATGATCAACTTGACAAGCAGTATATGGATGCTCTTGCCAAGGGTGATGATGCTACAGCCAGGGAAATGCTTGATGAGGCTGCCAGACGCAAGGGCTATGATGATACCGAAAGTGCATACCAAGGTGTAGGCGCGTGGGCTGCTCCGGGAAACCCTGGATATGAAAGTGACAAAGCGAGACGTGATGATTGGGAATCTAGCGGTTCGGATGTGAACCTGGAGGATATGGCTTTGGGTTATACTCCTCAGCCGGATGATTACTTCTCTCACCCTGAGCGTTATTCGCAGAACACTCCTCATGGTTTGGAATCTGTGAAAGCCATCAATACGGCTATTGATGCCATTAAGAATGGTGAGAAGGATGTTAAGGTGAAGGTTTATCGTGCTGTTCCTACTTCGGTGAAGGAAGGTAAGTTACGTAATGGTGACTGGGTTACTCCTTCTAAGAAATATGCCGAAATGCACGGAGCAAACCGACTGGAAGGCAAATATCGTATCATCGAAGATGAAGTGCCTGCTAGCCAACTTTGGTGGGATGGTAATGACGCAAACGAGTTTGGCTTTGATGATGGCAAGACGTATAAATATAAGAATGCCAAGAATAATAGAAAGTTGAACGACCTTGTTACCTATGATGATAAGGGTGACGTTATTCCTCCTTCTAAGCGTTTCAATTCTCGCAAGCAAGATGTACGATTCCATCGAGTGACTGAGCCGGAAGAACTGGAGAGGCTGAATAAGGAGAAGACTTTCAGGATGTATAGCGGAATGCAGGAGGTGGATGGTAAGTTGTATTCGCCTATGGCTGCCATTATTGACGGAAAGCGTACTGATGCAACCGAGATTGGTGCCTGGATGGGGGCTGATGAGAGACCGGACCTTGTTAAGGGCGGAAAGTTCCAACTTGTGAAGACTGACAAGAACCCTGGGGCAGGAGAAGGACCTGTGCGTGCTGCCTACAATCCTTATATGCATACTTCCACTTCGATGATGAACGACCAGTTTACCGGGGCTTATGCCAGAGGCAATATCAAGGTTGTGGAATGGGAGATTCCGGAGAGCGAGAAGACCAGTGGCTACCGTGCTGAGGGTGCAAAGGATGCCGTGGGACTTGTTCCTTGGCATTCGGGTTCCGTAAATGGTTTGTTGCCGAAGGATAGACAGAGAAGCGTGATGCTTTCCCGATGGAGAAAGGCGGTGAGAGTGGTTCCTGATTCTGAGGTTGCTGAGAGTATCGCAGAGCAGCTGGATGGTACAGGGCTGGCTATTCCTTGGAACGTGGTTACTCCTAATCAGTTGAGGGAGTTGGTTAAACTGGGTGTTCCTATTACTACCGAGGAGTCGGGCCAGCAGGCTCCTGAGACTAAGGAGAAGTTCCTGGCTCAGATGGAGGAGTTGAAGAAGGAGTTCCCTCAGGCTCAGTTTGTGGACGTGAAAATGACCAAGGATGCTTACAAGGAATGGGGTGTTTTGAAATTTTCTCTTGGTGAGAATGGCACGGATGTTGCTGATGGAAATGGTGATAGTATAAACAAAAATCCAAATAAAAATGTTATCACCAGAAGAATTGGAAGCAGAGCACAGGCGCAAAGAAGAGTTAATGAAACGTTGGGCGCAGCAGCCGATAACTTTCGAAGAGATCAAACAGCAACAGCTGAGAAACAACAAGGCACTTGGGATAGAGGACCCGTACTTGGGTATGTCATTCGAGCAGCTAAGAAAAATCTTTCGTTCATCCCAGACGAAGAACTCAAAAAAATAGTGGGTGATTCTATTGGTCATGGTGAAGAGAACTTTGTATATCATGCTAAATATGATGATACTAAAGTTATCAAACTCAATGATTTCACCATGACTGATGGCTTATTCCGCATTAATGAGTTCATAGACCGCATCAATGCCCATAACCAGTTTATGCCAGAGGACAAATATACTCCTCTTGGTTTCGCCTACAATCAAAAGGGAGACCCTTGTATTGTAATGGAGCAACCATACTTGAAGGGTACAACTCCAACAAGAGAGGAAATCACCCAGTATCTGACAGACCATGGTTTTAAGCTGGATATGATTCAGATTAGTGCCGATGAGGTGGATTTGGGTTGGACGAATGGCGAGTTTGACTTGTGGGATGCTGAGCCAAGGAATGTTATCAAGGACGAAAATGGAGACTTGCATTTCTTCGATACCATGATACAGCATACCTACATACCAAACCACAAGAATCCTTTGCGATTGTCGATGCCATCCATCCGTACCTTTGAGTCGCAGGAGATGAAAAATTCTGCAGACAAGGTGAAAAATGTGGCAAATGTATTGGGTGGTGCTGAGGCTGTGACCTATACTTCCAGCGCGGATGTGCCGGAAGAGTATCGTGTTGCTATAGAGCAGGGAGCCAAGGGATGGTATGACCCGGAGACTCATACCGTTCACGTGTATCTGCCGAACTGTGAGGATGGCAATGATGCCCAGCGAACCGTCTTCCATGAGAAGATAGGCCATGAGGGTATGGAAGTACTTCTTGGTGGCGAAAACGAGGTGAGAAAGTTTGCCAACTTCGTTTATCGTTCCGTAGGTAAGGATGTTCGAGGCAAGATTATTGACTTTGCCAACAAATATGATCCGGACTGGAAGAACCCTGACCGCATGAATATTGGAACGCAGGAGTATATCGCTCATTTGGCTGAGGAGGGTCCTAAGACTGCTGAGGACTTTACTCTTTGGACTAAGATTAAGCGTTACCTTATCCGATTATTGAAGAAACTGGGTATTCGTGTGCCTGGACTTCTCAATGATAAGGATTTGAGATACTACCTGATGAAGGCTGGCAAGGCTTTGCACGTTTGGGACAATATGCCTAAGGAGAAGCAGGAAGCTATGATGAAGCAGGCTAACAATGCTGAAATCAAGGATGCGCTATCTAATGGTCCTGGTAAGGGTAAACCACAAATGAAGAAGGGTGAAGGCCGGATTCAGTACATAAAACGTGTACAGGAGTGGCGCAAATGGCAGAATGCACGCGAGGATAAAGAGAACCCAGAGCCTCCTATGTTCTACGACATCGACAAGGATGAAGCAGGTAAGAAGGAATGGGCACAGCTCAATAAGGACTGGCGTGAACGCCACCACCTTGTTGGCGAGGAACCTATGGGGATGCCTATCCGTATGGAAGGTGAAGAGGATGATGCCTACATGAATCGTATTCATGAATATGAGAAATGGCAGGAAGCCATGAAGGACCAGGAAGACCCTATGCCTGATATGTTTGCCTTCGAAAAGAAAAAGCAGGAGGAGGTGAAACGCAAGTATGAGGACTGGCTGGCAAAACATGATCTGTTGGAGCAGCAGCAAGCAGACTTGGACCTGTATGAGGGTAAGATTTATCCGGCAGAGACCAATCCGAAGGCTGATGCACTGGAGCAGCAAGTGATGCAGGATTTGGCTGAGGTGACCAGTACGGACGTGAGCAAGGAGGGTGCAGCAAGAACCGTGAAGCATGCCGTTATCCATCGTAGAAAGAATATGGAGGAGGCGAGTGCGGATGATGCCATCTATATCAACGATGTGAAGAACAGAATCGAGAAGATGGCAGATAGCGGTGTGTTTGACAAGTTGCTCTCTGACTACAAGGGTAAGGCGAACCGGGCAGAGAAGCTGGCTGAGGCTATACCTTATATTATAGAGGCTCCAAGACGTTTGCGTGACCTGGCGCATGATTTGAATGCCACTGATGCTTTTGATAAGGGACATATTCATATCCAGCCAGCTGATGTAGAGGCTATCCAGCCTTTCGTGGCAGACCTGATTGCTGAGACTGGCAAGAAGCATACCGAACTGAAAGACGACAAGGAAGTGGAGGTATATGATGATCCGCAGGCCGTGGGTGAGGTGGCCAGCAAGATGGCACAGGCTATCAATGCCAATCACCAAGGCGAGGAAGGTTTTGTTCCAATTGACGGAACGGACATTCTGAGTAAGCATGTATTGCCACTGGTGAAGCAGCAGATAGTGCCGAAGGGTATCGATTACAAGAATCTCTCTCCTGAAATGAAGGCTACCCTTGATTCTATCAGAGACTGGTATAACTATACCTACGACTGGTTGAAGGATAATCACACCTTAAGAGAGGACACCGGGTATAATGTGGACTATGTAAACCATATCTGGGATAAGGAGAAGAGTGACAAGCAGGCTTATGCCCTGTATGTGGAGAACAGACAGCGCACGAAAAGCCCTAACGAGAAGCCGAGAACCATCAGTACCCTGATGGAGGGTATCAGCGTAGGGCTTGTGCCTAAGACTACGGATATTACGAAGATGATGGCTTACTACAGCAGAAGCAACATCGAGGCTTGGGTTAACAAAACCATGCTGCAGGAGTTGAGCGGATTGAACGTGATAGAACGGAATGAGGACGGAGAAATTGTTTCTTCTGATCCGCTGCTTTCTTCTACGCCTCCTTTTAACCTGGAGCAGTATCAGTACTTTGAGATTCCAGGTGTGGGACCAGTTTGGGTATATAATGTATCGCCTAAGCAGGTGAAGGTGAAGAATCCTATCACTGGCAAGGAGAGGGTGCTTTATAGCGAAGCAAGTGCCGGAGACCGATTCGGGGTTGTGTTTGAGACCTATCAGTCTTCTCCTTTCTGGAAGGCATTTGATACGCTTGCTTCGAGTGCCAAGAAACTGGAGCTGGGCTTTAGCGGTTTTCATGCCGGAGCATTGACGGAGGTTTATATGGTGCAGAACATGGTGGAGTTTGGTCCCAAGAAGGCTATGGCCAACTTTATGAAGTATATCTTTACAGATACAGCCAAGAACAATGAGCTGCCTTGCTTTGCCAATCCGCAGGACTTCCAGGAGGCTGCTACGCACTTGGTGAAGTTTGGAGCGACCAACGACTATGCAGCTGCAGATGTGCAGAACATGTTCGACAATATGCGCGATGCAATGATGAAGGTGCAGGAGAAGCTGAGGACCGGAAATGGAATTTCCGGAACGGTGGCTTTGGCTACTATGCCATTGAAGGTGGCGACTCAGATGCTTTCGCTCATCAACAAGGGTATGGATGTGGCTTTGTGGGATTTCCTTCATGACGGACTGAAACTTGCGACCTACCGGATGAGGGCAGACAAGACCAAAGAGCGTGCCAAGAAGAAGGGATGGACTGAGGAGGAACTGAGCCGGGCTTTGGACGAGGACGGTCAGTTTGTGAACGATATGTTTGGCGGTCAGCACTGGGACATCCTGGGGGCCAGCCATCGAACCTTGCGCTATGCCGGACGAGTTCTTCTTTCGCCAGACTGGAATGCTTCTACCACACGTCACTTCCTGGCATTAACCGGATATGGCTCTATCTGGAATGAGGCTACGTTTGAAAACTTCAAGCAGTACTATCAGAGACTGAGACATCAGGAGCTTATGCCGGAGGATGAGGGCAGAAGAAGCAGACAGATTTCGGCTCTGCTCTGTTATGGTATCGGCTTCATGGTGTTCTATGAGGGTATTGCCAATGGTATCAATGCTGCCTTCCGTGCCATGGACGAAGAGAAGGAGCGCAAGAAGGCTGAGGAGATCAGGAAGACCAACCCAAGCTATAAGAGCATGTATGAACTGGCTTATAGTGATAAGGGCATGAGATGGTATGACTATCTGATGCGAGGCAACAGTCTTGGTCAGCAGAGCAAGATTTTCTTGGGCAGATATGAAGATGGTACGGAAATGTATGTAAGACATGGTAAGCAGTTCCGTGAGGTTCCGGAATACCTTTTCAATCATAAGGGAGAACTGGAGTTCCCTGGACCTATGGTTCAGAGAATGATAGGTAAGGCAAACCCTATGGTGAGAATGACCTTGGACGATATAAACTATCTGAGCGATTTCCAAGCCAGCCATGCGGATCAGGAGATTCAGCGCAAGTATGGCAAGACCATCGGACTGCTTTACAAGGATGCTTTGTACTGGGCGCCTTTCCTGATTCCGAGTCAGGAGAACAAGGAGTTCAAGGCTGTGGATTTCTTCTTCCCTTCCAGCAAGGGATTCTCTCCATGGAAGGCTCAGAGTTATTTCAAGGACTTTATCCTTAGCGGTGACATGGAGGGCGTGGTGATGACCTATCAGAGCTGCCAGCGTAACGGTATTGACCCTGAGGCTCAGATTAAGGCCGCCATCGGCAGTGTGAAGGCACTGGAGAGTGCAGAAATGAGCGATGGAGTAACTTCCTTACAGGAGGCTATTAAGCGTTTTGATGCAGCTAAGAGTATCACTGAGAAAAAGAAAATGCGTCAGAAGATGAAGAAATTCCTCTCGCAGAGCGACTACAAGGCTTTCACCCAAAAGGAGGCTCTGGACATGGTGCAGGGTTATCTGAACGGTGATGAAGACTTGAAGGAAATGGAGAAGGCTGAAAGCAAGTACCTGATGAAGGCTAAGGCAGAGGACGTGACGGAGGACTGGAGAATACAGAACGTCTGGAACGGAACCATGGAGACTTATCAGGAGTATCAGCGCTTAAAGGATGTTGATAAGGCGAAGGCAAATGCCTTCAAGAACAGCAAGACCAACAAGCGACTGTTTGCGGCCAGAAAGGCTATCAGAGCTGCCAAGAAGAAGATGAATAAGGCCAAGAAGCAAATGGACGGTACAAACGATGCTGCCAAGCTGGTGGAGATCCGGAAGACCCGAAAGGAGCTGCTTGAAAAGCTGAACGGAATGGAGTAGCCTTCGGGCTACTTCACTTCTTTCTTTCAGGAAAATGTTCTATTTTTCCGAAAATGGGCTTTGGCCAATTATTTTAAAGCTTTTGCCCTTACAGGGCGACAGGTTTGCGTCCGTAATTACCCAGGGCGTTGCCCTGGGCTATGAGCTTCTGCCCTTTCAGGGCGTGTGGGGCAAAATTTAATAAGAAAAAGGGACTTGCTTCACAGCGAGTCCCTTTTTGATAGTCGTAAAATTCTAAATTCCAAATAAATTTTATTTTTTATATAAAGATGAAAATCGTATTTTGATAATTGAAGATGTTGGAGCGATGTTATCCGAGAGAAGTACCAGATGCTTTATCTGGTTCATTTTTTGGTGTTGCCCAGCGTATGTAATCAGCCATGCTGTCATCCATGCGCTGCTGCTCACTCTTTGGATTCTCCTTCTTTTCCTTTCCCCAAAGGCGTCTGGCAATATCATCCAAACACCACTGCCAATCGTCTCGAAGGGTGATGACCTTGGAACTTGGCATGATGGTGACATCTGCCTTTGGTGGGTCAACATGCTTGGTGTTGCCATCCTTATCGGTCTCCTCCTTGGTACTGAGAGAGGCAAAAGGCACGTTATTGTCGTTAAGGAACTTCTCCACATCCTCCTTCTTGTTGTCGCAGAGGAGAATGCAGACGGAAACCTTATTCTTCTTCAATGTAGTGAGGGCTTCTTTCGCCTTGCCTACCATGGAGAGGTTGCCTTTATCATCTTTAGTAATGACGCAGGCTTCATGTACATTGATTGATTTACCCATGATTTAAAACGTTTTAAATTGAAATGCGGAACAAAAATAAGGAGAAAATATGAAAAAGTAATGTTAAGTTGCGCAACTTATCACTAATAAGCGAGAAAAATGCGGTATTTTTGGCGAAAAATTAAGAATTATGGTTGACAATCATGTAATAAATGACATATCGAACTATGCAGAGCCTGGACCAGACTCTCTGGAGGGAGTGAGCCGGGAGCGGTTTGCCCAGACAGACAGCAACCTTCGGCTGATAGAATGGGCTTACCAATACTTCTATGATGGCGCAGAGCTGAGAAAGAAGTGGAAGCGAGCTCAGGACTTCGTGATGGGCAGACAGCTGGAAGAGCTGATAGAATGGAACGGAAGAAAGATGACCATCCGGCAGTATATGGAACTGAAAGGTATGCCAATACTGGAATACGATGTAATCGGAGACAAACTTCTTTCGCTCGTAGGTCTTGTGCGCCAGCAGCGCAGTACTGCTACATGTAGTGCCGTGGATCCAAACGAGGAAGACTATATCAGTTTCTTCAATGAATATCTTCGTCAGAACGACAACTTGAACGACAGGCAAGAGTTAGATGCGAGAATGTTTTACGCCTTCTGCTGCTTTGCCTTTATAGGCATGAAAACCTATTATGGCAGAAGGGATGGCAAGAATGGCATCTTTGACTATTCTGTAGACATCTTCAAGTTAGCTTTACCACCTTTCTTTAAGTATGACCTGAGCGATGTGGAATTTATTGCTGAGGCTCATGATTTGACTTGGCGAGAGATTATTGCTACCTTTACAAATGGAAGCAAGGAAGAGGCTAATAAACTCAGTGAGATCTACCTACAGACGCAGCACCATTTTGCGCCCGAACAGACTTATCACCCGACTGGTGAAGCGCAGTATGCTGGCATAGATGATTTCACTCATTCTTCGGTAGTAGGCAAGTACCGGGTATTGGAAATCTGGACAAAAGAAACCAGGCCAGCCATCTGGGTGCATGACTGGGAGAGTGGAGATTGCGGCTATGCTTCCCCTGACCAGCGAGCCTTCTATGAGGAAAAGAAGCGCAAGATAGAGGAATCCAACATCATGAAAGATGAAAATGGCCTACCTGTGCTCGATGAGAATGGTGAGCCTATCTACTATGTAGACCCTTCTGAACTTAAGACCATCGAAATTAAGGATGAGGCTGAAACCTACTGGTTCAGAAGATATATCACACCGAATGGCTATCTGCTGGATGCCAGGGAATCACCATACTATGTGCTCAGGGACGGATTCAGAACCTCTATCCATCCATACACCTTCGTTGCCTATCCATGCTTGAATGGCGAGGTAAGAAGTTTTACGATGCGAGCCGAAAACAATCAGCGCACCTTGAACCATTATATGATGATGATCAACTTCATTGTAGCGAATGGTGCCAAGGGAACGATGCTTGTTGACGAGAACGCATTGAGCGAGAAACAGAGCATCGACGAAATGCAGGTGAACTATACCAAAACAGATAGTATTATCCTGTGGAACTCGAAGAATGGAGGTAAACCACCTCAGACACTGGTCAACAAGAGTATTCCGGCAGGTGTTGACTTCATGGTGAACTTTGCCAAGACGATGGCGAGTGAGGGAAGTGGTGTGCAGGGTGCTCTACAAGGACAGCACCGGAATACCAGCGGTAAGCAATATCAGCTGGAAAGAGAATCATCATCTACCACCATACAGGACTTTGTTGAGAGTTTCAACAACTTTAAGGTACGTGTGGCCAAGAAGAAACTTTACCTGATACAGGAATTTTGTACCGATGCTGACAGCGTGAAACTGACAGGTGATGAATTTGAAATTCACTTCAACTCGGCAACCATGAGGGATATGGATTTAGATGTTTCTATCGACTTGGATGCATACAGTCCTATCATCAGAGCTGCCAATAATGATATGGCTTGGAACTTCATGACCAGCGGTAAGATGGACCCATATACGATGCTGACCGTAGGACAATTCCCTGGTACGAGCAGAATGAAGAAGTACTTCAAGGAACAGATGGAGAAGCTACAAGCCATGCAAGCGCAGCAGCAAGCGAATGGCGAAATGCCTACAGCAGGAGTTGAACAACAGCAGACTAGCACGCCTGCAGCACATCTGAAAGATGTAAACGATGGAGCAAATGATTTGGCAACTCTTCCTTCGGCAGCTATGTAGAAAAGAAGTTCTTAGGTAATTCATAATATTGAACGAAATATAGTTCAGTTCTTAAATTATTTTTTTTAGGTTTATTAGTTTTTAAGGTTATTAGATTGTGGTGAAGAGGAAGCCGTGATGGTCTCCTCTTCTTTTTGTTTAGTCAATACCATGTTTCTTCTTGTATATGCGTAGCTTTTCCATCGGGACGGAAACACGATACATGTAATACTCTTGCCATTGCTTCAACTTCTTGGCTCTTACCTTGTTGTCGGCATCGCAGCCGATGGCTCCCCACTTGGAAGGAGTGTAGTAGTAGGAGGCAGCCTTGATGTCTTCTACGTTCTTGAAGTAGCGTGTTGCCTTCCACTTGCCCATCTGGACTAATCTTCGATATGCGAGCATGCTTTTGCGGTTAGGATCGTAGGTCATGATAGCAAAATCCTTATGAGACTGGTCGAAGAGCATGTAGAATCTCGGCGCACCACATTCTTTATACTTGGCAATGGTTGACTTGACTCCTTTTTGCCACATGCGTGTGGCACGGAACAGTTCGATACGAGTGATGACTGGCTGGTAGATGGCTATCAGCATCTTGCGAAGATGATTTTGATAAATTTGTTTCATATTATACTATTTTATTGATAAATATTCTATATAATTGGTGTTGCTTTCAATTAATTGGTGTAAAAACCAAAGGCTAACCGATGCCTACCAACTCTGGTGCAATCGGCTTGCGGTTGCGTAGGCGTTCACGCTCGATGTCTTCCTTGGACTTGAACGGTATGATTTCCGGTGCTGGCATATCCTTTTCTACGTAGAGAGCAATGGCGCGTGCCATGACACGGTCATCATGCTTTCCGGCTACGGCTCCATAGCAGTCGTTCTGCTTGTAATAGAGGAAGTAGGTACATTCGTCTATTGCCGCAAGTTCTCGCTCCATGTAGCCACCATCACGGATGATGCGGGCCATGGTCTTCACTACTGCCACCTTTGTTGCCTTATTGGTGTTGAATCCCCATTTCATTTCGATATTCTTCACCTTCTTCAGTTTGGACTGTGATGCGCTATAGAGATTATCGTATAGAGGCAGAAGGATAGGGAAGAACAGCTCTGACTGGTTGCCCTCAGTATTGTTCATGCGCGAGTAGGCGGTATTGTTCTCGATGACCAGATAAGCATCATTATAGAAATGGGCAATCTGGGCGCAGCGCATTGCCAACTGATCGGCATCGCAGTGACCATGCCATTCAGCTACGATTTCTGGTACGCCACCATAGATTTCATCATAGCGGTCGAGAACTACTATATCAGAGAAGTCGGAGGTTTTATGAGATCCACCAATATCGCAGGCAACGATATACCGATGTCTGACAATCTCGGAGTTGTCTGGTCCAGCCCACACCTTCAATGGTCCACCTGAACGCTCGATGAAGCGGATATTGTTCATGCAAGCAGGGTCGGCTGCATCATAAGAGTCACCTTCAATGTCACCCACCATGATAGGCTCGATACCCTTGCAGTCCTCTTCCATTTCCTTCAACTTGTATGGGTCGAAGACTGTAGTACCTGAGAAGAGGAAGGCTTCTACATCATCAGAAGGGAACTCCTGACGCATATCGTCAAGAGTCTCATACTCCTTGGACTTCTCAATATACCAATGGATGCCCTCTAAAGATGCGCCTTTACATTCGTAGAGCCACCAATAGTATTTACCATGACCTTGCTCGTCATTTCGATTCTTCCACAGCCAGATGGCGAAATCGGCACGTTCATCCTCGGAAGCAAATGGCAATATATATTTTTCAATTTCGAACCATGCCACGAAGACAGGAGTAAATGCTGACAGAGGTTTTCCGTCTTTGTCTACTGAGTTTGCGGCTACCCAGGCATCGTGGAACTCGTTTTCTCGTCCGTTAGGCGTTGACTCTCTGACGATGAATGTTAAAGGATCTGGCTGAATAGATGATGATGCAGCCTTGATCACCTTAGCCGGAGTCCACTCTGTGGTGTTAGGGAAGAAGGCTTCCTCTGTGATATGAGCAAGGGCAGCATCACCGGAGCGGCATGATTCTGGGTTTCGGGCAGAACCCGTCTGTATCTTGCAATCTCGTGGAATGAGATACTTGATATTCTGTATGGTTCCAGATGTCTTGATTTTGCGAGGGTCGTTCTTGAATGGTACACCAATGTCGTAGAAGAGCCATGTAGGAATGGCATTAATGAGCTTCTCGTACATATCGAATACCTGTGTGGCAGATGAAGATTGGTGTCCAACGATATTACTATTCCAGTTTGTCTTCCAGAAGATCTGCAACCACGCCATGTAAATGTCGGTGAGGGTAGAACCACCCCATTGACGGCACTTCAAGAGAATGACACGGATATAGTGGTACTGACTGTGTAGGCGTAACTGTTCGAAGACCTTGGCTAATTTGATCTGGGCATTGCGAAGAAGAAAAGGTATATCCTCACCACCATCCTTATTCTTGATTCGGGCGTAGGCGTAGGCGAAGAAATAGAAATCGTGCTTACAGCGCAGGCGTATGAGATAGCGGAAGACAGCATCGCGAGCCTTCTCTTGGTCGAAGTCTGGCATGTGCTTATCGCAAAAGGCCTCTATAGAACCACATTTGATGATGGCGCAGAACTTCTTTTCCTTCAACATTTCTACCGGAAGCCAAAGTTTCTTTCCATTCAGAAAATCAGTGATGACGCATTCGAATCGAAGTCCAGGGGCATTCTCTCCAGTAATGGGACGATAGCTAGCGAGGAGACTTTGGAGTCTTCTCTTATCTTCTTCAAGAATCTCTTTGAGCTTCTTATCAGAAATCTGCTGCTGAGGTCGAACCTTTAAGGAGGATTTTGCTACTGGCATTCGTTATATATAATAATGTTAAGTGTTGAATGCTAAATGTTAAGTGTGTTGGCATGTCGGATAAATCTCTCTGCCTTAGCATAAATGAACCCTAAACAGAATAGGACTATGTGGAAGATACCAGCTATGTAAGGGAGAAGGAAACCTATAGCCATACCGAGCACCATCTGCCAGAAGTAGATGCGGTGATACCGATAATACCATTGCGCAGAGAATCCCATGAAGAAAGAAATCAATACGGATGCACCCAATACAGGTAATGCCGGATAGTATATGAACGACAACAACACGGAGCAGAGCCAGGCAGCCAGTAGGCGATGAAAGCGGAACTGATGATGAACCATCAATATGCACCAGCCGTTGATACCCCAGTGTATAAAGTTGGCATGACCAAACATATAGGCGAAATGGGTGTATAATGGCGATGATGGAGACACAGCCAGCGAGGCATGAAGCGGAATGATGAAAGCCATCAGGAGGATGATGAGAAGTGTAATATATAATGTACGCATAATGGAAGTGATTTATCGAGTTATGAATGATGTTTTCTTATTGCGGAAATAATTGTTTATTTTCATCTGTATGTAGCGTGGAGCCATACCTAAATTGGGCGCAGGAAGATTCAGGCATTCATACACAAGATTTTTGGTATTGTATTCCTTGTATTGATCCATTTGCCGGAGACGCAAGAAATCCTGATAGAAATCTTCAAAGAGTTTTTCTTTCATGGCTTGGTATTTGCCGAATTTAGGCTTATCCCCCTTGATGCGTTTGCATACATACCGATAGGCTGTGCTATCGGCAAGATAATAGCAAGAGGCAGGCATCTTGGCGATGTAATCGCATATCTTAGCCATGGTGGTAGGATATTCTACCATCCTCTTGGCCTTACGAAAGAGCAGAAGCATTTCCTGGTCTCTTTCAAGGTAAATTTCGGATATGGAATTTAGATGTTTCATGCCAACAAAATTAATTCACCAAGATGCAGAACTTATCACAAAGTAATGCGAAATTTTCCTTAATTTAGCACACAAATATTAAAAACGAATATTTATGGCAAAAGAAACTATTGATAATCAGAAAGTTAAGTCAAAGCGAGATTCTTTCAGAGAGCGTCTTGCTCAGCGTTATCCGGACTTGAATATGGACGATGATGAGGCTGTTTATGGTCAACTTTCGACCGATTACGACCAGTATGACCAGAATAAGCAGAAAATGGATGACTTCAACAAAATGTTGCAGGACAACCCTCATGCTCCAAGTCTGGTGACAGGTCTTGTGACCAAGAAAAATGCCGATGGCAGCGACTTCAATTTTATCGATTTTATGATTGATGAGTTGGGTCAGGACTATGTTGATGCCATTAATGGTGACGAGAAGGCTAAAGCACGCTTGAAAGCTAGCGAGAAAGAGAAACTTGAAGCCAGCGAGAAACTAGCAAAGGACAATGAGCAACTTGCTGCCAATATGGAGCAGGAAGATGCCGAACTTGACGCTGCTATTAAAGAAGCGAAATTGAAGCCTGAGGCTATTACCGATTTGATAGAGTGGCTTTACAAGCGTAGCGATGATGGCGAGGATCACGATGATGATGGTTTCGTATGGCGTGCAGCTCGTTATGGCTTGAAGAAGGAAGACTTCTTACGCCTCTTCCAGATCAAGGACTTCGACAAGGCTGTGGCTGATGCTGAGGAGCGAGGCTACAAGCGTGGCAAGAATGAGAAGATCGACCAGCAGAAACAACTGCATGATGGCAAGCAGGGCGGCAAGAAGAACATCAACATCGATGGAGGCGGTGGTGCGCCTTCACTCCCAAAAGAGAAGAGCCGTACAGAACAGGTGTACAGCAAGATGGTTGGAATGTAGAATAAGAAATTTATAATTAATAATTTTAAATGTATAGATTATGAAACAGTTTAAGAAATGGTTTGGTTTCATGATGGCGGTGCTCGTCATGATCCTTAGTGGTGGAAGTTCTTATGCGATGGCAGAAAATCCTCCTGCTGTTCCACCTGGTGAAGGTGGTGGTGGCCCAATTGGTCCTGTAGATGGTCCTGGTGGTGGTGGAACTGGTCCTAAATGGGCAGCTGCCAGTCAGGAACAGCAGGAAAAAATGGGAAATTGGGACTACTATGTAGCACATGTTAACCCAACCGTGGTAGAAATGAAATTGGAGAGTTGTCCTATCGATCAGATTCTTCGAGCTTCGAAACGAATGACTCCTGTTGACAGCAACCGCATCGAGTATTATTCCATCGGTCAGCGACCAATCAAAACCAAACTAACTGAGAAACTTGCTAAAACTACAAGTGGTGGCTCAGTGACATTTAAGGTAGAAAATCCTACTGTGTTTGGTATTGGTGATATTATCATGGTTAACGACATGTTGGGTTATGATGATAATGGTACCGACAGAAGCAAGATGATTCCTCTGCAGTTGCGAGTTACATCTGTTGACAACGACGGTAATCCAACCTGTTATGCACTGAATGGCAAAAAGAATAATTCGCGTGGAAACAGAGACATTCCTGAGGATATTGCCATTGGAACAGTAGTGATGCGACTTGGTAGAGCCGCTGGAGAGAAGGAAGTTGAAACAGGTAGTTACTATTCTATGCCTGATAAGAGCTTCCAGTATTGCCAGCGATTCATCATGCAGGTAGAGGAATCTCTTATTGACCGTATGATGAAGACCCAGGTTCAGTGGGACTTCACCAGACAGGAGAAAATGGCGATGGACGATATGCGTCAGGGCCAGGAGTTGAGTGGTCTCTTTGGCTATCGTTCTCAGTCGAATGGTGGAAAGGATGTTGGTATGGTATACACTATGGGCGGCATCTTCTGGGAAGCTGGAAAGGATTTGCAGATAGGTCACTGGGAGCCAAAGATGCAAAGGAACGATAAAGGCGATCTTGTTCCTGTAACAACGAAGGTAAAGGTTACAACAGACTCTGATGGTACAACTGAGGTTGCGAAGCAGGTATACGAGTATGTAATCAGCGAGAAAGAGTTGACTCAGTTTATTGCTGCTATGTTGAAGGGTGCAGGTAACTCTAGCCGTACCAAACTCCTCTTTGTTGACAACTTGATTTATCAGGCATTTGCTAACCTTCGTTCTAATAAGCGTATCATTACCCAGACAGAAAAGGATTATCAGGGTTGGAAACTAGATTTCGAGAAGTTCGAAAGTATGGGTACTAAGATTCTGATTTATCGTCACGATGCTTTTAACTCCTGGGGTATGGATGGTAGAGCTTTCTGCCTGGATGCTCGTTATCTGGATAAGTATGTATTCGGCACATGGAGCAGAAATGAGTTTAACGCTAAGGATCTCTTGATTCGTAACACAGCAGGTGTTGTTATGGAGGAGTATAGCTGCTGGGTACTGACCTTCCCTGATGCTCATGCGCGTGTAGCACGACCAGTCTTCACTGGTGATGGCGTGACAGATGAGCAGATTCAGGAGGCAGCGTAATCATCGTATAGGAAACTGATAGTTTTCTACATATATCAATTTAGGGGATAGTTGAGGCTAATGCAGTCTCACTATCCCTTTTCACCATAAACACAAATAGATATGTATAGATTTGTAGCTAAGAGCATGCTCATTTTTGTGGTGACTCTGCCGAGCGGACTGATCAAGAACATTGAGTTTGAGCGGTGTGGCAACGATGCTTATTCGTACATTACGGATAACAAGCAGGTGGCAGAATGCATCAGGAAACATCCTCTTACGAAGGCAGGCCGTATCATTGATGAGAGCCAGTCGGAAGAGATTCAGCAACAAAAAGAAGAGCAGGTGAAGGACGAGAACGCCCTTCATTTCGAGAACATCACCAAGGCCAAGAACTATCTCCAGAAGACCTATAAGGTGGATGTAAGGAAACTGAAATCACCTGAGAGTGTGAAGGAGAAGGCTAAAGAGCTGGGTGTGGTGATTGAGTTTTAGTTTATAATTTTTAGTTAATAGGTTTCTTGCTTATGGAAGTTCTTATCAGTGACCTTGTGAAGGAAATGCGCATAGCTATGGACGAAGTGATCCATGATGAGGTGAATGACATCATTACGGATGATTCGGACACGGAAATGAAGCAAGCCATTGAAACGGCAGCACAACAGATTCTGCTGCAAGCACCAGCGCAAATGATCCTCCCCAAAAGGGTGGAAGTTTCGCTGAATGAAAGTGGCAATCAAGATTATGATGCCATCCAAACACAGTTTACAGATGGTCATGGATGCCTGACAATTCCTGACGATTGGCTGAGACTGGTAGAACTGAAACTAAAAAGTTGGCAAAGCACGCTGACGATGCTGATGGAACCAGGCAGCAAGGAGGCTCAGATGCAAGCCTCCCGGTGGACCAGGGGAACGCCACAGAAACCTAAAGGTATGATTACTACATCACCAATAACAGGCAAACGAGTGCTGATGTATTGGACTGCTGGTAGGTATGATGCCAACCATGCGCCTGTTGGAGCTGTATATGATCATGAGGTTGAACTGTTCACGTATATCCCTTATCAAAAGTTAAAGGATGTGTTTTCTACTGATACTGGGCATGAAAACGAAGTGATAGGTCAGAAGATCATCCTTGCCCTAACTGATGAATGCAAGAAATATCTCATTTATCGTGCCGTTTCCATCTTCCTTGTAAGCAAGAAGGAGAGCGACCTGGCAGAAAAGTATAACCAATTATCTCAAATATAATATTTTATGGCTAACGATATTAATAAAGAAGATCCTCATTACAAGGGAGAATATGGCAGCATCTATGAGGTGAACCGAAATTTCCCTACTGGTGGTGTCGCTGGTGACTTTGTGGTGATAGACGGTTGGGCTCATTACTGGAATGCAGACAGAGGAACTTGGTGTGTAAATGCCAAGAGGGATAGCTATTGGGACGAGTTGATAACAAATATCATAGAAAAGTTTAAGCTCGTAAGATGTGCTACGTATATGGGCGTGGCTAATCTTGACACTGTGCCAGCTAAGGATATTGATGCCAAGATGTATTATTTTGCGACCGTAGCTGGTACGTATAAAAACTTTGATAATCTCGTAGTTCCTCAGGGCATCAATGTGCTCTATTCTGATAATGGCAGCAGCTGGGTAAACACAACCTTGCTGGAAGTGGCTCAGGAGTTGGGCGTGAGCACCAATAAGGTTGTAAGCCAGAAGATCTTGAATGATGCATTGGCTAAGAAGTTCGACAAGGAGAGTGTTGTCCAGGAATCAGGAGAAGCTGAGGATAAGGTAATGAGTCAGAAGGCTGTTAGTGACAAACTCAGCGGCTTATCATCCACTATCGGAGAGATAAAGGAGAAAGCCGATACTGCTGCTACTGATGCGAGCAATGCGCTGGGTAAGGCAGAGGCAGCAAACAGTACGGCAGAAGCTAACAAAACCGCTTTGAATACCGCTACATCTGATATTTCTACGTTGAAGAAAAAGGTAGATGCCATCCCTGCTACTATCACAAAGATCGTAAGCATGACAGAAGCAGCTTACGAGGCTTTGGAAACAAAGGAAGCCGATACCTACTATATGCTTACGGAGGAATAGCCTATGATCAAGTTAGGAAATAAAGAAATCTCTGCTATCAGGTTAGGAAACAATGTGATTTCGGCAGTGTATAAGGGAAGTGTTCTTATTTGGCAAGCTATCAGAAGCTGCTTTGGCAGTGGATGGTGGGTAAATGAGAAACCTTGGATTAATGATGAAACTTGGAAAAATTAATTAAGATATGGCCACAGAAAAAATAGATAAGGAAATAACTGACCTCAACACCGATTGGGGTGGTTACTTGGGCAAATGGGTACAGAAACTCATTAAGGATAATTTAATATCCTTGAATGATGGAAAGTTTGGCTACATCGACCAAGAGGTAGTGCCGGAGGGAAACAACTCGCACATCTATTGGAGGTTCTTCTCAGATGAGGACAGTTATCGTCAGTGGTATAACGATAAGGAGACTTATGCTGACAACGTGAAGCAATCCTATGACTTTGTTACGGCAAAGGCTGAACTCCAGTATATTCTGAGAACTTCTATAACAAAGAGACCTAATGATGTTATCGTAAAGGGGACAGAGTGTATTGTGACCATCAATTACAATAGCTACTACGGAGAACCAATCGAAAAAGATGAGGTAGGTGGAACTCTTACCGTATCAGTCAATGGTGTTGATATTCCGGAATTGACACAGACGCTTGAATCTTCTGGTACGGCTACTGGTAACAATTACGATGTTGACCTGACCAACTATCTTGTGTCAGAAACGAATACTGTAAAGATTACTGTGTCTAATACACATGGTCAAAGCAGAACTTTCTCTCTCAGCATCAGAACGGTATCTATCAACCTCTCTTTTGATGCCAGTTATGTAGAGACTTCCGTAAGGGATGGAAAGTGGGCTTTGCGTGTAAATTGTCAAGGTGCGAATGCTACAGTTTATTGTAAGGTAAGTAATGGTGATGGTAGCGAAACCATGACCAAGACCATCAATAACTCGTCTGGTGAATTTACTATTGATGCTAAAGGTACTTATCTTGCTGGTAAGCATGAAATTGAGGTATGGGCAGTTAACTCGGAGTATAGTATTACGACAGAAAAGATACGAACATCTTATATAAAGAAGGGTAATACTCCTGCTATAGCCATAGGTAAAGATGCTCCAATGTCTGCTACTCAGTATTCTACCATTCAAGTGCCTTATTATTTCTACCTTCCTGACAATGAGATTGGTTCACAGGTTGCAATCGAAATCAAGGTATTGTATAATAACAATACGGAGGAGCTTGTTCTAACGGACCAGCTATGTACCGTAGATGATAATCATACTTCGGGTGAGACACCATTGAAGGCTACTGTACCATTGGATTTAAATGACTATGCTCCAAAGATTAGTGTAGTCATATCTATTGGCGAGGTGAGTGCAACCCACGATGTAACAATCAAGGGTGCAGGAGTTACCTTGCAGCCTGTTAGCGAATGCAAGGTGTATTACTCTATGAAGGGTAAGACAAACTCTGACAAGGGTATTGAGAACTTGGAGAGCTACTATGACGGAGTTAGAACTTCATATTTAGAGCGTTCTGCCAATTTTAAGTTGAATGCCTACAATGGTTTCCTGGACGGAAAGGGCATGACCATCGGAGCTGGAAAGTCTGTTACATTGAAAGACTGGCAGCCATTTGCAGAGAACTTCGGTGTGAGTGGAAGCAAGAAGGGAAGAACCATCGAGATTGAGTTTGAGACAGGTATCTGTTCTGATGAGAATGCAGTTATCGTAGATTGCATGGATGATACAACCGGTTTCCGCATATACGCTAATAAAATCGAGGTAAAATGTTCTACGGATCGTGTAATCACTTACTATCCTGAGACCAAGAGAATAAAATTCTCTCTGTCTATTGACGGAACTACTACTCATACGGTCAACAATTTGGGTGGTGGCGATGCGACAGAGAAGGATGTGAACTTGGTATATCTGTGTATCAATGGTGTATGTGTCAGAATGTTCGACTACTCTAATGCGAACTGGAAGCAGGGAACTCCGAAGGATATAGTCATAGGTTCTGCTATGGCTAAGGTCATCCTCTATTCTATAAGAGGATATGAGAAATCCATCAACCCTTATCAAGCCTTGGATAATTTTGCTTACGACACACCAGATGTTAATGATGTGTATGATAGCAACGGAATTTTTGACCATTACGGAAAGATAAACCTTGCCAAGCGTAATGATATTCTCAACAGCAGTGGCAATATCCATAACCCTGATGAGATTATCTCCTATGAGAAGGTGAAAAAGGCATTACCTCAATCTCCTATCATCGTATGGAATATTGATAACTTGCCTTACAACAAGAACAATGATAATGTTCCTATCAACGGCACGACCTTTGAAAATCCACTTTGGAACAAGGCTACAGATGGTTGGGCGCAAGCTCCATTCACCGTAGGTGCGCACATGTTTAATGCGGATGGTACATCATCAAATGGCTACCCTCTGCCATATAAGAACTTTGCTGAGATATTCGAGACTGGTAATGGTGATTCAGTAAATATCATTGTAGGACTGGTTGGTGAGACAGAGAACCATACACTTTACTCCATTACTATTGGCGTGGAGGCAGGTGAAAAGGAAATGGTTCACAAGGTAAACTTTGCTTCATCCGAAGGCATCTTCAATATTCATGCCATGAATATGTATCAGCAGATACTCCTTGCTTGTGCTAAAGGTAACAGTTCCCTTTATACTGCCTACCAGAAAGAGCAGGCAGATTTGGGCAAAGATGTCACATACCGAAAGTCACTTAGCGGATTCCCTGAGATTGGTTTCAGAAGAACATCAACAAGCGGAAGTGCTGCGCCTACCTTCCTCAGCATATACAATTTCATCAATAACAAATATTCTGCATCTTTCCTTGGGTTCCCAGCTAAAGACTACACAAAGGCTCAGATATGGGAGGTTGATGAGAATGTCAATATGTTCAACAAAGAGGCTGGTGATTATAGTGTTGATGGTGATTCGTTACAGAGTAGCATACTGACTGGTATTCCGCTCTATTATGCGAGAGTGCCAAAGAAATCACCTGTCAACAAGTCTAACAAGTTTGGTGTGGCAAAGAAAACTACGGATAACATAGAAGCTACCAATGAGGAACTTGCGGTTATCAAGCGTTTTCACAACTGGGTGGTATCTACGAATGTGCTTCTTGCTGAGAGATACAAGCGTGAGAATGGCGATTATGCAACACTTGAAACTCCAGTCGTCTATAATGGAACTACATACAAGAAGGATAATCCTGCATACAGACGTGCAAAGTTCACAATGGAAGCAGATACATATCTGAAACTTGATAGTGCGATATTCTACTTCAACTTCTGCCAGTGGATTATCGGTATGGACTCTATGGATAAGAATATGAGTTTAGCATTTGATTCAATAACTTGGAATGAAGAATAATTATGGCAAAGACGGTAAAAGAAGCTAAGGCTGATATATTTCTGAGGGACACAGACAGCCAGTCCCTTTTCAATAACTCTGGTGTGTTATCATTCAAATACTACCATGAGTGGAATGACTGCTACAATCCAATTACGGATGAGACAGCACAGATTAATGGAGAGGTCTATGATGAAACAACGAACTCATACAAACCTAATTGCCCAGAAGGTTTCAATCCAGTATTCAATGGCAGGCTGTCTGCCTTGTGGGATAACATTGTAAATTGTTTCCCTAACGAGGTAGAAGCGATGTATGCCAAGATGAGAGGAAATGGTCTTACATATCAAGACATGCTCACAAAGTATAAGGACTTTTGGAAGTATTGGTGCGAGAATCTGTATAATGCAGATGCCTTCGGCTATGCAAACACCAACAACTTTACAAAGGCTTATGGTGACAAGGTGCAAGTGATGGACTATTTCTATGGCAAGCGTCAGAGATACCTTGATAGTAAGTATCATTGTGGCTCGTCTGTTGGCAATAACCTTCGTTTGCGTTTATACGAAGTTGGTAGGGGCTTTGCTATCAAGCACTACCAAGCTATCTATTGTACCTTACAGTGGGGTGTAGGCAACTTTGATGATAATCGTAATATCAAACCTGGCACTTATTCTTATATGCCATTCAAGTTCTCTAACCCTCAGGATGCAACCTTCGATATTGATGATGCAGACCTTATTACAGAGTTATCAACCTATGTCAAGGGTAGCAATGGAAATTACACCATCTATGGCTTGGAAGGTCTTGGTGACTTTAAGTTTGACCTCAATATGGGCTTGTTAAGAAGACTCACAAAGTTCATTATGAATTATACTGCATCCAAACCAAACACAAGGGAGACAGGAACGAGTTTTGACCTCAGTAACATGGGTATGCTGAGACAGGTGATTGTCAGGAATGTGAAGAACCTGAAAAAGAGTATTATCTTATCTTCTGATCTCTTGGAGGAGATTGACTTCACAAATACTCCTATTACAGGTGTAACGACACCTCCTACTGATATGCTCACTAAGCTGGTATTGCCTGACACTATTACTGAGTTACATCTTAAAGGCTACTCCAATTTATCTGCTGACGGAATGACGATAGGTTCTTATGCTAATATTAAGTATTTGGATTTTGAAGATTGCCCTAATTTGGATAGCTATGCAATTTGCAAGGCTTGTTTTGATGCTAATAGTCCTTTAGAAGAAGCAATTATTAAGGGTGTAAACTGGTCAGTAGATAACATGAATGTCCTTATGTGGCTTGCTGACAAGGGGGTAAAATTACAAGGAAAGATTGTATGCACAGCTAATGTTACAATGGACCAGAAGCGAAAGATGCTGAAAGCTTGGGGAAAAATTGATAACGAGGGTAACAGTCTGTATATCTCTTATGAGAAGGTCGCTATTGAGAGTGTATCAATCATCGGAAAGAAAAATTTCAGCAAAAAAGGAGATTACTCTTTAACGCTAAGAACTTTACCACCGAAAGGTAATAACTTCACATCTGAAAGGTGGAGTATAAGTGAGAATAGCTTCGCTACAATAGAAAAAGATACTGGTGTTATACATGTTAGCAAAGTCGGGTCTAAGGAGAATGATGATAAGGCTACGGTATATCTGGAAGTTGAGTTATCAGACGGAAACACACTTAGCGCAGAGAGTGAGATTTATTTCTATGCTTATCAAGCACAGCTTGGAGATTACGTATTCTCTGATGGAACTTACGGCAGCGACCTGAGCTTTTCTGACGCTACCCCTATCGCTGTCATCTTCTACATCGAGCCGAAGGAGCGCAAATGGGCGATTGCGGTGGCCTTAAAGGATTATGGATCGAGAGTATGGGGACTCTATATCTCGACAAATGCTGATTATGGTATGAATGGCATCAAATTAGGCAGTAATTCTACCTATAATGTCTATAATCTGCCATTGCTGCAGGAGTACACTACGCAGTTGAATGTGACCGATGACAATATGCGTGACGAGAGTAACACAGCCAACGATGGATTTAAGGAATATACTGCCTTGAATACGATCAGCGACATCGGTTTTGAGAAAATTACGAAGAGTATGTGTGACATCAATGTAGGTCATACTACTCTTGGTGAGTACTTTAACCGTGTAGGATTGAAAGAGAACGACATGATAGCGCGTGGTCAGCTCAACACCCTCAAGATTATTGCTCACAGAGACTACATCTTGCAGGATACTAACGTAAATCTGCCTATCCCGAAGGCAACACCCACGCAAACACTTGCAGAGAGTATCGACCAGTGTATCAAGAGCGTACAATCCGAACATAACAATGCGCATAAGTACCAACAATATTACTATCCTGCTGCCAGCTATTGCAATGCCTATGTGCCTACGCTTGATAATGATACAGAAACGTTAGCAGAGCCGTTTACTGAGGGTCATTGGTTCCTGATGTCTTCCGGCGAGATTTCACGCTGCTCTTGGTATGCGATGAAGGGATACAATGTCGGTGTTGCGAATAATATCTTTGCGCAGGCGAAGGCAGATTTTCGCTTTTATGAATTCTTGAGCACCGGGTACTGGCTGTCTTCAGAGTATTCTGAGGACAGATCTATTAATATGAATCCTGTTAGTGGGATATTCAACGGCTACTACGGCCAAAAGTCCAACTTTAATCTGGTGAGGGCGGCTGTCGCATTCAAGCTGTAGGCTTGAATACTTCCTGATTTGAATCAATAAGATTAAAAAAGGTTTTGTATTAAATATCAATTAATCAAAATAGAAATTTATGGATAACGAGTTTATGCATGAGTCACAGGATATTGTGATAGGCAATGACTGTGGGAGGTTTGTAGTAAGTGTAAAGGTCGGTATGGGGAGCGAGGATATGGTCACGCTACCCGTAGCCGTATGGAACTATGGTGCCATTGTCTCAGCTCTCATCAGACATAAGTATTCAGAGAATGAGGTTGAGGCAATAGTAAGTAACTCTCTTATGCTTATGCAAAATCCTTCAAGTGTAAGTGAGGAGGAATCCAATGAGAAGATGAATGAGTTCAACGAGTTTCAGGAGTATAGGGAGAAGTGCAAGGCAAGAGCCAAAGAACTTCTCTCTATCGGTGAGACAATGGGGATAAAGGAAATATAGCCCTGTGTATAATAAATAATAATGTATGATGAGAAATATATTAAAATTAAACAAGCGAGACTGGATTGGGCTTGCCTGTTGGCTACTGGTAAGTATATTGGTTGGTCTGCTTGCCTTGCCTGTGATGGTAGGCAGAGAGATATATCAATATAAGCACTATCACCTTTCATGTTTCGAGTGGGAGGACGTGGTAAGGTATTCGCTTATCATCATCCTTGGCAGTGTAGTTAATTATTTTATATTTTGGTAAATCATGAGCAGATCCATACCGAGCAGATGAAGGAAATGCTCTATGTGCTCTTCTACATGTGGTATGTGGTAGAATGGTTCGTAAGGCTGATTATCCTAAGAGATAGCCATAAAGCCTATCGTGCAATATCCTTTGAGCAGGAAGCCTACGCCAATCAGGAAAACCTCACGTATCGTGAAGGCAGGAAGCGTTATAGATGGCTTACTTATGTATTGTAGAAAGACAAGGCGGTTTACTACATGTAGCCGCCTTTCTTGTTACCATTTTATGCCATTTTGGTAACAAAAAATTGGTAACATAACTTTCAGATTGTTACTTTAGCAAAGTTTAACTCTAAAAAGTTGCTCAAAATTATTCATTTTGAGCAAAATTGTTGATTTTTACATCACTTTCCTTATTATTAAGAATGAGGAACTAAGAATAAATAATAAACACAAAAACAAAAGGAGAAGAATTTATGACTAAAGAGGAAGAAGATGAAGTCCATCGG
>ERZ1026903.134-NODE-134-length-40406-cov-20.078288_pt1 | contig 40406 bp, 23 predicted proteins | sample MGYA00380180_ERZ1026903 | MGnify/ENA primary metagenome ERZ1026903 (study PRJEB33269, sample SAMEA4719816) | human gut metagenome | biome: human-associated habitat; feature: organic feature; material: feces | place: Cameroon | collected 2013-10 ... | reverse complement strand
AATATACTCCGTCTATAGCTTTTACTTGTTCAATAGAAGCAATCCCATTCAACGTATAGTTACTGATATTGTTTTTTATTGACAAGTCGCTGACTTTGGTGTTGGTCTCATCAATGGCTTCCTGGACGTTTCCAGCCTCCAGTCCGCTGGTCTCGTTATTGTACACGACTTTCTTTGCGGCTGAAACGTTTCCAACCGCAACACAAAGCCACTTCTCAGTATTGATGTTCTCAACGGCTCCGTCCGCTCCCATCTGAGCAGGAGCAGACGTATTGTCGTCAATCTTGCTCTGGTACGTTGAGCCAAGCATGGTCACCTGGTTCAATCGCTGGTAAGTAGTACCCTCCTGGTACTCACCCTTTGAAATCGGAATCTTACCGATGTTTAATTTTGTTGTGCCCATATAATTAATTTTATAAAATTTCTTGTTCTATGATTACGTTGCCATCCTCATCTGTCTTCACCGACTTAATAGTAGTGTCCTGTCCTAGAATAGCATTCAGCTCGCCAGTACTATCGTCAAATTCAATGGCTAGAAGGTTACGATTAAGCTTTTTGTCTAGTTCATCGTTAATCTCCGATTGATATTTTTGACTATCCTCGTCAAACACCTCATCAACAAACGTAGTTACATGGTCTTTGGCAGTGCTGTGTAGTGCATTGCCTATGTTTCCTTTTGCTATTTTAAGTTTCTCTGCCATATCTACTTGAAATTTTATTAGTTCGCTTGAACGTTCAAAGTTGCACCATTCATGTAAATAGCACCACTCTTATACATGTAGTAGTCCTTGCCATTGATGGAGACAGAAGAAGTCTCCATCACGAAAGGAGCACCACCCATCGTGAAGTTATTGAGCTTCGGAAGCGTCTTAGGCGCAAGGATGATGAAGTTAACATCGTCCTTTGCCGAAGTCTTTGCGTAAGTTCCACTAGCAGACAGACGAGGCGAAAGCTTATTGGCTGCAATAGCTATGTCCGTTTCCGTTGTACCGAAGCCGTAGTAGATAGGCAACACCATTGTCACTTTACTCGATGCCGACTTTACGAGGTCGCCATGCTTTGCGGTGAGGATGATTTGCGTTTCTCCTTCCTTATTCACCTTGATAGTAACTGTATCTGCTTGCTTTACATCAATACTAACAAGAGAACCATCAACAGACAGAGCCAATGCTGTAGGCGTGACTGGCGAACCTTTGCGCTTGATTGAGTAAGTAGCTTTGATGCTCTGCTCACTACCAATATACTCTAGCAAAGTTTTGTCTAGTGACAAAGCTACCTCTAGCGGAAAGACCGTATTTTGCAGCTCTGTAAGGTTATCTGTAACAACCTTCTGCGAAGGCACCTTGTTAGTGGATTCTCCTAGCTCTTGCGAAACCTTGGAGGAGTCGAACTTCTTCGCGAGTTCATCTGTGACACCCTTCTGGCTCATTACCTTATCTGTAGCAGACCCTGTTTCCGGAACAACAGAAACTTTGTCAAACTTCTTGGCAAGTTCCGTGTTCATCGTTTCCTTATCTGCTTTCTTTGCTAAAGCCTCATCCACATCGGTAGTATTAGCTTTGCGATTGATGGCATCAGTAATCGCCTTCTGGCTTACCATCATCGTGGTACTATCCCCAAGTTCCTGTGCAACGGAAATAAGGTTCTGAACAGTCCACGATTTACCGTCCTCGGTCAGCAGCACATTGATGCCCTGTGCTACATCTTGATTCCCAAAGTTAGCATATTTTCCACCTTGTAGCGCAAAATAAAACATCTTTGCAACCGAACTATCTGGCACTGTGTCAATAGTAGCCACCCCCATATAGGTAGCACCCTTGATGGTCTTGAAATGTTCGATGATATTGGTGATAAGCTCATCCCAGTAGCTATCCCTCTGAGCGTTCACGCACCAAGTTCCTCTGTCCGCATTCCAGTAATGCGCCCAACCATCAATAGCCACGTAGTCACCTTCCACGCCTCCCGAAGGAAACTTTTGGTTCACCTCGTAGATACTACCAAACTCCCCCTTGTAGTGAGAACTTGTTTTGTCTATATCATTAGCCATATCTTGTTAAATTTGTGATAATTGGTTATACTTCTCGCCCAGTTCACTCTCCTTCTTACTTATCAAGAAGATGGAGATGGCACGATAGATGAGATACTTCTTACACTCGTCAGTCAGGGCTAGGATGATTTCCTGGTCTTTCACCGTTTTCCCATCCTCTTCAAGCACATCCTTCACCTTTTGATAAGGAAGGTATGTAAATAGCTCCACTTCATGGTCATACACCTTGTTTGTAGGCATATCATGGTTAGCAGAATACCTTCCGGCAGTCCAGTACATCAGTACTCGCTTTCCTGTAGTAGGCGAAACGGTTATCATGCCCTTCGGCTTCTGCGGTGTCCCCCTAGTCCATCGAGAGGCTTGCATCTGAGCCTCCTTGCTTCCTGGGTCCATCAAAGCCACCAACGAGGAAGACCAACTTTTCAGCCTCAGCTCCACCAGCCTCAGCCAATCATCAGGTATCACAAGGCTACCGTGCCCATCAGTGTATTGCGTCTGAATGGCATCGTAATCTTGCTTACCGATTTCATTCAGTGAAGCCACTACTCTTTGGGGCTGTAGCATCTGCGGTGGTGCTTGCAGCAATAGCTGCTGTGCTGCTGTCTCGATAGCTTGTTTCATTTCCTCGTCCGAATCATCGGCAAAGACATCATTCAGCTCATCGTGCTTCACCTCGTCCAACGCAAGCCTCATTTCCTTTACAAGGTCACTCATCAGTGCTTCCATATCGCAAGAAATTAAACATTAAACACTAAAAATTAAACACTAAAACACGATGTTCACCCCAAGCTCCTTAGCTTTCTCCTTCACCTGTTCAGGCGATTTCAGTTTTCTTACATCCACCTTGTAGGTCTTCTGGAGATAGTTCTTTGCTTTGGTGATGTTCTCGAAGCGAAGGGCGTTATCATCCATCAAGTCCATCGTCTTCTCTATCACCTCGTCCAAAGCATTCTTTGGCATTGCCTCTGGCTCGGGTTCGCTTTCATCGATGATGCGCCCTGCCTTGGTCAACGGATGCTTTCTGATGCAGTCTGCCACCTGTTTGTTGTCCGTGAGGTAAGAATAAGCATTATTGCTGCACCTCTCAAACTCCACGCTCTTCACAAGTCCGCTAGGCAGAGTCACCACAAAGATGAGCATACTGTTTGCTACAAATCTATACATATCTTTTGTGTTTATGGGTGAAGGGATAGCGAAGCCTAGTCCTCAGGCTATTGTTTCCATCTAGACCTCAACTATCCCCTGTTTTGATATATGTTAGAAAACTATCAGTTCTCTTTACGATGATTAAGCAGCCTCCTGAATCTGCTCATCGGTAACACCGTTCTCAGTGAAGGTAGGGCGAGATACACGAGCATGGGCATCTGGGAATGTCAGAACCCAACAGCTATACTCCTCCATTACCACACCTGCGGTGTTGCGAATCAGCAAATCCTTGGCATTAAACTCATTTCGAGACCAAGTACCAAATACATACTTGTCGAGATAACGAGCATCCAAACAGAAGGCTCTACCATCCATGCCCCAACTATTGAAGGCATCGTGGCGATAAATGAGAATTTTAGTTCCCATGCTCTCAAACTTCTCGAAGTCGAGTTTCCATCCCTGGTAGTCCTTTTCGGTCTGTGTAATGATGCGCTTGTTAGAGCGGAGGTTGGCAAATGCCTGATAAATCAAGTTGTCCACGAAGAGCAACTTGGTACGGCTAGAGTTACCTGCACCCTTCAACATAGCAGCAATAAATGAGGTCAGCTCCTTCTCACTAATCACATATTCATATACCTGCTTCTTCACTACCTCAGTACCTCCATCATCACCCTTTGGAACGGTCACATCTGCGGTTACAGGCACAAGAGTGCCATCGGCTTGTCTAAACATCTTTGGCTCCCAGTGTCCAATCTGCAAATCCTTACCAGCTTCCCAGAAGATGCCACCCATGGTATAAACAATACCTACATCCTTGCCACCATTCGACATAGAGCGATAGCCAAACAGTCCGCTCAGCTCCTGACCTTGGCGCATATCATCCATAGCCATCTTCTCCTGACGTGTGAAGTCCCACTGCACCTGGGTCTTGCTCATACGGTCGATAAGAGACTCCTCCACCTGCATGATGAATCGCTGGCAATACTGGAAGCTCTTGTCTGGCATAGAGTAGTAGCTACCAGTCTCTACCTCTTTTTCACCAGCAGCTCGTCCCAGGCGCATTACGACAGTACCAGCCTCAATATCCTCAGGAATATCCCGGTTTCCACGACTGGCATTCTTCTTACCATTCAGCGCATAGCATGTAGGGTTTCCATCGTTATCTACCTCTGTTACACGCAGCTGCAAAGGAATCATCGTGCTTCGGTCTGTACCGTTGTCCTGATAGCCCAGGCAGCTCTTAATCATAATGATGTCGCCTGTGCCAAACACTGTAGCATTTTCCACCGTTAGCTTTACAGAGCCACCGTTTGTAGTTTTACTTAACTTCGCTGCAAGTTTGGTTTTGATTGGTCGCTGACCGATGGAATAGTACTCAATACGGTTGCTGTCCACAGGAGTCATACGTTTCGATGCTCGAAGAATCTGGTCGATTGGACAACTCTCCAGCTTCATTTCCACCACGGTAGGGTTCACATGAGCCACATAGTAGTCCCAGTTGTTCATCTTCTCCTGTTGCTCTTGGCTTCCACCCTGCCACTTTGGACCCGTGCCACCTACGCCTGGTCCATCCGTTGGACCTGTAGGGCCACCGCCACCTGCACCTTCAGGAATATTAGGAGGAGTTTCCGCCATCGCATAAGAGCTGCCACCACTCAGAATCATGACGAAAATCGCCATCATGAATCCAAACCATTTCTTAAACTGTTTCATAATCTGCTAATTTTTAAACTATTAATTATTAATTTTAAATTCTTAATTAAACGCTACATTCCAACCATCTGGCTATACACCTGTTCGGTTCGGCTCTTCTCCTTTGGAAGCGAAGGAGCACCACCGCCACCATTGATGTTGATGTTCCGCTTGCCACCCTGCTTTCCATCATGTAGCTGCTTCTGCTGGTCGATTTTCTCGTTCTTGCCACGCTTGTAGCCACGTTCCTCGGCATCAGCCACAGCCTTGTCGAAGTCCTTTATTTGGAAGAGTCGCAAGAAGTCAGCCTTCTTCAAGTCATAGCGAGCTGCACGCCATACGAATCCATCATCTTCGTGGTCTTCACCATCATCGCTACGCTTATACATCCACTCTATCAAGTCCTTGATAGACTCGGGCTTAATCTTGGCTTCCTTCATGGCTGCATCAAGCTCCTTATCCTCTTGCTTCATGTTGGCTGCAAGAGTCTCCTTGCCCTTGGCTAACTTCTCGCTGGCTGCAAGCTTTTCCTTCTCGCTAGCCTTCAAGCGTTTCCTTGCGTCCTCGTCACCATTGATGGCTTCGATGTAGTCCTGTCCTAGCTCGTCTATCAAGTAGTCGATAAGGTTGAAGTCGCCACCGTCTGCATTTTTCTTGGTCACAAGACCTGTCACAAGCCCAGGCGCATGAGGATTTTCTTTCAGCATATTGTTGAAGTCGTCCATCCTTTTCTTGCTTTGGTCGTACTGGTCGTAATCGGTCGCAATTTGGTTAAAAACAGCCTCATCATCGTCCATATTCAGGTCGGGATAACGCTGCGCAAGACGCTCTCTGAAAGAATCTCGCTTTGATTTAACATTCTGATTATCAATCGTTTCTTTTGCCATAAACGTTCGTTTTTAATATTTGTGTGCTAAATTAAGGAAAATTTCGCATTACTTTGTGATAAGTTCTGCATCTTGGTGAATTAATTTTGTTGGCATGAAACATCTAAATTCCATATCCGAAATTTACCTTGAAAGAGACCAGGAAATGCTTCTGCTCTTTCGTAAGGCCAAGAGGATGGTAGAATATCCTACCACCATGGCTAAGATATGCGATTACATCGCCAAGATGCCAGCCTCTTGTTATTATCTTGCTGATAGCACAGCCTATCGGTATGTATGCAAACGCATCAAGGGGAAAAAACCTAAGTTCGGCAAATACCAAGCCATGAAGGAAAAGCTCTTCGAAGCCTTCTATCAGGATTTCTTGCGCCTTCGTCAGATGGAACAATACAAGGAATACAACACCAAGCATCTTGTGTATGTGTGCCTAGACCTCCCTGCGCCAAACTTGGGCATGGCTCCTAGATATATACAGATGAAAATCAACAATTATTTCCGCAATAAGAAAACATCATTCATCACTCGATAAAACTTTCATTCATTATGCGTACATTATATATAACACTCCTCATCATCATCCTGATGGCTTTCATCATTCCGCTGCACGCCAATCTTGCAGTGTCACCATCCTCGCCCCAATACTCCCATTTCGTTTACATGTTCGGTCATGCCAACTTCATCCATTGGGCTGTTAATGCCTGGTGCCTCTTGATGGTGCATCGTCTGTTTCGCTTTCATCGAGTGCTGGCTTCGTGGCTTGCCTCCGTTGGTCTCTCCTTCCTTTATTATCCGTCCCTCCCTGTCTTGGGCGCATCGGTCATTATATCTTTCTTCATGGGCTTCACCGCTCCGTGGCTCTACAGGCGAAAACGCTTAGCCTTCTGGCAGATGCTCATCCTCCTAGTGATTGGATGCCTCCTCCCTCACATAGCTGGCATCTATCACCTCATCCTCTTCGCCATCGGATTCATCTATGCCAAGGCAGAAGGATTCATTCGCAAGTCTCAAAAACTCAACATTTAACATTCAACACTCAACATTAAAAATAAAAAAATGCCAGTAGCAAAGTCTTCATTAAAGGTACGACCTCAGCAGCAGATTTCCGAAAAGAAGCTCAAAGAACTTCTAGAGGAAGATAAGAGAAGGCTCACAAGCCTCCTCGCTAGCTATCGTCCCATTACTGGAGAAAACGCCCCTGGTCTTCGTTTCGAGTGTGTCATTGAGGATTTCTTAAAAGGCAAGAAGCTTTGGCTTCCGGTAGAAATGTTGAAGGAAAAGAAGTTCTGCGCCATCATCAAGTGCGGTTCCATCCAAGCCTTCTGCGAGAAGTATATGGCAGACCTGGATCAAGAAAAGGCACGCGATGCAGTATTCCGCTATCTCATCCGTCTCCGCTGCAAGCACGATTTCTATTTCTTCGCCTACGCCTATGCCCGAATCAAGAACAAGGATGGTGGCGATGATATACCTTTTCTTCTTCGCAATGCCCAGATTAAGTTAGCCAAGGTCTTCGAGCAGTTGCGCCTTCATAGTCAGTACCGCTATATCCGTGTCATTCTCTTGAAGTGTCGCCAATGGGGTGGTTCTACCCTCACCGACATCTACATGGCATGGCTGCAAATCTTCTGGAAGACCAACTGGAACAGCAACATCGTGGGTCACCAGTCTTCTTCTGCTACCCAGGTGTTCGATATGTACGAGAAACTTATCAACGCCATCCCTACATGGCTCTTCTACGACATCGGTCAACCATTCAATCCTGATACTCGCAAGTTGAAGACTTCTGGCACCATTCAGAACATCAAGTACCTCATCCCTCGTTCCTGCAAGATTCAGACTGGTTCGGCTCGTAACCCTGAGTCCTGTCGTTCCGGTGATGCTGCCCTCGCACATATCACCGAGGAAGCCTTCTTCCCGAATACTACTGAGTGGACCCCGGCAAAGGTTATCAAGGCTGCTTCTTCATCCATCCAGCCAGACCCTCTTACCTTCATTGTCCGTGAGTCCACCCCTAATGGTCGTGAAAACGAGTTCCATGATGCTTGGGTAGCTGCCAACTCCGTGGATAAGGATGGCAAACCTCTCTCTGCTTATACGCCTGTCTTCGTGGCATGGTTCGAGATTGAGAAATATGTACTCCCATTCGCCTCCGAGGATGAGCGTGCCGATTTCATCATCTGGCTGTGGAAGAATCGCAATGACGAGCAAGGTCATGGAAAGTATTATTGGTGGCTCTACGAGTGCAAGGGCGCTTCCTTCGAGGGCATCCATTGGTACATCGAGAAGTCCAAGGAGTATGAGACTCTTGACGATATGCGTCAGGAGTTCCCTTCCGATGACGTGGAAGCCTTCCTGTTCTCTGGTACTACTGTCTTCGACCCTTACAAGTTGAAGGAGATGGAAGAGGACTGCAAGGGCATCGAGCCTATCATGGTGGGCGACATCGAGGGCGATTCCTACGATGCTGCCGACCCTGCTTGCATGAACAACATCCGTTTCGTGGAACGTTCCGGTGGACCTCTCAAAGTTTGGGCTGGACCCGACAACTCCGAGATTGTCAAGCATCGCTATGTTGTGTCCTGCGATATTGGTGGCTCTCACAAGACTTCCGATTTCTCCGACATCGTAGTGCTCGACCGCTACGATGAAATCTATGGTGGTGTTCCCGAGGTTGTAGCCGAATGGCATGGGCACTGCGATGCCGACCAACTCGCCATGCGTTGCGCCCAGATAGCTCATTTCTATAATGATGCCTTCCTGGTTATCGAGAACAATACCGCTTACTCTCGTATGAACAATACCGAGGGCAACCAATCTGAGCTGTTCTTCCCTATCCTCCTGCCTCTCTACCACAATCTATATAGTGCGTCACAGTCCAAGTTGAAGAAGGTGAAGAACATAGAGACCAAATGGGGATTCAATACTAACAAGGCTACCAAGGTGGCAGTAGTGAAGACCATGGCACGCATCATCCGTGACGGTGGCTATATGGAACGTGAGCTTGCAGCCATCGATGAATGCACCTACTTCCTCTACTACAAGCAAAACGACTGCTACGGTGCCATTGCTGGCAAGCATGACGACCGTGTTATGGCTAGAGCCATCGCCCTCTACGTAGAAAAGGACATGCCTGCGCCTGAAATCATCCCATTCCATTCTAAGTCCGACATAGAGCGAGAACGTCTCCGCAACCGCCCTCCAGTAGTAGCCGAGTTAGCCGGAATAGGTGGCAGCTAAGATAGTCCCCCCTCTGAGCCTCCGTTCCAGGCGATTCCATCGCCTGTCCATATAAGTTAACAATTAAAAGTAAAAAGAAAAATGAAACAAAGTTATTCAAACCTGCTGCGTAAGATGCTCATAACCATCTACCAGCCTATCGTTACTCGTATCGAACTCTTCCGCTCCACTCGTATGTGGCAGAAGGGAGTGAAAGCCACCCTTGCTAAGTACAAGGAAGGTGGTGCGCCTCGCTTCTACATGCTCTACGACCAGTCCCACAAAGATTGGGCGATTATGACCTACGACCCCAACCGCAAGGGTATGCTCGCCTACCGTCGCCTGGTTCAGCTTGGCAAGTGGAAGGCAACACGTTATTTCAAGAATGTGGAAGACATCAAGGCTGCATCTTTCTACTACACGCCATCTAAGTGGGGTGCCATCGGCTGCAATGCCGACAACAAGGTTAGAGCCAAGAAGTTGAAACAATGGCAAGACTATTACATGTATCGTGTTTCCGTCCCTATGGAAAAGCTACGTTCCTACAAGAAGAAATATGGTATAGCATAAGCCCACACAAAACAAAAGGAAGAGAAAGCCATCACGGTCTCCTCTTCCTTATCTTTTTACCTTTAAACTAAAACCTAAAAACAATCTACTAACTAAAAACTTAAGAGTTTATTCTGATTCTAAGAACATTCCTTTTATGTGCCCGACGATGGCAAAGTTGCCAAGTCATTTACACCATCGCTTGCATCTTTCAGGTGTGTTGCTGGCGTACCTGTTTGCTGTTGTCCAGCTCCTGCTGTAGGTATTTCGCCATTCGCTTGCTGTTGCGCTTGCATTGCCTGTAGTTTCTCTAGTTGCTCCTTGAAGTACTTCTTCATTCTGCTAGTACCAGGGAATTGTCCTACGGTCAGCATCGTATATGGGTCCATCTTACCACTAACCATCATCTGCCAAGCCATATCGTTATTAGCATTTCTTATAAGTGGGCTGTAAGCGTCCAAGTCGATGGAAACATCTAAATCCATATCCCTCATGGTCTCTGGATTGAAATGTGTCTCGAAATCGTCCCCTGTCAGTTTCACGCTGTCCGCTGAGGTGCAAAACTCCTGTATGAGATACAGCTTCTTCTTGGCGATTCTCACCTTGAAGTTATTGAAGCTCTCCACAAAATCTTGTATTGTGGTAGAAGAACTTTCCCTTTCCAGTTGGTATTGCTTACCGCTAGTGTTGCGATGAACGCCTTGCAGAGCACCCTGCACGCCTGTACCCTCACTTGCCATGGTCTTGGCGAAGTTCACCATGAAGTCAACTCCTGCTGGAATACTCTTGTTGACCAAAGTCTGCGGTGGCTTGCCTCCGTTGGCTGAGTTCCACAAGATGAAGCCATCCGTCTTCACATAGTTCGCTTGCATTTCATCCAGACTTTGTTTTTCGCTCAGAGCGTTCTCATCCACAAGCATCGTACCCTTGGCACCATTGGCAACAATGAAGTTTATCATCATCATATAGTGGTTCAAGGTGCGTTGATTATTCTCAGCACGCATCGAAAAACTTCTTACCTCGCCATTCAGACAAGGGTATGCCACGAAGGTATATGGCATGATGGAAGTTCTGAAACCGTCTCTCAGAACATAGTAAGGCGATTCTCTCGCATCCAGCAGATAGCCATTCGGAGTTAGGTATCTTCTGTACCAATAGGTCTCAACCTCATCCTTCATTTCGATGGTCTTAAGCTCTGATGGGTCCACATAATAGATAGGCTCACCGTTCTCATCGAGCACAGGCAGACCGTTCTCGTCCTTCATGATGTTGGCTTCCTCTAGCTTCCGCTTCTTCTCCTCGTAGAAAGCTCGTTGGTCAGGAGAGGCATATCCGCTAGTTCCTGCATCCCAGTCATGCACCCAGATGGCTGGTCTAGTCTCCTTCGTCCATATCTCCAATACCCTGTACTTGCCGATTACCGAAGAATGGGTGAAATCGTCTATCCCTGCATACTGCGCTTCACCATTCGGGTGATAAGTCTGCTCTGGAGCGAAATGATGCTGTGTCTGTAGATATATCTCGCTCAGTTTGTCCACCTCAGCCTTGCTTCCATCGGTGAAGGTGGCGATTATCTCTCGCCAAGTCAAATCGTGAGCCTCAGCGATAAATTCTATGTCGCTCAGGTCATACTTGAAGAAAGGTGGCAACGCTATCTTAAAGATGTCCACCATGTAGTCAAATATACCATTTTTTCCGTCCTTCCTGCCATAGTAGGTTTTCATGCCCACGAAGGCGAAGACACAGAAGGCATAAAACATTCTGGCATCTAGCTCCTGTCGGTCGTTCAAGTTGTCGTTCTGCCGAAGGTATTCATTGAAGAAATTGATATAGTCCTCCTCGTTGGGGTCTACGGCACTGCAAGAGGCTGTACTGCGCTGCTGGCGCACAAGTCCTACGAGAGAAAGCAGCTTGTCGCCTATCACATCATATTCCAGTATAGGCATACCCTTCATTTCCATATACTGACGGATGCTTATCTTCCTTCCGTTCCACTCTATCAGTTCTTCCAGCTGTCTGCCCATCACGAAGTCCTGCGCTCGCTTCCACTTCTTTCTCAGCTCTGCGCCATCATAGAAGTATTGGCAAGCCCATTCTATCAGCCGAAGGTTGCTGTCCGTCTGGGCAAACCGCTCCCTGCTCACTCCCTCCAAGGAGTCAGTTCCAGGCTCGGCATAGTTCGAAATATCATTTATAACACGATTATCTGGCATAATTCTTAATTTTTCGTCAAAGATACCGCCTTTTTCTCGCTTCTTAGTGATAAGTTGCGCAACTTAACATTACTTTTCCATCATTTCCTAGTATTTTTGTTCCGCATTTCATTTAAAAACGTTTTTAAGTATGAGTAAATCAATTAATGTTCACGAAGCCTGTATCATTACCAAGGATGATAAAGGCAACCTCTCCCTGGTAGGCAAGGCGAAAGAAGCCCTCACCACCTTGAAGAAGAATAAGGTTTCCGTCTGCATTCTTCTCTGCGACAACAAGAAGGAGGATGTGGAGAAGTTCCTTAACGAAAATAATGTGCCTTTCGCCTCTCTCAATACCAAGGAAGAGACCGATAAGGATGGCAACACAAAGCATGTTGACCCACCAAAGGCAGATGTCACCATCATGCCAAGCTCCAAGGTTATCACTCTTCGAGACGATTGGCAATGGTGCCTGGATGATATTGCCCACCGTCTTTGGGGCGAGAAAAAGAAAGAAGCTCCAAAGAGTGAACAGCAGAGCATGGATGAAGCCATGAAGCGTTACATCGATTGGGCGAAGCCTAAGAAGGCAGAAGCCAACGGACCCACTCAGATAGGTTAATCATCGCTCCAACATCTTCAAAATACGATTTTCATTTTTTATTAAAAATATATTTGGAATTTAGAATTTACGACTATCAAAAAGGGACTCGCTGTGAAGCAAGTCCCTTTTATTATATACCGGGTTACGAGTAAGCCCTCGTCACTTTTTTAATGCCGGGCTACTCCATTCCATTCAAGGTTTCAAGCAGCTCCTTTCTGGTCTTGCGAATCTCCATTATTTTGGCGGCATCATTCTGACCGTCCATTTGCTTCTTGGCTTTGTTCATCTTCTTCTTGGCAGCAGAGATAGCCTTTCTAGCTGCAAACAGTCGCTTGTTGGTCTTGCTGTTCTTGAAGGCATTAGCCTTCGCCTTATCCACATCCTTCAAACGCTGATACTCATCGTAGGTTTCCATCGTTCCGTTCCATACAGCCTGTATTCTCCAGTCCTCGGTCACATCCTCCGATTTCGCCTTCATCAAGTACTTGTTTTCAGCCTTTTCCATCTCCTTCAAATCATCCTCCCCATTCAGGTAGCTCTGCACCATGTCCAGTGCCTCCTTCTGGGTGAAAGCCTTGTACTCACTCTGCGAGAGGAATTTCTTCATCTTCTGGCGCATCTTCTTCTTTTCGGTGATACTCTTAGCCTCATCGAAGCGTTCGCTAGCCACCTGTAGAGAGGTAACACCGTCTTGCATTTCAGATGCCTCCAACGCCTTCACGCTACCGATGGCTGCTTTTATCTGCTCCTCTGGGTCGATGCCATTGCGCTCACAGCTCTGGTAGGTCATTACAATGCCTTCCATGTCACCGCTCAGGATGAAGTCCTTGAAGTAGCTCTGAGCCTTCCAAGGAGAGAAGCCCTTTGAGGATGGGAAGAAGAAATCTACTGCCTTAAACTCCTTGTTCTCTTGGCTCGGAATCAAGAACGGTGCCCAGTAGAGCGCATTCTTGTAGAGCAGTCCAATGGTCTTGCCATACTTTCTTTGTATCTCTTGGTCGGCATGGCTGGCTTGGAAATCGCTCAGATAGTTTATATCGTCCAAGGTCATTCTCACCATTGGGTTCGCCTTGCCTATCATTCGCTGCACCATAGGACCTGGGAACTCTAGTTCACCCTTATGGTTGAAGAGATATTCAGGCACCTCTCGGAACTGCTTACCATGTCGGATATACATTTCCGTTCCGTCCGCATATCTGCCCATAAAGATTTTGCTCTGTTGTCCTAGGCTGTTTCCTCTCATCAAGTAGTCATACCACTTCATGCCATCTGGATAAGCCAGTTCGTAAGGGCTACGGTAGTTAGGGGTGGTCTTCCTCAACTCCTCAGCCTTCTTGCGTTCCTTCTCCTCGTCCAGGGCACGGAAGGCTGCATTGATACCATTGGCAATAGCCTCGTAGAACACCATGAAGCCCAAGCCATAGCAAAGAAGCGAAGAAATCTGTCTAGCTCTTCTGCCCTCGTCTTCTGGAGTAAGATTCTTATGATAGAGTCTCTTGTAATACCCCTTGAAGTTCTCTAAGGTCGCCTCGTTCCATACAGAGCCATATCCTGTGAGTGCAAGGAAGTGGCGAGTAGTAGAAGCGTTCCAGTCTGGAGAAAGAAGAACTCTTCCTGCATAGCGCAAGGTTCGATGGCTGGCACCAAGCACATCCCAGTGCTGACCTCCGAACATATCGTTTACAAACTGACCGTCCTCGTCCAAAGCCCGGTTCAGCTCCTCCTCAGTCCATCCCTTCTTCTTGGCACGCTCCTTGGTCTTGTCTGCCCTCATCCGGTAGGTAGCAAGTTTCAGTCCATCATGAAGGAAATCCCAAAGTGCTCTATCCATGCCCTTGTTGATGAGAGAAAGCATCTGCGTTGCCACCTTCAAAGGCATAGTAGCCACAGCCACCGTTCCGGAAATTCCATTTCCGTCCTTCAACTTCTCCTGCACCTTCATCATGCTGTCACGGAAGTTGTCGAACATGTTCTGCACATCCGCTGCTGCATAATCGTTGGTCGCTCCGAACTTCACCAAGTGGGTTGCAGCCTCTTGGAAGTCCTGCGGATTGGCAAAGCATGGCAACTGATGATTCTTCATCGTGTCCGCAAAGATATACTTCATAAAGTTGGCGAGTGCCTTCTTGGGTCCATACTCTACCATGTTCTGCACCATATACACCTCGGTCAGTGCTCCTGCGTGGAATCCACTGAAGCCAAGCTCCAACTTCTTCATGCTCGATGCCATAGTATCAAACGCCTTCCAGAAAGGAGTTGACTGATAGGTATCGAATACTACCCCGAATCTATCTCCTGCACTCGCCTCCGAGTAGAGCACCTTATCCTTGCCAGTGATAGGGTTCTTCACCTTCATCTGCTTAGGCGATACATTATATACCCATACAGGACCCACACCAGGAATCTCGAAGTATTTGTATTGCTCCAAGTTGAAAGGTGCAACCGAAGAAAGCAGTGGGTCGGAAGAAATTATCTCTCCGTCCTCGTTGCGCTCTATTACGTTCAGTCCGCTCACCTCTTGGAGCATCGTCTTGTTAGCCCAAGCCTCGATGTTGCTTCTGCTGTAGTAAGCCATCATCTTGGTGATGTCGGTGGTCTTAGGCACAAGCCCAACCTCCAAGCCTTCCATGATGGTGTTAATCTGGCGAGGCTTCTCGTTCGGACTCTTGGTGCGCTGTCTATTCTCCACATACAGGGCGTATGCTTGCTTGTCGCTCTTCTCCTTATCCCAAAGGTGATTTACATAGTCCACGGTGAAACCAGTGTCTGCCTTCAAGGTGTTGTTGTCCTTCAACCAGTCAAAGGTATAGTTATACCAGTCTCTGATTGCATCAAGCACACTCTTCATCGGCTCGCTCAGGTTCTTGTAGTCCACACCGTAAGGAGTGATACGCTTCAAGATGATAGGCAAAACATTCTTATTCAAGATGTCCGTACCATCGATAGGCACAAATCCAGGTTCTTTCTCATGGTTGCCATTGATGATGTCAGCCATCTTGCTAGCCACCTCGGATGCGCCCTTCATATCATCGAAGAGTTCTACCTCTTTTCCATCCTTCAGCTCCGTGTGCTTCTTGGCAGTCACCTCGGCAAGTTGTGGGCGAAGTTCCTGAATAGCCTCCACATCGTTAGGAGTGATATGGATATGTCCCTCACCAAACACACCAGTGGAGTTCAGATTGTAGGCAATTTCTCTGATGCGTCTAGGTGCCTCTATTATATAAGGTATAGCCTCAGCCAGCTTTTCAGCCTTGTTTGGCTTGCCTTGGTAGTCGGAAAGCAACTTATCGAAAGCACCGCTATCAGCCATCTTCTCTATGCTGTTCTTCACATCGTTGATATAGATGGCATCGTCTGCGCTTGCCTCCTCCATGTTCTTTCTACGGTGGATAGCCGCATGTTTCACAGTGGTTGCAGCACCCTCCTTGCTCACGTCCGTACTGGTCACCTCTGCCAAATCCTGCATCACTTCCTGCTCCAAGGCATCAGCCTCTGGATTGGTCTCGGCTGGGTATATCTTCCCTTCATACAAGTCAAGGTCGGCATCGTTCTGCTCGTTCAGTTCATGTCTAGTCAGCCAGTCCTCGTACTTCTGCCTAGCCTCATCCTGCTTCGATTTTTCAAACGAGAACATATCAGGCATAGGATTTTCCTTGTCGCCCATGGCATCGTTCCACTTCTCCCACTCCTTATAGCGGTTCAAGAAGAATTCATCGCTTTCGCCTTCCTTGCGCTCTGGGCGAAGCGGCATTTCTTCGCCTCTCAGCCCATGGCTCTCACGCCATTCCTTGTTAAGGCGTTCCCATTCCTTCTTGCCCTCGGCATCCTTGTCGAAGTCATAGAACATAGGTGGCTCTGGGTCTTCCTTATCCTCTCGGGCTTCCTTCCATCGCTTCCATTCCATCACTCGCTTCATGTATTGGATGGCACTCTCACCCTTCTTCTGTCTAGGCTTGCCCTTACCTGCACCATCAGATAGCGCATCCTTAATCTCAGCGTTAGAAGCCTGTGCCATCATAGCCTCCTGCTTCTCCTTCGGCATATTGTCCCAAACGTGAAGAGCCTTACCAGCCTTCATCAGGTAATATCTCAAATCCTTATCATTGAGCAAACCAGGAACACGGATGCCCAATTTCTTAAGCACCTTGATGAGATAATGCTTAATCTTAGTCCACAGAGAAAAGTTCTCGGCTGTAGTCGGACCCTCCTCTGCAAGATGGGCGATATACTCCTGCGTACCTACATTGATGCGGTCAGGATTGCTCCAACCTGGATCATACTTGTTGGCAAAGTCGAGAATCTTGCCCCTCGTCTCCTTGCCAACAGACTTATACACGAAGTCCGCAAACTTTCTCACCTCGTTTTCGCCACCCAAAAGCACTTCCATACCCTCATGACCTATCTTCTCATGCAGCACCGTTCTCTCTGCCTCGTTGGCATCAGCACAGTTAGGCAGATAAACATGAACCGTATGCGTAGTTGGGTCATACCATCCGGTAGCACCATTCTTCACATCACTCAGATAAGCATCAGGAACCTCATCCACAGAAGTGTAAACCGTAGCCTCAGCACCACCCAGTTTGTTGGAAGTGTTCATTACCCGGTCACTCACTTGTTTCTGCTTGTCAGCATCCCAGTTGTTCTTAAAGATAGAGCTGCCAAGTCGTGCCAGCACATTTCTGCCCGATAAGTCATCCTTATTCAGCAGAGGAGCAATCACGCCCTTAGTCAACTGCACAGGTATACCATTGCCAATGATGGTATGCGCCAAAGATTCCGTCTTAGGCAACAGATAGTCATCGCCTAGTCCGGTTATTCTAGCCAACACCCTGCCATCAGCTCGCAACACCTTGCCACCCGGCATGATAATCACGTCTCCGCTCTTGGTTCTCAGCGTTGGCAGAATCTCATCCCCATAGGCATGAGGAATCTTTCCGTCTGCATAGGCACTGCCCATCACGTATAGAGGCTTCTCCACCTTCTGCCAGTCAATACCGTCAACTTTCAGCCTGGCATCCATCCATGGTGCCACACCGCTTTTCTTCTCCGTCAGGGTAGGAAGAATATCCTCCACAGCCTCTAGCCATCCACTCTTGCGTGGTTGCTTCTTAGGCTTCTCCGGCAGTTCTCCGTCCTTCACGGCTCTAACAATCAGTCGCTCCCTGCTGGTATAGCCACCATAGTCAGCAGCATTATACACGTCAGCATCCCATTTGTAGCCATTCTTGTCAAGTGCCTGGGTGATAATCTTCATCGCCTCAGAGTCCTTGTAACCCTTCACGTTCTCGATAGTCACCACGCGCGGTTTCACAGCATCAATGAAGTCGGCAGTACTCTTGGCAGTCTCCTTGTCAAGCTCCACCTCGCCCCCATTGCTCTTTGCCTGAGAGTAGTTTTTGCATACAGGCGAAGCATGGAAATACTCCACCTCGCCATCAATATGCTTCACCAGTTCCTTAGGGTCCACATCCCTCACGTCAGCCGTAACAATATGCTGTCCGAAGTTGTTGCGATACACACCGCTTATCTTCCGGTCATACTCCACAGCCACCACAGGGTCGATGATGCCCTTCAATCCCTCTTCTACCAGTCCACCACCACTAAAGTAGGTTCCAGCCTTCATCAGCGAATCAGGGTGCTTCTTCAACTTCTGCTCCAAGATAGGAGATTGTGCATTTTTACCATACACCTTGGAATAATGCACACCATCATTCTCGCCTCCTACGATTCTGCCTCTGTTATCGGTTTCAACAAACGGCACACCTCGCTTCTCCAACTCTTTTCTAAGACTTGGAGTAACCACATTCGAAGGCATAGTGATATTCTTGCCCTTAAACATATCGTTGACAATAACATCCGCTACCTCGCTGTCAGGCACGATACGTACTGGCTTATCCCAACGAGAAAGCACCACCTTGCGTTTGCCTGTCAGCTGTCCTTGGATGATACCAGCCTTCCACTCTACTTCACCCACGGCATCCTTGGCTTTATCAGCCTTGTAGCCACTGGTCAGCTCGCTCTTTGGCACCTCAACCTCTACGGTTACGATGTTAGGGCGATTCTGTGCCTCGCTAAACTGGTCATTCAGTGGAGTGCGAGAAGTATGAAGGTAAGGATTGTAAGCAGCCTTAAGCGATTTACCATTACCCTTGTTTAGGGTAAACATACCCTTATCATCAGCAAGTTCTGGTCGCTCATCTGCCTGTTCCCACTTACCGAGTTCGATAGGTTCCACAAACTTGCCCTTCACCTTTGCAGCCATCGGTGGATAGAGTTTTCCATCTTCGCCTACCTGCATGGCACGATAAACCTTCACCGTGTCTTCTTTATCCAGCTTCTTGATGGTCTCAGGGTCTTTCACGATGCTATAGCTAGCATCATTCCCATTCATCACAATCTGCTCGTCACGGTTCACGTCCTCAGTTTCAGATGCCAAGGAGTTTCTGCGCTCCTCGTCCGTCATACCCAAACGCTTCTCCACGTTACGAGCCTCAACCTCACCAGCCAACTTTCTATATTCTTGGTAAGAATCAAAGTCTGTACGCTGGAACCTATCCAAACGGAAACGCTTAATGGCATCATCCATACTTCTGTCTGCATAGCCACGTGCGAAGTAGTTGAATCCCTTAATTCGGGTTTGCTTGTCAGGAATGAACTCAGGCATATCCATGTCCTTATATTCCTGGATAAGGGCTTTCTCTACAGCAGATTGGTTATACTCACCACCCATTTCCTTGGCTTTCTCTTCCAATTCAAAGGCATAGGAACGTGCCTTCCATTCAGCCTTAGCAGCGTTGAAATCTCTCTCCACCTGCTCGGGTGTGCCACCATGCGCAAACCCCTCTTCACGCTGAATTACGTGCTGAATTTCATGATTCAAAATACTATTCAGATACTTTAATTCATCCGCATGAATGGTAATAGTCTTTGTTTGTGGATTGTATTCTCCATTTGAAGGCATGTCATTCATTACTGCATCAGTATGGATTTTAATATTTTTCAACTGAGGATAAGCCTCAAAAAGCTTTGGCGCATCCACAGCATCTTCCAACTTACCATCAGTCCAAAGCATATCCTCTTCGAAACGCTTAACGATATTTCCACCACCTACATCGATGGTGTCCTTTATCTTGGCATCAGGCATTTCGTATCTCCACTTGCCATCCACGCCTTTCTCCCAACCTGTAGCCATTTTGATAGCCTTGGCATCCTTCTTTGCTTCTTCCATCTGCTTAGCAACATCCAGATTATCCATGCGGATAGTTTGCTCCTCAGCCTTATCAGCCTCGGCAGCTCCCTTCTCTCCAGCAAACATGAAGCGAATATCGCTCTTGCGAGAATTGAAACGCTTAGAAGGAGGAATAACGTCACCCTCATCATCATAGGTAACAAGGTCGTTCAACTTTCTGTTGTTCTTGGCATTCTTGTATTTATATGCCTTGCCATCATCAAAGCCAAACTCGTTTGCGTCATTACCATCCCACCACAGTTGAGTAGCCGGAACTTCGTCTTCAATGATACGATATTTGCCTTCCAGTCGGTTCGTTCCGTGCATTTCGGCATATTTCTTAGAAGGAGTAACCCAGTCACCATTACGCAACTTACCTTCCTTCACAGAAGTAGGAACAGCACGATAAACCTTCACCTTAACATCCTTCTCGCCATTCTTAATGGCATCAATAGCCGTATTGATAGCCTTCACAGATTCCAATCCATGAGGAGTGTTCTGAGAATAACGCTCAGGGTGAGAGAAGTAATCATCCGGCTGAGGAGTATAGCCCAAGGCAATATCCTCCAGGTTTACATCTGAGCCACTGGATTCCCAATCGTCACGTCTCGCCTTGTCGCTTTCATATCCAGGGTTTCCCGGTGCAGCCCATGCACCTACGCCCTGATATGCGCTTTCGGTATCGTCATATCCCTTACGTCTGGCAGCCTCATCAAGCATTTCCCTGGCTGTAGCATCATCACCCTTAGCAAGAGCATCCATATACTGCTTGTCAAGTTTATCATCAGGAATCAAAGAAAGTTCCTCCAAGTGCTTTTGTCGCTTGGCCTCCTCTTCCTCAGCTCTCTTTCTTGCAGCTTCCATGGCGTTACGCTGCGCCTCCACCTGCTGTACACGCTCCTCAATCATTGCATCAAGGTCACCAAAATTCTCCTTCAAGGCTTCATTTATAGGTTTGGTGTACTTAACAACATCCTTAAATGAGAAAATGTTGCCTTCATTTACCTGCATCAAGTGACGCTTAATATTGGCTCTGGCACGAGCAGCCTCAGCAGTAGAACCCTTCTTAATAGCATTGGCATACATCGCCACATCAGCCTCATCAACCCCAAATTGCTGAGATACAGCTTTTATTTTATCCTCCACAGATAAATTTCCACCATTTTCCTTGGTGATTTCAAAGGAATTGCGTATCTTTGCATCGCTATGAGGATTCAGGACGCTATCCTTTCCGCTTGGGTTATTTGCGGATGGAGTTAATGCCGAACCTTGATTCTCGCCCAAGGAATTAGAATCGCCTCTGAAACGATTCCATAGCACTTTTGATTCTGTCAATTCTTTCACAACTTTCGAAGGTTCTATTTGATGTGCGCTAATTGCAACCTCATCTTCGCCCTGTTTCACTGTGATAGACTCATAGTTAAGAATCTTTGTTCCATCAGCCTTCTTGAAAGATTTAATAAACAAATACTTTGTTTGGCGTTCTGCGCCTTCTTTAGGTGCAGACTTCTCCAAGATAACATCAGGACGTTCCAAGGTAGGTTTCAACAAACCAAATCGTTTGATTCGGTCTTCTCTTCCAGCCTTCTTATATTGATTCTCACCCAGTTTGATACTGCCAATAGGAGTAGAGACACGCCCATCTTTGCCAAATTCTTTCAGCCAGTTCTCTTCCGTATGCTCTAGAATCCGTTCTTGCTCAGCATTATCTGCCATCTGTTTACGAAGAGAAACGGCTTCATCCTTAGTCATACGAGATTTCACGTTACGTGGGTCCACCCCCTGCGCCAAGTCTCTCAACACAAGGTTACGAATATCCTCCAAGGTCATTTTCTTGATGTCCTCAGGCTTCCACTTCGTAAATGTATCAAGGGTCCAATACCAGAACTTCTTCAACCAATTCTTCAATCGGTTGATGATAGTAAGCTCCTTAGCAGTGTCTAACGGATTCTCCTTAATGGCATCCTTAGCCATCTGTTCAAGAATTTCTTCACCCTCGTCACCAGTCAAACGAGCAAAAGCCTCATCACAAAGTTTCTCCTCGCTCAAATGCTTATAGTTAGGGTTGTTTTGCAAGTTCTTGAACCATTCCGTCTGCTTAATGAGATTGTCACCATGCTCAATTAGTTCAGGATTCTTTGCCTTTGCAGCTGTACGCCAGATATGCTGATACTCATGGATAGGCGTATTAGGATTCAGATGCTCCTGGTTCAGTACAATCTCCTTGCCATCAGTGTAGCCATAAACCACACCCTTGCCCTTCAAATACTGCACTCCCGGCTCAGCAACAGATTTCAACTGTCTATCCAAATCCTTATATTTAGCAAACAAGGAATCAAGCTTATCTTGATATTTTTCAAAGGATTTGTTCCTGCAATCATTCCAAACATCATCAGGAATATCGTTTTCAGAAGCCAGTCCATGCTCATCCATGTACTCCTTCATCAAATGATTTTGATACTCCACACGTTCCTGCCCGGTTAATTTATAAGCCTCCTCCGTCTCCTTAATCTGCTTCTTTAACTCGTTTCTCTTATTATTCTGTGCATCTGCCTTATAAGGGTCAAACTCGCTAGGCACTCTACCCACCACGTTCTTCACCTGCTCCTCAAAAGGCTTATTGAGGTCGAAAGCCTTGTAGTTGCCGATTCTCCAAGCGTTGGTGTAGTACTTGCGCCACTGCTCCGCCAAAGCCTTCTTTTGGAAGTACTCAGGCATCTGGTTAGGGTTGTCCATGTTCACGATGGCATACTGGTTCCACTTGTCTGGGCGATGCTCGGTTGCCCAATCGTATGCAGCCTTAGCAGCCTTCTTCTGCTCAGGTGTCTTGATGTTGAAACGAAGCTGTGGGTCGCTCATCAGCATAGAGATAGCAAGATTATCCTGCTCCTCTGCCACCTTTTCCATCTCCTCGTTGCTTATCACCCTTACAGGTATTCCAGCTTTCTTAAGCATGGTCGATACAGCATCAAACGCTACCTTCTGCGCCTCCGTCATTTCAGATGGCTTCACCTCCTTTACATCGCGGTCAAATTTCATCAAAGGAACTATCTTATGAACACCGACAGCAGAAAGATAACCACGATTATTAAATCTAGGATTGACTTCATAAGCACAATTATTCTGCTTATCTACCCAAGATACGCCTTTACGGTATTTTTCAGAGCCAAACCATTTCTTTTCATTAGGATAGAGTTTATCTCCTTGAATGTTAGAAGATAAGATTGTATAACCCGAATCAGTTTTATCCTCCTTGTCGGAATGGAAATTAAGCAAACGTTCAACAAACTTTTGCATCTTAGGCTTATCCTCCTCAGATGGGTGAATATCATTTTCGTAATCATATTCCATTTGGGAAATAAAATCACTATTCTCAATATTCTCAGCATTTTCAATAGCATGAAGGGCATCAGTAAGTGGCTTTACTGTTGCACGTTTCACCTTATATAATTCATCCTTCTTCTTAGCCAGTTTAGCCTGCGCCAACTGCCCAGAAAGATAATCATGCCCCAAATCACTTGCAATCAGGGCATCTGTCAATTCCTTCTGAGCTTTCTTGATAGCCTTCTTGTCACCGCTCTCAACAGCACTCTTCAAGGCATTAGCAAAAGGAGTAACAGGCTTCAACGCTTGCTTAATCGACTCATCATTAGTCATAGCATTATCAGTCACCTTCTTGCGCTCAACTGTACCCTCTCTGCGCTCATACTCATCAGCAGTGAAATACTCAAATTCCTCGTCAATACCTTTCAAAACATCACTAACCTCCTTAAACTCCTCATCAGAAAGAGTCTTCAAAAGTTCGTCCATGTCATAAGCAACATCAACTTCCGCCACATCATCAGGATTTACTTCTCCCTTCTCCATCAAGTCCCAGTACTCCTTCTGCTCTTTACCCAATTCAACAATCTTGTCAAAAGCTTCACTATGAGCACCGTCTTGCATCATTTCTTCCTTATAAGTAGCACGCTGTTCCTTCTGTACCATGGCGTAGTCAGCAAATGGCTTAGTCTTGCGGTCACTAGACTCTAACCACTTATCGAAGGTAGCCTTAGGCACAGCAGTAACCTTACCAAGTCCCTTCCAGTCCTTGGAATAGTTGGCAAGATAAGCCTCTGTAGCAGCCTCCTCAGAAGGATAGCCATACATCACCTTATGCTCGTCAAACTCACCAGTCTCTGGGTTCACTTGGTCAACAACATAAACGTTACCATCAAAAGAATCAAGGTCAGCAGCATCATTGATGAACATGTCGATATGGTCACCATCCACGCCAATCTTGCCCAAGATGTAGCCATAGGTGTCGTGCATGGTCACGCTCCAAGGCTTGCCCTGCTCGTCCTTACCGCTACGTGTTGTACCCTTCGGTGTCTCTACAGTAAAGTCATAGCCACCGAAGGACAAATGTCCCTTCTTATAGTTACCTGCCTTCTTCTGAGCCTCAGAAGGGTTAGGCTCAGTCTCGGCAATGGCATTCTTTAAACGTTCTCCGAAGGATGCTTCTTGCGGTAGATGTGTGCCTCGAACAACTGAGCCTTCGCCACGTTCCAAGCTGCCAGTCTCTTGTCGCCCTTTGCGTCCGCTATCAGAGCCTTCTCCAATCTCGGACTCAGAAGATGCTTCTCCGTTACCAACTTCTTCGCCTTGGCTATTTCCTTCATCAACTCCTCTCCGTGAAGAGTCGCTACCCAGGCCACCGCCTCCTCCATATCCTTCTTCATTGCTTCTGTCATCATAATCTGCTATTTCTGGTAAAATTGATTTAACATATTCTTTATACTCACGCTCACGTTCATCAGCCTCCATCATGCGGTCATATTCCATGCCTTCGATGGCGTTTAGTTCGCTTTCAGATGGCAAAGATACAGTTTTATCTTGAATATACGAATTATATTCTTCGATTTCTGCCTGTCTTTCGATGATTTCACGCTCTTTCTGTGCCTCATACCATTCATCCTCTGCCGAAAGTTCCTCCTCAGCAGCAGCGATACGGTTCACGAGTGCCACATTACGCATTTCCTTCACATTGTCGTAGGTCTTGAACATATCCAGCAAGGTGTTTCTTACATCTTGGTCAGAATATCCCATATCCTGCAAGTTGACAGGAAGGTCATTGTACACTCCCACGGCAAACTCGTTAACCGACAAACCTGTGCCTTTCTTGGCTAGGAGATAATTGAATTTATTAGAATCATATCCCTTACCAATACCATATTTGAAGTTGTCTTTGCCCAATTCAGCTTGAAGCGATTCGGCATTCAAGCTATGAGGGTGCAAAGCTTGCGACACAGCCTCCTCCAATGTCTGAGGCGTTAAGTCCATAACATCAACAGAGGCATCCTTGTATATCTCTTTGATTGCTCCAAGGTCATTCTTCTTGAAGGCATCAGCCACAAGAACCTTGCGCTGCTCAGAAGGAGTCAATTCTTCCATCGCCTTGGCTCTCTCCTCCTTATTCTCTGCACTATATAGAGTATTGAGCAACTTATCCTGTGCCTTCAAATCCTTTGCCGATGCAGATAGATTAGCCTGTCTAGCCTCCAACTGAGCCTTGGTAGTGTTCAATTCCTTCAACTGGTCAGCCGAATAATCAATGTCACCATTCATATATTGCTCCAGGGCTTCATTGATATTATCTATCTGTGGCTGCACCTCATCGTTCTGAATATGATAGATGCGCTTGCGCTCAGAGGCAATATAATTGCTAGCCTCATCCATGGTAGGATATTGCTTCTTCAATTCTTTATTGTCAAGCACAGCCACCTCACGCTCATCCGAAGGACTGACAACACTATCATCTACACCAGCCTTTTCGATTTCAGCCTTGCGCTCATTCTTCAAAGTTCTAGCCTCCTCTGGAGTCATAACCTCCTTGCGGATAGCATTCCAGTTCTTATAACGAGTTTCAAGGTCGGCAATCTGCTCGTTGACAAGAGCCAAGTCGTTCTCCACCTTCTGAGCCTTCTCTGGGTCCAAGTCGGCATTGATAGATAGCCACTCCTCGTATTCAGATGCAGCCTTTCTCTTGTTATCCAACTGTTCCTTGATGTCAGAACGGCTACCACTGATAAGGTTAATCAGTTTTCCATGGTCATTGCCAAATTGCTCCTGTAGATACTCAGCTGCCACCTTTGGCTCTGTGTCCTTAGAGGAATAATCAGGCTGTCCCATGCCCAAGCCTACGATACCTTCATTATATCGTTGCTTCTTGTCTGCCTCAGCCTTGGCTGCATCATCGTTGGCACGCTGTGCGTCCTCGGCATCCAGCTCTGCACCAATAGAGGCATCGAGGGCGTTCTGTCGCCAAGAGTTAAATTCATCCTTAGTCAGTGCAATATTATCCTTGCCATCAGAAAGCACAATCTTGCCATCCTCACTATATCCGGCAAAGGTCATTTGCATTGGTTCTTCACCTGCTTCCATGGCAACCTCCACGGTGTCGCTAGGCTTCAAGCCACTGCCATCATATTGGGCAAAGAAAAGCTGTTGTCTACCATTCTTCTGCTCCGTCACCTTCTGATTGATGTAATCATCAAGAGGAATAGGAGTGCCCACTTCCTTGATGTCGGCACTAGATACCTGCTTAATCGTAGGCTGTCCCTGCTCATCAGGCACTACCACGAAGCCACCACCATACTCATTGGCTTTCTTCAAGAATACCTGCTGACCTGTAGTAAGGGTAGCTGGCACGATATTTCCGTCTTCCGTCTGATAAGGCCAAAGCTGCTGCTTCAAAGCCTCCCCATAGCCATCATCAGCATGTTGCAGAGCATCATAAACACCCTTCTTGGCATCCTGAGCCTCCACATATTTACGAACAGCATCCTGCTGCACTGTAGTCATAGAGTTGGCACGCTGAGCCACAAACTGCTCCATGTCCTTGCCTTCCTCGTATGCCCTCACCACCACATCCATCATAGCCTCATCATCAGCAAAAGCACGCTTCAATCTAGCCTTCGACACATCATCGTTATGGTCGATAGCCTTCAAGCCCTCAGCATCCCCATTCTGATAGGCATTCTGTCCCATCACATAGGCATCAGACTTGCTTTCATTGGATGCTATATCGGCATCAGAAGGACTAACATTGTTCTTCACCGAAGGTGTATCGTCCGCATTTGAAGGCGTTTCACCCCCAACAGGAGGCGTTGGCGGTTCAGTAGGTGGAACATCAGAAGAAACAGAAGCATCTACAGGCTTTTCCGCTGTAGTCTCAGCATTCTGAGCCGAAGCACCACCTTCTTGTGTGGCACCAGGCAGTTCACGCTGTCCCTCAATCAAGGTTTGGCTCATCTGCTCCTTTGCATCGTTCATTTCACGTTTCAGCACGATGTCGTTATAGAGCTGCTTCTGGTATTCCTCCACAAGTTTCTGTTGTTCGGCTGTGCGAGACTTTCCATCACCCTCTAGAGCCTTGCGAAGCGTACCATGCTCCACACCTTGCGAATCCTCGAAGGTGCGCACATACTCCTTCATGATAGGGCTATTCTCAAAAGCACTATCATAGAAGTGACGATAACTGTTCACCATCTGCTGCTCCTGCTCGGTTAGTTCCATTCCGCTCTGCTGCTTCTGGATGATGTCCTTGATGGCAGCAGCATTCTGATGAAGATAGATTGCAGCCTTATCCTCATCACTCAGTTGTTCACCTGCGGCATACTTATCCCTAGCTTGCTCATATACAGTGTTCAGTCTGTCCTGCAAGGCATCGGTATGGTAAGCCTTTTCATACTCGGAAGTGATATTCAGCGACTTCTCGAAGTCTAGCTTCTTCTCTGCCTTCTGAGCCTCTTCAAGCGAAGAATACTCCTTACGGTCGATGATGCCACCATCCTTATTCAAGGTTTCGAGATATACCTTGCCATCATTATCCATTGGCTGCACGATAATAGAGTCGATAACAGGAGAGAAGGAAGAAGGGCGTTTTCCTTCCACCACAGCCATCATCTTTGCTTTCAATACCTCCGGCACACTCTTATCGTTCATCAGGTTCATGTACTTATCAGTGAGTTGCCCCATCATCTGCACACCGTCACCCTCTGCACGATAGCCATTGATGCCCAACTTCTCGAAGGCATCACGCAAATCATCATAGCCAAATCTCTTCAACTCGGCAATATCTTGGTCGTTGAAGTCAAACTTGCGGTTAAACTCCTTGGCATCCTTGAATCGGGCATACTTGCCCACCATACCAGGCAAACCGATGGAAGTAAGGTTAGCCATGCTCTCCAAGAAACTCTCAGCAGCATCTTTGCCTGTAGGTTTGAAAGATGGGTCCTGTGCCATACGCTCCAACATCTGCTGACCTGTCATAATGCTAGAGTCCACCACCTTGCCACCTACATCTGCAAGGATATTGGTAGCCAAACCTCTACCCTTGCCTACCATGTTGGCAATAGTACCACCTTGCATAATGGCACCTACGGCACTCTGCTTAGCCACCTCGCCCAAAGTATTAGCAAGAATCTTGCCCACGGAAGGATTGTAAACCTTGCCATTCTCATCAAACTGACCTGTACGATAGATTTCATCGATAGGCTTGGAGATAGCCGATTGTCCACCGAAGGTTACTGCACCATGAGCTGCACCAGTCTTCAACGCCATTCCCTTACTCTTACCAATGAGAACCTTGGCTGCACGCTCTGCCATCTTGGCTTCCATGCCCTTAGCCATCAAGTCGCTAGCCAGTCTGCCCTCAGCCTTGGCAAGCATACTCTTGGTTACCTTGCCACCTGCGGCACCAGGAAGCCAATAACTCCAAGCATCACCTGCAAAGGTCAACGCTCCACTGCCTACACGCTCCCAGAAGCCCGGCTGATACTGTTGATTGGCAATATCCTCCAGCCAGTTCTGATAATCGGTCTGTACCAACTTTCGTGTTATCTTGCCCACTATGGTATTACCCAAGCCTGTATTCATGATATACTCTGCACTACCCTTTGGTATCATATTCTTCACCTCCAACTGATTGAGCTGAGCCTTCAACACGTCATCAATCATCGGCTTAAACTGCTTAGGGTTTCCGCTCAGAGTTCCATTCATGCCATATCGCTGCATCACCTTGAAGGCTGCGTTGCTCATTTCGTTCAGGAACTGAGGATTCTTGTAAAGACCATTAAACTTCTTCTGCAATGCACTGAGAGTTTTCTGAGGGTCTTTGGCTTGATTAGCCTCATACTGAGATGCAATGGCAGTACCAAGGCGAAGACTGGCAGGAATGTTCTGACTTCCTTCCATACCTTCATTAAAAGCCTTGCTTCCTGCCTCCTGTGCCTTGTTATACTCATCCACCACAGAAGGGTTTACATACTTGCTAATAACATCTGAAAACGCATCATTGATGTCTTGGTTCATCAGTCTGTCCTGTACATGCTCATCGTGAGAATAGAGTCGAGTAGCGATGCCTTCAGCGATGTTTCGATAGTTCTGACCATACTTCTGCACAAGGCTCTCAACCATGGCTGGCTTCAAGTAGTGAGCCACATAATCATCATAGCTTACACCCATAGCCGAAGCCTCCTGCTTCAATTTGTCTTGCACATCATGGCTATACCATTGAGCCTCGATATTCTTCTCGGCATCCTGTACTGTATCATCTGCCAAAGCAGAAACAACCTTATTGGTTACTTCAATGGCCGAACGGTTAGCGTATCTGTTCAGAGCGTTCTGTGTGGCTTGTGTAGCCTCTTCAGGATTCATACCCTCGGCTTCAAGGTCAGCCACGAAGTTCTCAAAATAGTTGCCTTCCTTATCTGGTCGCTTCTTCCAATCTTCAAGATAGTTAGCAAACTTGGCATCCATCAAAGTATTGTCATTTACAACACTAGGAACGGAAGGAGTTGGATCCTGCTTCTGCTCTTGATTACCACCAAGAAGCATACTGGTAATCATGCCACCCATTTTCTGCTCCCTACCAATATTACCTGCATCAACCTTCGGCATCATGCCGAGTGCTTGCGAAATCAAGCTAGGCTTCTTTAGCTCGCCTCGCTGATACTCATCATTCAGCTGAGCCAAGTCCTTGAAGTTGCCAGGCTTATTGTCTGGGGAATTGTAAGCATCAATCACCTCTTGTGGATATTGAGTCTGTTCAGTTCCCTTAGAAGGTGAAGAAGGAGAAGGCTTCTTGCCTATCTCGTTAATAGGGGTAGCGTTTCCACTGGTATCATACCAGATGTAACCTTGCTTGCGGTACTCCTCCACATCCTCGATAGGCACATCCACCTTTTGCTTTTTATCGTCAAACATGGTGATATAGCCACCCTCGAAGTCCTTGGCGAAGTTATCCATGCCTCGCTGCTGAACAACCTCGTCTGGGATGTCATACTCGTTGTTGTCCTTATCCCATACGTGATAAGTCAACTTAGATTTGTTGTCTTTGTCTGCCATATATTATGTTATTTTCTTTGATACTTAGAATAATCAACCTTTGTGCTCGAAGTTCCCTTGGCTGGTTTTCCACCATAAGGGCGAACGGTTCGTTTCTTACCATCCTTAGCCATCTTAGCCCTAGCATAAGCGGATGCCTGTTGGCGGTTATACTTGCTTGCCCACGTTCCACCTCTGCCATCAGTATTGCCACCGATGTTCATACCATTGTGGGTAGCCCATTCATTCACATGCTTCTTGAAAACAGGGTCGTTCACATAGTTGGTATTGAAATCGTCCGCTTCCTTGTTATCAGCATTTTCCCTGTTTGTCTTCTGCGTCTGAGCATTGTTCTTGGCAATAGTAGAATTGTTCACACCTATATGAGAACGTTTGTCAGCTGCTCCTGCATTGGCGTTGTTTGCTTGGGCGGTAAGCAAGTTACTCTTCTTTCCTCTCAGTTCGTCTTCTGTCTTGGTCTTGGCGGTAGAAAGACCAGCTGCTGCATTAGAAGCAGCCTGTCTTGCCTGTTCGGTCTTCACCTTTTCAGGTGTCAAAGCATCCTCCTGTGCCTTCTGCGAACCACGATAAGCAGCAAGGGCATCATTAGCCTTAGCTGCTGCCTCTGCTTGCATCTGTGCTTGCTTATTGGCTCTATCCTTCCAAATATTCGCTATCATCTGGTCATAGCCCTTTTGTCGAAGGGCATCAGTTCCTTCTCTTAGCTTGCGTTGGCGTTCCGTCAATGCTTGGGCTGCCTCCACCTTCTGCTCAGGAGCACCGATAGCTGTACCGAAGAAGTTGCCGATATGCTGAAAGAGGTTGCCTAACTGTTCCCATTTGGCTTGCCTCTCGGCTTTCTTCTGCAAAGCAGCATTGGCTGCTACAGTCTTATCCACATCACCAAGAGATTGAAGCCATGGCATAAAAGAAGCCCAATCGCCATTGCCATTCTTCTCGAAGTCCCTCATGATGTCATAAGGCTTCATCTGCTGCAAGAGTGGATTCTGCTCTATATCGGCATAAGGTTTGCTCCAATCAATAGAAATGCCTTGATTTGGAGTAACCTTGGTTACATCCTCTGTTGGTTGCTGAGTGAAGGATGGCAGATTACCTGCCACCAAACCATTTGTGTCTATTGGAGCTGTGTCTGTTGTAGATGTAGCTTGTGCAGCAGAAGTATCTCCACTTGGCGGTGTTTCTGTCTGCACAGGAGAAGTAACTGGCTCTGATGGTGCTGACTGCCCATCATCATTGGATGGAAAATCGGTTACAGGTGTCACAGCCGTAGCTGGACGCTTTGGAGTTAAATCGTCACTCATAAATCCCATATCTACCTCCTTTCCTTACCATGGCAAACTACTTGCAGCACTAGCCAAACCACTAGCTGCACCTTGGATGGCTTGCGCCTGAGCCAAACCCTTTTCCTTCTTGGCGGTAGCAATGTAGTTGGTCATTTGGTCTATCTGAGAATCTGCGGTGTTCCATACATTCTCTTTCTGTTGGGCACCTTGCACAGCTGCTTGTTGCATCATGTTTCCCACTTGCTCATTGGCTGCTTGCTTACTCAGAGCCACAGCCTCATCACTACCACCACTCACGATGTTGGTATTCTTGGCTTTCTGCGTGGCATTATCCAGCACCTTCTGGGCGTTGGTCACTGCCACCTGGTTCTCGGCTGTCTGTGTCGGGTCCTGATAATAAAGATTATCACGGTGGTCCTTCACCTGCTGCATACGATTCTCAAAGGTCTTGATGTATTCGTTGTATGCAGCATTTTGTTTTTTGGCTGCTAGAGCACCACCTACAGCTGAGGTAACGCCACCAGCAATACTTCCTATAAGTCCCATAAAATTCGAATTTAATGTTTAAACAGTGCTAAAGTAATGCGTTTTTCTCGCCTATCTGTGATAAGTTGCGCAACTTGAACAACAACTTTCGTTATTTTTCACTATATTTGCACCCGAAAACTATTAGTAAACAATAAAATTCTATAGAATATGGCAACAAAGAAAGATAATATCAATGAGCCGAAACCAAAGCGAAAGAAGACAGGTGGACGCAAGGCTGGCACGGCAAACAAGATAACGAAAACGGTACGTGAAAGCCTCAGCGATGCCATCACTGGCTATTTTAACGGCATCAATGAAAAAGGCTACTCTCTCGCCAATGACCTCATGCAGATAGAAGAACCTGCTGGACGCTTGGCTATAGTAGCAAAGTTCCTCCCATACGTTGCTCCAAAGCTTCAATCCATATCATTCAACAATGATGAGCATCGAAGCCTGTCCGTGGAAGAGTCCTTCATGGAGTTGGAAGAGAAATTTGAGAAACAGGAGACCACCATCAACATCAAGAATCTCAAAATCGTTAATAATGGCTAAATACGAAAAAAGGGTAGCCCTCTATAAAATTTCTGCTACTTTAGAGAAGACTACCCTATGGTATGAAATTGACTGAATCTGTCAAATATTAAGTTTTATTGGCACAATTTTAAGATATATTAGCTACTTTTTATCCCTCATGCGCTCAAAATACTTGGTTTGGTCTTTGGTGATGTTCTTCACCTTTATCTGTATGGTGCAAGTGCTAGGCACGTTGTCGTTTATGTTGGCCATCAGTTGGTCAATAATCTCATCCGTGTTCTTGTAGCCCTTGCCATCTAAATGAGCCACCACCTCGCCCATGAAGTAGGCATCTGCACTGAGTTCAAATGTTTCCTCCACCTTTTCAAAAACAGGCGCATGATACTCCTGTATTCGTCTGCTTGGGTCATTGGTAAAGAAAATCTTCTCCACCACCTTCTCATTCAGTTCCCAAGCTCTGGAGAAGTCTGGCTTCACATAGCCCATGGTAATCTTATGAGTACTGACGTGATTCATTGCAAAGCCTATCTCTTCATAGTTGGCACCAATATCATTTTGCGCTATAGTTGCCCAGGTGTGGCGAAAAGTATAAGGAGTTATCTTCAATTCACTATCCTTCAATGTATTGACACAGAATTTCTTCAGAAACAGGCACAAATTACTATCCATCGACCTGCTACACACATAGCTTTTATGAAAATTAAACAGATATGGGTCATCTTTATCTGCGAAATACTTCGTCATTGTAGGTAGGAGCATATCAGGAACTCTCATTTCTATATATGCTTCATCAGCTCTAGCCGATTGCGTCTTCTGGCGCTTGTAATGAAGAATACCATCATAATAATCAACCTTCTTCATTACATAAAGGTCAGCCACATTGATTCCGGCAAGACACAATACCATCTTGCACACATCCACTGCCAGGCATTCTGTCTTAGAAGAAGGAATCACAGAAAATATCCTTCTGCAATCCTCCATCAGGATAGCACGCTTTTTTGGTACAACATGATTAGGAAACTCCACCTTAGTCCAAGGATTCACCTTTATTCTTACGATGTCGTTGTCATAATCATTATATTTAGCCACACCTGCCTTGAACATTTTCTTTAAGAACCTTGGATAGAAGGCTTTCTTTGACTTAGAATCCTTCATACTATCTATCCATCCTTGCACAAGTTTGGTGTTCAATTCGCTAAACATTACTTTCTCAGAACCACAATATCTTTCTATGCTATGCAATGTATTGTGATAATTGACAAGAGACTGAGGTCTCAATGTTTCTGACAATTCACCAATATATTCTCTAGCGAAGTCTGAGAAACACACATCAGCATCATTCTGCTCCAGATAGTCCCTAACCTGTTCAGCACTCCAAGAACGGATGTCAAGCTTATTCAGCTTGAACATCCATTCTTCAATAATTTGGTTCAGAGAATTAAGCACAAAAGAATCCTTAACATCATGAGAACCCTTCACGATGCCCTTCTGCCCCACCATCTTGCTCGTCTTGATATAAAGCGACCTACGATTATGAGTCATTCGGATGTACACTTGATAAAAGCCATCAGACCTCTGATGCTGAACAACAATTTTAAATGTAGCCATAGTAATTTTATTTTCAAAGCAATTTCAAAACAAACGCACTTGTTTGTCACGTTTAACGTGTCAAACGTTTCTAAAACACTATACTTCTGACTATCTAGAAACCAACGATTTACGCTATTTCCTTAAATATCAAGCAATTATAAAAATATGCTTTCTAATTTCCAAACCAAATTCATTTATTATTAACTTTACTAAAGTTTAAACACGTGCTCGTAAGGCAAATCCATGTGCTTGCCGATGCTGGTTACGATGACGCCAGCCCCCTGCTCCTTCGCCTCTGCCATCATGATTTCGCCCATGATGCGGGAGTTGTTATCATCGAGGTGACTGATCGGTTCATCGGCGAGTATGAAGTCGAAAGGTTGACAGAGGGCGCGCATCATGGCTACTCGCTGCTGCTGTCCGAACGACATTCTGCCTATCTTAGCATCCACCTTGTCGGCAATACCGAGCATATCAAACCACTTGAGAATCTGCTCACGGGTCTTGAAGCCCGTAAGCTTGTTCTTGATTTCCACGTTCTCCATCGCCGTAAGCTCAGGGAAGAGACGGAGTTCCTGAAAGAGATGACTGATGTGACGCTTTCGCATCTCTACCCAATCAGAAACCTTATAGTTGGCGGTAACATCATGATCAAACATCACGCTTCCGCTGTAGTCGTGACGATAGCCGAGCACATAGCTGCAGAAAGTACTTTTTCCGCTGCCACTCTCTGCCTCTACAAGATAAAGATGTCCCTTCTCGAAGGTAACATCCTGCTTCCATATCTCCGAGTTCAGGTCGTCACGCTGGGCGAAGACCTGCGGGAGAACGGAATGAAGCTGAATCTTTTCCACCTTATATTATTTAATGAATAATGTATAATTAATAATGTATCATGTTTAATTGCAGAAGCAACCTTACATGAACCCTTTTTACTTTTTTACCCTTTTACCTTTAAAGTATAGACCACGGAAGTGAGATTTCCGAAGATTGGGGTGAGCAGACCGGTTACGGTAGAGATAGCATCGTCCTTGCCAGAGCCATCACCATTGGAACTCTTGGCTAGATTGATGACCATCGCCAGTTTCTGACCCACGATAAGCTTCTGGATCTTCGCATCTATAGGATGATTGCTTGGCTTCACGGCATATTGGGCAGAGAGTTCATCGCTACCGCTGAAAAACTGCTTGTCGTCGGTTACTCCGAAATAGAAAGAAGTCTTGCCATCGGTATAGAAATAGGCATTCTTGCCCCAGTTGGCAATCTTGGCACCCGGAGGACAGGAAGTCTTCCAATAGTCCACATCGCCTAACCATTTGCTATGCGCCAACTTAGCAGCCATCATCATCTTCATGCTTGCATCGCCCAAGGTTGGCATCATGATAGCCATGTCGCCATCCACACTTCGCATGATGTTGTCCATATCCACCGCCTGGTTGATGCCCATCAGGAGAGTCTGCAGACTGCGGTTGCTCTGCATCATCGGCAGGAACTGTTCACCCCTCACATTCATGAAGATACCCGCCAGAGCATCGGCAGGCATCGAATTCACGTAATTGCCCTTGATAGGACGATAGTTCTGAAGAGCCTTCTGAAGAGCCTCATCGATTGACTTATTGAAAGAGAAAGTCTCGCCCTGAATCAGCAGGATGCCCTCCTTCACGTTCATCTCGGCAGCAATAACCACCTGTGAAGGGTCGGTATCCTTAGGAGCACCCAGGGTGAAAGGAGCCACAAACTTTTCCGGCAAGGCCTGCGCCTGCGCCACCATCGCCATCGGAGACGAAATACCCGAAAGACGATCGAACATAGGAGAAGCCGTAATGCCATCCTCTTCATCAGCCTTGAGATATTTCACCATCTGCTGCTGCAGCTGAGCCTGGGCATCAGCCACCACAGGACCCATCACGAGGAGAGCCTCATCAGAATATCCTACGAGCCAGGAATTCTTCAACACCGAGAAATGGAAGCCTTTGCGTTCCGTTACTTCGGTGGCAATATGCTTTTTGGCGAGAGTTGCAAGCCAATCAGAAACGCCATCCTCGCTGCTCACCTTGGCACAGAGTCCCAGGTTGCCATCGGCCGTTTCGAAGAGATACAACTTCTCGCTTACATCGATGCCGCAATTATCTACGTCATCTACATGGAGCAAAGTTTTCAGCATGCCCGCCTTATCCTCGTCGCTTTTATCAGCAGTCATCTGCTTCATGTCAACGGAGATAAGTGCAGTACTTTTCTTAGGAATGGCATTGAGGTAATCGCTGCCAGAACAGGAGCTTAGCAATAAGAAAGTTATTGCTAAGCCCATAAAAACTAAGTTCTTATACAATCTTTTCATCACAAAAACTAACACTTATGTATTTTTTCTTATATCATCTTTGTTATAGTCTTCTTGCGATATGCGCCATGTGAACCGCCACCAAGCCCGCCGTTTCCGTGCGAAGTCGGCTGGTTCCCAAGGATACGCTCTCGTAACCATTCTCCAGGGCAAGACGGACCTCATCGATGGAGAAATCGCCTTCCGGCCCTACCAATACCGTAATATCAGCAGAGGATGCATCGTTGCCTTCAGCACTATCAGAGAATGACGAGATTTCCTGGAAGAAGTCTTTCTTCTCTATCTCCTCGTAGCAATGGCAGATAAATTTTCTGCCTGGGCGAGGCGTCTGGATGAACTCCTTGAAACTCTCCAGTTCATTGACCACCGGTTTCCATGCCTTGTGACTCTGCTTCACGGCAGAAATCACAATTTTGTCGATTCTTGGCGTCTTTACCACCTTGCGTTCAGAAAACTGGCAGTTGAGAAAAGACAGTTCATCGAATCCGATTTCCGTAGCCTTCTCCGCCATCCACTCGATGCGTTCCATCATCTTGGTAGGCGCTATAGCCAGATGGATATGGCCCTTCCAGGCACGCTGCTGCGGCATTGTTTCCTTGATTTCATAGAGACAGCGCTTGCTGGAAGCCGCAGTCACCTCGGCACGATAGAACGAACCTTCCCCATCCATGAGGAAAATCTCGTCACCGCCCTTCAATCTCAGCACACGGAGCGCATGGGTAGCCTCCTCGGCAGGCAATTCCACCTGGGTTGCTGCCTCAGGCACATAGAAATATCTAACCTCTTTCATAGAAATATCAAATCTCTTTCTTTGAAATATCTAATTTCTTTCTTGAAATATCTAATTTCTTTATGTTACTTCTTGTTTTTTTCCTCACGGCGCTTCATCTCATCGCGGATGAAGGAAGCACCCTCGTAGTTTTCTTCCTCCACGGCCTTCTCCAACGCCTTCTGCAGCAGAGAATCAGGCAAACTCATGATAGGGAGAGCCACACTCATCACTTCCTTATTAAAAGGTGTAGAAAACTTCTGGAGCACCTCCAGAGGGGCGCACATCTCGAAACCACTTGTCAACGAAAGCAACACGGCTGTTTCCGGAAGAAGTTCATAGCCCTTGCCGGTTATCGTATTTACCAGTTTTGCCTTGAAGCCACGATCTTGAATACCCTCGAACTCAATGCGGTAATGGGTTATTTCCTCATCTTTCAGCACCTGTGTAAACACATCAACCAGATGATTTCGGGTTTCTTCAGCCTTATGCTCATGCCGTTTGATTTCGCTCGCCATCTCCTTAGCCAACACAATAGAGAGCGCACGGGTCTCCGCCATGTCGGTAAGCGTGATTACGCAGGCATCATCTGCCTCTGGAATAGAAAAAGTCCCTTTATAAATTAATTTATACATCATTGTTTTGTCTCCTTCTTTGGTCTGAACAATACGGCGAAGGCAACTCCGACCACAAGAGCATAACCTGCGAAGATAAACCAGCAAGTCTGCCAATCGCCCATCAAATATCCATTCTCCCAGTGACAGTAATGGTTAATCACCTGTCCTGCAAGAATTGTGCCAATAGATGCACCCAAGCCATTGGTCATCAGCATGAACAAGCCCTGAGCAGATGCTCTGATCTTAGGCTCGCACATCTGGTCTACGAACAGACCACCCGACACGTTGAAGAAGTCGAAAGCCACACCATAGACGATGCAGGAGAGCACGAAGAGAATGACACCAGGGAATGCAGGGTTGCCCAATCCGAAGAATCCGAAACGGAACACCCATGCAAACATGGCGATGAGCATCACTACCTTGATGCCATAACGCTTTAGGAAGTATGGAATCAGGAGGATGCAGAGAGCCTCTGCCACCTGGGAAATTGACACCAGAAGAGTGGCATTGTTGGCTGCAAATGTATCAAGCATGCTTGGATCACCCTTGAAACTGGTGATAAATGGAGTAGCATAACCATTGGTTACCTGCAAACTCATTCCGAGCATACATGAGAAGATGAAGAACAGCGCCATCTCACGACTCTTGAAGAGCTTGAAGGAATCGAAGCCCCAGGTCTCCACCCAACTGCGAGCTTCCTTCTTGACCAGCGGACACTGAGGCAGACTGAAGCAATAGAGGAAGAGCACGATGCTCAACGCACCAGAAACGAGGAACTGGAGGTGGGTATACTGGAACTTATAAGCATTTTCCGAAAAGAGGAACATGAACGAGCCATGATCCCAGGTAGCACAGTTGACAACCCACATGGTGGCAATGAAGCCCACGGTGCCGAAGACTCGGATAGGCGGGAAGTCCTTGATGGTATCCAACCCATGGTTTTTCAGGATGGTGAACGCAGAAGTATTCGACAGTGCCAGCGTAGGCATATAGAAAGCAACGCTGAAGGTATAAACCGTCATGAAGAGAGCCTCATCAGGCATGGCACTCGCCTCTCCCATCAGGAACAGCCCTATCATCGAGAGACCCGCCAGCAGATGGCAATAGCCCAGGAGTCTCTGCGGCTGGATATACTTATCCGCCACAATACCCATCAAAGTAGGCATGAAGATAGATACTATACCCTGAATGGTATAGAACCAGGAGATTTCTGCACCCATTCCGGCCTTGCCGAGATAGTTGCCCATAGAAGTGAGATAGGCTCCCCAAACAGCGAACTCCAGGAAGTTCATCACTGCCAAACGTACTTTTAGATTCATATCCTTAAATTCTTTTTCTTTGGTTTAAATTTATTTTTCTGCAGATTGCATCCTTTCGCTTTTACGGGATTGCATCCTTTCGTTATCAACTGGATTGCTTTGCAGATTATATCTTGCAAAGATACACAAATTATCTTAAAGGACACAGATTTTTGAAGATTTTCCTTCGGAAAGCTAGCTTATTTAACAAATAATATGTAATTTTGCACCCGAAATCAAAATATAAAAGAGATAATGTTAGTAAAGTTTTTCCTTACGTGTAACAAGATTGGTGCCTTTACCCTGGGTGGAGGCTACGCTATGATTCCCATCATGGAACAGGAATTCGTGGATAAGAACAAATGGATGGACAAACAGGAATTCATGGACATCATGGTGGTGGCTCAAACCACTCCAGGCATCTTTGCTATCGATATGGCTAGCCACATCGGTTACAAGCTGAAGGGGGTATGGGGCGGCATCGTGGGTGCTATCGGCATTGCCCTTCCTTCCATCATCGCCATCCTCATCATAGCCATGTTCTTCCAGCAGTTCAAGGACAATTATTGGGTGGGCAAGTTCTTTGCAGGAGTTCGTCCTGCCGTGGTAGCGCTGATTGCAGCTCCCTGCTTCAAGATGGCAAAGACGGCAAACATCAACCGCTACAACATCTGGATACCAGTAGTTTGCTGCCTGCTGATTGCCGCATTCGGCATTTCTCCTATCTATATTATCATTGCAGCCGGCGTGCTGGGATGGCTTTATGGAAAGTTTATAGTTAAAAGTTAATAGTTTATAGTTTTATAGTTAGAAAATGCTATTTTTAAAGTTATTCCTGATATTTACCAAGATTGGTACATTTAATTTTGGTGGTGGATATGCGATGCTTTCGCTCATCCACAACGAAACCGTAGTGAAGAATCATTGGCTTACCAATGCCGAGTTTACGGATATTGTGGCTATCAGCCAGTCAACTCCGGGGCCTATCGGCATCAACTGTGCCACCTACGTGGGCTACACCGCCTGTCTTCATGCTGGTTATCCTACCTGGGCTGCCTGGGCGGGTTCGTTCCTTGCCTCTCTCTCCATCATGTGGTTGCCCTTCATCATCATGATTCTCATCAGCCGCTATCTGATGACCCACAAGGATTCCAAGATTGTGAAGGATATCTTTGCCGGACTCCGTCCTGCCATCATCGGACTGATAGCTGCTGCTGCCGTACTTCTGATGAATAAGGAGAATTTCGGTTCGCCAACCGACGATCCATTTGCTTTCGGAGCCAGCGTAGCACTCTTCCTGGGTGCCTTCTATTTCACCAAAGCCAAGAAAGCAAATCCGATTTTGCTGCTTTTCATCTGCGGAATCATTGGGTTGTTTATCTTCTAAACAACCCAAACCCTCAGAACCTACGGTCACCTACCAAAGGGAAAGGTAAAGGGTAAACACCTTCAAATAGGCACAAAAAAAATTGATTGTCTCACGACAACCAATCTTTTAT
>ERZ1026903.133-NODE-133-length-40789-cov-14.389331_pt1 | contig 40789 bp, 31 predicted proteins | sample MGYA00380180_ERZ1026903 | MGnify/ENA primary metagenome ERZ1026903 (study PRJEB33269, sample SAMEA4719816) | human gut metagenome | biome: human-associated habitat; feature: organic feature; material: feces | place: Cameroon | collected 2013-10 ... | reverse complement strand
TTTGGCTCGTTTTACCCTAATTTTTTACGCAATCCTTATCCCGAACTCGCGTTATAAGGTAAACAAGCCATGGTTAAACAACTCACCCAATTTGTGCGCCGGCACATCAAACTGTTAGCAGCACTGGCCCTCATCATCTGCGCCGTGCTGCTTTATTGCGTCAACCCCGTTGGCCACACTTTTGTGCCCAAATGCGCATTCAAGCTAATCACCGGTTACGACTGTCCGGGCTGTGGCGCACAACGTGCCATTCACGCCCTGCTACATGGCCGGTTATCCGAAGCCTTGAGCTACAACTACTTCATGGTTTATTCTGTGCCATACCTTATGGCGGTGCTGTACACCGAATATGCCGTCAAGGGCAAGCGCCAGTGGCGGTTGCGCCGCATATTCGAGGGCAAAACGGCCATCACGCTCTACATTGTGCTCTTCATAGCATGGGGCATTGTGCGAAATGTGCTTTAATGTATTGCTGTCCGGCTAAACGCAAATATGCGAACGGGTCCAGACTCTAAACGCTACAACTAAACGCCAGCTCTAAGCGCTACCATCAAATGCTACCACTAAACGCTAGTATCAAACGCTATCATCAAATGCAAGCTCTAAACGCTAGCACTAAACGCTAGCATCAAACGCTAGCACCAAACGCTAGCACTAAACGCTAGCATCAAACGCTAACTCTAAACGCTAGCACTAAACGCTAGCTCTAATGGGGGCGACGCGTCTCGCGTCGGGACAATTTCATACACTAAATAAAGGCTCGCAGACAACGCTAATTACACGTTTGTCTGTGAGCCTTTGCCTTAATGCCCGACGCGGGACGCGTCGCCTCCATTAGAGCTTGCGTTTCTTGGCAGCACGTTTGTGGTAGCGTTTAGAGCTAGCGTTTGGTGCTAGCGTTTAGAGTTAGCGCTTAGTGCTAACGTTTAGAGCTAGCACTCAGTGCTAGCGTTTGGCGCTTGCCCCCGTTCGCATATTTACGTTGTACAGTACAACAATAATTTAAGATATGACAATATAAACGAGATACTACCCACGTCAGATCCATCAGCCTAATCAATGCGATGCACCATCTCGCGGAAGATTTCAGCCATAAGCGGCTGCACCGCATTGGCAGCGCGCTGCACCTCCTCATGGCTCACCTCCACAATCTGGCCCTCAATGCCCAAGTCGGTAATGATGCTGATGCCGAAGGTGCGAATGCCACAGTGGTGGGCCACAATCACCTCGGGCACAGTTGACATGCCCACGGCGTCGGCACCAAAGGTGTGGTACATCTTATACTCGGCCGGCGTTTCATAGGTCGGGCCCTGGGTGGCAAGGTACACACCCTCCACCGTGCGAATGCCCTTTTCCTTGGCAATGCTGCGTGCCATGTCGAGCAATTTGTGGTCGTAGACTTCGTGCATGTCGGGGAAACGCGGTCCTGTAGGGAAGTTTGGACCATGCAGCGGGTGCTCGGGCATAAAGTTGATGTGGTCGGTAATAAGCATGAGGTCGCCAATCTTGAAGTCAGGATTCATGCCGCCGGCAGCATTGCTCACAAAGAGGGTTTTGATGCCCAATTCATACATCACATGCACAGGGAAGGTTACCTGCTTCATGTTGTAACCCTCGTAGTAGTGGAAACGACCTTGCAGGGCCATCACATTTTTGTCGCCCAAACGGCCAAATATCAGTTTGCCACTGTGTCCCTCAACCGTGCTTACCGGGAAATTAGGAATATCCTTATAGGCAAACTCATCTACTATCTCGATTTCTTCGGCAAGATGTCCCAACCCAGTGCCAAGAATAATGGCAGTGTGCGGACGCATTTGCGTGTGGGCTTTAATCCACGCAGCAGTTTCTTTAATTTGCTCTAACATAATCAAGTATTGTTTGGTTGAACAATTTATCGTCAGTACGTGCCGGCTCAATGTCCACCACAATGGGCTGCACCAGCAAGCTGCCAACTAATGGTTGCGGCAGGCTATGCGCTATTTGCCGCAGGCGCTCCACATCTTTCTGCGTGGTCACCGCCAGCTGGCAGTTGTTAGTGTGCCACAAACGCGACAGCCATTTGGCATCGGCCGGCGTAAACGTATGATGATCGCGAAATTCGGCCAAAGTCACCTCTGCCCCCATTTGTGCCAGATATTGCTTCAACGGTGCCGGATTGGCTATGCCAGCCACCAGCAGCACGCGTTTAGAGGCCAAATCCTCGGGTTCAACGTTTGAACCATCGAGGCGCTGCAACACGCCATAACGCACCTGGCTGTAAAACAGGCGTTGCCCTTGTGCCACGCCCAATGGCGGACGTTCATTTTCGGCACACTTGGTCACCACTATCAACTGGGCGCGGCGGGCGGCACGGGCCGGTTCGCGCAAGCGTCCCCATGGCAGCAAATGGTCGTGGGTGTAAAGGCGGTTGGCGCACGTCAGCAGTATGTTAAGCCCGGCCCTGACCTGGCGGTGCTGATAGGCATCGTCAAGCACTATGACGTCGGGCGGCGTGCTGAGCTTGAGCAGTTGGGCTATGCCATGCACGCGTTTTTCGCATACGGCCACAGTGGCAAAGGGGCAGTTGTGCAATATTTGGTAAGGCTCGTCGCCAATGTCGGCAGCCCCGTGCCGGGCGGCATCGGCCAGTATGTAGCCCTTTGTGTGGCGTCCATAACCGCGCGAGAGCATGGCCACGCGATAGCCATTGTGGTGCAGCAAACGCAGCAAATACTCCACATGGGGGGTCTTGCCCGTACCGCCCACGGCCAGATTGCCCACACAGATGACGGGCACGCCGAAACCTTGCGATGCAAGCACCCCATGGTCGTAAAGCCATGCACGCGTCACAGCCACCGCCCCCCAAATGAATGAAAGCGGTGCCGTGACAAGGGGCAATATGTAAGATAACAGTTTGATGAGGTTACGCGTTTATGGTCGTGTTCTAAATGATTTTACTTCACATTCGGCACATAGAACATGCGCGCCTGTACGCAGCTCTTTGCATCGAAGCTGCGCAAACCGCCCACAAAGCGCAAGGGCTGGTAGTACTCGCCAAGGGCCGTTTGCAGTTTCTCTTCCATGTAGTCGCGCTTTACGGTACTGTCGAGGAATTGGTCAATCCACGACGACTTTTGCGGACAAGAGGTGAGGTAGTACGACTTCAAGCCGGCACGCTGGGCAGCCACGGCAATGGCATCGTCGAGAGTGCCAAGTTTGTCAACCAACTTGATGCCGAGCGCCTGTGAACCAGTCCATACGCGGCCCTGGGCAATGCGGTCAACCTGCGTCGGGGTCATATGGCGGCCAGCAGCCACACGGCTCAAAAAGAGTCGGTAACCGCGATTTACATAGCCCTGCATGGCAGCAGCCTCGCCGGCATTAAAGCCACGCCCCATGGCACCAAAGTCTGATGCCTTGTTTGTCTTGACCACATCGAAGTGCAGGCCCAGTTTTTCGGTCAGCAAGCCGCTGGCGTCGGGTATCATGCCAAATATGCCTATACTGCCAGTAAGGGTGGTAGGTTCGGCCACAATGTAGTCGGCACCGCACGACATGTAATAACCGCCCGAAGCCGCCATGCCGCTCATCGACACCACCACGGGTTTCTTTTGTTTGAGCAACTGGATAGCACGCCACATCTGTTCCGAAGCATAGGCACTGCCGCCACCCGAATTGATGCGCAGCACCACAGCCTTCACCTTGTCATCATTGGCCAGTTTGTCAAGGTCGGCCACCACTTTGCTGCCCACAATTTGCGACATTTCGCCTGAAAAGTTGGTGTGCGCAGCCTCGTCTACAATGTCGCCCTCGGCATAGTACACGGCTATGGCTCCATCGCCCGAGGTGGGCGCCACATCGAGTTTGGCCAACTGGGCCGGGTCGATAAAGTTCACCTTGTCCTGCTTGCTGCAAGCACGCAACACCTGGCGCACTCCGTCGTCATAAGTCAATGAGTCTACCAGGCGGGTGGCCACATACTGCTTGGGGTCGGCAAAGGTGGTGTAGCGGTCGGCATAGGCATTGAGGCTGTCCACCGCCAAGCGGCGCGAAGCTGCCACGTCCTTGCACACTTGTTGCCAGATGCTGCCCACAAACGACTGCACTTGCTCGCGGTTGGCATCGCTCATGCCAGTCAGTATAAACGGCTCAACGGCACTCTTGTAGGTGCCCACCTTGAACACTTGCATCTTTACACCCACCTTTTTGAGCAAGTCGGTGTAAAATATGGGTTGTGAGGCTATGCCATGCCAATCTATCATGCCGCTCGGATTGACAAACAGCTTGTCGGCGGTCGATGCCAAATAGTAGCTGCCCTGGGTGTAACTGTCGGCATAGGCTACAATAAACTTTTTGCTCTGTTTGAAGTCCATCAAGGCATGACGCAGTTCCTGCAATGTGGCATAGTCGGTGCTCAGCACCCCGCCCTCAAGGTAGATGCCGCTGATGCGCTCGTCGGTTTTGGCCACCTTGATGGCCTTTAATATGTCGTCAAGGCCCTGGTTGTCGGCCGCATCGTTGCCCAAATATTTGGCAAACGGATTGTCGTTTGAACGCTCGGTGATGGTGCCGCTCAGGCTGATGCGCAGCACTGTGCCGTCCTTGATGGTGGGCTTGCTGTCACTGCTGGCTGCTATAACGCCCATCACAATGAAGCTCAGCACCAAGGTGAACACGCTAATGCAAGCTATACCAACAATAGTGGCTAAAACGTACTTCAGAAATTGTTTCATAATTTGTGGTTGTTTTGTTGTTCGTTACTGCACAATTTGACGCAGCTGTTTGTGCTTTTACTACAACACTTCGTAAGATTTATTTTGCACCCACCCTCGCGCGCACACGCGTCAGACAGTTTCGCGTCTGTTTCTTGCATCTTACACTAATTGCGCGTTACAACATGATTTTCAGCACATTACGCAGTGTAGGATACACTTAAAACCACCTACACTCACTTGCACTAATTGCACGTGCACTTGCACCAACCTGCACGACGCGCACGGGGCAGATTTTCCGATAGTTTGATGCGGCTATTTCAGTAACGGGAGGGCGTATTTTCTGTTGCGGGAGGGCGGCATTTCTGTCGGAGAAAACGGTTGCACGGCCTGCTATTACTGGTTTTGCGCCCCGTCATGCAGGCCGCAACGCTGAGTGCAAGTAGTGTGTAGGCAAGGTTTTACTTATCCTACACTGCGCAATCACTTCATTATCAGCGCGTTACACCCAAATAGTGTAAGATGGCAGATAAACTTCGTTTTCCTTTTTTACGGAGGTGCCGGCATACGTACGCCCCAGTTTTCAAGCTGATTTTGACTGACGCAGAACGGGCGCACCGTTGTGTCTGTCAAAAGTCAATGTCCACCTCCACCGGACAATGGTCGGAGCCAAACACCTCGTTGTGAATGTTGGCATCGGTGAGCTGTGGCTGCAAGCGGTTTGACACCAGGAAGTAGTCGATGCGCCACCCTGCATTCTTTTCGCGGGCACGGAACCGGTACGACCACCAGGAGTACACACCCTCGAGCGTGGGGTTGAAATAGCGGAAGGTGTCGGTAAAGCCGGCCTGCAGCAGTTGGGTGAATTTGGCACGCTCCTCGTCGGTAAAACCGGCATTCTTGCGATTGGTCTTGGGATTTTTCAAGTCTATCTCCTCATGTGCCACATTCAAGTCGCCACACACCACCACGGGTTTCTTGGCGTCGAGCGACAGCAAATATTGGCGAAAGGCATCGTCCCACGTCATGCGGTAGTCGAGTCGGCGCAGGCCGTCCTGCGAATTGGGGGTGTACACGGTGACGAGGTAGAACTGCGGCATTTCGAGGGTGATGACACGGCCTTCGTGGTCGTGCTCCTCAATACCAAGGCCATAAGTCACGTTCAATGGTTTGTGACGCGTAAAAATGGCTGTGCCCGAATAGCCTTTCTTTTCGGCCGAATTCCAATACGACTCATAGCCCTCAAACGCCATGTCGAGCTGATGGGGCTGCATCTTCGTCTCTTGCAGACAAAAAAAGTCGGCATCGAGCGCTGCAAAACTCTCTCTAAAGCCCTTGCCATCGCAGGCACGCAGGCCGTTTACATTCCACGATATGAATTTCATTGACTTGTGTTTGCTTGTTCTAATCGGTTGGCGGATCTCTTGGTTAACGAGGTAACGGGTTAACAAAGAAATCCGTCAACGGGGTCTATTATGTTCTGCGAAGATAGCAACTTATATTGATACCAAATGCAGTCTCACTTTTTTTTCTTAAATTTGCAACGCAATTTTATTACGCATTCTCTGCAAACTGTCATCATGAAACATATACTGCTGCTGGCTTTTGCCCTCGTGGCCTCAATGGCTGCAATGGCACAGCCTAAAATAGAATTTGACCATACAACTCAGGAACTTGGCACACTGCTTTGGCATGTGCCGCAAACTGCCACTTTCAAGGTGATAAACAAGGGCACTCAGGACTTGCTCATAACCAACGTGCGCACCGACTGCGGCTGCACCAATGCCGAATGGACTACCACAGCCATAGGGCCTGGCAGCACGGGCTACATCAAGGCTACCTACAATGCCGAGATGCTGGGCCACTTTAACAAGGGGCTGGCCGTGTACACCAATCTTGACCAACAACCGCACTACTTGTCGCTGATGGGCGTGGTGTCGATGACTAACGCCGAGGCTACCACCGAATATCCCTACAAAGTGGGCGAATACTACTTGAGTACGGACGATGTGGAGTTTGACGACGTGAACCGCGGCGACTCGCCCACCTATGTGCTGTATATTCTCAACTCAAGCAAAAAGTCGTTCCGCCCCGAACTGATGCACTTGCCAAAATACCTGACGGCACAAGCCGACCCGGCTGTAATTCGCCCCGGACGTGTGGGACGCATATTGCTCACACTCAACAGCAACGAACTGCACACCATGGGACTGACGCAAACAAGCATCTACCTGAGCCGCTTTATGGGCGACCGCGTGAGCAAGGAAACGGAAATAAACGTGTCGGCCACACTGCTGCCCGACTTTTTCGACACGCCCACGCAACACGCCCTTGCACCCGTGGCTCAGCTTGACAGCACACACCTCACCCTCGGCCCGTTGGGCAAGAAGAAAAAGGTGAACGGACAGGTAATGCTGACCAATACGGGCAAAACACCATTGGTTATCAGCGCCTTGCAGGTGTATAACCCTGGCATCAGCGTGAGTTTGAACAAACGCCGCATCGACCCAGGCCACACCGAGAAAATGAAGATTACGATCAGCACCAACACCTCATACTTCAAGGGCCGCCGTCGCGTGCTGCTTATCACCAACGACCCCGACCACCCGAAAATTGTGATTGATGTGACGGTGAAGAAGTAAGCTGGCAAGCAACCACCAGCTCCTGTGCTGAGGACACAACGCACTACACGTTATATATACAAGCGGAACTAACACAGACACATTTTGCTACGATTTATCATGCTCTTCGTGACAGTATGCCAGGCGGCATGCTGCCACGCTATAATGACGTATACCGCAGACAACAGCGCGAAAAGCCTTAACACGTCGGGCGACCCTCGCCCCGTAACTCTTTACATCACTACCATCGATGGCGAAGAACCGACCTTCGATATAGTTTACCCACCCGAGGGGGGCACAGGTGTGGGCATTGGCAACCGTACCAAAGTGATGGGACGAATGGTTATGACTACTGGCACGGACACGCTCTACGATAGCGGCGAATGGGCCGAGGGCACATCGGGAATGTCCATCAAGGTGCGCGGCAACACATCGGCGGCCTCAGCCAACGATCAGCTGCCTTACAAAATAAAGTTGGTAAAAAAGGCCGACTTGCTGATGCGGGGCAGCAAAGTATACAAACATAAGGATTGGGTGCTGCTGCGTGGCACATGGCATTCGAAGGTGTTTGCCAACCAACAAACGTGTATTTTGCCACTGGTTGGCACTGAAGTGTGTCGCGCCACGGGGGCGGAATGGGCGCCCGAGGGTAACTTCGTGCAGGTATACTTGAACGGGAAATACCGTGGCATATACTATCTTATTGAGGCCATCGCTCGTGGTGACGGGCGCATACAGGTGGACGATAGTGGCTTTATAGCCGAGAACGACGCCTATTGGTGGAATGCCGATGGTGCTTATTTCAAAACCTCACGCCAGGAGAACTCTATGGGCTGGACTTTCAAGTACCCCGACTTGGACGATATAACTGACGAACAAAGGGACGAGATTGCAAACTGTATTGAGGCTTTTGAGGACTCGCTTTACAACAACCGCCCCTTGGACAGTATTGCCGACTTGCACTCTTTTGCACGATGGGTGCTGGCACACGACTATCTGGGCACGAAGGACGCTTGGGGCAGCAACATGTATATGTACCGCCAAAACCTTGACCCGCTGCACCCCGAAACGTCAAAACTGAAAATGGCTACACCGTGGGATTTTGACTCTTCGTTCACCACGCCCGACGACGAATGGGGCGTGCCGCACTATGCCATTTGCTTTTACTACAACAAGTTGTTTACACGCCCCGATTTTGTGCAAGCCTACGTTGACGTATGGAACGAGGTGCACAACAGCATTTACACCGAGGTGGCCAACCGCCTTCATGCTTTTGAACAACGCAACACTACTGCATTCGAAACCATACGACTGACTTGCAATGCGCAGCAGAACATCAATTTGCAAGTACAGAACAGTCTGCACACCCAGGTGGAGGAAACGCTGCAACACCTGGCCACACGCGTGGCCACAGTGGACAGCTTGATGGCTTATTACACTTGGTGGCTCACGGGGGTGGGTGATTGCCCCACCAGCGCCCCTGTCACGAGCAGGGCCATCTACAACACGACCGGTCAAAAGGTTACTACCACCACCCCACTCCATCAGTTGCCAGCAGGGGTTTACATCGAAGTTGGCTCCGACGGACGGGCGCGTAAAGTCATAAAGAAGTAATTTTTTGGGCTACCGCTTGGATATTTCACAAAATGTTCCTACCTTTGCACTACCAAAATCGGAAAGTAGCGCAGTTGGTAGCGCACTACGTTCGGGACGTAGGGGTCGGGCGTTCGAGTCGCCTCTTTCCGACAGAAAAGAGGGTGTGTCAAAACGACGCACCCTCTTTTTGTTTACACCCCATAAAAACCTCATAAGCGAAATGCCGCCTCTTTCCGACAGAAAAGAGGGTGTGTCAAAACAACGCACACTTTTTCCGCTTAAAACCTCATAAGCGAAATGTCGCCTCTTTCCGACAGAAAGTAAATAAAATATTGTACACCAACTCACAATAAGAAAGAATATGGCAGAACATAAAATTATTGCCAATAACGGTTCGTCTATAGTTCTATACACAACTGAAGGAGGCAACACCCAACTTGAAGTAAAATTAGAGAATGATTCTGTTTGGCTCAACAGAGAGCAAATTGCTCAACTTTATGAAAGAGACTACAAAACAATAGCAAAGCATATCAATAATGCATTGAGGGAAGAACTTGAAGGCGAGCCGGTAGTCGCAAAATTTGCGACACCCAAGAAATATGGCAGGAAAGAGGGACTTACTCAAATGCAGAAAATCAATAAGTAGTTCTGACATGAAGAACTTTGCCGCAATAGATTTTGAAACGGCTAACAACGAGCGCAGTTCGGTTTGCTCGGTTGGCATCGTTGTAGTGCGTGACGGTGAGATAGTGGATAAGTTTTACTCGCTCATCAAGCCCGAACCTGAATATTATAACTACTGGTGCAGTAAGGTGCACGGCCTTTGCGCTGCCGATACTGAAGATGCACCAATATTTCCTGAGGTGTGGAAACGGATAGAGCCCAAGATAACGGGGCTTCCTCTCGTGGCCCACAACAAGGCTTTTGACGAAAGTTGCCTGAAGGCTGTATTCCGCGTGTATCAGATGGATTATCCTGACTACGAATTTCACTGCACTTGCATCGCCTCGCGTAAAGTTTGGCCCAAAGGGCATCATACCCTCGACATTATTGCCGCACGATGTGGTTATGACATTACAAACCACCATCACGCTTTGGCCGACGCCGAAGCTTGTGCTGCCATCGCGATGGCTATTTTGTAATTAACCAAAGTTTCCCACCCCCAATAAAGCGGGTGGGAAACTTTGGTTAATTTATTTTATGCCAAATACCGACCTATAGGTCAAAAATACACACATGCTACAGCTTAATCGGGTAACGCTGGCACATCACTGGCAACACGGAATCTCACTGGCAATCGGAACCATACCGGCACGGAATGGCCTTTCTGCTTGGCCGGAACGAAACGAGGAAGTTTGCAAATAACATCGACCACGGCCTTGTCGCAATCGCGTGAAAGAGACTTTTCTATCTTCACGCTGCTTACCTTGCCGTCCACATCTACCTTGAAACGAGCGATCACTGTACCTTGCAAATTATTCTCCCAAGCACTGACCGGGTATACAACGTTTTGGCTTACGAACCGCATTAAAGCATCCACACCACCAGGATATGTAGCCGGCACTTCTACGAGAGCATTATCCACCACTTCTGGGTTTCTGGGAGACGATGTTTTACCACCTGCACGCAGATTATCTTCCTTCAACTCATCAATATTAATAGCGCCACCGATACCATTAGGATTGACATAGTCCTGAGAAGAAATGGCAAATGTATTCATTGATTCATTTCTGACATTGTAGAATTTCCAACTACTCGTAGCCGACTCTATCAAATCAAATGATGTGGTGCCTTGCGGCAAAGCTGGAAAGGTGAGGTTAAAATAAATAGGCGTTTCACTGTCACGGTAGTATGTTTGTCCTGGCGCAATAGCTATGCCATCTGCCTTCAGCAGTTTCAAGACCTTGCCACTTGGCTTGCACTTGATGTAGGTTCCTTTATCTATCTGACACCAAGCATATCCTTTCGAGTAAGTTTCAAAAAACACCTGCGTCTTTTCACGGGTAAAGATAATTTGATCGATTTTTGGCAGTCCAGCCTTAATGTCCCACGACGGATTTTCGATATACCCAGGAGCACCTGCCGGGACATCAAATGTTTGCGCATACGATGCGCATGACATAAACAGTGCACAAGCTGCTATTGCAAGTTTTGTTTTCATAAGTATTTTGCATTTTAGAACTATTCGTGAAACCAATCAATAATTTTATCCCAAGTATTTTCAAACATAAAAGATATTTTTTCAGCAGCCTTGGGACGCGTCGCCCCCATTAGAGGTAGCGTTTGGTGCTTGAGCCCGTTCGCATGTTTACGTTTACCAGGCTGCTATAATTTAAGATGGAAAACCACAAAGCGCATGGCGATGACTACGGATATAAATCATCATACGCGCCACACATTATTTGCCAAACAGAGCCTTGAGCAAAGCGCGACCTATTTTACGCTCCACACCGGCACGTGTGGTTGGAATGCCCGTTGTGCGGGCGAACTGTTGTTTGGCACGGGTGATGCCCAATGCGCGCTTGAGCGAGAAACTCAAACCTGGAATGCGTGTGTTTGTCATAATTGGGAGTTTTTATAGCGTTGGACCTATTTACTTGTTAATCGAAATCTCTACCAGATACATCACTTTATTAACGTGGTATTATCCAATGAGTTCAATTTGTTATTCTTAGTGCAAAGTTAAGCTGGCGGCGTGCCGTTTACACACATTCTGCAATATTATATGCAAAACCATAATTTTGCGCATTAAGCCACGGTGCAATATTGCAACACGTCTCCCACAGCCCACCCGTCACGTGGCACACACGACAAGCTTGTCTATATGGCTGCAATGTGCTGCCACTCCTCATCTTGGAGCAGTGGCACAAGTTCGCCGTCTTCGTTCGAGCAATAGAACATGGTTGCAGGCAAGTCGATGGTATAATTGCCCAACAGCTCATTACGCACAATGCAATAGCTGTCTACGTGGTATAGCAAGTTGCCAAGGGCCTTGATCTGCTTTTTTAGTAACGCCAGCATGGGGCCACGCGTACTGTAATCGCAAATGTTGGGTGCTTTGGACAGCGTGCCGCCAAACTTGGCATATATCATGCGATACTTCTGCATCAAGCGGTCCATGTGACAGTTAAACTTGTCCAAAGACTTTTGGCCACCAGTCGGCGGCGTAAAGTTGATACCACCACTGGCAGCCTCGAGCATAAACAGTGCATAGAGGGCCTTTTCGCGACGGTGTATTTTCTCTATTTTGGCATCAGCATCCGGAAAGCGTATGTGCCCGTTCACCGTGTCAATCACCACCGTGCTTTTGATGCCGCGGCGCAGCATGAGCAAATCGAACAACTGACGATAAAACCCCTTGTACACAAAATGGCCAGGGGTATTGTGCCAATAGTTCAACCTCATATTACTGAAATGCTGTGCAAAGGTGGCAAGCAGCTTGTTTATATCACTTACAATGTCCTTTCCCAACTCAAGCAGCATGAAGTTTGAATAGCTCTTGCCTTCAACCTCCGACTCGCCCACCTTCACCATCAGCGATGGCGCAATCATCAACATTTGCTTCACGCCGAGTTTGGCAGAGAGCAAATCGCGGCAGAATTCGGGTGTAGTGAGATGGCACAAGCGCTGCTGCACATTTTGCGCACGCTCGTTGCTGACTGAGGGGTAAAGGAATTTGATAGTCTGAAACAACACTTCGGGCTGAATGCTGTCATATTGCAGGCGGGGGATATACACAAAGTCAAACCCCGCCAAACGTATTTTGCTTGCCAACTCGTCGTAATGCGCCTCTATGCAGCCGTTGACGTGCGCGTCATACTGACACTCTACGTACAGTATCTGGGTGTCGTCAAATTGCATATAATCATTGTTCACCGACAGCATGCTCACCGACTCGTTATTTTCATTCTCCAAGCAATAACGCAGGGCCAATATGAGCAGGGCCTCAGCACGGGCACAATAATTGTCGGACATGGCCACCTCAGTAAAGTCCGTTATAAGTTGTTGGCGCAATGCCGCATCTGACTGCAACAATATGTGCAACGCATCGGCAAATGTCAGCTTTTCGGCCATACACTCGTCGTCGGGCGCTATGTGATAGCGCGCACGCATTTTTTCTAAATAGCTTATTTCTTTGCAGTCTATTATGCCGTCAGCCCTTATCAAGTCGGCCACCACACGCATCAAACTCGCTTTCTCGTTTTTCGTCATAATCTCATAGCATTAGCATTACGGCATTATTTTCGTTCCGTAACGCGAATATAGTTAAAAGCATTTTACGCCCCACCAATTACACACGCATTAACACAATATTTATAAAATCACGCATATATTGCCGCAACATGACATCTCGCGAAATTGTAATTTTCAGCATGCCGCCGCAGCGGTTGGGGCTACACTTCTTAATGACAAAAACACCAAGATTGTTAACAAGCAAACGCAAAATATTTTGGTTTGGCGCAATTAGAACGTTGCAACAACAATTTCGAAAACTTTGGACATTACAGCCTCAACATTGCAAAATACAAGATAACGCGGACATTGCTGCTTAACTTTGCCAACGAAAACAAACAAAACATAAGCAACCATGACTAATCCCAACGACCAAAAACGCGAAAATATTTTCAAGCATCTCAAGGAATTCAACAAGGATACGACAAAGCTCTTTTTCGACCTCACAGCCGACGAAGCCAAGGCCCTGCTCATGACTTCGGCGCACTACCACAATTTTGAAATGCCCGAATACTTCAACTTTGACAATGTGCTCAATCATGTACAGAATACGGTGGGCGACCGTCCCTACACCGAGTGCCTGCACCAATCGATTGACATAAGCAGTTGCAACGGGGTTAATATTGACATATTGCTCAACAAAGACGGACACTACGCAGTACGCCCCCTCACGCTGTGCAACCCGTACCTCTACTACTTTATGGTACGCACACTCTGCACGCCTGAGGCTTGGCAAAGCATCTCACAGAACTTAAACGCTTGCCAAGTGCCACACATCATGGCGGGCGGACTGCCTGTGGTGCCGGCTAAAGTGGAGAAGTTTCACAACAGCACCATCATATTTAACTGGTGGCGAAACATGGAGCAACGCAGCCTCGAATTGGCGGTTGACTACCGATATATGTTTGTAACCGACATTACCAACTGCTATGGCTCTATCAATCCGCAAACTATAGATTGGGCTCTTTCACGCCGCAACACACAAAAGGCCACCGACAGCAATCATGCGCTCGCCAACGACATTATCAAACTGCTGCACGGCATGCAGCATGGCCACAACGCTGGCATTCCGCAAGGCAGCACGCTGTTTGACATATTGGCCGAGATTGTGCTGTCATACGCCGACTTGCTGCTGCATGAGGCATTGGAGCGCGAGGGCATTACGCAGGGGTATGAGGTGCTGCGCTACCGCGATGATTACCGCATATTCTGCAATAATAGTAACTAGCTCGAACGTATTTCATACATCTTGCAGCAGGTGCTTGAAAGCCTTAGTTTGCGCATGAACACCGACAAGACACGCATTACCGACGACGTGGTGACAAACAGCATCAAACCCGACAAACTGTACATATTAGAGCATGCGCCCGTTATCGACGGCAAGCAGCACAACCTGCAAAAGCACTTGCTCTACGTCCTGCAGTTTGCACGCAAATTCCCCAATTCCGGACAGTTACGCTCACTATTGTGCCGCATACACAAAAGGGTGATGAACGGTGATTATGGTGAGAAACTCACCCATGTGCTTACCGTAGACCTTACGGATGAGAATCCCACCACATCGAAAACGGCGGAGGATAAATTACCCGATATCGTTACAATCATTGGCAACGCTGACGCGATGGCTGCCATTGCCTTGCAAATTGCCATCGAAAACATGCCCGTAGCCCATTATGCTTTGCGCATTATCGGTGACATTGTGAGTTATACGCAGGCACGCAAAATGGGTCTTCCTGAGAACCACGACGACTTGCTGCTGCGCATTCGCCAGCGCTTAATCAACATGCCTAACGCAGACTATCTCAAACTGTGGTTGCAGAGTCTGACAAACAAACTGGATAAAGCCAACAACACGCCTTCGCCCTACGACACACCCTTGTGCCGCCTGGTTGCCGGCCTGCAAACCGAACTGTGGAATAACAGTTGGCTCGTCCCCGCACTCGCCAGCAGTCTGCCTGTACAATCTGTCGTTAACAAGGATGCCATACCTCAGGAGAGTAAAATAACAATCAACGAAAACAGCACCAACTTCTACGATGCGATAGAAGATGCGCTTAATAGTTTGTAAGTTGACAACTTGACATATACGTACCGAGGATACTAAAAAAATGAGAGTGAAACGCTCGCACTATAATAGGCGAAGCGTTTCACTCTCACTTGTTTGTTATTGGCTTTCACAAGCTTTTCATTGCATTACTCGTCCAGCATTTCCAATGTAAGCTCGCACCGGCACCCCGCATAAAAAGTGTCAAGCACCTGTTCAAACACATCGCCAGGACTAATGGCGTCAAAGAGCGTCATACACGATTGCACCTTCTGTGCATCTATGCCACCGAGTATTTGCTCTACCGGCGTGCCAGCGTGCTGCAACAGGGCACGGCTTATCTCTGTCAGCCGCTTGCGCAATGTGCGATTGGCCAAATAAGCTCGGGCCTCAGCCTCCGACGCTATTCCGTAATAACGCGACATTCGGCTGTAACCAAGTCCGCGCATCTGCGGAAATATGTACCACACCCAATGCGACTGCTTGCAACCCTGCACAATCTCGGCCAAAGCCTTTTCGTACTGGCCACCGTCCTGTGCCTCAATAAATCTGTTTACATCATCTTCCATATTCTTGCCAGATAAAAAGATCCGGAGCAGTTTGTAATGCAACACTTACTGCTCCGGAACCATCATATACTAAATATCATCAAAAATTAACCGTACCCAAGTTGCGGTCAACCAGCATGCCGTCCTTGGCTGTGAGGTTGAACTTGCCAGCCTTCTTGGCCTTGAACTTGATCACAAACAGGTTGTGGTCGCCCTCGTCAAGCAAGAAGTTGTTGCCACGGTTCACAAACGTGGGGAAGAGTTCCTTCTGGCCATTGGTGTGCAGGCGGTCGTAGGTGAGGTTCACCATATCCTTCATGTTGAGCAGTTCAACACCTGCATACTCCAATTCGCTTGTGCTGTAAGGCAAAGCAAAGCTCAAGGCATTGACATAGTGCAAGCCCTTGCCGCTCACCGTTACCTCAACCATGTCGCCTGCGGCGAAGGTCTTCTTGTTAGGTGTGAGCACCAACTTGCCAGCCACCTTGTCGTTTGAGTTGCGCACACCGCCATCAAGTTCGGTTGCCACACACGAGATGTCGTAGGCATCAATCAAGCCATTCTTGTTGATGTCACCTGCACTCACATAGTCAAAGTCGCTATCGCCCTTGCGCAAGCCCGTATAGTTCATGTACGAGGTCAAGTCATTCTCGTCAATGCGCTTATCGTGGTTGATATCGCCCTGGTAGAAGCTTTCAGAGCCTGCCACCTTGAAGATGTACATCTGACTGCCCGAAGCAAAGTTGCCCACAGCCTTGTCAAGGTGCATCTTCACATAGCGTGCCTCAGGATTACCGGCAAAGTTGAACGTCTTGTGGTCGGCATTCTGTGCCCACTCAAACTTGACGGGGGCGCTCCATGTCTGGCGGTCGGTACTGTATGAGAAACTACCAGCGAGCAATGTGCCATTGCCTGCGTCGTCACGCGGAATGTATTCCAAGCGGTCGAGCTTGTTCACTGAGCGCAAGTCGATGGTAATGTCGGCAGGCACGCCCTCGCCCTTGCCCCACTTAGTGTGCCAGGGGCTCTTCTCATCAAAATCGAACATCTTGTCAATGCCCTGGCCCGGCTGGTCCTCAGCAGAGTTTTGGGCCTTGATGCCCTTGATGGCAAACTCGAGCGGGTTGCTCTTTGTTGTGGCCGAAGCATTGCTCCAGTCCGAATAGCCGTCCTTGTTCACAGCACGCACCTTGAAGGCGTATGCCGTTTCGGGGTCAAGGCCATCGATTGTAAACGCGTTGTCGCGTATGGTTGAGTAGAGCATGCCGTTATACTCTATTTCGTAGAAGTCGGCATTCTCCTGCTTGTTCCACGACGGTGTAAGGCTGAACACGCCCACATTGTTCTCGGCAAAGTCCACCTTCGGAGCCGAAAGCGCACCAGAGTGTGTGCGCAGGCGGTCGGCCGGATTAAACTCAAAGCCGTCTACCTTCACGTCTATCAAGTTGGCAGTTACATCAGTCTTGCCAATCTTCACGAGCAGCTGCGGGTTCTTTATTATTTCCTTCTTGGCCATTTCGCTACCGGGGGTAGCAAAACGGTTGAGGTTAGGCTTTTCGTTATAGTAGTACACATCGCTGCCCTTTTCAAAGTCGGCAAGCGAGGTCACCTTTGTCAGTTTCACACCCTTCTTGCCCACCTTGGCAGTCACGCTCTTGGGCGCCTTGCTCACATTGATGCGGAGCTCGGTCTCCTTTTGCGGTTCAAAACCATCGAACTTGCCGTAGGTAGGATTGATAGTCACCACAAGTTTACCCTTGCCGTTGGCATAGGTCGACACCTCGGTACGTGTACACTGGCCACTCAGGTACTCCTGCGTCTCACCATCGTCATCATACTGGCTGAAAGCATTTGTGCCATCTGCCGTAGAATATATTTCGTAAGCACGGTAGTCCTTGCGTATCTGCGACGGGTTGTTGTTGGGGTTGGCCATCGGAATGATGGCATCGGCCTTCACAAACACGGGCAACTTCCACAGCGGTGCATCGTAAGTGTTGATAATGCGTCCACCCTCGTACACATCGCCATTGTAATAGTCCACCCAACGGCCCTCGGGCAAATAAATGCCATTGCGTATGTCGTTGCCGTCCTTGTCCATCTTCGTTTCCTTATATATAGGTGCTACAAGGAATGACGGACCATACATAAACTGATACTGCGTGTCGCTGCCCAACGTGTAGTCGTTAGGATAGTCAAGGAACATGGCACGTATCATGGGCTTGCCGTCCACAGCCTGGCGGGCTATGGTATAGGTGTAGGGCAACAGTTCGCTCTTCAGTTTGAGGTATGAGCGGTTAATGCTTGTTGCGGGTTCGCCTAACACCTCGGGATATTTGGGGTTAGCGCCCCAGCCGTCCATGTTCAGCTCCATGGGGGTAAAGGTCTTCCACTGGAACTCACGCACATTCACGGGCACATTCTTACCGCCAAAAATACCATCTACGTCTGACGTGATGTTGGGCTGGCCCGAAAGGCCCGAGCCGATAAATGTCGGGATATGGAAACGTATGTATTCCCAATCACCGCCAGTTTGGTCACCACTCCAGATGCCTGCATAGCGCTGCGTGCCGGCCCAGCCGTCGAGTGAGATGATGAACGGGCGGGCATTCGAACCATAATAAGGCATCACCTGTGCCACATCGGCCACGCCATTCAAACCAAATGAATAGCCATAGCCTACCCATGCCACATCGGTTTTGAGCACACGCACACCAGCATCGCGCACTTCCTTCACAATGTCGCGCTGCAGCAGAGGCTCAATGCCCTCTTTGGGGTGAAGGTCGCTCTGTGTCCAAAGGCCAATGTGCACTCCCTTCGAGCGGGCATAGTCGCCAAAGTCCTTCAGGTTTTGTATGTTGCCGTCAAGCGACGATGTCTGACCATAGCCTGCACCATAACCATCGTTGGGCAAGAACCAGCCAAGGGGCATATCGTTATTGATGTAGCGGTCGATGGCTGCACGTGCCGAGAACTGATAATTGTTCTTCTCACCATTAAGGCTCTCCTTCACACCGCCATTATCCTTTTGGCTCTCGTTGTAGCGCTTGCCGTCCTCGTAGAGCATGAAGCCGTTGTCGGCCTCCTTCCAGTAGTCGCGGTTGTAAGCATTGAGGTGACCTTCGTAAAAACCGAACTTGGGCAGCAGCACCGGGTTGCCAGTGAGCTGGTAAAAGTCGTTGAGCAGGTCTACCGGTTGCTTGTCCACCATAATAAAGGCGTCGAGGTAGTCTTCCTGATGCGACAAAATAACCTTACCCTCCTCGGTGGCACCAAAGTCGTAGCGGCCGGGCTTAAAGGTGTTCCACATCACACCATAACCACCCGTGCTCCAATAGAAAGGCGTGGGCGATGCCACACCGCCATCTACCCAGTTGTTGGTGTTTTCAATGGCAATACTCTTGCCCTTGTGGCTGAAACGTCCGTTCTGCACACCGCCACCGTAAAAGTACTCGCCCGATTGTGCCTTGAGCGTCAGTGTGGTGCTGTTCTTGTCAAATGCCACAGGAGCCACGCTCTCCACCACCGTTTCGCCACTCTTGGTGTCAACCACGGTCATCAAGCCGGTCTGCTTGTCAAAGCGCACGGCAATGCGCGGTGTCGAAATTACCACACCGTTGCTCTCGTTGCGCAAGTCAACGCTCTGTGTTGAGCGGCGTGCGTTCTCCACCAATATCTTGGCGGGGGGAGTGGCCTGCGGGTCGCGTACCACGCCACCGTTGTCGTCGCGGAAGAGGCGGAATATGTTGTCGCCATAAAAGTCTACTGTCAGTTGCTTGCCATCAGCATAAGTCACCTCAACTGTGGTCGGATTTATTTTAGCCACATTCTTAATAGGGTTGCTTGAGGCTGCAGCAGTTTGTGCCACAGCACTGTTCTGCACCAACCCCGAAGCCAAAGGCAGAGCCTGCACGCCGTTGGGCGTGATGGTCAGTCCTGCCACAGCCAAAGGCAGAGCCATCACAAGTGTGGCGCATTTGTTGCCACGCTTGTTCTGATTATTTCTTTTCATAATTTTGATGAGTATTGTTTGTATTATGCGCCAAAGTTACATATTATTTAGCAAATATGTGCGCACGCGCCTGTTTAATCACACACATCACACGCGTTATTCATAATCGTTGCATTTTTATGCCAAAAAAAGAGTAGCACAAACATTTTCGCTTGTGCTACTCTTGGAAGTTGGGGTATCCGGACTCGAACCAGAAAAGGCAGGACCAGAATCTGCAGTGTTACCATTACACCATACCCCAATGTTATTAACACCTCCACCCTACCCGGGCAAGAGACTGCTAAATAAATTTGTTGGGGTACCCGGACTCGAACCAGGAAAGGCAGGACCAGAATCTGCAGTGTTACCATTACACCATACCCCAATCAAACATAAAAAATGGAGTGTATCGGGAAGCATTGTTCTCGAATACGGGTGCAAAAGTAGCACTTTATTACAAACCCGCCAAATTTTGCGGCGTTTTTTTTCGAACAATCTGTCCAACGGCTACCCAGAACAAGCCGTTATGAGTAGATGTCCAAAATTAGTTCGATATAAAATGGTGCCATATCCCCACCAATGAACAAACTAATTTTTCCTTCCGCATAGCCCACGAGTTATGAGATCTGCCGCTAATGCGAATAGCATAAGAAAAAAAGGACATAAGAACAAAAGTGTCGCAAAGGAGACACGAAGGCATTGCACCCTTCAAAAAAAGTGTGCAACTTGCACACAAATATTTGTCCCCTACCCGTCTGTCCCCCTATAAATAAAGGTGTGTGCTTTTTCTGTCATCTTACACCTTTTGCACGTAACAAGTTGATATTCAGAGGTTCCAAGTGTGTAAGATGATTTCAAAACATCTTACACTCCCCTGCACACATCTTACACACCCCACCCCCATTACCGCACAGCCGGCATGGACGTTTGCGGTGGGTTTTACGCCATAGGGACATAGAAAAATCTGTCGGAGCAACAGACTTTTCCGTCCCCCTATGCCGTAATATCGCCCTCCCGTGACTGTGTCGCGTGGCAGAATGTGGGGTGTGCAGGTTGCGTGTAGGTGGATTGGGCAACATCTTACACTGAACAATATATTGATAATCAATGAGTTGCGATGCGTTTGTGTAAGATGTAAGATACTCGACGTGTAAGTTTTTGTAGTATGGTAGAACCATTCTGATATTATAGCTCATGCTCACGGATCACACCGATCGCACGGATTTTTCGCTAAGTGCTTTAGCACCACGGAAATGACGGAATTGACGGATTTTATGAGCATTGCATGCTCACTTCGCTATTGGCCCGTAACGTGCCCGTAGTGAAATACGTAAGCACAGATTATGCAGTAAAGAACTTGTCCGCAAGCAACGGGCCAATAGCGAAGTGAGCATGCAATGCTCATAAAATCCGTCAGATCCGTCATCTCCGTGGTGCTAAAGCACTTGGCGAAAAATCCGTGCAATCGGTGTAATCCGTGAGCTTTAATATCAGAATGGTTTCACCGGACAGCATTATTTTTCATTACACGCCATTCAATGGCACAAAAAGTGATGAAGCCAGGAAATTGGTGCAGTATCCCCACCAATGGGCAAACCGATTTTCCCTATCACATAGCCCACCACACAACAAGGCCAAACTACACAATATGCTAAAAATAGTCATGCAGCACGTACACTTTATCAATATAATGCTTAAATTTGCGCCAATATTAAACTGAGCCGCTGGCAGAACCTGCCTTGGCAAGCCTGCACTTGCCATTCCGCCTGCCGGCACAACTAAACACAGAGTAATATGCAGAATATTGATTGGGCCAACCTCAAGTTTGGTTACATGCCCACCGACTACAATGTGCGCTGCTACTACCGCAACGGCATATGGGGAGAGATTGAAGTAAGCTCTTCCGAAATCATCAACATACACATGGCTGCCACTGCCTTGCACTACGGCCAGGAAGCCTTCGAGGGCATGAAAGCCTTCCGCTGCCCCGACGGCAAAATCCGCGCTTTCCGCATCAAGGACAATGCTGAGCGCCTGCAAAGCACTTGCCGCGGCATATTGATGCCCGAACTGCCTACCGAACTCTTCGAGGCTATGGTCAAGAAGGTGGTCAAACTCAACGAGCGCTTTGTACCGCCCTACGAGAGCGGCGCCTCGCTCTACATACGCCCGCTGCTCATCGGCACAGGCGCACAAGTGGGTGTTCACCCCGCCAACGAATATCTGTTCGTCATCTTTGTCAGCCCGGTAGGCCCCTACTTCAAGGGCGGATTTGCCACAAACGACTACGTTATCATACGTGAGTACGACCGCGCTGCACCACTCGGCACTGGACGCTACAAGGTGGGTGGTAACTACGCCGCAAGTCTTGCTGCCAACAAAATGGCTCACGACGCCGGCTATGCCTCTGAGTTCTACCTCGATGCCAAGGAAAAGAAATACATCGACGAATGCGGCGCTGCCAACTTCTTCGGCATCAAGGACGGCAAGTACATCACGCCCAAGTCATCATCTATACTGCCCTCCATCACCAACCGCAGCTTGCAACAACTGGCCAAGGACCTCGGCATGGAGGTGGAAGTGCGCCCCATACCCGAAGAGGAACTTTCTACCTTCGAGGAGGCCGGCGCTTGTGGCACAGCCGCTGTAATCAGTCCGATACGCAAAATTGACGACCTCGAGAACCACAAGAGCTACGTCATTTCAAAGGACGGCAAACCGGGCCCATGGAGCGAAAAACTCTACACGCACCTGCGCGCCATTCAGTATGGCACAGAACCTGACGTGCACGGCTGGACTACCGTTATTGAATAAAAAGACACATATTCCCCTTGGGGCAAACACCACACATGATGAAGAGAATAACACATCTGCTGCTTGCCTTGTTCACCCTGTCGGTGCTTGGCGGCCTTGTGGCCTGCAACGGCGACAAGAAAAAACTTGAAGACAAGGAGAAGGAATTGGCCGAACTGCGCCAACTGGCCGAACTCGACAAAAAGGAAATGGAAAACCAATATGCCGAGTTTGCAAGCCAATATGGCGAACTGAAGAAAGGCATCAAGGACGACTCCCTTGTCAACCGGCTCAACCAGGAGCAGGCACGTGCCGAAGCTCTGCTCAAGGAATTGCAAAACACAAAGGCCAACAGCTCGGCCGAAATTCTGCGCCTAAAACGCGAACTGGCCACTGTGCGTGCCGTACTGCGCGACTACATTCGCCAGGTCGACTCGCTGCAGCAAGCCAACCACGCCCTTATTGGCGAACGTGACATGGCACGTGCCGACGCTGAACGCGTGCGCATGGAGAACTCCAACATTCAGGCCGAAAATTCACACCTCAACGAGCGTGTGGCCATAGCGGCACAGCTCGACGCCACGGGCATCAGCATCACACCGCTGAAAAAGAACGGCAAAAGCGCTAAAAAGAGCAAGGACATTGCCCGCTTTGCCGTTTCATTCACCATCACACGCAACGTGACTGCCTCGGCTGGCAACCGCACCGTCTACGTCCGTCTGCTCAAGCCTGGCCAGCAAGTAGTCAACCAAAGCGGCACCTTCCACTACGAAAACCGCGCCATTGGCTACTCTGCCGCCAAAACCATCGAGTATACCGGACAGGAGGTACACGTCACACTCTACGTGCCTGTCAGCGAGTTCCTCAGCGGCGGCGCCTACTCTGCCTACATCTTTGCCGACGGACAGATGATTGGCTCTGGCAGCACTTCGCTTGCTAAATAAGTTTTACCCCAGCGTCATCACGCTACTCTACTATCAAAGGCTCATGCGCTGTTACGGCACATGAGCCTTTTATACAAGGAATAAATCCGTTAGAAACGGGACTCTCGGTTAACAAAGCCATAGGTTAACAAGCAAATATGTTATGCACCACTCTTTGCGTTCTACACAAAGTGACAAGTTACGTAAAAACTTAACCAACTTACCAATCAACGAATTCCGCTAACGCGCAAAAACAAACATATCATGACACAAAATATCACCCCCGTACTGTTGCTCACAGGCTATCTGGGCAGTGGCAAAACCACCTTGCTCAACCGCATACTTTCTAACAAGAAAGGCATCAAATTTGCCGTCATTGTCAACGACATTGGCGAGGTTAACATCGACGCAAGCCTCATAGCACAAGGCGGCATTGTGGGCGAAGGCGACGACAGCCTTGTACCCCTGCAGAACGGTTGCATCTGCTGCACACTCAAAATGGACCTCGTGCAGCAACTCAGCGACATTGTGGCACAACAGCGCTTCGACTACATCGTAATCGAGGCCAGCGGCATCTGCGAACCGGCCCCCATAGCTCAAACCATCTGTGCCTACCCCAGCATGTACCCCAACCTGGCCACCAAGGGCATTGCCAAACTCGACTCCGTGGTGACCGTAGTGGACGCCTTGCGCCTGCGCGACGAATTTGCGGGCGGCAACGATCTCAACAAGAAGGAGATGGCCGAGGACGACCTTGCAAGTCTGGTTATTCAGCAAGTAGAGTTCTGCAACATGATTTTGCTCAACAAGGCATCCGAGGTCAGCGCACAGGAACTTGACCACATCAAAGCCATTCTGCGCGAGTTGCAGCCCAAGGCCGAAATCATCACTTGCGACTACTGCGACGTAGACCTCGACCGTCTGATCAACACCAACGACTTCGATTTTGAACGCGTAGCTACTTCGGCGCGCTGGATCGAGGCCGTCGAAGGCAATGACGACGATGACGAGCACAGACATCACGATGACGAACATCACGACCACGACCACGAACATGATCACGAGCACGGACATCACCATCACCACCACGACCATGAACACTGCCACAGCCTTGAGAACGAGGAAAAGGGCGAAGCACTCGAATACGGCATTGGCACCTTTGTATACAAGCGTCGCCGTCCCTTCAACATGGTAGAGTTCGACCAGCTCATAGCGCGTCTGTGGCCCAAGAGTGTGATTCGTTGCAAGGGCATTTGCTACTTTGGCACAGAGCGCGACATGTGTTATGTATTTGAGCAGGCTGGCAAGCAAGTGTCGCTCAGCCAGGCCGGACAATGGTATGCCACCATGCCTGCCGAGGAGTTTGAGCAGTTTAAGGCACAGAACCCCTCGGTCATGAACGACTGGGACGACACCTACGGCGACCGTATGCAAAAGCTCGTATTCATTGGCCAGAACATGGACCGCGAAGCCATCGAGACCTTGCTCGACGCCTGCCTCGAACCGGCTGACTAAACAATGGTTAAAGTCTCTCCAAAAACAGAGGGCAGAAAACTTTAATTACCAACAGTCAATGATTTAGCAAAGGGTAAACGAACTTTCCATCTTCGTTTACCCTTTTTGTTTGTATGCATTCTGCTTGTTTCAATCCACGCGCCCACACAGGGGCGGCCACATGCATCTACTGCACGTTGCGTCAATCTTTTGTTTCAATCCACACACCACACAGGGTTCGACGTTTTGGGTCGTTCCTTGCATTGTAATCATGCTGGTTTCAATCCACGCACCCACACAGGGTGCGACATGCGCTCGGAGGTTAAGGGCTACAAGGATAGGGTGTTTCAATCCACGCACCCACACAGGGTGCGACTTTTTGGCGGTCGGTCTTTTGCCGAACACCGGTTTGTTTCAATCCACGCACCCACACGGGGTGCGACGAAGGTATAAAGGCACAAAATGACCTCGTAAACGTTTCAATCCACGCACCCACACGGGGTGCGACAAAAATAGCCATCAAAATATACAAAAAGTTATAAGTTTCAATCCACGCACCCACACGGGGTGCGACATAATTGGACATTTAACCATGATTTCGATTTTTGGTTTCAATCCACGCACCCACACGGGGTGCGACCGCAGCTTTGACAAAGCCCAAGACATCTTCTTTTGTTTCAATCCACGCACCCACACGGGGTGCGACCCTCTTCGTTTCCTTTACTGCGCTGAATATGGTGTTTCAATCCACGCACCCACACGGGGTGCGACGTTAAGAATTTCGCGGAAAGGTTCAAGCAAATACAGTTTCAATCCACGCACCCACACGGGGTGCGACGATCCTGACTTTTGCACATAGTATCGACATGGCCGGTTTCAATCCACGCACCCACACGGGGTGCGACATGGTTTCGGAGGCAAATCGGTATTGTGCCCAACTGTTTCAATCCACGCACCCACACGGGGTGCGACAAAAAGGTTTGAGTACAAGAATTGTCGTATGGGAGTTTCAATCCACGCACCCACACGGGGTGCGACATCCCTATTTCTTCTCTTTTCGTTCGAAATGATGTTTCAATCCACGCACCCACACGGGGTGCGACAACATAAATGCCGTAAATCATAACTATAATTTTAGTTTCAATCCACGCACCCACACGGGGTGCGACCCACAGCAGCAAGAGAGGCAGTATTATCCAAAGTAGTTTCAATCCACGCACCCACACGGGGTGCGACCTTCGCTTTGCCCGAGTATGACCGCTTAGGATATGTTTCAATCCACGCACCCACACGGGGTGCGACAAATTAACCCCTTCTATTGTCGAAAAGTCTAATCAAGTTTCAATCCACGCACCCACACGGGGTGCGACTCTAAAGGCTATGTTATAGAGGCTCTACGTTCAGTTTCAATCCACGCACCCACACGGGGTGCGACCCAAACGGCCATAAAATTGCCTAATCTTGAATAGATGTTTCAATCCACGCACCCACACGGGGTGCGACGGCTTTTCCACTCCCGAAGTGGGCGTGATTTTTGTTTCAATCCACGCACCCACACGGGGTGCGACAGCGTACCAAGTTGGCTTAAAGTATCAGCAGCATGTTTCAATCCACGCACCCACACGGGGTGCGACTCGCGCACACGCATAGTAACCTCGGGTTCGTCAGATGTTTCAATCCACGCACCCACACGGGGTGCGACCCAAACATTGATAGAGGTATGAACACTTTAGTTTGTGTTTCAATCCACGCACCCACACGGGGTGCGACCGCTTACTAATCAGTTAGCCGAGAAGTTCAGCGAGTTTCAATCCACGCACCCACACGGGGTGCGACTGGACTTTGCCGATAGCGTCAGCCCGGAAGATATGTTTCAATCCACGCACCCACACGGGGTGCGACCACCGTGACGATCGAGGTTATTTGTTATACCGAGTTTCAATCCACGCACCCACACGGGGTGCGACATAGTAACGTTATTCTCAACTTTAGTAATTTCAGTTTCAATCCACGCACCCACACGGGGTGCGACTTAGCGATGCATTGATTAAAAAATATGATTTGCAGTTTCAATCCACGCACCCACACGGGGTGCGACGGGAGCCTGGAGCGGGCTAAATAAGACAAATTTGGGTTTCAATCCACGCACCCACACGGGGTGCGACTAGATTGTTAAACATTTAGACGTGCGCAAGGTAAGTTTCAATCCACGCACCCACACGGGGTGCGACCGCGCTTAAGCCTTTTCCCTCTTCTTGCCTATCAGTTTCAATCCACGCACCCACACGGGGTGCGACACGTGCCTTCTCAGATTGTTCGGCATATTTGGCAAGTTTCAATCCACGCACCCACACGGGGTGCGACCCTCTTCCGCTCCTGCTCCTGATCTGCAGGATAAGTTTCAATCCACGCACCCACACGGGGTGCGACGCCGAAAAGCAAAATCTGTGGAATTTAGACCAATGGTTTCAATCCACGCACCCACACGGGGTGCGACACATTCTGTCTCTCCGTGCTGCTCAGGCAAAACAGTTTCAATCCACGCACCCACACGGGGTGCGACGTCAAAGGGTTACGTAATAGAGGCCCTACGTTCAGTTTCAATCCACGCACCCACACGGGGTGCGACAGCCTCGCCTTGGTCGTCGTTAATCTGTTATTAGTAGTTTCAATCCACGCACCCACACGGGGTGCGACTGGTTATGGCAAATATGCTGCCCGTCTTATTGGTGTTTCAATCCACGCACCCACACGGGGTGCGACAAAGCTTTTTTACGCCAATAAGATGTATGCTTTGTTTCAATCCACGCACCCACACGGGGTGCGACAGGCAGGAGAGGTGAGAGGCTCGAGGAACTTAGTTTCAATCCACGCACCCACACGGGGTGCGACTATCCCAACGTTTCGGCACGAGAGAGGGAACGAGGTTTCAATCCACGCACCCACACGGGGTGCGACCGGTGCTGCAGGTGTTGCTAACAAAAACCTTGCAGTTTCAATCCACGCACCCACACGGGGTGCGACAGACCTTGGACAAAGGTACTTTCAACGAAATCGGTTTCAATCCACGCACCCACACGGGGTGCGACCGAGATATTAACACGTCAATTTCATAAACTTGATGTTTCAATCCACGCACCCACACGGGGTGCGACGTCCAAAAATCACGATTGTTATGATACGTCCAAGTTTCAATCCACGCACCCACACGGGGTGCGACACAGCCCAAAACATAACATTCTCCGCCCCGATGTGTTTCAATCCACGCACCCACACGGGGTGCGACTTGACGAGCACCACCGATAGAATTGGCAAGACCAGTTTCAATCCACGCACCCACACGGGGTGCGACCAACAGGAGTAAAAAAGTTACCGAGGAGAGAAGTTTCAATCCACGCACCCACACGGGGTGCGACGAAAGGACTTTAAGAGCATTATCAAGAGAGGAGGTTTCAATCCACGCACCCACACGGGGTGCGACTTACTTGACTTTGATTGCTGCACTACAAAAGACGGAGTTTCAATCCACGCACCCACACGGGGTGCGACGGTATTGTGCAAGGTGGTGGTAAATTCGACTTTGTTTCAATCCACGCACCCACACGGGGTGCGACTATGACGGACTCGCAGAGTGGACAAGCGAACACTTGGTTTCAATCCACGCACCCACACGGGGTGCGACATGCGGCTGACAGCCTTCTCTGCACTTTCCTTATCGTTTCAATCCACGCACCCACACGGGGTGCGACATAGAGACAGGTCATGCGTTTTTCTTCGAGGACGTTTCAATCCACGCACCCACACGGGGTGCGACCTCTGAGGCGTTGACAAGTCCGTTCCTTATTGTTGTTTCAATCCACGCACCCACACGGGGTGCGACCAAGTGCTTCTTTGTCATTCGTTTCGTTTCCAAGTTTCAATCCACGCACCCACACGGGGTGCGACTTGCAGAAGCTTCTCTTTTCTTTGCATCGTAAAAAAGTTTCAATCCACGCACCCACACGGGGTGCGACTATATCGCGTGTGCGTGACAGGTATGGCTGCTCGTTTCAATCCACGCACCCACACGGGGTGCGACCTTTTGCCGAATTTTAGCTTTGCTCGTCTTAAGCAGTTTCAATCCACGCACCCACACGGGGTGCGACCCGCTCCGCTTAACACGGCCGCTTTTGTTCGTTTGTTTCAATCCACGCACCCACACGGGGTGCGACATAATGCTCTTAAAGTTATTTCTGTTGACCGTGTTTCAATCCACGCACCCACACGGGGTGCGACGTACCGCTCCCTTGAATACTGCTGCCTTTGCGAGTTTCAATCCACGCACCCACACGGGGTGCGACCCGCCACTCACAAAAATTCGGCTGCTCTTATGTTGTTTCAATCCACGCACCCACACGGGGTGCGACCCGATCTGCGTGGCGAACGGACTGACCGACCGCAAGTTTCAATCCACGCACCCACACGGGGTGCGACATGGTATTGTACAAGGTAATGGCGATTTCGACTTTGTTTCAATCCACGCACCCACACGGGGTGCGACATGTACCAACGGGAGTAAAAAAATTAGCAAGAAGAGTTTCAATCCACGCACCCACACGGGGTGCGACTTTTGTTGATTGTCATAACCCATGCCTTCGGCTTGTTTCAATCCACGCACCCACACGGGGTGCGACTTGACCAAGGAGCAAGCCGAAAATATGCGTAAACAGTTTCAATCCACGCACCCACACGGGGTGCGACAACACTCAAAAAAATCTGTACGCATAATGTTATGTTTCAATCCACGCACCCACACGGGGTGCGACCCAAGCGGTCAAGGTTACGTATAACCTGCGTATTGTTTCAATCCACGCACCCACACGGGGTGCGACTAGATAGAGAGAGTAAACTTACTCCCTCTATTGTCGTTTCAATCCACGCACCCACACGGGGTGCGACTTTTAGAAATAAGTACATCATAATAGACCCGTCTGTTTCAATCCACGCACCCACACGGGGTGCGACAGGATTATCAAGTAACTCGAGAGTACCAAGGTTTGTTTCAATCCACGCACCCACACGGGGTGCGACATCATCGAGGCGGCCAATACCGCGGCATTTGGGGTTTCAATCCACGCACCCACACGGGGTGCGACGTTATTTGCTTTTTGAGTCTTGGGACGATTACTATGTTTCAATCCACGCACCCACACGGGGTGCGACAAAACGGGTAGACCCATCTGCACACGTTACTTGTGTTTCAATCCACGCACCCACACGGGGTGCGACCTGATATAACTTTTAGAGCATTATCCAACGAGGAAGTTTCAATCCACGCACCCACACGGGGTGCGACTCAGCTATACGCACCATAGTACGCGAAATCTGATTAGTTTCAATCCACGCACCCACACGGGGTGCGACTATAATTCACCTGTCAATCAAATGTCCCGTATGGTTTCAATCCACGCACCCACACGGGGTGCGACGAAACCAACCTTGCCACCAACTTGGTCAATAGCGGTTTCAATCCACGCACCCACACGGGGTGCGACGCCCAGAAATCAGCATGGGGCTGATAACTGCAGAGGTTTCAATCCACGCACCCACACGGGGTGCGACACAATACACACCCTATCATGGTAACAGCCACAAGGTTTCAATCCACGCACCCACACGGGGTGCGACAAATTAGCAGGATTCGACCTTATGGCGTTCTATAAGTTTCAATCCACGCACCCACACGGGGTGCGACCTGGCAGCGTGTTGTATCAATACTTGAACGAGTTGTTTCAATCCACGCACCCACACGGGGTGCGACTTTCGGGCAAATCGTACAAACAATGGTATGCAGAGTTTCAATCCACGCACCCACACGGGGTGCGACGGACGTTATACGAGAGCTGAATGACAAGGTAATAGTTTCAATCCACGCACCCACACGGGGTGCGACTGTATATTCAGCAAATGTCTGAATATCAACTTAATAAGGTAAGCATTTCGCGAAGTTAGTCAAAAAATATTGATATAATAAATGCGAGACAAAAAAATGAATATAAAATATTGAGAAACAACAACTGCGAACCTCCCATGTTTTTATGCAGCACTCGAGGTTCGCACTCTCATTGTTCTATATAATCAATTCACCAGTAAAATCAAGTCCAAAATTCTTACCAATCGTTTCTATTCTACGTTTCCAGTTATTCCCCAAAAGATAAAATCTCACACTATCTTGCTTTTCTTCAATAAGACCTTTCAACTGATTTTTAAGAAGAACGAACTGAGTTTCGGTCAACACACATTCAAACACCGAATTCTGAACCCTTTTCCCATAATCCAGACAAACTTTTGAAACCCTTCTCAAACGCTTTGCACCATTCGGTGACGTTATATTCACATCGTAAGTTATCAGTACAAACATAAGCAAACTAATTTATTAAAAATACAGGATAATCTTCCAAATCCCTGCGTATAAACCTTGCTAACAACATTGACTGTATATAAGGCAACAAACCAATGCTCACTTTCTCATTCAAATAAGGATGGGTAATCTGTTCTCTCTTGCGACTTTGCCATGCAGAGATTATCGTTTTACGTCCAGAGTCAGTCATGACAATCCCCTCGTCACCTTGTTTCAGAAAGTCCTTGATTGATATTTGCTTTCTGTTTATAAGTGAAAGGACGAGCCTGTCGCCCAAGTAGGCACGCAATTCCTCCATCATGTCCAAGGCCAACGATACCCGTCCTGGCCTTAGCGTATGCAAGAATCCCACATAGGGATCAAGTCCCACCGTCTCCAAAGCTGAAGCCATATCGTTACATATAAGTGTATATACAAACGACAGCATTGCATTAACAGCATCCTTTGGCGGACGGCGGTTACGCCCATCAAACGCAAAGTCTGCCTTCTGATTCAAAATAAGCCGAGGGAACACACCGAAATAATAATTTGCAGCCTCACCTTCTATACCTCTCACACTGTCGACATTGTCTGCATTCAACACCTTACGCTTACACCGTAACAGGCTTTGTGCCGCAATCTCTACAGCCTCATCACTGCCATTGTCACGCACAAACCGCCTGAGAATATTCCGGTAGTTCTGTATCTTACCGGCTATGAACAACTTGGAGAGATGTAAGGCATAGTTTGGCTCGTCTGAGAGCCTGTATTGTGCCTTACGAAGCAACACGTTTCCCCTTGTCGGCCCTTGTGAACGACTTATATACCTTCCCTGTGGAGAAAGAAAGGTAAGACCTACGCCATTGTCCGCACACAATTTCATCAGTCCAGGACTTGCCCCCATATAGCCAAACGTCACTATTTGCTCTATATTGTGGACTGGTATGCGAAACACCTCATCCTGCTTGACTGACACAACGACATTAAGCCCATCCTTGCTGAGATAAGCCTCCGGCGTAGTGACATACAATGTGTTAAGTAATATCCTCATATAGATTTTTGTTTAGATACGTTGAAACTTTTATGCAATCAGTCATTTCCGGCATACAAATGTCTTTTAGTGAACAGTTCTTACAATGGTGCTTCTTTATTGCTGGCGGCATCTTTCCACTTTTGAAGATGTCATGCATTTGAACGGCACATTGCCGGGTCGTTTTTCTCAAGTGGTCTGAGATGGCAATAGTTTCTCGGTGCTTAACCTCATCGTAGTACAACGCACCAAAGGGAATGCTGATACCATACATTTCCTCCAGACACATAGCCTGTGCGGCTAATTGCACCTCATCTCTTTCGTCAGGTTTACTGTGTCCTCTTTTATATTCCACAGGATAAGGTTTCCAATATCCTTTGTATCTCTGATGAGTGATGGCATCTTCTTCTGAGTCAGAAGGCAGCAGTTCCACCGCATCGGTTATGCCATAAAGCCCCAGCTCCTTAGACGCTATATGCAAGGAGCGGAGGGTTATGACATCGCCATTTTTCTGACGATAGAAAGGGTTGTCCACATTCTGGTGCAGGATATTCCCTTCCGCCGTCAGTTTATTGTCGGCCCATTGCTGCTCAATATGAATCAAAGCCCATTGTCGGGGGCAGAACATAAAGTGCTGTATCCCCGACAACATGAGCATTTCATCTTCAGTATACATAATGATACTAAATGAGTTCCTCAACAGTCACACCCGATGGTAAGGCATCTTTGTCAATCGTTACATTGTAATCTTTGAAAGATCTTGGTGCTGAGTCTGTATTCTTCTCAACCTTAACCAAATCAAACAATTTGTTAGCAGGAGCGTTTCCAAGCACAGAATCATGTTTGAATACAACAAGTTTCTGAGCACTCATCAGGCCACGAGCCGCAGAACGATCCATATCGAACATGTTCTTCAAAGCCTCCCAAAAGAGTTGGAGATCCTCCTCAGAGAAACCGGTCTGCCGGGCAAGGTTGGCAGAGATAAAGCCATGGCAAACGTAGAGCCCGTAAGGAATGGTTGCTTTACGCCCCATTGTATGGTTTTCTCCATTTTGCTTTTCAGCCTCACCTGGAGTTGCTACTGCTATACGTGTGATAGAATGTTCTGCTGTCGCAATAGCATCTACAGAACGAGCAAAAGTCAACTGGATAGGTCCTCTTACCTGGCCAGCGTTCTTACCTGTTGACATCACTGCGCCGAATGTGCGAATATCATAGTAGTTCTTGCACATAAAACGACGGGCAGCTGCAGTTTTTTCTTTAGCATCTTTAATTCCCTTTACTTCAGAATCGTCATGTGCCTTGTCAATCTCGTCATTGAGAACAGCTTTCTCTTTGATAAAAATATCAAATCCGTCGGAAAGCTCCTTGGCAATTTGCACATAGTTGCGCACTTTCCTTTTTAAGCACACATCTGTTACCAATCCCATGCCCGTCTCTGCATCTATACGGGGAAGATTACCTGCATCAGGATCACCATTAGGGTTACCGTCCTGTACATCAAACATGTAAACGAAATCAAAACGATTATTCATTGTTGCCATAATATTTATATTTTAAGTGTTTATATTTTAGTCTTCATTCTCTTTTTCTTTCTTCGTAAAGAAGTCCTGTCTTTGATGGTAATACCCTACGAAGAAACGTCCTTGGTCTTGCAAATCAAGATGCGCGGGGAAACCATCAGCAGAAATTTTGTCAATAATTTCCTGCTTTAGTTTCTCATAAAACACTTTCGTTCCCTCGTTGGAAAGATTCTCCAAATGATGAGAAGAAAGGTTCAGAATGGTTGCAAACACCGAAGCTGGCGTTGAACTTGCTGCATTCATGTAACGTTCACGAATACTATGAATTCTGTTTGCATCATCTTGAATTGTGTCAAGAACAGCAAAGAGGCGACCACAAAGGTAGCCTTGGTTTGTGTTGCTTTTGTCTAACATAACTTCTATTTTTTTGTTGTTATCATTTTGTCTGTTCAGATAGGCCTTTATAATTGCTATACGAGTAATTCTATTAGCTCCATTATCCCCGATTTCTGCCCTAATGCGCCTAATGCATGAAGAAAAGAGCGTGTACGGATAAGGTGTTCCTTGAAAAATGCTCTTAACTACAGCTTCTGGCAAATTAGGAGTAACATCAGATTGTTTGCCGCCGAGGGTGACAGCTGATAGCATTTCTCTTATACCCATATAGGGCCTCTTATCCTTGCGGGTGTTATCCACAATCTCCATGTCATTAAAATGGCGAATAACCATACCTGCAAAATCTCTCAAAGAAGTGTCCGACCAATAGACTACAGCTATTCGGGCTGAGTTTGGAGCGAGTCCTAATATATAGAATCGATCATCTAAGTTGGTTTTAAGCACTCCTGAGTAAATTGAGGTAAAGACCTTTCGAACCTGCTCTATTTTGGCATTAGGATTATCCGCTTTTGTATCTGAATAACCCAACATATCAAAAAGACTCTCCTCTGCCTCCTCTGCGATCTCTTTGCTTGACGAAGCCCAAAACACAAAGGTACGGTTGCCTACCATGAACTTGTTATGTGAGCCTTTTTGCAACATCGTGTTAAGAGCCGTAGTATAGGCAAATTCAACATCTTCACTGATTGGGGCATTGTAACCTTGTTCTTTTCCATACGAATCGTAACCTCGGTCTGTCTTAAATGAAACTAAAGGCCCTGTATCTTTTGTAAGTTTTATAGTAGTGTGAAGTCTTGATATACTTCTGTCTTCACCTAACACCAAACATAAACCCTTTTTATTATCTTCATTCTTTTGTGCCAAAACTAAGTCATGAATATCAGGATCTTCTGCGGCAATCTTGCATTCTCCATTTATAAGAAACGAGATATTCTTTTTGGACTTGTGGAAATCCTCATATAAAGAATCCTTTTCAATAACTTTTTCTATGTCATTATACTTTTTGTAAAAGTTTGAAATAGCATTTATATTCTTATTTTCAGGAAGTCCGGATTTGAAAGATTCAATAATATGAATAAACGCATTATGTTTTTTAATATTTGCTTCTTTACCTCCAATAACATACTCGTAATTGTCCCAAAAATAATTAGGAGTAAATTTGGTTCCTGATCGTTTGACAGATTGTAAAACAACAAATGAAGCTGCAGTCTTTTTATCTTGCATTCTACTTTCTATCCGAACAAACGTGCCATCTGGTTCAATTACAATCAAGTAGCCGATTTCCTTATTTTCTAATCCTTTTGGAGTGAGCCCCTCACACCTATTATAATAATCATACAATGCCTTTAGTATCATCTTAAAATCTCCTCACTATTTAATGGTGGAACAATGATTACACCTTGTTTCATCTCTGCACGATAAAACATAGCTTGAACATTCTTTGGATCTGAAAAATCCATGTCATAGAGCATAATTCCCAAATCTCTGTTGCCGCCCTGCTCAGGTGATATTGCAGGTTTCAAGTCATCAGCCTCTGTATTGACAAGACGGAACGAAGCCGAGAACTCACGATTTCCAAGGTATGGTTGGTTGAAGCATTGGCCATTGTTTGCTCTTCGCTCAAACATTTGGTAATACTTCATAGGATTCTCATCTTTGCCCGGTTCGTGAGAGAACAAATCTCCTTCCGCTTTTCGTTTGGCAACCGAACGATATTCCATTTTTGCCCAAATACGATAGTGTACATCTTTCAGAAGGAGGCTGTTTTTCTGTTGTCTTTTCTCCTCAATATATATGGGAGATTTAGAGGAAGTGCTTGCAACTGCACCCACTTCGTTTCTGCGTACCGATGTCCATTTTATAGGATTCAGTACTTCTATCTTGGTTATCTGCCAATGAATGGCAGGCTTCCAAAATATAGCCTCAAATATGGCACGTGCAGCAGATGGCGTAATAACGTCATAGCTTACACGTTCCACTTTTAGCTCTGGCCGAGTGAAGCAAGCCATATCGCCCCAAACTTCCAAGCAATATTCTTTGTCTGTATATTTCATAGTTATTCTTATTGTTAGTTCTTAAATTATCAGCGACTCATTTGCCCAATTGTTATCAATGCGCAAACCGATATGCTCATCATATTGTTGGGCGTAATCTACCACAAACAGCCCTTCTCGTTTCTCTGTCACGACTCCCATCTTGCATAATGCCTCAAAGTCTCTTTGATAGATATTGACACAGTATTTTGAGATTTTCTTCATTAGCAGATATGAAGGCCCGTTCTGCAGAAGTTTCTGCACCAGTTCCATGCTATTTTTCCAACATACAACAACCGTCTCTCCTGCATCTTCTATAAGCCGGAATTTCTCTGCTGCACTGGCAAAACACATATTATGCACATCGTATAAGTAATGCTTTATGTCCTTTCTGTCAAAACTATCATTTCGACAATAGAGTTGACGGAAATAACTACTCATCGTTTCGGGAGCAAACCAATCAGATGACGGATCCAAGCTAAGCCTTGCATTGTTACCATTTTGTATTCCGCCCTTAGGAAGGTTGTGCTCTTTAGCAAGACTAAAAACGTATGTAGTACAGACTTTCTTCTTTCCTTCTCTGTTGCAACGGCCTGCTGCCTGCAATACGGAGTCCAAACCTGCTTCTTGCCGAAACACAATGGGAAAGTCTATATCTACTCCAGCTTCTATCAATTGGGTAGAAACCACACGAATAATTTCATTGTCATCATCTTTGAGTGCTGTCTTTATCTGCTCTATTGTCTCGCTAATATGTGCAGGACACATCATCTTCGAAAGGTGCAGGGTTATACCTTCTTGCGGTAAACGTTCATAGAGTTCTTTAGCGTCCTTTCGTGTATTCACGATGCAAAGCACCCGCTTGTGCGTTTTCAGCATCTCCGCTACTTCATCGTATGATTTGCCCGAATTGTCTATATCAAGTTTTACTCTTCTCAATCGCTCATGGAGTCCAAAGTCTTTGGGAATGATTTCATTGATTGCTTTTATTCCTTGAAATGATGCCATTGGATTACACCCCTCTATTAGGCCACTCAGGACAGGCTGACTTGCAGTGGTGAACAATACAGACACCTTGAATAAGCTATTATAGGTTTTCAAAGAATCTACAATTGGTTGCAAATAACCCATGGGGAGCGTCTGCACCTCGTCCAAAATCAGTACACTATTGACAATGTTATGCAGTTTGCGACAAACAGACGGCTTGTTGCTGAACATCGACTCAAACAGTTGCACATTGGTTGTGACCACAATAGGATAATCCCAGTTTTCGGTCGCTAACTTCATCTGTTCTCTGAGCTTCTCATCTTTTATTTGCTCTGGGTCAACATTGCTATGATGCTCCAATACATTCTCTGTCCCGAAGATGTCTCTCAATATAGCTACAGTCTGTACGATAATACTTGTATATGGTATCGCTATAATAATTCTCTTTTGTCCATTATGGATAGCATGCTTCATGGCCCAAACCAACGATGAAAGCGTTTTGCCCCCACCTGTAGGAACTGTCAGACTATAAAAACCTATAGGCGACACAGCTGTTTGAACACATCGCAACTGCACTTCTGACCTTATATGGTTCACCTCTGTATTCTCCGCTCTATCTTTCAGATTGCGAAGATAGGCTTCCAATTTTGGCAGCAAATCTTTTAATGCAGTCTTATTTGCACGCAACTCCGAGGACCCTTTGTCCATAAAAGCTTCAGTATCAAGATAGTCTGCATCTACAAGACAAGAGTACAACATACGAGACAAATGATGAATATCACTTGCTCCGCATTTGAAAGATAATTTATCTAAAACATCTTTCTCCGCATTTGTATTAACCTCCGCTGGTATATCCTTTTTAAGTTCGCTTTTTTCACCGTCCAATTCACACGAATCATGCAACCCTGAATGATGAGACAATATTTGGTTTACAAAGAAATTATCAGCAGTTTTTCCATAAAGGTTTCTTGCAATAATAGCACCTATATAGGCATGATGGTAATCACCTACAACCTTAGTTCCTAGAGCAAATCCACTATCCTTCTTAATATGTTGCTGAAAAGCATTTGTTTCTTTTCCCTTATCATGGAATTGGCCTAAAACCTTACCCCACGCCCCCATGCCAAATTCTGCAGCAAATTGAGAACTAAGTTTTGCGACACCAGCAGTATGGACTTCATTGGATTGTATAATCCAATGTCCTGCTTGGTCTTGATATATATGAGATATGTATTTCATAAATCTTCCTTTTTTCCTATTCTCGAATCTATCCTTCTCTCTCTGCCAATCGTTTCTGGAATCTTGTAGTCTCCCCACCCTGTTTCCATTTTGTTCTTTTTAATTCGCTCGTTGTACCACCAATTGTAGTGCTCGTCGGATATCATCTGCAAGTCCTTGGCCTCGTGCACTTGGGCGGAAACCGACACACCATACGCCTCCTTGAGGTCTATCAGTTCTTCCAGTGTGAGCTGCGCGCGTTTGGTGCCTCCCATCTCGTCGATGAACGTGTCCTTCGGGAACAAGAAAAAACCGGCAAACATATTGCATAGCTTCTCTATTTGTGCCGGCTCCATATCTTTCGGAAAGGTGAGGAACAGATGGGCCAGCTCGTGTGCCGCAGTAAAGCGGAGGCGATCTGTGGTAGTCTTACCAGGACATGGGTCTATCACGATGAGCGGATGCACTTTGTCGGCCCACGTGCTCACGCCCCACACATCGCCAGGAAGTTCTGTTATCAAAACTTTGATACCTTTTCGCTCCAACAGTCGCAATATACATGGCAAGGGGCCGTCGCCACAGTGCCATTCCTGCCGAAGGAAGTTTGCCATGCGTGTGATGTCTTCCAATTCTGAGACTGGAGTCTTCGGAATTGGATTCGTAAAAGAAGTGGAAATACCTGCTTCCTTTTCCTTGTCAAGATATTGCTCTGCCCAAAAGGAGAGCTTGGCTTCTAAAGCAACAAGTTCATCTTCTGTCAGCTGGTTACCTGAGGTGGTACGAAGCATTGGCAGGTCAATCTTAAGATTGGTACCATTGAAGTAATCCATGCTGATGTTGAGAGCCTTGGCCAAGGAAACCTGTGCTTTATGCTTCGGGTGCATTATGCCTCTCTCATAGCGTGATATGCTCTGCTTGGTAATGGCACCACCTGCGCGCTCCACAAGTTTGTCCATGCTGAAGCCCATCATCAAACGCGCTTCTTTCAGCCTTATCGGAAAATCGTTTTTCACCATATATTCTTATATCTCGTTTTGTTTACAAACATAGTGATAAAAAATTACATTTGTCACGTTTCGCACATAAAATCATATACTAAAACCGAAAAAACATATTTAGGCCCCCTAAAACAGGATTGTTCTGTTAATGCGTGCTCCCGCTGAAGGCATTAACTGAACACTTATAAATATGTGCAATTTAGCTTACAATGCTACAATAGCTCTATATACCGAATATCTTACATCTTACACAAATGCGTCATAACTCATTGGCTATCAATATCTTACGCAGTGTAAGATGCTGCCAAATCCACCTACACACAACCTACACACCCCACATACTGCCACACGGCACAAGCACGGGAGGAGGATATTACGGCATAGGGGAACAGAAAAGTCTGTTGCTCCGACAGATTCTTCTACTTCCCTATGGCATAAAATCCACCGCATACGTCCAAATCGACTGCGTGGCAGCGGGGTGTGATGTGTAAGATGTATGCAAGGGAGTGTAAGATACTTTGAAATCATCTTACACTCTTGAAATCTCTGTATATCAACTTGTTACGCACAAAAAGTGTAAGATGGCAGTAAAAACACACGCACTCTTTTACTAGTAGGCAGACGGGGAGGGCGCAATTATTTGTGTACAAATTGTACACTTTTTTTGTTGGGTGCAATGCCTTGGTGTTACCTTTGCAGCACTTTACTTTTATATCTAACCAAATTGTATGACTTCCATGAAACAAATGCTTAACAGAATGCTGCGCTATGCCGATGCCATTGTGAAACGTGGCGTGGACAAACTGATAGACGCTATCGCGCATAGCGCGGAACCACAAACTAAAAACACTGAAACACCCCAGCCGCAAAAAAGCATGGGTAAAGACACTGACTGCGCACCGCAAACAACTGGCAGCACCACGGACTGCAGTATTACCCTTATGGACGAACCGTGCGACATTAGCTATAATGTGCTTGACCGCACGCCCGAGGTGCAATGGCGCGACCAGGCGGACAAAGGGTTTGTGCCCGTGAGCAAACTGGTGCGTAACACGATGGTGACCGCGTCATTCAACGGCTCAGACAGTGATGGAATCAGGATATTGTGGTGCTCTATGAGATTTGCCGCTAACGCGGAGAACAGAAGAATAAAAGGACAGAAGGACAAAAGATATAACGCTTGTGTTAGCCCGCTTAGCGCGGAAAACATAAGCAACATAAGTTTTCTCTAAAAAAGGGTTATGAGTATCCTAAGTAACACACGAAATCCCAATATTCGTTTTCTATACAGCGC
>ERZ1026903.132-NODE-132-length-40825-cov-76.954108_pt1 | contig 40825 bp, 86 predicted proteins | sample MGYA00380180_ERZ1026903 | MGnify/ENA primary metagenome ERZ1026903 (study PRJEB33269, sample SAMEA4719816) | human gut metagenome | biome: human-associated habitat; feature: organic feature; material: feces | place: Cameroon | collected 2013-10 ... | reverse complement strand
AACCTGTTATCCTGATTCTGCACATAAGGGTTCTTCTCTACTACATCAACATTCAACCTAATTTGCTTTTTTTGAAACCATCTAAAAAGGAAGAACCTCTTAGGAGGGTTAACTGTCTCCTTCTTTGCAGATACTACAATATATTTAATACTCTTGAAGGTCGGTTCTACAGTAACAGTTGAAGGATACTTAAGTCCCATCTTTACTGAATACCATTCATCAGAGAGCAGTGTGTCAATATCAATATGAGAATCCTTGAAGATAGTATCACCTTTCAAAGTGATGGTATCAACCTTGGAGAAACTAGAGGAAACATACTGAAGACTATTAAGTTTAGAATCTTTTACTTTCAGCTTCTCCCTAACTTCATTCAATTCCTTGAAGATAGAATCATTAGAGTTCCTCAACTGATCAATGGTCAGCTTAAAGGCTCTATTCTTACCCTCTGAGTTACTGAACAACTCACTATATGCTTTAGCATTCTCTACAGCTTCTTTCCATTTTTTATCAGCACTACGCTTAGTGCTGAATAAAGCATAAATACTTACAAGTAATACTACCATAAGTATGCTAATACCTAGATAGATATATTTTACATTCTTCACCATATCTTCTACTTTTAATACTGCAAAGATACTACAACATTATATCAATAACAAATACCTAACATTTACAGTTATGCTGACCTAAGAACCGCTCTTAAGTATCTACTCACTATCCTATCTATTAGTATCTTTGCATCATAAATTATTAAACATAGAATTATGGAGTTAGTAGTAGATAGAAAATGGAAGAAAGAAAGTTACACCATTGGTAAGTTATTTGTTGATGATGTATTCTTCTGTAACACCTTAGAGGACAAAGACAGAGGACTGACAAGTACTATGCCCATTGAGAAGATAAAGGTAATGAAGAAAGCAGCAGTAACAGCAATCCCTTCAGGTACCTATAATGTAAGAATGGATGTGGTAAGTCCAAAGTAGTTCCAAGGAGTGGTATGTCAAGAATTGTAATGGTGCTAGGATGCCTAGACTAGAGAATGTACCTGGTTATGTAGGAGTACTAATTCATCCTGGCAATACAGCAGAAGAAACTGAAGGCTGCATCTTAGTAGGAAAGAATGATATTGTAGGTAAGGTTACTAAGTCAAAGGACTACTTCCTGCAACTATATAATAAGATGTACTTAGCCTATAAGAAAGGAGAAAAGATTACAATAACCATTAAGTAGAAGAGATTATGATGGAAATATTAAAATACTTTTGGCAGTTACCTCAGTTAATTGCTGCCTTTATATACTATCGGTATCTTAAGAGGAAAGATGAAATCCTAGACACATGTACTTGCCAAGGAGCAATAGTATTTATCAAGAGAAAGTCTTGTGGGAGTGTAACTCTTGGTCCCTATATCTTCTTGTCTCCTAAGGCAACAGATACTACTATAAGGCATGAATGGGGGCATACAAGACAAAGTTTAATACTAGGCCCACTATACCTTATAGTAATAGGTATTCCTAGTATTATCTGGGCAGCTACCCATAGAACAATAGCACCTAACACTGACTACTTTGATTTCTTTACAGAGAAGTGGGCTAATAAGTTAGGTGATGTAGATTAGTAATTTCTTTTGTCGTTTTTAATAATTTTAAATTAGAAAGAGGAGACTGTGAAGTTTCCTCTTTTTTCATATATACCTATTAAGATCAATATCCTCATTACTTAGTAGCCAAGCATTAAAGGCATAGCCATTGGTATTAACATCCCCTACTATCTCTAAGGCATACTTTATACATCTCCTCTTAGAAAAGTTACAGGAAAATAGGTTAGCCAGGAACACTATATCTCCAAGAGTAGCACCTGAAACATTATAGTACACTACTCTATCAGAAGCTCTTTCTACCTCTGAAGCATTCCATTTACAATCTATAACTTTAGCAGCTAACTCTGGAGTAAAGTGCCTGCCATGCTTTGCTATATATTTCCTTAATCCTTTCATATTTCTTTCTATTTTAAGTTTTGAATCTTTTGTGCAAAGATACGATTATTATTCTAATTATCAAAACTTTATGGAAGAAAAATGAATGTGAATTTTGAAAAAAAATCATTGGTATGTATAAAAGGTGTTTTTTTTTTTGAAAAATGTAATGTGTGTATAAAGAGTGGAGATAATACCACACACCACCCCCACCATAATTTGGATTGGGATATACCCCCTGGGGTATTTGCAATCCTGATGGCTGAGGGTGAAGTACAGTAGCCTTCCATTTGCTGATTATAGTTCTATGGCAAATAACCATCTGCATACAAGCCTCTAGGGAAAGCACCTGAGGAATCAATGCCTAGCACTAAGAAGTCCTGCTAGGAGGCAACTATCTATGGCAACAGCAAACAATAACATCAAGAACTCTTGGTCTCTTCTTGCATTTGCAAGAAAGTTTGGTCCTAAGATGAGCGTTGGTAACTTTGCTAACACTCAGACTGGTGAGCAGTTCAAAAGCTGCATCTTTGACAATGGGGAGACAAGAACATTTGTCTCATTCAGCTCAAAGCTGGGTGAACTCTCTCCAAAAGAGATTGCATCTCAGAAGAATGAGTTGCAGGTTGTCCTGTGTGAGACAAAGAAAGGCAAGGATATGTACAGCCTCTGCAAGCAGGGTGAGAACACCTGGGAAGAGGTTGACCTTGGATTGTAAGAGTAATGAGGAGCAGGAGAAATCCTGCTCTTTCTTTTTAACACAACAGCAATGAGAAAGACTATCATCCTCTGCATCTTATCAATGGTAATTGGTATGATTGCAGGCTTCAAGGTATGCCAAAATACCGACAATACAAGAGTAAATAACCTTCTTAATGCCTATGATTCTTACAACAAGGCAACAGAAGATTTGCTTGATTCTCTAGACAATGAATATAATTGGGTAGATGCTTATGATCCTCAGGAATATTATGCATCCAGAGCTAAACTGGACAGTATTCTATGGAACTAAGGAGAGTGTGGAAACACACTTTCCTTTCTTTTTGCACTTGGTAAGGTTTGCAAAATATAAAGTTGGCTAGTCTTTCTAGTCTTATAAAGCTAGATTTTGCAAGCCTAACAACACCATTAGTCTTTTGAATCTTAGAGTTTAGCAAGCATTCAAGAGACACATTACCATTCCTATAACTTGATAGTATTAGGTAGTAACTTAAAAGATTAACAATATGAGAAAGAGAATGAATAGAGCAGCTGTATGCTCAAGTGAGAACTATTCAACCAGTAAGAGACTTCACCTTAGTATGCTTGAAGAGAAGCATTCACACTTCAAGAGTATGACTGTCAATGGTGAGATTGCCATTGATGTTCCAGTACTCAAAGGAGATGTTGTAACTCCTAAGTTCAAGACTATAAGAGTCTTTGGTAAGAATATGAAAGTTAGTATTGAGGAATACAATACCTATTGTAAGGAGCTTGGCTTATGAGATATAAGGTGTATGATTCCTATGGCTGCTTGGTAAGGAAGTTTCCAACTTACCTTGCAGCCTTGAATTACAAGACTATATTTGGAAACACAGGTTGGACTATTGAATATTAAATATGAAAGCATTAGTTTTATACATTACAACAATACTCACAGTAATACTACTCTGTGCAGAGGTTTCTATCTCCTGGTTTATTCTTGGGCTAGTTAATGCAATTTTAATTGCCTGGTGCTACAATAATATTACCCTTAGAGAGTTTATTAAGTATAGTGGATATTCAACTTGGTATAAATTCTTAAAGACATAGATTATGACTATAGCATTTGCAGTACTCTTTGCAACAGCTACTGCCAGCATTCTGATAGCAATGCTCTACAGTGCTCTGATTGGTAATCCATCCAGAAAGACAGTCTATATTATCATAGGCATATCTTTCTGGATAGCATTGACTCTACTCCTTATGGGAAACAATAATAGCTAGTCTTTATAGGCTAGCTATTTTTTTTGTTATGCTTTCTCACTAAATACTGGAGAAAAAGAAACTTTAAGCCTAGCTTCTTTGATAAGTTTATCTCTACTAGCTTTATCTCCTTTCCAAAACATTTGACTATCTATAGTATAAGTAGTATGTTCCTTCTTTATTATTCCTACACTAGCTAACTCTCTTATTGCTCTGTCAAAAGAAGCCTTGGAAATTCCACATATCTCCATAATCTCCTTTTTCCTGACTGAGTTCATATATACTTTTCCAGTATTCCATTCTGCAACCTCTAGTAGTTTCCAAAGTACTTTAGTTGTTGCATTAAATACAGACATTCCATATAAAGCAAGTATTTGCTTACTATAGGTAAAAAAGAATGGCTCAACTTCTATTTTAACCAATTCTTTTTTATTAGTGTAATCTGTAATTTCCCCTGTACTAGTATCAGTATGTTGATACTGAGTTTCCTGATATAAAAATTTACTGCTCATATTTTGATTCTATTTTACTCATTCTAATGATTCAATTTGACTCACTTTATGATTCAAAAAGACTTATATTTGAGTCATTTAGACTTATATTTGAGTCAATTTGAATCATATTTGATTCAGTGATTTTTTGTATTCTTCTGATTATTAACTACTTAAATCTATTTCCCTATATTATACTATTTAGGGGAAATTTATTCCTTGCAGTATTAGCTGGAAGGAAGAGATTTCCAGGCACAGAAAATACTCCCTGACCTTCTCTTATAAGAACTCCTTTCTTTACCATTGAAGAAAGTATAGTACTTATTCTGATAGAGGTCTTGGTAAATCCTACAGAGGATAGAAACTCTCTAAACTCTGCATTATGAATCAACAGTTCCTTGTTATTACTACTAAGATAAAACACTATCATCAACAACATTTTAAATTCTACTGTTGATAACTCATTAAACACTCTGTGCATCTGAGATGCATTAATTAAGGCAAAATCTTCCATATCTTACTTCTTTAAAATTTTATAGTGCAAAGATAATTATAAAGAATAACTAAATAATCTATATTATTAAACCTCTAAGATAATTTAAAAGAAGTAGTAAAATAACACATCACAGCTAGTCTTTGTAAACAAAATAGAATTTCCTCGCGCGTACATCTTATATAATATATTATAACATAAGTAAGTAATATGAGTATTGTAAAATAAATAAACTATAGAACTTTATAAGTATTCAAGGGACACATCACCACCCCTATATCTTGGAGGGATAAAGAATACTTTATCCACTATAGAGTTTTATAGATTCCAATAGGTTTGACTGTCCTGGAGGAATTAATAGTATATTGCAGTCAGTTAGTTGTTCTCTACAAACAACAGTGCTCCTGAGATGGAGATAATATTATGGCTACTAATAATGGTCCAGTAATGCAGGGTATTAAGAATTCTTGGTCTTTGATGGCATTTGCTAGAATGAAGGGTAAAATGCAGGTAGGTGAGTTTGCCAATAATGAGACTGGCGAAGTCTTCAAGAGCTGTATCTTCACAGACCCTAATGATGCTAGCAGTAGATGCTTTGTGGCATTCTCTTCTAAGCTTGGTGTTCTTACTCCTCAGCAGATTGCTGCTCAGAAAGATGAACTTCAGGTAGTAGAGTTAGAGAGTGGTCACTATAGCTTATGTAAGCAGGGTGCTAACTCTTGGGAAGATGTTGATTTGGGCATCTAGTAAAGTCGTGTAAGTTGTTGTTAGTTAGATAGTTAAGTGTGTAAGGATTGTGAAAAATATCTCCCCTTTACCTCTTGGTAATGTGGAAAAGCCCACAATCCTACACACTTTCTTTATTCTATCTCTCATTTTACTGCTCCTTACACCTCTACTCTACTATTCTATAAGCTAAACTAGCTATTCTTTTTGGCTTAGAGATTAGCATTAGATTACAAATTTTAATTAAAATCCCTTTAAATATTACAATTATGTTTGACCAAATAAAGAATAGAAAAGGAGAAAAGCTATATATCCTTACAGTAGTATCTACTAATGATATTATGCCTCACATTACAGTAGATACTTGGAAAGACTGTAAGAGGAAATTTGAAATCTTCTGTCAAGAAGATAACAATGATAGATTTTTCTCTCAGTTAATTCATAAAGAAATTAATGAAGAAACCTGTAAAGCAGAAGCATCAATGAGATGTAACCAAAGAGGTTGGGGATCTGATTTCTTTAGATATATGACCATTACATCTCTTTATACAGAGGCTTGGTAAGATATGATACACTATATCATTGAATGGACTAATGGAGCCAAGGAATCTATCTATGGCTCCAATTATATTAATGCTCTCAGACTCAATGGTATTACTCCTGAAATGGAACATAATATCATTGATTATGAGATAATCTAAAACAATAAAATTATGAAAGTACAATTATCAATACAACTGTTAAACGCTATTATAGCTGCATATAATAAAGAAAATACTCCTATAGAAGCATCAGATATAGATACTTTAATTTTGGGTGCTTCATTTATTAAAGTAAATAATACTTTTATTGAATGGGATATTGTTAATCTTGGTATGCAATAAGTAATATAACATAAATACCCTTTAAATATGGTAAAATTAGCAGATATACAAGATTTAGAACTAGAGTTATGGCTTAGACAGCGAAACTCTGGCTCTATTTATTGGAAGACTAAAGATGGCAGAGAAATCCCTATCAAAGATATGGATAATAATCATCTAGCCAATACTCTTAAAATGCTTTTAAAGCAAGCAGAAAGAGAAGACTTTTATGATGAACATATTGGAGATATGGATCCAATGGATTATTATGATTAGTAAATAAACCCTTTAAATATGACAGCATTGTATTTTAAATCAAGAAAGAACTTCAAGGATAAATCTACTTGGAAGAAAGAAGAACTTCCTGAGGACTATACAGACCAGGAAGTCTTAGATGCAGCTAAGTTAGCTGGTTATGAAGGTGTGGCGATTATTGCTAACTTTGGCAAGGCTAACCATCAGGTTAAACTATTTAAATGGTTTGTTGCCTAATGAATAGTTACAACTATCTGGTACTCTATTTAGATACTCTCAACTTTAAATGCTTTGCAGGATTTACTACCAAAGAAGAAGCTAGAGAGTATCTAAATGAAATATCTAAGCAATACATTACAATAGGCATTGCAGAGCTTGCAAAACCTATTAGTTATTAATATTTTAAGATGAAAAATAAATGAATACAGGTGATTTTTATGTAGTAGGAATAGCTATATGTGCTTTCCTTCTTCTCAGTATTTCATATATAGTATAGATGACCCATGATGTCTGCAAGAAAAAGTATCTAGTATTGTATTACATAAGTATGGTACTTTGTGCTGGAATGATAGTATATTGTTACATTAAGAACAATGCTACTTACAAAGAAGTATACTATTTAGAATATACAGTATACTACCCAGGTAATACTTGCAAGTTTAAAGTAGATTCATGCAATCATGTATATGCTAGTTCTAACAGAGGAACAAATCATATTAGATACTATAGTATTCCTAAAAAGGATACTTATGGTACATATACTACTGCTCCTATTGTAATTGATAAAATAATAAAGAAATAATATGAAACCAATACTTTTATTAGATAGTACAAACCACATTATACGTGAGTTTGATACATATAAACAGGCAAACTGTTTTAGACTAGCGAATAATAGACCTGATTGGTCTATAGCATCCAGAAAGTTATTCTGGAATGGTCAAAGATATTACTCTTAATTATAGTTATGGATTCAAGACAAATCACTAACCTACTCTCTCTTATAGCAGATATCTACGAAGCAAACTGCTATATGGGAAGTAAATTTAAGCCTGAGTACACCAAGAAGAAACTAAAGGATAAGTTTCCTAACCTTACAGATGCTCAGATTAAGCACATTATTAGAATAATATAACAGTAACAAAAAGAAAAACTATGCAGAACAAAGAAATTCTTGAAGCTTTGGGAAATGCCAGGGCAGAGTTGCAGTATTCTAAGTATTCATTTGTAGTTGACAATAACCAGGCAGACAAGGTTATTGGTGATGCAAGTGCTACTTTAGCAGTTAATAGTTACATTATCAAGAATGTAGAGATTGTCTTTAATACAGCACAGATAGTTGTTGTTAGAAGTAATGTATATACCTCTACCTATGGTTGGGAGAGCTATGACAGTGCCTTAATGCTTTCTTGCATAAAGAAAGTATATAAAGGCGAAGAGTTGATATTCGATTGTACTACAGAAGAATGATAACTCTCTCACAAGTAAATCAGTATGTTAGTACCAAGGGTATTGACGATAGTACTGATATATTCTTTATCCTATCTCAGATGCAGTTAGAATACAAGGCGATTTCTCCTATAATAGAGAAGCCTACTCTAACTGCATCTAAGGTAGAGTATTCAACACAAGATGTTCTAGATTTATTTAGCACATGATTAAAATAATCAAAGACGATAAAGTATATCATCTCTATCTTAATCAGAAAGACGTTTGGTTATCTGAAGATGAGATGACAAAGTTAAGAACCCTTTTAAATAATAAATATTTATGTTTACACAACCATCTTTAAGACTTGAGCTAGAAATTCCAGCTCAAAAATTAATTTCTCAATATATTACAAACAATGAAAATATAGAGAAGCAAGTTAAGAAAGGAATTGAAAGTGCTTTAGACAATCTATGCAGAGATGATAATCTTGCAGCATTAATAAATGAAGAAGTTTATAGAACTCTAAGAGAAGCATTCTCTAGATGGGAAATAAGTAGAACTATCAAGGATACTCTTGAGGAAAAATTGCATAATTATCTATTAGATAAGGCACAGGAATTTGCAAATAAAGTTCTAAATAAAGAAATAAACTAAAATGGATAGATCAGATTTACAGGCAATGCTTAGATTTGCCTCTCAGAATAATATGATGAATAGACCTTTCTTAAAGGTCTTCAAGTGGTATAACATTCAATACTCATTAGCATATAATGAGCATACTATGAATCTTATGAATACTTAGTATGGATATAAAGATTACAGCTATTGTATATATAGCTTTAGTACTAATTGCTGTAACATGGATAGGCTATTATACTAACTGGCTTATTCATGTTATAGTAACTTTATATGGCTGGTATCCAGTAGTTCTTTTTGAGCTATTGATACTAGTTATGTTTTCAGCTTTAGTAATAACACTTAAATAAGTAATCATGGAATATGAAAACAAGTTTGTAGGTTTAAATCCAATTGATTCAGACTCTACTAATAACTATAGTACAACAACCACACCAAGTGATGCTTGGTATAATTAACAATAAGTATGAAAAAAGAATTAAATATATCAGAAATTCTAAAGGGTAAGCCGAAGGGTATAAGATTGTACTCACCTATATTTGGTGATTGTACATTTAGTTTTATACAGGGTGTAACTGATGCTATCTGTGTAATAATTAATAATAACAGAGAGTTTTTTGATTATAAAGGCTTATTTTCTACTCTAGGAGAAGTAATGTTATTCCCTTCAAAAGAAATGCGTGATTGGAGCAAGTTCGCCTGGAAGAAAGGTGACGTGCTGGTTAGTAATAGTGGAAAAGTTAAAGTTATCTTTGATAAGTTTAGAAGTAACACATATCTGTCATTTATTGGCAAATATCATATAGATAGCCTAGAATGTAACAATCCTTACTATCAACACGAAGGAGAGTACGCTACTGGCAACTTTAAACTTGAAGAAGTTGATGCCGCTCAGACCTATATCAATACCATTGAGGAACGTTTGGACGGCAAACTGAATCGTGAGACCTTGGAAATTGAGAAGGCTCTGTCGTTCAAAGATGGAGATATACTTAGCATACAAGAAGATAAAGAACATTATCATACAATTTTTATCCTCAAAGGGGGTACAGATGTCTATGTGTTTTTTGATTATTTCCACAGGGTTTTAACCTATGGTACAAAAATAGATGAAAATGAGAAATCTATATGCCGCCTTGCCACAGAAGACGAAAAGAAAGTACTCTTTGACGCTCTAGCAAAGGAAGGCAAGGTTTGGGATGCTGAGAAGAAAATGATTGTGGACTTGAAGTCATTGTGGACTCCAAAGCCATTTGAAAGAGTGATAACTAGAAATGCTGCTGATGATGTATGGACTGCAAATATTTTTAGCCACATGGATTCACATGGAGAATATGTCACTATTGCTTGCGTAGGTGGCTATACTTATTGTATTCCTTACAATGAAGAGACAGCAAAGCTGATAGGTACAACTAAAGATGTGGAGGGCTAGGTATGATAGACGATAATAAACTAAAAGAAGTTTCTAATCGTTATGCAGAAAAACATTCTATGTCTATAGAAGACCAAATGGGTGATATGTATGATGGTATAGAAGAATTATCTGATGCATATAAAGCTGGTGCTCACTGGATAATTGAACAGTTCTCAAATCTTTGGCATCACAAAGGTGAAGTCCCAGATGGGGTAATTTTGTATATTGACGATGGTAATTTTCCGTATGGTATGGAATGGTTTAGAGATACTCATTATGATGAAGATTGGGATGCTGTAATTGATGTTGAGCAAATAAAAGGATGGATATATGTAAAGGATTTATTACCAATGATGAAAAAATGTCTTGATTAATAAGCAAATATAATTATGATATGCAATAAGAATATAGAAGAAGCTGCAAGATATTATTGCGACAATAGATATCCTGCTTCACAGGATGCTCCTTTCATAGCAGAAGGTTTTAGACATGGTGCTAAGTGGGCTATCAATGAGTCCTTGAAGAACTTGTGGCATCCTATTAGTGAAGAGCCAAGAAAAGATGTTTCCATTATGGTAGAAACACATAATGATAAGAATATGTTTTACTATGTTTGGAACAGATGGCAAGATAACTTTTATCCATCCTGGACTGACGCAATTCTCTGTAGTAGGGTTTCTCGTTGGCTTTATATTGATGATTTATTCCCAAAGGAAGGAGGTGAACAATGATTAAGCCAGTTACTATGTATTCTGTAATATGTGACAGATGCGGAAAGATTCATGGTGAGGACGATGGTATTATTGCTTGGGGAGACGAATGTACAGCCAAAGAGCAAGCAATGGAATCTGAATGGGCAGAAATAGGCGATAAGCACTACTGCCCAGACTGCTATGAGTTTGACGATGAGTTAGATGAGTATGTTCCTAAAAAGAAAGGAGATAAGTGATAATTGTTTAACGCCTTCGGGCATAAATTGATAGAGTATGATACAGAACATAATAAAAAAGGTGCTACGCAAGTGGCTAAAGAAAAAGGTATTTGCCAATATTCCAATAGCCAATAACATAGCACGATTTGAGTGGGTTTACAATTCACCTCTTCACCAATGGAGAGATAGAATTTGGATAATTACACATTGTCCATACAAAGGTGCTAGTATGTATGACAAATATTTAGATTATCTTACAGGTAACTCTTTTCAATGAGTAGTTTAACATGTAGATAGTCTTCCGTTACATTGACAATGCCATTGTTGGTGTGAATAAGCACACCATCTACAGGGTCTTTATCAATGAAATTAATGTTGTTTACATTGACTAGGACAGCTCCTGTGTCCTTGTCTGTTACTTCAATAAAATTTCTCATTTCGTTTATATTTTTAAAATTAAGCGGTACAAAGATAATAATAATTTTCGAGAAGCAAGCAAACAAAATGATATTTTTAAAATTAAGCACTTTATTTTATCATCGCTTGCTTCTCATTTAACCATCCTGCAAAGGATATAAATAGATAATAATATGAATGAAGATTTCAAAAACAATATTATGAGCAAACTCATAGAAGTTATTTGTAATAGTGAAGATATTCCTTGGAGTGAAAAAGGTGATACAATAGTAAGTATTTACAAGGATATAATTAAGTCTATGCTTTAATAACCTCTTGGCAAAAAAACAATAGAATATGAGATGGGAAGTAAAATATCGTAATAATGTAACGGATGAAATACATTATGTAAATTACCCTTATATAGACCATAGAGGATATGCTACAGACCCTTGGGAATTATGGCATAAAGATTTTGTTCCAGAAGGTCATGATGATTCTTTTTATGATTATCTCGGAGCAGAATTAGTTAATTAACTATCCTGCAAGGGATATAAATAGATAGATATATGAATGCAACAGAAGCAAAGAGAAAGTTATGTGAGATTGCTTCTAATCTCACAGACGATGAACAAAGAGAAGCAATCAGAGTAGCAATTTTAGCTCTTGACACTTGCCTACGTTCATACTTATTATAGAAAATAGCAAACCGCCCTCTCCTTGGCAACAGGGAGAGAATAAAAAGAAGAGAATATGGATGTAAGTAAAATAACATTAAGTAGCTATATTGCATATCTCAAAGGTGTGTACAAACGATATGGCAACATAAGTATTGCGCAACTAAAGCATATAGAAAGAAACAGAAAAAAATGAGGATAAGCAATGAACAAAGTAATACCGATAGACATATATAACATAGATATGCTTTTCGTGGTAGGTGAAAAAGAAGAATTGAAGTCATCGCTGGAAGAGTATCTGAGCAATGATGATGCGAATGAAGCATATAACGAAATGTGGAAGGATATTGACGAAGGAAGTATTGGACGGTCAGCCTTGCTTAGTAGTGGTCAGGTTGCCTTATGGGTTTCTGATGCAAACGACAAAGGGACATTGGCACATGAGATATTCCATTGTGTGTGTTTCATAATGGAAAAGGTAGGCATCTGCCTATGCCACGAAAGTGACGAAGCCTATGCCTACCTAATTGGATTCATCACCAATAAGGTGAATGATGCACTTAACCCTTCTTGCGAGTTTCCTTCACAGTAGTAGCCTTATGTGTGTCAGCATACTTCTCTGTGACAAAACGACCTGTTTTTGCACTACGGCAAAGTGGTGTTGATTTTGTTTTTGACATATTAATACGTATTAAATTTTGTGGCAATATTACCATTTTGCATACAGCAAATGGCGTGCCAAAACATAATAAAAGGAGAATTAAAATGAATAAAGCTAAGGAATTGTTAAGTCAAGCTTATAATCAGCTTAATGTGTATAACAAAGGTGGTGCTACTCAGCATAACCTTCTTTGGAAAGCTATGGGTAATGTTGAGGATGCACTTAAAGAGTTGGAGGATAAACAATGAGCGTATATGTAACAATAGACTTGGATAGATTGATGTGCAAGCTGTCTAATAAAGAATTATATGATTTCATGATTGAAACATTCCGTGATAGAATACCTGATGAATCTCATATAAGCCTTATAACAGAAATGTTTAAGGTTATGTATGATACAGACCAAGAAGATGCACTTGCCAAAATGGTTGCTAACATACAAGAAAGAAGACCAAAGCAAGTATCTCCTGTATGGGTATCTGTCAATGATAGACTTCCACCAGTAGATAAAGAAGCTGTTGTTCTCACTACTGGTGGAGAAATATGCTTTGGACATATAGTAGATAAAAAGATAGCCAAAGACTACAACGGATGGAATATTCCAGATGTAGAATATTGGCTACCATTCGTTGACCCAAAAGATAAATTATTATGAGTATAGAAGACATAAAGAATTGCGAATGTGTAACCTTTTGCACACAAGAGCCAATGGATAACATAGATAGTGCTGAATGGTTTAAGGGGAATATCCTACCAGATGAAGTTGAAATCATTCATGATGATGGGAACTACTTTGAAGTTTGCGTGGAAGGCAAAAACTATTCATGTGATATTTATGGTAATGGAGACTTTTATCATAATATTGCTGATTTTAATATATTGGAGGATTGATATGACAAGAGAAAAACTTTTAGAAAAGGCTAGAGAGTTCGAGAAGAACAACAGGAGAATCACTTGGAAACCAGCTGATTTCCCTGAGGACATGACAGAGGAAAGCACTCTCAATGAACTTATATCAGAAGGAGATAGCATGTATGATGCTTTAGAAGAAGCCGTTAAGCTAATAAGCGATTTGACTGATGAGTTGGAATATAAAATAGCAGTGGAGGATTGAAAATGAATAGAGAAGAAGCAAAGAAGTTGTTGCCTATTATTCAGGCATTCAGCGAAGGAAAAGTGATACAGACTTCTGTTAAAGGGAAATCTTGGGAAGATTTAGGTGAAAATATAGCATTTTATACAAATGATAAATACCGCATCAAGCCTGAGCCAAAGTACAGACCTTTTAAGGACAAAAAAGAGTGCTGGGCAGAAATGTTGAAGCATCAGCCATTCGGGTTTACGAAGCTTAAATATACAAAAAGAGGATATTATATGATTACAGGTATCGCAAGTGGTGTAGTAGTTGGCATGAATAATACTCCATTTAGTTATGAAAGCATGTTTGATAGTTACGACTTTGCTGATGGTCAACCATTTGGTGTAAAAGTGGAGGGATAGTTATGGCATTTCTTTGTTGTAATCCAGATGGGAAGGAGTTCGTCTTTGCCCAAAAGCCTTATCGTGAAGACATTGGTGACGGTAAGCCTTATTGGGAAATGGATGCCGTTGACTATTGGTGTGAACTACCAAAAGGACGAATAAAACAATTAATAGGTCGCTCTCTTACATGGAAGGATGAACCTGTTGAAAAGAATATTAAAGGTTTGGAGATATGGGTATGAGACTAAGAGGAGTATATCTTATAAAAGACAAAAAAGGGAAAGAGCATTTTGTTTTTGCTTATAACAGACAAGAAGCTGAGTATATTTTATCATGTTTGTTAGGTTATAATAATCATTAGTTATGTTTGAATTTTGTGTTATACTTTACCTCGCTGCTTTGCTCATAGCTTTTATGGGTGGAGTTATAGGTTATTTAATTGGCAAATATTGGAAAAATAAGTAGCTTATGAAAAGAGAAATCAAGTTCAAGGCAAAGCGTCTTGACGGAAAAGGATGGGTTGAAGGTAGCCTAATCAGAAGTACTGCTGGGATAAAGGAAAGAGCTTACATAGTAGATAATTTTAGTAGTATGAGCGATTATAGTGTTATTGGTGTTGACCCTTCTACAGTCTGCCAGTTCACAGGTCTGAAAGACTGCAAAGGTAACGAGGTTTGGGAAGGAGACGTTATTAAAGACCTATATCTTGGTATAGAACATACAATAGAATGGAATAATCATTTATGCAGCTTCGATGCACTAGATGAGATTGGAAGTTCTTTGAAACCTCTAGGAGCACTTATTATGAGTTTTGGATGGTATGTTATTGGCAATAAATTCGATAATAAATAGTGTATGAAAAAAGATGTTTTTGATAAAGCAACAAAATTATCTAGAAGCATAGAGTTGATTAATGAAGTTATTGACTCGTCAAATGATTTAAAACACCCTTGTTATCGAAGTTTGTTTAGTTCTTCTTTATTAACACTTATGGATGACAATGATTTTAATAAGCACTTCCTAAGTTTTTTGAAGAACGAGAAGAAATTAAATGAAGAAATGTTTAATAATTTATAGATAATGTATGACGAAATATGAATATAAATTAGAAGCTTATAATTCTAAGATTTCTATAGACTTAGCAACGAATATAGAAAGAACTTTAAATAAAGAAGGTTTTGATGGATGGGAATTAGTGCAATGGCAACTATGCCCTAAACCATTAAATACAGAATCCTCAATTCAAAATACACGGAAGTCACTTAACATTCTTGCAACTTGGAAAAGAGAAATAAAATTAAACAATTAAATGAGAACAAATATAAGAAAGTCTATTTTTGAATTTATATGCTTAGTACTATGTCAGTTCATAGTATTAAGTGCAGTTACAAAGCTACTTACTTTAAGTAACACTATTGCTAATATTGCAGGAGTTGTATTATTCCTAGCAAGTCTAGTGGTAAGTTGGGAAGTTTTAAATAAAATAATTAACAAAGCAAAGAAAAATGAAGATTAAAGTAATTACGTGTATGTTGGCATTAATTGCCATGTTGAGTATGACATCCTGTGGATATGAAAGAGTAGATGCAGGTTGTGAAGGTATTAAAGTGAATCTCTATGGCTCTGACAAGGGTGTAGATGATGTTTCATTAGTTACTGGTGCAGTATGGTATAACCCATTTACAGAGCAGGTTTATGAGTATCCTACTTATGTGCAGACTATTGATTATCCTGCATTTACTATCAATGCTAAGGATGGTTCTGAGTTTAGTATTGATCCTACTATTTCTCTGAAGATTGTTGATGGTAAATCACCTCAGGTATTCAAAAAGTACAGAAAAGAACTTAAGGATGTTATCAATGGAACTCTCTTTAACTATGTAAAAGATGCATTCAGAATCCAGCTTAACAAGTATACTACTGATGAGATTGTATCTAACAGAGATATGGTAGAGAAAGCTATTGAAGCACACTTATCTAAGGCATTGCTTAAAGAGAATTTTCAGCTAGAACAGCTTACTTCAGGATTGAAGTATCCTAACTCTATTGTAGAAGCTGTTAATGCTAAAAATGCAGCCATTCAGAAAGCACAGAAGGCTCAGAATGAGTTAGCTGTAGTTAAGGCAGAAGCAGAAAAGAAGGTAGTTGCAGCTCAGGCAGAGGCAGAAGCTAATAGACTTAGAACACAGGCTTTGACTCCTATGATTCTTAAGCAGCAGTGGATTGATAAATGGGATGGTAAACTCCCAGTATATGGCAGTCTTCCTACATTATTTAAAGGTATAGAATAACTATGATTTGGATTATTATTGGTTTATTATCCTTTGTTCTACAAATTTATATACTAAAGAACACTTGGGTAGATAGTGGTAAGGGACTTGAGGAGTTCAGATGGGAACATGCTCAAAAATTAAATATTTATCTTTGGGTTGTACTCTTACTATTCCTATTATGTATGACACCCATTCTCAACATTCTAGAATTTATTATATTTTGGATTGTATGGTGTAAGAAGTATGCCAATATGGATAGTTATTATAGTTGGAAAAACTATACCTATTGGAGATTAAAAGATAAATTCCTTTCAAGAGAAATCTAAAGAATTACGACAATGACAAAAGGTAAACAAAGACATTGTTGGAGCTGTATTAATTATCCTGCTACAAATACAAAGTGCAGGATAATTAATATTCCAGTAACAGCAAACAAGAAAGCTTGTAAGGCTCATAAGTATGATCCTGCATTCAGAAGTGAGCAATTAAGAAATAAATAATTTAGTATATGGTCCTATAACTCAGTGGTCTAGAGTAGCTGCCTCATAAGCAGAAGGTCGGGGGATCATAACCCTCTAGGACCACTACTATTATTTAAAGGGTTGAAATGGGTTAAACAGAGAGTAGTGACGATTGGTTATTGCTCTTCTGTTTTTCTCTATTCATTAAAATTTAAATCATTATGACAGTAGAAGAACAAGCAACCTTAGACATCAAGGATGAACTAAGGCAAAGAAGCAGATGCTTTCTAGCATTCAGAAAAAAACTTAATCCTATCATGGATAAGCTAGTAGAGAACTATACTAAACTTCAGGAGGGAAGAACCCATGGAAGCAAAGTTTAAAGTAGGAGACCATATAGTCCCCAAGATTCCCAATAGAGGTTTAGAGAGAGCAACAATAACCAGAATAGATGATAAGAACTATTATCTCAAGATTCTATGTGGTGTTGCTATACTTCCTATAGGAGCACAAGTAAGTTATAAATTAGAAAACAATGATTAATATGGAACAGCACGTTAAGACAAATGCACAGTTGATGGCTAGATGTTTCTTCAACAAGATTACTGGTAAAGTAGTATTTGAAGATTTTACAGGATACTACCCTACTCTGCATAGTAAAAAACTCTTTAATTAAAAAACAATGGTGAGACAGAAAAGATATATCACATTCTATACTCTTCATAAGAGACATATCATTCCATCTGTATATCAGTATGGACTTATGTGTACTAGAAGCTGGTGGAAATGTTTGAAGTTTGGGTTAAGACATATAATAGAAGGTCAAGCATTCTTCTTTACTATAGAAAAGGTTAAGCCTAAGAAGACTTCACATTTCCATTAAGAAGAGTTTAGATTATAAATTAGATGTTTTGTAGTAATTCATATAATACGTAAATTTGCACTGATTAAAGTCATTGCGCACTTTTTTAAAGACAAATGATTGAAAATGTTTACTTCTACCATCTGTGAAGACCGTAGAAGTTTTTTGCTCCATTAGCTCAACAGAATAGAGCAAGGGAATTCTAATCCCTGGGCTGCAGGTTTGAGTCCTGCATGGAGCACAATGATTTTCATTTCAAAAATCAAATTTAATATTCATTGTTCTTTATGGTCTGGGAAGATAATAAAGAACCCCTTACTCCTTTAGCTCAGTGGTTAGAGCATCAGATTTTTAATCTGAGGGTCATGGGTTCGAGTCTCATAGGGAGTACTAAGTTTCAAACAGATAAATTTAATTAGGTATGATTTGGTTTATTGTTATTTTATTGTATGTAATCATAGGTATTCTTACCTATAAGTACATCATCAACAAATGGGATAATACAAAGTTTAAGAAAGTATGGTTCAGCTGTGTATGGATTGCACTTATTCCTTTGTATATCATTCATTTGTTACACAATAGGAAGAACTAATGTATCTCCTACTCCCTTTCATAGGGAGTTAATTGGCTGATTAGCTCAACTGTATAGAGCCATGGTCTCCTACACCATAGGTTGAGGGTTAGAATCCCTCATCAGTCACTAGTAGTTGTGAAGTTATAAGATTGTTAGTTATTAGTTATTATGTAGATAATACAGTGGTATTAAAAATGTTTTGATAATATTCATAAGCAAATTGTGTGTGAAAAATCGGCTAAGTCTCCTTTGTTGTGATAACAAGGGAGGCTTTTTAGTTTGTAATAGTCTGTATGTCGCTTGGACATACATATAATATAATTTAATTCTTTAAATAATGAACAGAGCAAACAGAAAATGGACTGCTGAAGAGGAAGATAAACTTCTTCGGCAAGTGAGGGCTTTCCCTCAGAATTTAACAAAATGTTTTCTTATTGTATCAGAAAGCATTGGTAGATCTCCTCAGGCAGTTGCCAATCATTGGTATACTGTAGTATCTAAGAAGCCTGATTCTACTTGTTTCTTTATAGCATCACCAAAGCATGTATCCAGAAATAGAAAGAATGGTGAAGGTGTAAAGAGTACTAGAAGTATCTGGCAGCGTTTAATGCAAGTAATCCGTAATTTATAAGCCTTATGATTGCAGAGAATAGAATCAATAATCTCCTTTCTCAATGGAAAGAGAGATTGAATAAAGATGATTATTCTGATGAGTACAAATGTGCTCTTGGAGAATGTGTGTATGATCTGATGATTACCCTTGACAAAATCAAGGAAGAAGAGAAATCTAACCTTGAAGAAGTAATAGCCAATCTTCCATCACAGGAGGTAGAAGATTATCTTATGGGTCTTGAAGCTGATGAAGAACTTTCTAGAATGGATGCTCATGAGTCAGTTGCCTAAAGAAGGAATCTTCATTAGAAGAGGTAAGAAGGTTATTGTATGTAATTCCTGTGGCACTATTGCCTATAGGGTAACTGATTCACAACTATCAAATAATGACAAGAGAAGAAGTTTATACAGAATGTTTGACTAAGCTGGAAAAGTCTGATTTCTTATTATTGGAACTGGCTACTGGTTTTGGCAAAACCCGTAATGCGATTTTACTAATAAATCATCTTGTTGAAACTAAATATCAAGGGAAGCATACATCAATGCTTCTCTTGGTAGCTAAGACAGTACATAAGCAGACTTGGAAAGATGAGTTTAAGAAATGGGGAGGCATTAATGTTGATGAACTTACCATTGAGTGTTATGAGTCTTTGAAGAAGCATGAATATGAATCCTTTGACTTTGTGGTCATGGATGAATGCCACCACCTTCATAGTGATAAGCGTCTGGATCTCTTTAGTACTCTTACCTATGGTAATGTCATTGGACTAAGTGCTACTATTCCTAAGAAACTCAAGCAGTATTTCCAGTATGAGTATGCAGCAGAAGTAGTTACCTGTAGTATAGTTGATGCTATTGAGGATGAAGTTCTTCCTGAACCTCAGATTATACTCTACCCTCTTCAGCTTGATAATGCTCGTCCTACAGAATCCATAGAACTCAATCCTAAAGCAAAAGGAAAGACCTACTATGGCAACTATAATGAACTTTGGAAATACAGAAAGATGAAAGTCCATGCTATCATATCCTGTACTCCTAGACAGAGAGTAAATGAGTATAATTCTCAGATACTCTATGAAAAGAACAGATATATGAGAACCAGACAGGACTTTCTGAAGAATAAATGGCTGTTTGATTGTGGTGAGAGAATCAAGTATCTTGCTAACTTGAAGAATAATATTGTATTATCCATTCTTAAAAGGCTAAAGAAAGAGAGAACCATCACCTTTTGTAAGACTATAGAGCAGGCGGATATTCTAGGTAAGTATAGTATTCATTCAAAGAACAAAGATTCTGATATAATCTATAATAACTTCAATGCCAAGAAGATTAATCATATAGTATCAGTCAATGTTCTCAATGAGGGTGCAAACCTGATAGATTGTAAGTATGCTGTATTTGCTAATTATTCTTCCTCAGAAATTTGCAGTGCTCAACGTGTAGGTAGGGCATTGAGACATAAGTCTCCAGTTATCATCCTTCCTTACTATGAAGCTACAAGAGAAGAGGAAATAGTGAATACAATGATTGAAAGTTTTAAAGAAGAATCCATTCATACGATTCATTCTTTAAAAGAATTAGATAAGTTTATACAATAATATTAAATAATATAGCACAATCCTTCATTGGGTTGTGCTTTTTGCATTTATAAAGATATGAAACATGAAAATAACAATAGACACAGAAATACTGCAAAGGAATAACCTTACCCTTGGTGAATTTCTTGTAATGCTATTTGGGTACTGTGATGTCAAGTACAAAGAGAATTTTGATAAACTTGTTGAGAAAAGTATTATCAGTAAGAATCTCTTTGATAAAGACTCTATGGTATTTTCAAACAATACAAGAGATTTAATAGCTAAGGTTCTTATAGAATCTGATGCTAAGGTAATGGGTTATGAACTTAACTTTGAAGAGCTTGCTAAGAAGCTTCAAGACATATATCCTAAAGGCAATAAACCAGGAACCACATATAACTGGGGAGACAATACAGCAGTTATTGCTTTCAAGTTAAGAACTCTAGTAGCTAAGTATGGCTTTATATTTACAGAAGATGAGGCAATTAAGGCTACAAAGGAATATGTAGAATCCTTTGAAGATGATAATAAGAATATGAAGCTACTGAAGTACTTTATTCTTAGAACAAGCAAGGATGATAGTATAGACTCCATGTTTATGACTATCATAGAGAATAACAGATAACATTTAAACTTTAAATAATATGTACATTCAAGATGATTTAAAAGAATGTCTCAAACTTCAATTTAGAGACATTACCTACAAGGTAAATGAAGAAAAAGGTGTAGTTGTTGCTCTGGCATACTTCCGTACACCTTTAAGTATGGAAGCTGGTGCAAATCAGTGTATCAATACTATAGGTATAGCAAAACTCAATAAGAGTGCAGGAGATACTTTCAATATTGAAGTAGGTAAGAAGATTGCTAGAGCTAAAGCTGAGAAAGAAGCTTTCATTCAGTTTAAGACAATGCTTTTAGAGTATGAAGACAAGCTATTTCAAGCACGTCTTGAAATGAGTAAAGCCATTGATACAATGAGTTCACATATAGAACATCAAAAGGAATACATTAAATCATTTTAATTATGAAAATAACAATAGATGAAAAAACATGTCTAAAGAATAAGCTTACTTTGCAGGAAGCACTTATTGCTATGGCTGTAAGTATGGGAAACTACAAAAGTGTCTTTGACAATATGATTAATAGACATGTTCTAGGTATTATGGGACAGAGCCTTGATTCAAAATGGAAAGATACTATCAAGAATCTTATAAATTCTGAAGATGAAAGGTTTGAGACATTAGCTATTAAGGTACAGGAATGCTTTCCTAAGCAGAAGATGATGTATGCTAATGGTACTGCATCTCCATTCTACTTTAGATGTAACAAGACAGAGATTAAGAATAAACTCAAGAAATTCCTCACTATCTATGGTGAAGTTTCTGATGAGGACATCATTGATGCTACCAAGAGATATGTAGCTTCTTATGCTCCTAAGGGATATAGGGGCATGAGATTAGCCAAGTATTTCATTATCAAGGATGATAAGAAACTTTCTGCTGATGATGAGGTTCATGTAGAGCAATTATCTGACTTGGCAACATTCCTGGAGAATAAAGTAGAAGATACACCATCTGACATTGTAGATGGTGATGATTGGTTAATGAATAGTAGAAACTAAAAAGAATATAATTATGTGGAAAGTAAGTTTTAAAGACCCAATGTACAAGAAAGTACAGAAGTTCAATGACAGAGTAACTGTAGTGACTCTTAAAGGTGATATGCAGATTCCTATAGAAGTAATAACCTCTATGCCTAAGGAAGTATGTGATTGGATGCTGAATAAGATTAATCCAAAAGTACAAGTTTATCATTGGCAAGGTATCATTAGTATTACTGCTACTGGAAAAGCTGTCAAGTCAGAGGATGATAAAGATGACTCTGTATTGGCAGAGAGAATTGCAGAATGTAGAGCTAAGATTGCTATATATAAATTTGTTACACATCTTATTGAAAAATACAACAAATATTATATTAAGCTTATTATTGGTAAGTATGGTACCACAAGACCTGATTATAACCAAAAAGATACCTTACATTCTATTCATGGTAAATACTCTGCTCTATGGGGTAAAGAGTTAAAGCATCTTGAGGAACTGTTTGATTTAGTAAAGAGCAATGCATAATTCTCAATTTCTTGCAGCTAGTACAATAATAAACCAATACTATCCTACTCTTAGGAATATAATGTTTACTCTTGCAGAACAAAACATAAAAGGAGAGATAACTAGGCATACTGAAGTAGGTAGTATTACATTCAAACTTGAATAGCATGAGCTTAATTGAAAGAGTACTGGAAAATGCTAAAGAACGAAGAGAAAAGATACTTAGTGGAAAGGTTAATTGTATTCCATCTCCTTTTAAGACCTTTAGATATGACTTTCCAGGAGTAGAGCTAGGTACTTATTATTTAGTGTCTGGTGGTGCAAAAAGTTCCAAATCAAAGATAACAAACTTTCTATTTCTGTTTAATAGTATTCTATATGCTTATCATCATCCTGAATTAGTTAGATTGAAAGTCTTTTATGCTTTGCTAGAGGAGAAAGCTGAAAACATTACAGGTAAGTTTATATGTTATCTGTTATATGTACTTTCTGATAAGAAGATAAGAATTGATATAAAGACATTCAAGTCTGTTGATGAAGATAGAATACTTTCTCCTGAAATACTTAAACTTCTAGGAACATTAGAGTATCAATCTATCTTAAGATTCTTTGAAGAACATGTAATCTTTATTCCGGACAGAAATCCAACAGGTGTATACCATACCTTAGAGAAATATGCAGAAGCAAATGGTACTATTCATAGAAAAAGAGTTGAAGGATATGAAAAGGAAATCTTTGATTATTATGAACCCAATGACCCTGATGAATATGTTCTTTGTATCATAGATCATATCTCTCTGATAAGTTGTGAAAGAGGTATGGATTTACGTAACTCTATCAAAAAACTATCTGAATATCTCAAGATTGTACGTAATAAGTATAACTATATCCCTGTAGTTGTACAGCAACAGAATAGTGAGAGTCTATCCCTTGAAGCATTCAAGGCTAATAAGATTAGACCTACACAGAAAGGTTTAGCTGATAGTCAGGATTAAACACAAAAATAAATACATTTATTAAATTAACTTAGTACAGATTTTATATAAAAGTATATATCAAGAACACTTTATATCTTTGCAATAAAAAGTAAAGATATGGGTAAAAGTGTAAACATTGATATGGAAAGATTTCATGTCCTTTATAATCAAGGACTAAGTGATAATAAAATAGCCAAGGAATTAGGTTGTGATAGAAAAACTATAGAAAGAAGAAGGCATAAACTTGGTCTTCCTGTCAACTTTTGGCAATCAGAAGTCAAGAGAAATCCAGAATTGATAAAACAAATGCTGGAGGAAGGAAAATCGAGTGTTGAAATAAGTAAACTTCTTAAAGTATCTGTTACAACTTTAACAAAGTTCAAGAAAGAGAATAATATAAGGGGTACTTATGATGCCAAGATGTCTAAAGAAGATATAGACAAAGCAATGTCATTAGCACTGGAAGGTTATATGGACACTGAAATTGCAAAGTTATTTGGGGTAACAGCAGGCAATATCATGTTTCATAGAAAAAATAGAGGAATAGAGTCTCAGTTTACCTATAACAAAATTTCTAAGATTGATAACAAAAAGTTTGAAGAACTATTTAATCAAGGTCTTGGAGATAATGAAATTGGTAAAGCTTTAGGTATGTCTTCAGATGGAATTTATTCTCATAGGATGAGACATGGATATCTAAGAAGAAGTTTCAAGGAAAATGAACTCAATCCTCTTACACAAGACAACTTAGAAATAATATTAGGAATAATGATGGGAGATGGCAGTATGGAACATAATTATAAAAATGCGAGGATGTCCATTGCCCATGGAGAAAAGCAAAAAGAATATTCTTATTATATAGCTGATAAGTTGTCTAACCTTAATCCTCATACTTATGTGTCAGTATCTAAATTAGACGAAAGAACAGGTAAGAGATATACCTCCTATTGGGTAGATTTACCTGCCAATCCTGCCTTTAATGAGATATGTGACCACTTCTATGTGAATAGAATAAAGAGGATTCCGATTGAACTCTTTGATAATTTTACTTGGCAATCTTTAGCTTATATGTTTATGGATGATGGTAGTAAGGCAAACTGTGGAGGACAACTTGCAACTAATTGTTTTACAATAGAAGACCTTCAAAAGTTCCAAACTTTTTTATTGGAAAAGTTTAATATAGAAACTACAATATGTAAAAACCATACCATTTATATCAAAGCTAAAAGTTTCCGTCACATGAAGTCTCACATTGAACCTTATATGTGTGAATGTACTAAGTATAAATTAAGATAATAAATGTATATTACCAGAGTCCTGAATAAATCTCGTGAATCTGGGAAAACCATAGTTATTATATGGCAACCCTAATCCAAGTATAATAGAAATATTATGAAGGATCAACGACTAGTGAATACCTTCTTACCAAGTGGTGTTGGAGAAGATGAATCACCAAGAGTGCGGGATATAGATCTATATGTACCAACATTTAGTGGTCTATAAAGAGATAGTCTGAACTATAGTATAATACATAAACTATAGAGATGGAAGATAAAGAGCTTCTATGGTAACATGTGCCTGGTAAAGATTGTGATGTCATGCTGGGTATTACTTCTCCATTCTCTTGGGAACTAAAGGAATATCTAAAGTATGATATAACAAAGCTTAGAGGATATTGTAAGTTCCTAGAGATTGTATTGGGACGAGATGGAGAAAGTAATGCTATTCTGGGAATGTATTTTGATGGTGCTACAGGATTTTATGCTCCACTGCCAAAGTATGATAATATCCCAGAACTTAATAAAGTATATCAGTTAATTCAAAAGAATCAAGAGAGTACATCTAAGTGATTCTTTTCATTTTTCATAGTATAATTAAAAGCATCTTGCCTATGCAACTTTGTATAGGTATATTTGCAGTCCAATAATTTAATAAAAAAGTAGAAATTAAAAAATGAGTAACATTGTTTTGCCTACAGAACGTAGGAAAGCTACAGACTACAACCCCAGGTTGATGGTCTTATTTGGTAAGCCAAAATGTGGAAAATCAACCCTTATGGCTAGTCTTGACAACAATCTTATCATTGATTTGGAAGATGGTTATCGTGCATTGGATGTAATGGCAGTACAGGCTAGAAGTGCTAATGACATCTTTGAAATCAAGAATCTTATTGCACAGAAGAATGAAGAAAATGGAGGTAAGCCTTTCTATCGTTTTATCACCATTGATAATGCAACCAGATTAGAGGAAATGGCTGTTTTCTATGCTGGAGTATTATATCGTCGTACCCAAATGGGTGTTAACTTTGGCTATAAGAAGGATAAGGTTGGTAATATCCTGAAAGATGCCAAGGGTAATAAGGTTATTGATCCAAAGGCTGATGTACGCCAACTGCCTAATGGAGCAGGGTATCTTTATATGCGTAATGCAATCAAGGAGATGGTCAATATGTTCAAGCCTCTTTGTGATACTCTTATTCTTGTATGCCATGTAAAGGACAAGCAGATTAGAAAGAATGATGGGGAAACCACAGAGATGGCAGTAGATATTGCAGGAAAGACTGGAGATATTATCTGTGGTGAAGCAGATGCTATTGGCTATATCTCAAGACAGGCAAATAAAACATTAGTATCTTTTGTAGGTGGAGATAATGCCATTAGAGGTTCCAGACCATTACATCTTAGGGAAAAGGTATTTCAGGTTGCAGAATCTGATGACAAAGGTAATATCAAGGTAGATATGAGTAAGATTTTCCTTGATACAGCAAATTAAACAAAAAACATTCAATTCATAAATAACAATTTAAAATTCAAAAACAATGGAAAAGAGAATTTCATTTGATCAGTTTCAGTCAGTTAAGCGTGTAGCACAGGCTTGTAATCCACTTATGGTAAAGCGTGAGAAAATCAAGGCTAAGATTGAAGCCCTAAATAAAGAGTATAATGACTATGATACTCAGATTGCTTCATTGGAGGCAGGTATCAAGCAAGTAGTAGGTTTCCGTGTAGAGGAACTTGTAAAGAAGGTTATTGAGCCTGGTGTAGATGTCAATGGTCAGCCTAAGAAGACCACCAAGTATCTTCCTACAGATATTGTTTCCTATGATGAAAATAAGAAGCAGTTCATTGTATCTATTCCAGATAATGACCCAGAGGATGCAGGAACAAAGTCCTTTTCAAGTGAAGAAACAGCAACCCCAAGTGAAGAGAATAACTTGAAGACCTCAACTGAAGAGCCTGAGCCTGATACTAACACAGAAGCAGAGAATGAAGATACACAGGCAGTAGAGACTGAAAATGTACCTACAGATGCTCCAGTATTTGAGTAATTATAGTATAAACAGATAAATAATAAGTAATAGTAATAAATTTAATTTAAAATACAAACAGTTATGATGATTAATAATAGTTATAGTTTCCTTGCTATTGGCAAGACACAGGAGTCAAAAGAAGCTCAGGAGTTCAAGAAGTATGTAGGTGTAGGTTCTTCCTTTGTAGTAGCAGTAAATCCTACAAAGAAGAAGCTTGAGGAAATCTATGGACATGAGATTGCCAATGACCCAGAGTATGTTGTTGATACTGATAATGGTAAGGAAGCACGTATTACATTTATTGTAAAGACAGACCCAGAGACTTGCAATGGTGTGGAGATGATTAACAGAATGATGTTTACCTTGCGTAATGCTCCTGCATATAATCAAGACCAGACTAAGGTACAGGTTATTGATAAATTTGGTAATGTTACTTGGGCTAATGCAGAGGATGCAAAGGCTGGCAAACCAATTCTTACAAAGAATGGAAATCCTGCAAAGATTGCTCCTGACTATCGTATTGCCTGTGTAGGTGAAGCAGACCTTATTGGCTTCTTAAAGCCTTATCTCTGTGTAGGTGATGCTTTCAATTATGTCAATGGTACTTGGGTATTGAAGGAAGATACAAAAGACTTTGTATTTGGTCTTGAGCATATCAAGGACTACTTTAAGGGTGATTTCTCTGAGATTAAGGAGGCTATTGCTCTTCAGCCTAATAATAAGGTAAAGCTCCTCTATGGTGTACGTACTACAGATGAGGGTAAGCAGTATCAGGCTATTGCAACACGTAATGGTATGATTCTTTCTAACTCTGCAGGCTCTAAAGCTCTTGCACGATTGGAGAAGGACCTTGCAAATGCAAAGGATAATGGTTCTTATGCTTCAACAGAGTTTGCTGTACAGGAACTTACAGAGTATAATGTACAGGCAACTAATCTCAATGCTGCACCAGTAGAAACAGGTACTGCTTCTGGCAGTGGTGATATGCCTTGGGATTAAACCCTTGAATTAACCCTTTTAAAGTAATAATCTTATGGTAATAGGTAAAACTTCTTCCAGTATATCTAAGACTGAGATATTCAGTAAGTTCAGTGAAACACAGGTATTATGTACTGTGTTTCCTGAGATTACTGAAATCCCTTGTGTAATTAACTCTCCTTTAAGAACAGATAATCATCCATCCTTTAGCATCTATATGAGCAATAGTAATCATATAATGTATAAGGATTTTGGAGATAGCAATGTTCAGGGAGGATTGGTTGATTTATTATGTGAGTATTGGAACTGTACTTTCAATCAGGCTCTTGACAAAATCTGTAAGTTAATGATTAAGGATGACAATGTAACCATTAAACCAAAGCAGATTAAGACCTTAACACGAAAGGAGACTAACCAGTTATCCAAGTTAGAAGTTAAGGTCAGACCTTGGAGAGAGTATGATTATGAGTATTGGGCATCTTATGGCATCTCAAAGCAGTGGCTAAAGTATGCAGAGATATATCCTGTCTCCTATAAGATTATTACTAAAAAAGATTCTATAACTGGTAAGAGTAAAAGGTATACTTTCCCTACAGATAAGTATGCTTATTGTTATGTAGAAAGAAAAGAAGGACAATTACAACTAAAGTTATATCAACCATACAATACCAAAGGCTATAAATGGTGCTCTAAGATGGATGCATCTGTTATAGGTTTATGGACAAAGATTCCAGAGTATGGTGATAGAGTTATTATCTGTTCTTCTATCAAGGATGCATTGGTTATCTCTTGTCAGTTACATATACCAACCCTATGTCTTCAAGGTGAAGGATACTCTATGTCTGATACTGCCATTAATGAACTAAAAAGGAGATACAAGAAGATATTTATCAGTTTTGATACTGATGAAGCAGGCAAGATAGATGGGGAAAAATTAGCAAAGCGTACTGGCTTTACTAATATTGTTCCTAATCTAAGTAGCCAGAAAGACTTTAGTGACTATTACAAAGCCTTGGAAGACAAAACACAATTCAAACAATTAGAAAAATTATTCAATTAACAAAACAAGATTATGGAAAGAGAAATTTTGATCGCAAATACAAAGACTCAGAAGAGAAGTAAGGTAACTACTAGTGCTACAACACTTGGAGAATTGAAGGCAGACTTGCGAGCTGCTGGTATTGACTATAATGGTATGACCTTTACAGAAGGTATCTCAAAAACTCAGCTTCTTGATGATGCTACACAGTTACCACAGAATGTAATGTATAAGGGACAGCCAACTAATAACTTGGTTATCCTTCTGACTAACACCAAGAAGAATATTGCTTCTGGTACTATGTCTAGAAAGGAAGTATATCAGGCTATTAAGGATAACAACCTTCAGGAAGCAGTAAAGGAAGAGTTTGGTAGAAACTTTACCCAGGTTCCTACCAGTGATTTGTTGGTATTTCTTGCACAGGATGGTAATGCTGAAGTAACAGAGACACTTGATGATAAGCCTGCAGACACGGAGAATAATGATATTATTGCCTCTGAGGTTAAAGAGAAGGAAACTCCTGATACAGAGGACGAGGATATTCCTGACTATGTTGATGATATTATTATTGATACTCGTGTAGATTCTACTGTAAATTCCTTGTATGTTCATATTGCCATGTTGGTAGATAATGAAGTTCTCTCCGTTGCAGACCTTGAGGAACTTAGTGCAGATATTGAATATCTCACTAAAGTTGCAAAGAAAGAACAGAATACAGTAGAAAAGCTTCCTTTTGAGGAGACATCAAAGAAGGCAGTAAGTACTTCTGATGGTAGTATTACAGATGATGATATTGATGATATGCTCGATGAACTTGGAGTATAAAACATAACTGTTTGGCATTTAGTTGTGTAAGGGAGTGGAGAATAGTCTCTGCTCCCTTTATTTTTCAATTAAATAAAGTAAAGTTATGAAATATACAGTAAATCAATTATATCAGCACCTATTTGAAAAGCCATTAAGTATCTATGAAGTATTCAAAGGATTCTTTGGAGAGGATTTTGTAGATATACAGACTCATCAGGGAAGAGAACTAACATCATTCAAAGAATATTTATGTGCAAAATTATGTGATGAAACCTCTTTTTCAAATGAAGCAATAGAAGAGATATGTAATCAATCTTTTGAAGTTACAGAGGTGCAATTAACTGACTTAGAAAATACTGTTAAAGATAAAAGATTCATTATTTATGTATGGTGGCCACGAGTAACAGTTACTAATGAATACAACAAGTCTGTAAATATTCAAGACCTCTATGCTAAGATAGAAATACAGAATGATGGTACAATTCCTTATGAGTGCAATGGCTTTAGACTTAATAGAGCAACTTATACAAGAGAACAATTCATGAGTGGATACATGCATAGTCACATTAATATAATACCGAAGAATAACTTCACACAATTTCAAATACCATGTTTAGGTAGAGGTCCAATAATCAGTACTATTGGAACATTGAAAAATGAATATGATGAAGCTACTTGGATGTTGTTCTGTCAGGAACTCAGTATGTATGTAACTGTAGAATCAATATCTGGAGGTCCGTACCATAAAATGGAAACTATAGGAAATGTATCTCAAAATCTTATGTATTCAGGTTATACCTTTGGTTATGCAGGTAAAGCTGATTTTCTATCTCTATTTACAAACGATGATTTAAAAAAGTTTATCCAGTATTACCTGAAACATGGTCATCTATCCTTAAGATATATGAATAATGTATTCACTTTTGGAATGCCTTATTATGAGTATATTATTGATATCAGCAATTCCTTCATTGACTTTTATAACAAGTATTGCAGTACAACAGCCAGGAACTTGGATAACTGTTTTAGTAAGGGTATATTAAAGCAAGTTATTGTTGCTGATGGAAAGTTTTATAATGAAGGTGATTATAATAGTTTTGATATTAATAATTTTAGTGAATATCAAGATAAACCAGTATTAACATTTAAAGGTAAGGAAATACGTACTACCATTATTAATAACAAACAAGGCAGTGAAGCAACTTTAACTACAGTTATTAGTAATAATGTAGCTATGTTCATATTGCAAAAAATTCTTAGAACAATTAATTTCAGATATAAAAATGAACACAACAATAAAAACAGAAGAAACCAAGAAGCTACCCCAGCTTGTGAAAGAATCCTCTATCTATAAACTCATTGTTCCTGAGAATGTAGAAGAGAAGATAAGATACTTGCTTAGAAAGTTTCCTAGTACTGAATGGTCAGGAGTATTGTTTATAACCCATGAAGGCTCCTTTGAGAATAATGACCTGGTAATTACCTGTAAGGACATCTATCCTATGGATTTAGGTAATGCTACCTTTACAGAGTTTACAATGAATGAAGATGTAGCTGCATATATGTCTGAAAATATAGAGTTGTTTGACTGTGATTTGCAGTTAGTGCATTCGCATCATCAGATGTCAACTCAGCCAAGTGGTACAGATTTAAATACCCTGAAAGAAGAAGGTAATGAAAGAAACTGTTTTGTATCTCTCATTGTAAATAATGCAGGAAAGTATTATGCAGCTATCACTAGAAAGGTACAGACTAAATCAGAGGTAACAGTTAAGAAGTTAGGTACATCTTATGAATTCTTTGGTGATGGTTCTAAAGAGGTAGAACATGATAATACAGAGACAACAAAGGTCATAGAAAAAGAAGTTATTGAGTACTTTGACCTTGAAGTAGAAAGACATGAAGTACCTAATACTCTTGCTTATCTTGATGATAGGTTTGATGAGATAGCTAAGAAGAAAGCTACTGATAGAAAGAATAATTGGGATTCATCTAATATAGCACCTACAGGTCATTTCTTTGATTGGATGCACAGTAAGCATGTACCTAAGGAACAAGACCTCTTTGGTGATACCCATGATAAAGAAACTCCAGTGATTCCTTACCTTAGGGATGACCACATGTTCAATCCATCTATTACTGATGATTGGTGGCCAGACCCTAAGAAGATTCATGCTGCTGTAGTTCACATGATTACATGTAATCTGATTATTAATCCAGATAAGTTTGACCTCAAACAATGGGTTACAAAGCACATGAAGAATGTTTATATAAAGATATTTGGAGAATCAAGTATCTATGAATGTGAACATAACACATGTGGAGCATTCAGTGAATGGAGGGACTTCATCATACAGCATACATTGGATTACTTTGACACAACAGATGTTCCTGATTCCATGTGGGATGATGTCAATTTGTTCCAAAGCAGAATAGCACAGGCAATGAGGGATGAAATTATGGAGTTTATAGATGTAAATCCTTATATTGAAGCTTACAATGAAGCTCTTGTTTTAAATATTGTAGAATAATTTATGGATGTAAATATGAATGATATTGATGATATTCTTCAGAATTTAAATATGGAAATTCCATCAGAGAATTCAAATAGTTCTCCTCAAGATTCTACTCCAACTGAAGAAACAAACATATCTCTTTCTGATGAAGAACTTGATGAGATTATTGAAGATAATAGTCTCTCAGAGGAATCTGAGGAGGAGGAAACTTATGATGAAAACCAAGGAGAAGGAAATGATATTGATGTAGAAAATGTGACTGTAGATATTGCTCAAGAAGGAGGAGATATAACAGATGTTTTTTACTCTTTACCAATACCTGAGGAAGAAGAGCCTCAAGAGGAATCAGTAGCTATTACAGAGAATAACACACCTGATAATGCAAAGATTCCTCTAAACTCCCCTACTCTTCTCATTGATGAATCTACTACCAGATTCTCTGGTGCAGAATGGTTTAATGAGATACAGAAAGCCAGAATCATTGTAGCAGGAATTGGAGGTATTGGAAGTAATGTAGCATTCCAGTTAGCAAGAATGATTCCTGCAAATCTAACACTCTATGATGATGATAATGTAGAGATGGTAAACATGGCTGGTCAGTTATTCAGTAGTAATGATATTGGAGAAGCTAAAGTAAGTGCTATTGCCAATATGATTTATAACTATACCTCTATGAGGCAGGTATTGGCTATTAAGGATAAGTTTACTTCAGATAAAGAACCTGGAGATATTATGATTTGTGGCTTTGATAATATGAGGGCTAGAAGAACCTTCTTTAATTCATGGTACAATCATATCTCTGATAAATCAGAGGAAGAAAGAAGTAAATGTCTATATCTGGACGGAAGGTTAAGTATGGATACTCTGCAGATATTGTGTATTAGAGGAGATGACCAGTATAATATTGAAAGATATGAGAAAGAATTCTTGTTTGCTGATTATGAAGCTGATACAACAATATGTTCCTTGAAGCAGACTACTTATCTGGCTTGTATGATTGGTTCATTGATGGTTAATCTTTTTACAAACTTCATAGCCAATAGTCTGAATCCAATCATTCCTTATGATTTACCTTTCTTTACAGAGTATGATGCTCAGAATATGTTATTTAAAACAGAAAGCTAATGAGAGATTTAAGAACTGCACTTTCTTATTGTTTTGAATGTATTGCTGCTGATACTTATAGCATAAGTCGAAGCATAAGCTTTACAGATAAGTCTTCTTACATGTTAATCCCAGTAACAGGTGATAACATTGAAATCCCAACAATGGCTATATTTTCTCTTCCTACATTAGAAAACAAGATTCTACAAAAAGAACCTATAGATGCACTGGCAGTAAATCTGAATAATAACGGAGGATACTCAACATTTAAATCTGTAAGTGCAAGTATTAGAGATGCATTTACTGTCTTGTATAAAAATGCCCATTTGAGAAAGCTAGTAACTGTTGGTGACCCAGAGAAAACATACTATGGAACTTATGGAGCTATCTTCGATGAAAACTTCAAGCCTATAGTAATGCTCTCATGGGAATTAGAGAAGATATATAGAGATGATGAATTACGTCCTTATAAGTATAAGTTTATCAGACCTATACTTAGAATAGCTCCAGAAGTATTTATAAACAAGAGCAATACTGTAGAACGCTTTATTATTAATCAGATTATTCCTACAGCATTATCAATAAATTATCTTAGTTCTCCTAGCTGTCACAGAAGTGTGATATATGAGAGTAACAGCACTAATTGTAATACAAAAGTAAAAGTATTGATAGAAAAGATTCCTTTTATTATAAAAGAAACAGATGTTCCATCTATCTCTACTACTAATGAAGAGTTACTTGGTACTGCTTTAAACTATATAGATGAAATAATAGAATGACAATACAGGAATACTTTGGAGACTGGTGTAAAGTTGTAGATATAGTAGAAGCTGAAAGACTGACTAAAAGATTGGTAAATTCAAAACAAGTTATATGTCCTAAGATAAAAGATATATTCAAAGCCTTTACTTTATGCTCACTGCATGACTTGAAGGCTGTAATCCTTGGGCAGGATCCATACCCAGATATAAAGAACGGTAAGCCTACAGCCACAGGAATAGCCTTTGGAAACTCTAGTGATACTCTTGAATGTGATTATTCACCATCCTTAAATGTTCTTATGGAGTCAGTTATTGACTTCACTCGTTCACATGGAAATATTATCTTTGACCCCAGTTTGGAGAAGTGGGAAGATCAGGGAGTGTTGTTGTTAAATTCAGCACTCTCCTGTCAAGCAGGTAAAATAGGCTCTCATGCACTTATGTGGAGACCTTTCATCAAATCCTTTCTCACTAATCTTTCTAACTATGATAGTGGTATTGTCTATGTGCTGATGGGTTCTGAGGCTCAGAGCTTTGAACCTTACATCAATTCAAAGTATAACCATATTATCAAGATAAAGCATCCATCGTGGTATGCAAGAACACACACCAAGATGCCTTCTGACCTATGGTATCAGATAAATGATATTCTCAAAGGTCACTATGGCTATGGTGTAGAATGGTATAAAGAGTATAATTATTTAAATAAAGAAGAAAATGAAGAAGTATTTTTTGCAGGAGACTGCTGAAGAGTTAGAGTTTGGAGACATGATTGTATTGGACTTGTCTCATGATATGAAAAATGGTCATACAGAGCACCACCATCTTGAGTGCAAGTTCATGCCAGAGTTAGTTCCTATTCTCCTTGAAGAAGGTGTTATTGTAGAAAAAGAAGTTAAAGAGGATAAGCCTCTTGATTTCCAGGATAATGATACACCATGTCCTTTGATGGAAGAAGTAATCAAAGCCAATGAGGAACTTGAATTGAGAGTAGATAAACTTGAAAAAGCAGTTATCAAGCTTCGTGAAATGGTAGCATCTCTTGCTGTTAAGTCTGCTGCTAAGCCAAAACCTTATAAGAATGCAAGGAAGCAGAACGGAAAATAAGAAGATTAAGAATGCCTCTCCTTTAGAGTATGATGGCATCTCCTTCAAGAGTAAATTGGAGAAAATGGCTTATCAAACTCTAAAGGAACAAGGCTTTCCTGTACTATATGAACCTAAGAAATTCATAATCTGGAAAGGCTTCAGACCGAATGTTCCTTTCTATAACAAAGATGCTAGTACCAGGATGTTAAAGATGGATAGAAAGAAAGTCATTGACATTTCCTATACTCCAGACCTGATGTTTGAGTATAATAATCATCTTATCATTATAGAAATGAAGGGATTCGAGAATAACACCTACCCCCTGAAAAAGAAGATATTCAGGAAGTGGCTTGAATCAAACTATCCTAATAGCATTTACTTTGAGATTTTTATGAAGAAACAACTTCTTCAAGCAATAGACATTATTAAGAATTTAAATTAATGGAAATAGTAAAAGAACTAAAAGATATTAGTTGGCAAGTAGATGAACCCACATACAGAGCTGACTCTGCATTGAGTTATTCTACACTTGCAAGATATGAAAGAGAAGGATTTAATAAATTGGACCATCTCTTTGATAAGATTTCTACACAGTCCTTACTTGAAGGTTCTATGGTAGATTGTCTTATTACTGGTTCTAGAGAGGAGTTTGATGAGTTATATTGTGTTGCAGACTTCCCTTCTATAGGTGATAAAGAACAGCAAGTAGCTAATATGTTATATGAAAGGTATCATGATTCTTGTGAGTTGTTTTCATATATTCCAAGTGATGCTATCCTTGCAGTAATTAATGAAGTAGGATGGCAGAAGAATTGGAGAGATGAAACAAGAGTAAGAGTTATTTCTGAAAGAACTGCTATGTATTATAACCTAAAGACACAGGCTGGCACTAAAACTGTTGTAGATAGACCTACTTATGATAGAGTCATTAATATGGTTCGGGCATTAAAGACTTCACCTGCAACACAAGGTTATTTTGCAGACAATGACCCTCTATCTCCTATCAAGAGATACTATCAGTTAAAATTCAAAGCTAGGTTTGAAGGTGTAAGTTATCGTTGCATGATGGACTTAGCTGTGGTAGATTACGAGGAAAAGAAAATTATTCCTTGTGATTTAAAAACCAGTGGACATCATGAGTGGGACTTTCAAGACAGTTTCTTGCAATGGAAATATCTAGTGCAAAGTATGCTCTATTGGAGAATATTGAAGGCTAATCTTATGAATGACCCATATTTCAAGGATTTCACTCTAGAGAATTATAGGTTCATTGTAGTGAACAAAGAATCTCTAACACCATTGGTTTGGGAATTTCCTCTTACTAAAATGACAGGTACTCTTGTTGATAAAAATGGTAATGAGTACAGAGATCCATTTGAGATAGGTAAAGAACTTCAGAGTTATTTGAACTTCAGACCTCAGGTGCCAAAAGGCATTGACAAAGATGGTATTAATATCATTGATTGTCTGAAAGTAAAAGAATAATATAACTGTATAATAATAGATATAATGTTAATAGTAAAACGTAATGGCACTAAAGAAGAATTTAATCCTGAAAAGATTAATAATGCAATATGTAAAGCAATTAAAGCATGCAACTATAGTATTAGTGAGGTGGATAGAAGGAATATTGCTAAGTTTATTGATAGTCTTAGCAATGATAATCTTTATACCTTGGACGATAGTTCTGCCAAGGAAGAAATCCCAGTAGAATGTATTCAGGATATGGTAGAGAAGTTCCTTTGTAAGCGTTGGTTTCCTGTAGGTAAGGCTTATATGCTTTATAGAGAACAGCATAAAAAAGCAAGACTGATCAAGACTAAGCTTCAGTATATTCATAAATACACTGACTCAAAGGAGTCTGCAACTAATCTTTCAAATACAGATGATAATGCAAATACCAATGAGAAGAATGCTGCAACTCTTGAAGGAGAACTTTATAAAGACCTGTCACGTACTATACAGAGGTCTCAGATGAAAGAACTCCTTGCTGAGATAAAATCTCCATATAGAGATCAGTATGTAAAAGACTTGGAGCATCATATCATCTATCAGCATGATGAGAGCTGTCCAGTCTTAAAACCATATTGTAGTGCCTACACTCTTTACCCTCTTCTTGTAGATGGAACAACCAATGTTGATGGAACAAAGAATCATGCGCCTCATCATTTGAGTTCTTTCTGTGGGCAGTTTCAGAATCTTGTATTCCTGCTTTCTGCACAGAAGAAAGGAGCTGGAGCTTATGGTGAGTTCTTCAACTTCTTCTCATATTTCTGTGAAAAAGAATGGGGATTAAACTATTGGCAGAAGTCTGACCTTGTAGTTACCAATGAGTATAATCAGGAGCAGAAGACTATTGGTATGATTATTGACCAGCATTTTCAGTCAGTAACTCATTATCTCAATCAACCAGCAGGCAATAGAGGGTATCAATGTCCTTTCACTAACTTTAATGTATTTGACAGCTACTATTGGCATACAATGTTTGATGACTTTTACTTCCCTGATGGTAGTCAACCTCATTGGGATGCAGTCAACTGGCTTCAGAAAAGATATATGAAGTGGCTCAATGAAGAGAGAACAAAGACATTATTAACATTCCCTGTTATGACAGTATGCTGTCTTACTGATGATAAGGATGTTCTTGATAAGGAATATAAAGATTTCATTACTACTCAATGGGCTGAAGGAGATTCTTTCTTTGTATATCTCTCAAAAAATGCAGATAGTATCTCATCTTGTTGCAGATTACGTAATGAGGTTACAGATAATACTTTCTCTTCTACTACAGGTCTTACTGGAGTACAGACTGGTTCTTGTAATGTAATGACCCTTAATCTTAATAGAATTGTTCAGGATTGGTTCCATACTATTCCTAATTATGAAGATCATATTGTCAAAGGAAAATGTGCATGGTCAAAAGATTGGAATAGTAGCTTAGGAATTAGAAATGAGTTGCAAAAATATCTTGAAGCTATTCTTGATAGAGTCTATGATTATCAGAAAGCCTATAAGACTGGTCTTTACAATATGGATAAACAAGGTATGTTCCCTCAGACAAGAGCTGGTTACATCAATTTTGACAAACTCTATTGTACCATTGGTGTTAATGGACTTAATGAAGCAGCAAGATTCCTAGGATTTACTGTAGGTAATAATGAGACATATATGAGTTTTGCATCTTTTGTTCTTAATACTATCAAGCAGTATAACAAAAAGAATTCAGAGAAGAAGTTTAAATTCAATTTAGAGCTAGTACCTGCTGAATCCCTTGGTGTCAAGAACTATAATTGGGATAAAGAAGATAATTATTGGGTTCCAGATGATGAGAATCTGTATAACTCCTATATCTATGATGCCCATGATGATACATCTGTTCTAGATAAGATTGCTATGCAGGGAGGAGAAGTTGCAAAGTCTATTGATGGAGGACAGGCATCTCACATAAACTTAGAGGATAATCTCAGTAAGGAGCAATACACTAAGTTATTAGAGTATGCTGTACAGGTAGGTAACAGCTATATTACTTTCAATATTCCTCAGACTCAATGTGATGATTGTGGTTTCATTGCTAAGCATCCATTCAAGAAATGTCCTAAATGTGGTAGTGAGAAAGTAACATTATGGACCAGAATCATTGGATATTTAAGACCTATTAAAGCTTGGTCTGAAGCTCGTCAGTTAGAAGGACTTAAAAGAGAATTTACAGAAAAGAATAAAGTATGCTAAAATATTTATACTGCAAGGAAATATTTGCAGAAGTACCCTCAGAGATAACTCTGGGGATATCTATTTCTGGTTGTGTTATTCATTGCCCTGGATGTCATAGCAGAGAACTATGGGAAGATAAAGGTACACCTCTTACTATAGAAGAATTACAAAGCCTATTAGATAAGCATAAAGGTATTACCTGTTTATGTCTCTTTGGTGGAGAACATGACATAGATGCTTTAACTGAGTTATTCCAATATGCTTATAAGAAGGTAAAGACTGCATGGTATTGTGGCTTGGATATGATACCAAAAGATAAACTAGGTATCATTCAATATCTAGACTATCTGAAGCTTGGTCACTATGACCATGAGCTAGGAGGATTAGACTCTTCTACTACCAATCAAAGATTCTACCAGGTAGAACACTTCCCTAATGGAGAATATATGAAAGTAGATTTAACAAACAAATTTAAAAAGTAAAAAATGAAACAGAAGATATATATTAAAAGATTCAATAAAGATGTAGAACTCCCTAAGATTATTGCCAAAGGTGATTGGATTGACCTTAGAAGTGCAGCAGAAGTAACACTGAAAGCACCAGTCACAAAGACTGTATCAAAAGGTAAGCCAAAGGAAATAGAATTTAGTACAGCTCTTATTCCTCTTGGAGTAGCAATGCTGTTGCCTGATGGTATGGAAGCCAATGTAGTAGCTAGAAGCGGAACCTTCAAGAACTATAGTGTTTTACAGACTAATGCCTATGGAGTTATTGATGGTGGAGAGTTTGGCTATAATGGTCCTAATGATGAATGGAAGTTCCCTATAGCAGCTCTTAGAAATACTACAATTTCAGCGAATGATAGAGTTTGCCAGTTTAGGATATCACTTAGCCAGAAAGCAACTATGTGGCAGAAACTAAAATGGCTGTTTACTAGTGGAATTAAGATTATTGAGGTAGAAGACCTACCTGAAAAGGAAGATAGAGGAGGCTTCTCAACAACAGGAACTAAATAAGTAATACCATGAAGATAACAATCTTAGATTATCAAGATGGAAGTATCATCATTAAGGATGTTCCTAAAGAACTGGAAGAGCTTGATGGTGATGATATTCTAACCAATATGGGATTTAGTCAGAACTCCACAAATTATATGATAGTAGATGACCAGTTACCTATAAGTATTGAAACTAAAGGTTGTACTATTTACACAACATTAAAATAAAAAGCATGATTAAAAAGATTATTCGTAAATTTCTCAATATTCATCCTCATGCAATGTCCTTTCAAAACTCAATGGATCTTGCAGAATTACCAGTAGTAACATTCCGTCAGGGAGATAAAAAGATTAACTTTCTCCTTGATACAGGTTCTAATAATTGTATCATTGACAGCAACATCTTGAAGAACATTGACCATAAGATGCTTGATGTAGAAACTAACATCTTAGGTCTTGAAGGTAATGCTCAGAAGACGGGTGTATGTACTATTAAAATGACTTATAAAGATAAGGAGTATGAGTATCCTTATGTCATTCAGGATATGAGTGCTGCCTTTGATTCCATCAAGAAAGAGACAGGAGTTACAGTTAATGGCATGCTTGGCTCAAAGTTTTTTAACGAATTCAAGTATGTCCTTGATTTTGATGAATTGATAGCATATAGTAAAGAATGATATACTTTGTATCTAAGCAACA
>ERZ1026903.131-NODE-131-length-41149-cov-20.646956_pt1 | contig 41149 bp, 63 predicted proteins | sample MGYA00380180_ERZ1026903 | MGnify/ENA primary metagenome ERZ1026903 (study PRJEB33269, sample SAMEA4719816) | human gut metagenome | biome: human-associated habitat; feature: organic feature; material: feces | place: Cameroon | collected 2013-10 ... | reverse complement strand
TACCAAGGAGCACATGGTTAGCTGCATCAAGCCAAAGAGCGAAGAACTCTTCATTCTGTTCAACATGATACATTTCATTGAGAGGATAATATGGCTTGCCAGTTGCTCTGTAGATACCAAAGAAGACTCTATCCTCTGCGTCTGTTACTGCATGGATGAACTCATCGTTCTCAATTACCCTAAAGCATTCCTTTACTTCATCTTCAATAAGAGACTTGCCTTCCTCTTTATCAACCTTGCCTTCCTGCAATGCTGCGATGCTTGCAGACAATTCTTCCTTGGCGGCATTAATAGCTTCAATGACATCTGTTTTATCCTGCTGGCACTGAGTGATAATCTCTTGCAACTTAGCTCTGATAGGTGCAGGAATACCCTTGCCCCACTCAATGGAACCATCAAGCTGAATACCAAATAAGAAATGGTCTTCTGCATCTATTATTACCTTGATGAACTCTGGAGATTCAATCTCTCTAAAAGGAAGAGCAAACTGAGAGACTACCTTATCCTTGGATTCACCGAACTCTTGGGAAATGTTCTCTTTATTGAACTTCTTATCAAGTTGCTCTGTTACATTAGAAGAGTCAGCCTTCTCTTTTGCAAGCTTATCTACTGCATCCTGAATGTTTTCAGCATCCATACCACTATTAGCGTTATTATAAGTAACATTAGTAGCAGTACTAGCTCCACCAGTAGCAGCAATACCTTGAACAGTTTTGCTCAAACTTTCATGCTTGGTGTTCAGAGTGTTGTGTCTGGAATTGATGTCTTGGATTTCCTTCTCAACAGTCTGCGTATCTCCTTCGAGAAAGACTTCCTTGGCTGCGGCTAGTTTGCCTTTCTTGGTGGCTGCATGTATCGGGGCTGTTACATTAATATTATTATCTGACATATCTTTTAATATTTACGATATTACTAAATTCCATGTAGTTGGAGTGAGAGGATTGACTGTTCTGTATGCCTTGAAGCTGCCTAGACTATTTGTTATAGTTTGAGGAGTTGCAAGAATCACATCAAATCCCGCACTGGTTACACGGCTGATTGAGAGATAGCTAGGTACTACAAGCCAGATGTAATCATTATCCTTGGTTGTTATCTTTGGGTTGAATGCTAGCTTATCATCTGATTTCTTGTTGAGCGTATTGAGGATTTCAGCGGTCATGGTGGCTGCTGGGTTTCCTCCTGAATAGAACAAGTATCTTGTCTGGCTAGTGCTCTTGCCAGTTCTGCCTTTCTTCTCTACAGCAAACTTGAAAACTTCTCTTGCTCCTTCGATTGCATCAGACAATGTTCCACCAGTAGAAGGGGTGTTTGACAAGACCTTGAACAAACCATCGTTGGCTTGCTTGGAAATCTGTAACGTATCTGGCATAAATGGTTTACCTTCGCTGCTTACAGAATACTTTACATCTGTCTTCATTGTGCCAACATTTGGGGTAAGGGTAAAACCTAATGTGATAGGATATACCGTATCATTCAGTTTGGCTAGGCTCACGTCAACGTCCTGAATGGTTTTAATCAAATCCTCATCCAGATTGGATGCTTTACTAAAGACTTGGCGAAGTTCCTTGTCTAGTTTGTCAAACGTGATAGAGTCCTTTGCCATCTTTTCGTTGGTTACAGATTCATCCTGAATTTTATCTGTAGATACAGCATCCTTGGCTAACTTTGAGTTAACGATACTTTCGTTGATTATCTGCGAGGTATCAACAGCATCATCGGCAATCTTCTCTTTGGTGATAGATTTTCCTGCTACCTTGTCGGTCGTTACAGATTCGTTGGCAAGATGCTTAGTCTCCACATTCTCCTCTCTGAGAACTCTGCTATCTACTGCTGAATCACCCAGCTTCGGATTAGTTACAGCCTTCTCTTCTACTTTTTGGGTAGTTACGGCTCCATCGTGAATCTTTTCTGTGATAACAGCATCGTTCTGAATCTTGTCGTAAGAAACGGAATCCTGAGACAGCTTGGAGTTGTCAACAGACTGTTCTGCCAACTTTTCGTTGGTGATGGCTTGGTCTGCAATCTGAGTCGTACCGAGTTGGTCAGTCTTGTTGACCTTTTCTGCAAGAAGCTCTTTGGTGGATTTGCCCGAACCCTCATCCTTAACATACCTAGTGTATGTCAAGGTCTCGTCTGCTCGTCCGCTTACAAGCGTGTTGTTGTATTTTACTTCTTCTGCCATATTATTTTAATTTAGCGTTATAAATATACTCTCCTGCTTTCAACTCGTCACTCCAATAGTAGTAGATGTCACCAATCTTTGTAGTATTGAATGCTGCTGTAAGACCTGACTGAGTGAAGATAACAGGAACACGGCTTGCAAACCAGATGTATGGCTTTTCCTTTGTCGTTGTGATATTGATAGACTTATCTACAATATCTCCTTCAACCTTTTCAAGGTCTTCTATGTTGAACTGACACATATTCTTGGCTGCGGTGGCTCCACAATAGTAGATGTTATCGTCACCGTTAGCCATGATGCTGACGTAACCTGATACGGCTGGAATCTCAATCTTTCCGTCCTTGTAAACGTCTCTTGTGATGTCAACACCATCCATGACTACCTTGACCAATCCGATATTGAAACCTTCTGCTGGAGTAAGCGTTGTCTCGAACTTCTCACCCAACTTCAATGTAGCTGGAGTATTGGAGAGTGTAATATCATCAAGAGAATAGACGAAGGTGCAATCAGACTGATTCTTTGTGACCATGTAGTAGCGAAGGTCGAACATACCAACCGTTTCGCCCTGAAAGACTCCACAAGGAACCTTCACCCTTTTGTTGGTCTCAATAATCTGCAAGATGTTTCGCTCAACACTCTTCATCGCATAACCCTCATAAGTCCATGACACGGCTACATTGTAGTTGCCGACTCCTAGAGTTGGTGGAATATTGCACACCAACACATTATGCTCGATGCCACCGATGGACGTTGGCACGATGATGGAATCATCGAAACAGCATTGCAGTTCCACCTTGATGTCGGATGCCTGAGTCATATCGAAGTCAACCAGCCGATTGAACTCCTTAGACATATCCATCTTCCTAACCAAGATATGGAGATTGAAAGCGTTGCCTTGTACTATTTTATAAATCATATTTGATACACATTATTAATAATATAGCGCAAAGATAGGCAGAATTTTCTCTACCTATCTTTTATCCGTTTATTTAGGGCAGAAAAATTTTAGATTAAGCCCTTCCATCTGAGAAATTTGCGCTTGCGGCTGCGCTTTCCTCTCTCGCTCTTGCAGTTGGTATAGTAAACACAATCCTTGAAGAGGTCTCTGACCTTCATGTCATTATCTACTAGTTTTGTCTTCTTGAACGTCTCGAATAGGGAGCGGTTCATAATCATCAAGTTGCCCTTCTGCGTAGGAAGGACATAGAAGATTTCTCCGTGGTTCTTCTTTGATGCGTAGTCTGCCTTAGCCGTAGCTTGGCGGTACATGATTTCGCACTTGATACGTTTGATAATCTTTGTTACTTTCATAATCGTAATTATTTGTTTGAAACTATATGATGGTTGCTGCCGAAACAGAAACCTTTCTTCTCATTACTCTTGCCTGATTCTGAATCATCTTAGGCATTTCCATTTCATTGAAACAGATGTGGAGTCCGATGGCTCTGGTCATGAGCAAATCATCGTGCTTTCCGTCAATGGCTCCGTATGCTCCGTTCTTCTTACGCTCGTATGTAAGGAACTCGTTCAGGCATCGCTGGTCACGCTCAACGTATAGATGTTCTCTGACTACTTGAACCAGTACTGAGATAACCATTGGCTTGGTTGCTACATTGGTATGGAATCCGTACTTACGTGGAAGACCTTCCTTGATGTCTGCTTCGCTCTGCTTGCGTGCGTAGAGATTATCGTATTCATCCTTGATTTGATTCAGGATGAACTCAGACTGGTCACCACCTTCCAAGATATGCTCCTTGTCTTTCGTCTCCAAGGTGTTGGATTCTATCACCAAGAGGGCATTATCGTAGTACTTGGCTATCTGTGCAGCCTTCCATGCCAGCAAGTCCATGTCTATATGTCCGTACCATTGGGCTACCACATACGGCTTGCCACCTTCCATCATCCAATATCGGTCGAAGACACAGATAACAGACCAGTCAGCCTTGCTACCTCTACCACCAATATCTACAACAACCAGATAGCGGTTGGTTACTTTGCAATCATCGAAGTACTCAGGCTTGCTCCATATCCACAACTGTCCAGTCTTGTCTTCTGAGAACCGTACATTCTGTAGGCATTTCTTGCCCTTGTAACCATCCCCATATACGTCACCGATGAATTTTGGCGCTCGGCAACCTTTCTTGAACTGGTCAACTTTCTCTTCTGCAAATACCTTGGCTCCTGAGTGCTTGAATGCCTCTACTGGGTCAGATGGGAATCCGCTAGCCATATCTCCGTGGTCGGTGAACTTCTTGCGTTCCACGATATACCAGTTAAGAGCTTCCAATGGTGCTCCCATCTGCCACAACTTCCAAAGATAAGTTACTGGCTCCTCACGATTCGACATCGTGTTGGTATTGTTGCGATTTTCGTATAGCCATTTAGCGAACTCCTCTTTCTGTTTCTTGCTCTCGAAGTCAAGATGGTAGAGGTCGTAAATTTCAAACCAAGGAACGAAGAACGGCTCAAATACAGAATCGCCTTTCTCTGCTGCCAGCCATTCCTGATGAAAGAAGTTTCCAGTACCATTGGCGGTTGATTCATACACAATCATGGTATATGGTCGGTAGAGCACACCATTGGTTGCATTCTGGATAACTTCCTCAGGAGACTTACCTTCTGTCTTCTCCCACAATCCTACCTCAGAGCAGTGGATGAGGTTGTAATCTTCACCATTTGCAGAAGTAGGTTTCTGCATGGAACCCACCTTAATCTTGCAGAACCGCTGAGGAACCTTCTTCACGTTTCCTGATGTTCCTACTCCCACAAACTTAGGCTCGCTATCGGAATATACTTCCCCCATTTCGTGAAGGAACTTGGTTGGAAATTCCTTCAACGCTTCATCGAACATTCCTCGGATGGTTTCTGCGGTGTCCTTGACCTGAGCAATAATGAGCGAATTGAGACCCTTCTGCCACATGAGTTGCAACCAAAGGAAGTACATCTGAATAACCGTAGAACCTCCCCATTGTCGGGCTTTGAGCAGGATGAGACGGATAGGGCGATTCTTCTTTCTTCGCTCCTCCAGCCACCTGAGAAGTCTGCGCTGCGGTCTTCTGAGCACAAAACGGAAGGGGAGACCTCCACCTTTCGGTTTGATATAGATGAATGTGGCAAAGAAGAAGAAGGGGTCGTGTTTCATCCTTAGACGAGTAAACTGCTCCACCAGTTGCTCCAACTCTTCTTCTAGGTTGTACGGCTCGTCTATATCCTTGTGCAGTTCCTCGATTACTGCCTTGCAGCTACCAAACTCGATGAGCATCTTGACGAGCGGAATCTTCTTCATAGATACTGGAAGCTGCTGTCTCTGAATCGGGAAGTCGGGAAGGAAGAGCGGGAATCGCTTATCTCCACACCCTTCACCCTTGACTGGATTGAATGGTGTGTTGATTTCCTTGATTCTTTTCTCGTTCTCTTTCAGAATGCCCAGTACATGTTTATCTACTGCATCTGTCAGTTTGGCGGTTACTTGTCTTGGCATAGCGGTGCATTTAAATATCCCCACAACAGACCAAGTACATAGCAATAGATGTGGACTCCAACTGCTATGCAAGGGAAGAAGATTCCAACACAGATATATAGGAGAATGGTGAGATTGTATCTTACCTTATTCTCCACGTAGGGGGCGATAAAGCCCATGTAAGCATAGATAAAGCCGCTGAGACCGATGATTGGTACGGATGAGGTGAAGGGATAACTGATGGCTATGAGATAGAATGCCACCATGTGACCGATGCCGCAAGGGATGGCTCGGTAGCACTGATGGAAGACATAAAGGTTGATGGCTGCATGAAAGATGTTCTGATGAAAGAAAGGGTAGCTTAGTCGGTTCTGAATAGAACAACCATCAAAGATACCCATGCCATCATATCCTAGAAAAGTGATACACATTATTATAATGTACCCAGCATAAAGCGCAATCTTTTCTTTCGTCTCTCGTAGCATCTTTGTTTCTCCTCCTTTCTCACCCTGCTAAGAATTACGTGTATGCTTTGAGGAGTCAAATAGAAACTGGGTGCTTTTTCAGCACATACACGTTTGATAATATCCATATTACTCAGATATGGCTCATTACTCTTATGAATCTGGAATCGTCTGAAAATCTCCTGATACATTGCCTTTCGGGTAGGAATCATATTGTCAAGAGGTTTTCCTTTGAGCAAGTCTAATATGACTATATAAGCACGGTCTTCTGAAACCCAAAACCTTCTGCTCGGAGACTGGGCTAGATTTTCCTCAATCTCTGAGAGTCTGATATTGTCTCTTACCTTAATAATTTCTTTGTAAGCCCTCAATAAATCAGCATCACGTTCCTGTATAAAATAGCATCGTGAATCCTTATATTTCATATCTGACACTGCAAATATACAAAAAAGTATTGAATTAGTCGCATTCGATTAGACTAAATTAACGGATAAAAGACGAAAATCGGGAAAAAGCATTAATTTTGGGCATTGATTTATAAATTTACACATATATATATGGACGAAAATACAAATATTGAGCAGAATGCTGGTGCTGCAAAACAGCAAGATACCAAGACCAAGAGAGACTTGGCTTTGGAGCGATTGAAGACCCGCCATCCTGATACTGAGTATGCGGATGATGAAGCTATGTATGGAGCCATCAATGATGATTATGATGCCGACCAGAAGGCTTTGCAGGGTTACAAGGATAACGAGAAGGCGATGGGCGATTGGCTGGGTAGTGACCCTGAGGCGGCTACCTTCCTGCAAGCGATGAAGGCTGGCAAGAGTCCTTATGCCGAGTTGATTCGTACTCATGGTGAGGATGCGATTGACTACTATTCTGACCCTGATAATGCGGATGAGATTGCATCGGCTCAGTCTGAGTTCTTGCAGAATGCTGCCAATGGTAAGAAATTGCAGGAGGAGTATGATAAGAACATGCCAGCAAGCTATGAGGTGTTTGACAAGTTGGAAGAGAAGTATGGCGAGGAAGCGGTGAATGAAGCAATCGACCAGTGCTTTCAGACCATGCGAAATGTGGTGACTGGCAAGTTTACCGAGGATATGATTACTGCTTTCATCAAGGCGAAGAACCATGATACCGATGTGGCTGATGCAGCCCATGAAGGTGAGGTTCGTGGCAAGAACAGCAAGCACGTCAAGAACCTTGAACTGAGAAAGAAGGGCGATGGTACTGCTGACCTTGATTCTGCCAATGCAGAGACCAAGCAGACAGATAATCAGCCAAACCTTGGTGCGTTAGGAAGGGCATCACGTAGGGGTAACATCTGGGAGCGTGGCAACGAGAAGAGAACACGCATTCGATAAGGTAGAAAGATAATATATAATGTTTAATTAATATTTAGGATAACAATGAAGAAAAGTACATTTAATCGGCTGCTTTCCATCTTTATTATGGTAATGGCAGTTATTTTTGGAGTGAATGGTCAGGTTATCATGGCTGAGGCGGCTCTGCCTGATGGCGGTAGTACCGAGAGTGGTCATGCGGCTGAGGCTGGTGGTGCTACTGCTGCCGATGATGCTGGAAATGGCGGTGCTGCTCGTCAGGATGATGGTATTGCCACCGAGACCAAAGGTCGTGAGCACTATAACGAGAACGGAACGGAGTTCTATGAGAACGACATCAACGACAAGATTATCAAGATTCGTCCGATGGCAACTCCTGTTGACCAGATTTCACGTTATGCAACAACCAAGTCTGCTGATTCGTTTATTGTAGAATACTGGAGTATCGGTACACGTCCTATCAAGACTACCGTGAAGGAGGCAACAGTGGAGAGTACTGGTACATCTATGGTATTGAAGGTTGAAGACCCTGAAATGTTTACGCTGGATGATACCATCCGAGTGGTAGGTGTGAAGGCGATTACCAACTACAAGAATCAGGCTTATGCAGAACTTACCGATGAGCCAACTCCTGATTTGGAACTTTGTGTGTGCGGTAAGGATAACGAGGGTTATCCAATCGTGTATGCCGTAAATGGTAATTTGGTAAAGAAACAGCCTATTGGTATTCCAGCCTTGAAGAAGGGTCAGAAACTTATCCGTATGGCGAAGAGTTGCGGTGAGTTGGACGTACAGACTGGTCGTTTCAACAACCTTCCTGATTCTGATACTCAGTACTGCCAGAACTTCATGATTCAGGTTGAGGAGAGTACCTTCAATAAGATTGCAGCTAAGCGAGTAGATTGGGACTTCTCAGACATTGAGGAGGATAGCATCTACGATATGCGTCTTGCTATGGAAGGCACTTATCTCTTCGGTGATATGGCTTGTATCAAGCATACAACCAAGAACAACTCGGCTCAGTGGTTTACCAAGGGTATCTGGTGGATGGCTGGTAAGGACATTGAGGTAGGTCATGTTGCTACTGCTGACGATATTAAGAAGGGTTATAGTAAGAACGAGCGAGTGATTGCAGACTTGGAGTTGGTTGATATTTCCAAGGATTTGTTTGTGGGTACAGGTATCGGCAACAAGCGCAAGGTGATTATTGCTGGTTCTGCCTTCGTGAGCGCATTCAGTAAGATTGACTCTGACAAGTTCCGCTTGAAGGACACCGTTGAGGTCTGGAATTTGAAGTTCAAGAGTTGGGAGACAGACTTCGGTGAGGTTCTGATGATTCACTCTGAATTGTTTGACCTCTTCGATATGAGCGACTGCGGCTTTGCCCTTGACCCTGAGTTCTTGGTTAAGCGAGTACACTTGTCTTGGACTCGAAACGTGCTCGACTTGAAGAAGGCTGGCATCCGTAACACCGATGCAGTGGTTATTCAGGAGGTAGCTTGTCTGTACTTGAAGTACCCTAAGGCACATGCTCGTATGCGCCTTGCTGCTGTTCCTGAGGCAGAGGACACTTCTGATACAGAGGAGACAAAGGCTGCTGCCTAAAAGCAAGTAGATTGCAAATTATTCATCAAATAGTGAGGGGTGTGGGCACTAGCCCCATCCCTTTTTTAATAACACATATATAATAAGGTATAATCATGTTTAAGAAATATCAGGCTGGTTCGGATTTAGCATTCAGCGTTATGGTAGGTAACGAGCGAATGCGCATTGTCTTTGAGGGTAAGACAATGGGTAGTAGTATTTATATGACAAGAGACCCTAAGGTGCAGAAGGCTATCGAGTCTCATTATTGGTTCAAGGATAAGTTCTTCTTGGTGGAGACCGTTGACGAGAAGAAGGAAGCTGCGGAAGCAAAGAAGAAGGCGGCTGCCAAGACCAAGAAGAAGGTAGCTGACGAGAAGAAGACACATGTCGTGACAGACTTTGAGGACGCCAAGGACTATTTGGCAGAGACCTATGGTGTGAGCCGTTCCAAGATGAAGACCAAGGAAGACATCTTGGAGATTGCCAAGGAAAAGGGTGTTGAACTAGAAGGACTGGAGTAATGAGTACGTATGCTGTATCTGAACTGGTGAAAGAAGTGAAGGTGCTCTTGGATAGAAACCAAGAGACTTCTGGCTTGCTGACTCCTACCGATTCTGATACCTTGTCACAAGGTGAGTTGATTCAGAGTAAGATAGTAGATGCAGCAAGAATCATTTTGATGGATGCTCCTGCCTATATGCTGGATGGTGAGAAGTTCGATGGATTGAAGACTGCTTGGGCAGAATCAAATGGTGCTTATGTGGGAACCGTCTATCTGCCTTCCGACATGATTAGACTCCTAAGCGTGAAGGCTAGTGACTGGAACCGCTCTGCTGAGATTATCACAGAAGAGGATGATGCCTATAAGATTCAGTGTAACCGATTCGGAGTAAGGGGAAATCCTGAGCGACCTATCGCTGCACTCGTTCATAATAGCGGAAATCGGTACTTGGAACTTTTCACAAGCAAGAGTAATACGGCTACCGTGTCGCTTACCTATGTAGGTATGCCTTCTATCAGTGATGGCAATATCGACTTGCCTGACACATTAAAGGATTCCATCGTGTATATGGCTGGCTATCTGGTGTGCATCAGTCTTGGTGATAGTGATTCCGCAAGCGGATTGCTTAGCGTGGCTCGAAAACTGGCACATATTGTTGAACCTACAACATCATAAAATATGGCAAAGAAGAAAGAAGAAACAAAACTGCTGTCGTTGAGTAGGGTACTTGACAAAGAAGAACTGGATAGCGTGAAGGCATCCAAGAACCGATTTGACAAGCCATACGAGCGTGCCTTCTCTATCTTGCTGGAGGCTCAGCGATATTACAACAACATGGATAACTTCCGAAAGCGAAGATTGCGTAACAAGCGATACTGCTATGGAGACCAGTGGGGTGATACCATTGAGTTTAAAAGCAAGTGTGGCTTTACCAAGCGTATCAGGGAGGAAGACTATATCCGTGAGCAGGGTAGCGAACCATTGAAGAACAACCTTATCCGTAGATTGGTGAAGAATGTGCTGGGTGTGTATCGCTCTCAGAGCAAGGAACCGACATGCAATGCTAGAGATAAGGATGAAAAGCGATATGGCGAGACCATGAGCGTGGTGCTGCAATGTAACCGACAACTGAACAGAGAGACGGAACTGGATGCCCGAACTATGGAAGAGTTCCTGATAAGCGGTGCTGCTATCTATAAGAAGAAGTATGGATGGCGAAGGGGTAGGTTGGATTGCTGGACTGACTATGTGAACCCGAACAATTTCTTCATAGACAACAATATGAGGGATTTTCGTGGTTGGGACGTGAGTTGCTTGGGAGAGGTGCATGACATTACCATCGGCAATGTGCTGAGAGAGTTTGCTAAGTCTCCTGCTGAGGCTCGGAAGTTGAAGGAGATTTATAGACTGGCGGCTAACCGTGATTTCGTGATTGCAGACTGCACTCAGCGATTCGGTGAGTTCGACCCTAAGACTATTGACTTTATGAATCCTTCCAATCCTTCACTCTGCCGAGTGATTGAGGTTTGGCGAAAGGAGAGTAAGCCGAGATACCGATGCCATGACTATAATAATGGTGACGATTTCAAGATTGATATTGAGGATAAGGCTGATATTGTAGATGCAGAGAACAGAGATAGAATGCAGAGAGGTCTGGCTACTGGAATGCTTGAGGAGGATATTCCTCTGATTGAAGCTGAGTGGTTTATGGATGATTACTGGCATTTCTACTACCTTTCTCCTTTCGGTGATATTCTGAGAGAGGGCGAAACTCCTTATGCTCATGGTGAGCATCCATACTGCTTTAAGTTCTATCCGTTCATTGATGGCGAGATTCACAGCTTCGTGGAAGATGTAATTGACCAGCAGAGATACGTGAACCGACTTATCACGATGTACGACTTCATTATGCGTGCGAGTGCCAAGGGTGTTCTGCTCTGTCCTGATGATTGTCTTCCTGACGATATGAGTTGGGATGATTTCTGCGATGAGTGGAGTAGATTTAATGGTGTTGTGAGATACAAGCCAAACAAGAATGGTCAGGTTCCTCAGCAAGTTGCCAACAACTCTACGAACATCGGTATCGGTGATTTGCTCAGTTTCCAGTTGAAGTTCTTCGAGGATATTTCGGGAGTGAATGGTGCGCTGCAAGGTAAACCAGGAGTATCGGGTACGAGCGGTTCGCTTTATGCCCAGCAGACACAGAATGCCACCATGTCGCTGCTTGATATTTTGGAGAGTTTCAGCCAGTTCATTATTGATGGTGCCTACAAAACCGTTAAGAACATGCAGCAGTACTATGATGTGGCTCGCAATTTCAATATCGTGGGTAGAGCAGGACAGATTGTGCGCTACGACCCTAAGAAGATACGAGACGTTGAGTTTGACATCAACATTACGGAAAGTACAGCTACTCCTGTATATAGACAGATGGCTAACGAGTTCCTTATGACCTTGTGGCAGAATCAGGCTATCACGCTGGAGCAGTTGTTGCAGGTAGGTGACTTCCCATTTGGCGAGGAGTTGCTGCAATCTGTAGCATCCAATCAGCAAGCTATTCAGAATGGTGAGACACCACAAGGATTCTCTCCTCAGTTGCAAGCACAAGTTACTCAGGCATCACAGAGCAATCCGAAGGCTCAGGCGATGTTGCAGCAGATGATGAGCGGTCAGGGAGTAAGTCCTGACGGACAGAACCCTCCATTGGCGGCATAATTAATAATGTATAATTAATAATTTATAATTATGATAGCAGACAAACCAAGTGAAAAGAAATGGTATGGCAATGGGAAACCTGATGCCAACCAAGGTGGCAATGCCAATAAGGGTGTTGCTACGGAGACCCAAGGAAGGGAAGACAAGCCCGAACTTTACGAAAATGATGTACTCGGTAAGGTGGCGAAACGAAAGAAAAACGACATCTGGACGAGGGGTGGAGAGAAGAGAACCAGATTTAAGGACGAATAAAGAAAGGAGGTGTTTTTATCGTAACTGTATTTGTCTGATATTCAGATAGCTACAGAAATCTTTAGGAGTTTATGGTGCTGCGTTTAAGATATTGTTATCTTTGCAGCATCATAAACTTTTAATTTTTATATTATGGATTTTGTAGATTTCGTAGAAAAGTATCAGCAGGAGTTGACTCCTGAACAGATGTTGGCAGTAGCTAAGGCAGTCGGCAAGTATCTCTCATGCAAGTTGAGCGATGTAGAGGAACATCATCTTTGTGCGATGGTGTATGGTGTGTTGAGCGAAGAGCATTTTGATAAGCACTTTGCCGATGATGCTATCAGCAAGATGTGGTATGAGGATGCTGACGGAACCAAGCACATGGCTCCTTTCTTTACGGATGAGGAGATAAGAGAAGCCTTTGATAAGCATCAGGATGATATTTCTGACTACACCATTTATGACTTGGCGGTGACTATGAATCTGCTGAGAAGTGACCATCATCTGTTGCTGGAGAGATTCAGCAAGGATGCAGATGAAATGAAGGAAATGGTGGTGTTGATGGCTATAGAATATCTGCAAGACCCTGATTGTTTGCATCCTACAAGCAAAATATGGCACACAATAAACGGATAAAGTAACTTATTGGGAATCATTTCTTATCTTTGCATATTATTAATGTTAATAGTATAAAAAAGATAAGTTATGACTCCAAACGTGCGTGAAGGATTGCAATATGGTGCAGCCATTGGAATGTTAGTGAGTGGTGTTGTACTCACCTTCCTATCATTCTTTCTCAACAATTATGTGGTGTCTGATGGTGTGCTTTGGTATGTCAGTCAGACATTGGTTTACTCTGGAGCAATATTCGGGGTAAACGTTTATTTTAAGACAAAATTAGGCAACTTTGAGAGTATCGTGAAGAACGAACTTGCAAATATGCAGAAACAACAAGTAAAGGTAAGCAAGTAATATGAAGGTAACAAGAGAACAGATTTTGGCGATTATGCCGAATGCGAAGGCTAAGGTGGATGATTTTCTGCCTTATATCAATGGTTATGCTGAGGCTTTCCAAATCGACACACCTAAGCGTATGGCTCACTTCTTGGCTCAGATTGCACATGAGAGTGGTGAACTGAGATATACCAAGGAACTTGGAAATAAGGACTATTTCCATAAGTATGATGTGGGCAAGTTGAAGAATATGCTCGGCAACCTGAAAGATGGTGACGGTTACAAGTATCGTGGCAGGGGCTTGATTCAGATTACTGGCAGAGCCAACTATCAGGCGTTTCAGAACAGCAAACAGGTGACTGACGATATAATGGAGCATCCTGAAATATTGGAGCAGCCACGATATGCTACCAAGAGTGCTATGTGGTGGTGGTGGAAACACGGCTTGAATAAGTTGGCTGATAGTGATAGTTTCCTTGCTATTACCAAGACCATTAATGGTGGAACTTACGGCTTGGAGCATAGACGCAAGTATTTGAAGAGAGCATTGGTAGCACTCAAAGTGTAGGCTTATGAAGAAGTGGTACGATTCTGATTTCTGGCAACTCCTGATATACGTTTTGGGTATGTTGCTGATAGCATTTTTTCTGTCGGGATGCAAGACAAAATACGTCCCGATGGAAAAAGTTGTATGTCGGGACGTAGTAAAACACGATACTCTGCATACTTCTGACAGCGTTTTTGTTCGTGATTCAATCTTCCTTAGACAGAAGGGAGACACTTGCTTTCTCGACCGATGGCATGAGAAGACCATCTATAAGAATGTGTATAAGGTGAAGGTTGATTCCTTCCTGAAAAGAGATTCTATCCCAGTACCCTATCCAGTAGAGAAGGAGTTATCCAAGTGGGAGCAGTTTCAGTTGAAATACGCTATCTGGTCATTTGGGGCATTCTGTGTTTTGCTAGTCGTTTTAGGTTATAAACTATATAAAAAGATAAAGAATGGCAGATTCCATATTGACAATCAAGAAAAGTGACGTGTATGAGGAAGTAGCGAAGACTACTGCATACATCGGTGCAAAGAACAAACTGGAAGATGGGAAGTCGGCATTTGACCAAGTGTTTGTGACAGATGCAGACTTGACGATGATTGAGCGTTTCTATAATGAATCTGTAGATGCGTTAAGAAACGTTCTTAAACGATTCCTTACTGGAGAAACAGAAGAAGAAGGTTCCACCAAATGGACACTCGAAATGCCAAGCAGATTTGATGATAACCTACTCAGTTCCATCAACTCATCTGCCAACTCGTTCTTGGTGAACAGCATCATAGGAAAATGGTGCGAGATTACCGCCAATGACAAGGTGAAGGAGTATGCAGATAACGCTGCTGCATTATTGCTCGACATCAAGGATAAAGCGTTTTATAAGAAGAAACCAACACGAACAAAAATATCATAGTATGGCAAGAAAAGATTTAACTATCACGTTATATATGAGTGAACTCATTTATGACTTCCAGAACAAGGCATTCCTAACTGGACGTAGCAGAAGAGCTGCCGATATGGATGCTGAGGCTGCCAGCAATATTCAGGCAAGTGATGATGATGAAGACAAGAATCAGGCATTGCGTAGCATTCAGAATGCGTATAGCCAACTGCTTGTTGAGTTGAGTGAGTCGGTTCAAACTGGTAATGGTACTACGGCATCAAACGAGTTGATTAGTGGTGATACCAATATTATCATCAACCTCTCCCTTCCATCCAACTATCCGCTTGCCTTGAAGGATGCGCTTACCAGTTCCATCCATGACTACATCATCAACAAGGCTTTGATGGATTGGTTCATCATTACCAACCCTAACGAGTCGAAGACTTATTCAGAATTGTCTGTAGTAGCTATCAAGAATCTGCATGAGACCTTCAACAGACGTGAGAGACCAAGCAGAACGGCTCCAAACGAATAGGGAAGGAGGTAGTTATGAAAGAATGTAGAACGTGCAACCTTGGGTACAAGGTAATGATAGAACTACAGAAGAAAGAACTGGTGTTTGATATTAAGAATACGGCTGCTGCCTATGCCGATTCAATCTCCAGTTCTGTAGAGGATTCTCACCTGATTCATAATGTCTATGATGTGGGTGAGGATGGTAATCGGGATAAGTTGGCAAGGATTCTTGATTCAGCAGTAGAAGACTGCAAGGAAATGCTTTACCGATATACCAAGATGGAAATGCTCGGTGGCGGCTTTGATTCCAATGAGTGGGAAGAGTGTATAGGTTCCCCGACAAATGAGGAGGATGCCTATTACTTGGCTATGAGGATGCCAAGAGGATTCTCGAAGACAAGTGTGCATACCATGACGGTATATATTCACGATTATATTGTGAATCAATGTCTATACGAATGGCTGATGATTGTTTATCCTGATGGTGCTGATAGGTTCTGGGCTTTAGCTGAGGATAAGAAACAGAAGATTAAGGATGCAAGCAATCGCTCGGCTGGTAGAACAAGAATACGATTGCATCCATTTTAAGTGATTAGTCGTTTAAGGCTAAGATAAAGCAAGGGTAGCTATCCATCACGGACTGCTACCCTTTATTGTATTAAATGACAAATTTGTATTATCTGAGTTTATGTTCCACTAGATGTGGATTCCTGCTTGGTTGTAACGGAACCGCTGACAGCAGCATCAATGTTTCCACTGACAACCGTCTTGATAGACTCAGGCAAGGTCTTGACGTTAACGTCTGTAGCAGCCAGCTTCAATCCGTTCTTCTGCTGGTCTGCATACTGGTTCTTATCCTGAGCAATAAAGTTCGTGATGGCTGTAGATATGTTGTAGAGCAGTTTATCGGTGTCACTGCTGAGAGAATCGGAATCAACCGATGCGTACTTGTTGCTCTCAACGGTTGCTGATGTTGCCTCCTTCTCACGATACAGAACAGCCTGATTGATGAACTCCTGAGCGAACAAGTAAGACTTGCTTACAAGTTGCTTAATCTTGGTGTTGTCTATGTTGAGCGGATTTTCATACTGCTGGAGCATAGACTGCAAACAACTTGCGGCTACTTCTTCTCTAGGCTGTAGGGTAGCGATGGAGAAGATTTCCTCTGTTGTGTCTTGTTGGCTTTCTTCACTTGAAGTTTCGTCAACTTCTGATGTTGTAGCTACGGCATTTCTTGGGTATGGACGAGCGTTAGATGTTCCATCTGATGTGGTTTCTCTGACGAGCTTCGTTCCAGTTGTCTTTGTGATGTTAGAGTCAACAATATAGGCAATACCTACTTTTGTTTTGCTCTGGTTATAGAGATTTCCGTCTGAATCGAAATAGAACAACTGGTGTAAGTTGTTATTAAACATGACATGTCCCATGTACATATTTGTAGCTATAGGAAAAATGTCGATATAGGTGGATAGAACAATCTCGCCATCTATTTTCGTTCCTAAGGATGCACCTCCCTCAACCTTCTTTTTATCGAAATCTGTTAATGTATATTCTGCCATAATTATCTAAGTTTGTTTTGTAATCTTGGTTGGAACTCTGTAGATAGTGCGCTAATAGATTCATTTGGGGCAAGGTTGCCCATAAGCGCAAGCCTGAAATATTTGTATGGCGAACCTACAAGGCTTCTGAGATACCTATTTATAGATGAACCAACGTAATACCAATTAGTTAAATCATTACTTCCAAACAGAACCGTTCCACATTTCCCTGCCTGAATGCTGCTGAAATATCCTCTTGTGATGCAATCGAATATGGTTTTGTAGGTATCCTGACCAAGCGTTAAAGGACGGCTGCAAAGGAAGAATGGGACATTCTCTGTTGGCTCCTTCACATACACATCGAGTATATTTCCTGCTTTGTCTGTAGCGTATGACTCTGGATATATGTTTACTCGTTTATTGAAGACATTGTGCATGGTTCCCCACATTTTGCTCTTCAATGAGTAAACGTAAGCATAAGTATAGTTCGGGTTGAAGACGATGATACGGCTATCGTAATAGTCGTAAATCATATCAGCTTCTTCGAGATATTTACGGAAACGGACATACTTCACATCTGACTCGGGAATCTTACCTAGCGCAAGGAGTTTGTTAGGATAGGTTTTATCCTTTGTAGAGTGGGAGTAGATAGAGAGAAAATCAAAAGGATAATCATCCAGTACATCTGTAAGACATACAGACTCTCTTCCTTGTTGCATCATGATTCCTCGCTCTGTCGGGAATAGAACTGCATCATCAATTTGCAAGATACCTTTAGGGTTGGAGCAAATCTCACGTAATGCTGGTTGTCGTGACTGGTATGTTCCTGTATCAGACAACATGACTACCCATACACCTTCATCGGTGAAAGCGTAGAGTGGCGCATCACCAAACTGCCCTTCACTAATTGGTCGGGTGTTGGCGGCTAGTGCGCTGATGATAGAAGAACCTACCTGAACAGAATTTGCTGCTGGGAACACCAAAGGATTTTCGGCTTCGCTCACCTTTATGACGTTTGGATGCTGGGTGACATATTTTTGGCTCACGACATTATTTAAAGCAGCATCATATTCTTCTTTGGTTATCTCTGTGAAGTCTCCAGTGTCTATCGGTGTATTGTCCCAATAATATGAAGATGAAATAACCGTTCCACCTTGATTTCCAAAACTACCACCACCATTACTTCCTGCTCTTGTAGTTCCACTAGATGAATCCTTTTTAAGGAGTTTATGGCGGTATGCTTGCATGAAAGCAGGAAGACCAGCATCATCGTGATAGAGGTACATGTAATCAGACAACTCTGCTTTTTCTTCTTCTGTAGGCGCATCAACCCTTCCTCCAAAACCTTGATTATCCAAAGAGCCAGAAGATTGCCTATCAACTGCGGTAGGAGTGGTACGATTCTTGCTAATATTGATAAAGTAAGACATTCCGAATGTATCGGAAGGCTTCAGGTTTACCCTCTTTGAGTAATATTTGTTATACTTCGGCAAGTGGAAATAGATAGTCATTGCCGTAGCAAGCGTGTTGGGATATGCCAAGATAGGGCAGATAGGATATTGCAGTTTACCTTTATGGTATATATCTCGCTTGATGCTATTTTCGCTGATGCTTACCTTGAAGACTGCATCGCAAATATAATCGGTGGTAGCGGTACTACTTGCCGCAACATCTATATACTCATTTAAGCATAGCTGTGTGTTTGAAACGGTTCTCTTGGTGAAAATATCTGTATCGAAAGCATTATAGATGGTCTTCTTTACGTTTCCTATATGCAATCGGTTGTTGTATGTTATAGAGCATTTACCTCCAAAAGAGTCTCGCTTGAAGTCTGCCAAAGAAATACTTTCTTCTGTCTGTAAAACTCGTTTGAGTTGTACATCTGTACCTAGCTTTTCCTTATTGATGCTGGTACTAAGATAGAAGGATTTGTTTTCAAACGACTGGTAAACATCTTCTTCTGACAAATATTGGAAGGCATCACAATTAACTCCTGATGCCATGTTGCTGTTCCAAAGAAAACATTTATATCGTGAGATACCTCTAGTTCTCTTCTCTGTATCAATAAAAGATTCAGGCTGAGACAGATAAACATCTACACCAAGAATGAGGTCTTCCAAACCTTTTGGTATATCCATGCTTACGTTGATGGTATGTGTGTGAAGGGTTGTACTTGTACCTACAGATTTCTTTTCCTGATACCAGATAAACTTGTTGAATGATGTTTCAGGTGCAAGAATGAATGGATTTGATATATTGATGTGTGAGACCCCATCATATAACTTGATAGCCAATACTCCAAAAACCGTATATTTGAAGTATTCCTTACCTCTTTCATTTAGCTGTTTGTTGATAAGTGCATCGAGTGCATTGAATATGATAGACGTACCTTTGAGAGAAGTATCTGTGTTGTTATTGAAGTTCTTATTCGTCTCAAAAGCAATGTCCCAATCATCGCCAAGGTTGGTTGATACATCACATTTCTCAGACTTAACATTGTTGATTGTTGCATTATAGCTAAGTGAAGAAAGGTCGAAACTGGTATAGTCGTTACCTTTCCAGTAAGCGTACATAGTCTTCTCATCACCAATGAAACACAAGATATTGCCAACTGCTGTGACTGCATTGACGTGGAATCCGTTCAGGTCGATGGTGTTCTTGGTTCCGTCTCCACCTTTTTCCATCCAGTACCAAGTATCATCTGATTTGCGGATGATGTAGTGGGAGTGAATTGCTTCATCGTGTGTTACCTTATGAACCTGTTCGATGGTGTCTCCTGCATCCAGCGTGATGTTCGGTTCTGCTACTATCGGCTGGTGGATAGGGTGGAGTGTCCCATCCTCGTTAATGAGGTTGAGGCAGGTTGCCAACTCTCCATCCTGACAATTATAGTCGGATGGAGAGTGAGTCAAGCCTTGAAAAATTACTTCTTGTCTTGTTGCCATGTGCTTAATTTTGGTGGAATGATTTCGTAATATGTTTCTCCCTTGCCTGATAAGCGAGGGATGCAGGAGAGACGAACCATCTTGTCGAGTGGCAGATGATAATCGTCTAGGATGCCAGTGACGGATGGAAGGTCTGTCCTGAATCCTACCTTCTTGTGCTCCTGATTGAACTGAAGCTGCGTGTAGTTGGTGTTGGTTCTGCGAAGTTCCTCCCAGTCTTCACGCATACAGAATCCGTAGTGTTCCTCTTCTTGGAGAAAGAAGACTAGGATTGAGTAATCTGTGCGCTCCTTTCGCATGATGTGGTCGTAGATACCCTTTGAGAGTGTTACGGAATTTGTTCTTCCATCGAGCACCACAAAGTTGTTGCGGTGTTGGAAACCATTGACTTTATCTATTAAATACTTGAATTTCATTTTGCAAATATAATATGAATTTATGAAACGCTTACTTTATCTGTTAATGATTCACGTCTTTTTCTGTTGAGGTCTTGCATCTGTCTGACGGTTCTCTTGGCATTCTCGCTACGAAGACAACCGCAAGAACGTGTGAATCCTGAGAGTAGGGCAGAACTGAGGATTTTCTTTCCTCTTCCACAATCACACTTGCATATCCAGTACACTCCGTTTCTTGCTCCCTTTTCAGAAGGGACACGGCGGCAGACAACCTGTCTGCCAAACCTTTGCCCAGTGAGGTCTTTAATCTTTGCCATTACTTCTCAGCCAGTTTCTTTGCCTCTTCAACTGATACTGGCTTTCCGCTGAGAGGTATGCGGAAGTCGAACTTTGAACGGAAACCGTAATAGCCTACGAAGTCGAAGCTCTGTTTCATACGCTCGTCTGTAGTGATATACTTCTTATAAGCCTTCACCTCCTTCTCTGAGCGGTAGATGGTAGAGTTGACGAAGTAAGAACTGGTTCCCTTGTTGGCGATAACTGCAATAAAGAACTGCTTTCCAAGGAACTTCTCCTTGATACGCTGAATGATTGAGATTTTCTTTGTATTCATATATTAAATTTGATTAAATATTATGATGAGTGCAGATAGGCTGCACTATTATAACTATTCGATTCCACAAGATACGATGCAATCCTCTTTGTTGATACCTCGGAAGTGTTCGCATCGCTGGCAAGCAAGACTACCTACCATCAGTATTTCCTTTGTGTACTTGCCTTTAGTGCCGAATGGGCAGGGAGTTGTGTACTCAAAGTGCCCACCGACAAACTCGTTGACGTTATATGGCTTATATTTCATTTGTCTTTATGATATTTGAAATAGTTGTTGTACTTGCGCTGATTTCTGCGTTTTTGGAAAAAGACACAGAAAATCATAATCAATGCGGATAGGGCGAAAATCGCCAGTGGTATCTCTAAAGGGAGAAGGACAATCCACCATGCCCAGTTGATAACTCCACATAGTTTTAAAACTATGAATACGATGGCAAGGAGTCCTACGAATCCTATGCCTCCTGATGATTGATTACTTTTGTTCATATTACTTATTAATTATTAATATTATCTTTACGCTAGTTTTGAACCAACTTAAACCATAAGCATCTAGAAGAGATTGTAATCTTCTCTCAATGCTCCGTGGAGAAAGTAATGGTTCTGTTCTGTAAGTAGAGCCATTTATAGTATATTCTATACATTTTTTATACATACATAACTATTCCTTGTTTGCCCTGTCTGCCACATCTTCGCCAAGAACATCATTAATTTTCTTTTCGATGTACTCATCAGAAGTACTCTCCTTTATTAGGGCATCAATGTCTGGTAACTCAGCATCAACTTTGTCTTCTTGCATTTTTGATGTAAGCATGCCTATTACCAGTTTCGTCCAAGGGCTATTAGCCATATCTGCCAATGAATCCTTTTGGCTTTCATAGGCTTTCTTCAACTCTCCGTTATCACGGAAATATCTGAGCACTTCCGTCAATGCAGAAACAAAGTTCTTGTCGTGCATTGGGTTGCTCTTTGCCTCTTCCAGTTTTATCATCAGGAAGAGTAATGATGAATGTAAATCTGTTTTGTCCATAACTACTTATTATCGAATTTATTACCAACTCTTTTTATCTTGCCAATTTCCAGAACATCGGGAAGCCAATAAAGAGGTTCATTCTCGCTGACTACCATAAAAGCATAGTTGTCTTCTGACCAAATCACTTCGGCTGTAGGCTTATACCCTACGAAATGAATTAGGTCGTGTTCAAAAATGTCTTTTCCTTTGCAGTCTTTTAATCCTGTAAACTGACAGATAGTAGAAGGGTCAACCTCATGCAACGTTGCACCACCTTCAACTACGATACCTATAGTAGTTTTTTCAAGTGCATGAATCTTCATTGCAACAAAGCTTCCTTCAACCCATCCTTTTCCGTCAAGACGCTTTGCCTTGAACTTGATTTCTCTTTTCATAAGCTACTTATTTTTCCAATATTTGCCAATTAAATAACCTATAACTCCACCCATAAAAGCTATGAGCAAAGCAGCGAGGTAAAGTATAACACAAAATTCAAACATAACTAATGATTATTATAACCTAACAAACATGATAAAATATACTCAGCTTCTTGTCTGTTATAAGCAAAAACAAAATGCTCTTTCCCTTTTTTGTCTTTTATAAGATATACTCCTCTTAGTCTCATACCCATATCTCCAAACCTTTAATATTCTTTTCAACAGGTTCATCCTTCCATGTAAGAGAGCGACCTATTAATTGTTTTATTCGTCCTTTTGGTAGTTCACACCAATAGTCAACGGCATCCATTTCCCAATAAGGCTTACCATCACCAATGTCTTCACGATAAGGCTTTTAGGCAAAGACGAACTCCTTTCCATCTGAATTACAACACAAAAATGCCATAACTATTCCTCCACTTTTACGCCAAACGGAACTCCATCGGCAAAGGTCAGCCATTTATTTGCACCCAAAAAAGATAACTCTTTACAATTATTTGCATGGTTAACAAATAACAATCCTTCATTATTAATGGTTCCAATAAGTCTATAGTTATCTTTGCCCTCTTCTTTCAACCACCCAAACGGCTGGTGTTTGAGCATTTCATTCCAGCACTCTTCTGCGTTGGCAAAAGGGCGGTACTTTGGTTCTGGCTTAACACGAAAGTTGTTAGGGTCTTCTTCCAAAGTTCCCATTGGCAAACCTTCACTTTCTGTTAAATCACACCATACACCAGTAACAGTTTTGTATTGGATAGTCTTACCTTCTGCAAAAGCAGAAATAATATCCATATTCATTTTTACGTTTTCTCTAGTCATACTCAATCCTCCACTGCTATTTTATATTCCAACTCATCAGCCAAATCGCTTATTAGCTTAATGGCTTCTTCTAAAGCATAATACATACTATCTCCTTCTGATATAAGTTCATTGAGAGTGCTTTCCTCTGTCATATCCTCAGGGAAATCTATTGGCTTCCAAGTGAAACTTTTGTTCTTTTTCTCGAACTCTCTAGCCTTTTCTAAAAGTTTTTCTCTTGTCATATCAATCCTCCAACTCTATATTATGTTCTTCTGCGAAAATATCTTCTGCATCCTCACAATACTTACCCTCACAAAGTGATTCAGGATATGCTCTGTTAGTAAAATATTCTTGGCAGCATAACTCACAGATTTCATTACCATAATTATTCCTTAACTCTTCTCTAGTCATTATTCATTCCCCTTTTTGACTAGATAATCATACATAGGCTTGCGCTTTCTACGATATTCCTTGCATATCTTCTCTGCCTCTTCCTCTGTGTCGCAATTTGCAACAACACCATCGGGATATGTGTCCCAATATCTAACTACTTTAAATTTTGTCATAATCATTTTTCTTTTGGGTCAACGAATGGTAGCCAGTATTCTACATCAGGAATATTCCATCCGTTGTAGTCTTTGGCTATCTTTTTATCTACTATATGTCCAAAGCATATTTCTCCACCAGTAGTGAGAACAACAGCTTCTTTATCTACTGGTGGAAGTCTATCATTGACAGATACCCATACAGGAGATACTTGCTTTGGTCTTCTTTCTTGTATGTTAGCAACCATTTTGGCAAGTGCATCTTCTTGGTCTGTATCATACATAACCTTAAACATTTCTGTTATAAGGCTTATATGAGATTCGTCAGGAACTCTATCACGGAATGTTTCTAACATAAAGTTATATAGTTCTTTATAAGAAAGCTTGCACATCAAGCTATCCATGTCTATTTTTACATATACGCTCATTGTTTATTCTTCAACTCTTTAAGTGCTTTATCTAAATTATCATGAGCCATTTGGCAAAGTCTGACAGTAAGCAAATCGCCAGATAGCTGTCCTTTGGCTCGATTGATATACTCAATAGCTTTTTCTTTGCTCATTGTATATTCTCCTATATTTTATACCCATTAACAGGGTTTCCCTTCACGTTTATCTTTGCCTTTTGCTGAGTTTTGTTATACACACTATCCACTATTGTCTGTATGTTACTTTGCAGATACATCTTGGCATTGTCATTGCAAGACTTTATATAGAAGCTAAAGAACAGTGCAACTATAAGTACTATAATTATTGCTGTAAGATTCATTTCCTTCATATTCTCTTCTTTTTACCCTCTCCCTTTTACAGGAGAGGGTGGTTAGTTACTTCTCATAGATTATTTCCAATCCATAAGCTACAGCGGCATCGTGCTCAATCTTACAACCACGTGCCTTTTCCCAACCTTTGCAGAAATAAGCTGCGTGACACAAGCTCATATTCTCCAAAGACTTCGCAAGGAAGCAAAGAGGAATCTGAACGACTCCACGCTTCTGCATCTGCTCTTTGCTATACCACTCATCGGTGAATAGCGTGTTAACAACTTCGTAGCCTTTCTCTTTGAGAGCAATTATAGCCTTCTTTCTTGTAGCTACGATTTCTTCATCTGTCTTTCCAGCCATTGGCTGACTCAACATAGCTTTCTTCATATTACTTATGTTTATATCCTTTACAGGATGGTTAAATGAGAAGCAAGCGATGATAAAATAAAGTGCTTAATTTTAAAAATATCATTTTGTTTGCTTGCTTCTCGAAAATTATTATTATCTTTGTACCGCTTAATTTTAAAAATATAAACGAAATGAGAAATTTTATTGAAGTAACAGACAAGGACACAGGAGCTGTCCTAGTCAATGTAAACAACATTAATTTCATTGATAAAGACCCTGTAGATGGTGTGCTTATTCACACCAACAATGGCATTGTCAATGTAACGGAAGACTATCTACATGTTAAACTACTCATTGAAAAGAGTTACCTGTAAGATAATCTAAATATTTGTCATACATACTAGCACCTTTGTATGGACAATGTGTAATTATCCAAATTCTATCTCTCCATTGGTGAAGAGGTGAATTGTAAACCCACTCAAATCGTGCTATGTTATTGGCTATTGGAATATTGGCAAATACCTTTTTCTTTAGCCACTTACGTAGCACCTTTTTTATTATGTTCTGTATCATATTCTATCTATTTATGCCCGAAGGCGGTTAAAATTCCTGTTTATTCTCGACTATTTTCTTTTTAGGAACATACTCATCAAGTTCCTCGTCAAACTCATAGCAGTCAGGGCAGTAGTGCTTATCACCTATCTCTGCCCATTCAGATTCCATTGCTTGCTCTTTTGCAGTTCCTTCGTCCAACCAAGCCACAATACCGTTAAACTCATCTACGAAGGCTTTTCCACATCTGTCACATATTACAGAATACATAGTAACTGGCTTAATCATTGTTCACCTCCTTCCTTTGGGAATAAATCATCAATATAAAGCCAACGAGAAACCCTACTACAGAGAATTGCGTCAGTCCAGGATGGATAAAAGTTATCTTGCCATCTGTTCCAAACATAGTAAAACATATTCTTATCATTATGTGTTTCTACCATAATGGAAACATCTTTTCTTGGCTCTTCACTAATAGGATGCCATAAGTCCTTCAAGAACTCTTCTTGCATCCACTTAGCACCAGCAGCAAATCCATATAAAGAATCATTGCCACCACTACCTTTTTTTCTATAGTCTTTAGCTTCTATATATATTTTAACTTCGTCTATCATACGCTTTAGTTTCTCATTATGTGACACTTGACAACCTTGTTTACTAGATGAGGTTGCGAATTATTGAAGTTCTCAATGAACTTACGTTCCATCTGCTCAGGGAAGATGGGCTTGGTTGGCTTTGGAATGTGAATGGTAGCTTGGATTTTGCTGCCATCACTCATCGTCATTAAGCATCTTCTTGAAATTTCTTCTATTCCAAACATATTTCTGTCCTCTTAATATAAGCATCCGTGAAGATACGGACGGGATTCGTTATACTGCATTTTCAACTTGATGTGCTCTACGAGGTCTATGCCTTCTATGTGGGCTATGGCGAAGACTTGAACAAGAATGTCCTGCAATCGTAGGGTGTTCATCCATGCTGGTGAGCAGGAGAATGGGAAGTAGGTCATGCGAGTGATGATGAGGTACATGGCATCAGGAAGGGAATAGGTTCCGTGCTCGAACTCTACCTTGTGATACTCTTCTGTTTTTTTGAGTTCAATATCATTCATCAGACAGATTATCTTCTGAGAGTTGTAGAATCCTAAAAGCGACATGATGCGGATGGCGATGTCTGCAAACTCAGACTCTACGGTTCCTTCCAAGGATTCCTCGTAGGCTTGCTCCTCAGATACTCCCAGCCACTTATTGTAGTCTTCAATACTTCCGTGGCGGCTGTGGCGGTGGGCTTGAATGGTCTCGCTCATTTCTGTGATGATGAGCATTAACTCTTGGTTGATGTCCAAATCAGGCTTTAACAAGCCTTTGACTTTGGCATTATCGTATGCCTTGGTCATAAACTGCTTTAGCAGTTGTTGGGTTAATGGTGTTGTTTCCATATTGTTTTTGAATTTATTGTTGTCTGATAGTGAATGCCATATCGTTAAGGGTTCTGCACCAGTTTATCTTGCCTTCAGCGCATAACTCGTTGATGGCTTGATAGGGCTGATGGCATCCTTGATTGATGATTTCGGACGTGAGGACGTGGGGCGGCACGATGTGTGCAGCTTCACGCTCTGCCTGAATATCAGCGATGATGGCTAGGATTTTTCCTTTCTCTGTCTTCATAAGGCGAAGGTAAGAATGAAACGTGGGTGACTAAAGACTGATACATGAGAACTTCCTTGTTTCCGTTTATGTCCATGATGCACCATTTTCCATCTATCATGGTTCCGATGATAGGTTTGTCTTTGTACCACATGATAAGGGTCTTGCCCTCGAATAGAAGGCGGTGGGCTTTGCTTACTCGCTTGCCTACCTTGATATAGCCAAATATGTTCATGTTAGAATAGGGATAGCTGACCAGTCTTGTCGTGGTAGTGATTCCCAGAAGGGAATATCAGTTCCTCGAACATGGCGGTCAGGCAGTTGGTTACTATTGAGTTTCCTGCTAGGGCATAGAGTTTGCTCTTGCAGATGATGAGTTGACCAGTCTTCTCCTTGCTCAGGAGTTTATCTATGTCAGCTTCGTGTACTCCCATCAGTCGGAAACAATCTCTAGGAGTGTACTTCCTGATTTGGATAGAGTATTTCTTTCCGTTGGGAGCGGTGTGAATGATTTCTTTGTTCATAAGCGATTGATTGTTAACACTAAGTTGTCTGTGAAGAAACTGGTGATGGTGTTGCTGAGACCATCGGTACGTGGTGTTCTGTGTTTCATATTGGAGTGGAAGTTGCACTGGTGGGTATCGTATGCTTTGCGTAGCTTTCTTCCCTCGGCTGTGCGTTCCTTGTAGAGGATGGCTTTTCTCATATCTCCTTTACGATTAAGAATAGTGGAATGCAATTACCTCCGTGTCCCATTGCAGAATTGAGAGTAGGGGAGATTCCCTTGGTAGAGTAAACTCTGGTCTGCTGCTCTATTCTTCCTTTGGTTTGGAGGTTTGCTAGCTTTATAATTTTGTCGCACATTATAATTTCTTAATGATTAAGACTCCACCCTTAGGATAATGACCAGTGTCTAGCATATTCATCACGCTGGTCATTGAGAAACTGGAGGTGACTGCAACAGAGCAGCCATCAGCCGTTTTCGGTATTGAAATCTTCGGGGTAGAGTTTTTCGATTGATTCATTGATGTCTGCTTTACAGAGATACTTTTCTAGGAGTGGCTGAGACATGAAATATTCGGGAGATACATCGTCTTCCAAAATATCCTCAACCGTTGTCTCTAACTTAATGGGTGAAGGGAAGTGATACTCTGGGTTCGGTTCGTCTTCCGTTCTGAGGATAGAGATAACAAAGATGCGCTCACGATTCTGAGGGATTCCGTAATCTTTTGCATTCAGTACCTTGTAGAAGGAAGTGTAGCCGTAGGAGTCGAGGTCTCGGATATATTGAAAGAAGTACTTTCTCATTGTCTTTGAGAGAAGACCTTTCACGTTTTCTAGCATCACATATTTAGGATGCTTGGCTTCCAGCATTCTTCTTTCTTGGAAGATAAGAGAAGAACGTGTACCGCTACCTTCCTCTGCTCCCTTGCGAAGTCCTGCATTAGAGAAGTCTTGGCAAGGAGAAGACCATGAAATAAAATCGAAGTCGGGAACCTCATTCCAATCAATGAGAGCGATGTTGCCGAAGTTCGGGATTTCCCTGCCATGAAGAAGTCTGTAGGCTTGTATGGCAGAAGGTTCTATCTCGGAAAAGCCAACAACCTCGAAGTCGAACTCAGGATGCTTTTCTTTGAGGTATTTGAAGGCTAGGCTTTGACTGCCATACCCAGCGAATGCCTCGAAGACTCTGAGGGGATGCTGCTTGTTGTACTTGCTGATTTGTATCATTGTGGTAAATGGTTTCGTAGATGTTACGGATTCCACTGGATGCCCAAGCGTTCAAGGGTTCCGTTGGCTTGATATATCTCTAGCTGCTTTCTACAGAAGCTCTGAGGGTTCTTTTGCAGAACGTCTATCATTCCGTAGATGCGCTGACGTAGTACATGGTTCTTGTCTTCCTCTGTAATCTGCTGCTCTACCTTGGTCTTTGCGATGAGTTGGCTGATTTCAGAAGGATTCTCGTTAACGGCTGCTGGTGGTGGTGTTGCTCCGATGAGTTCGTCTTCCCATCCTCGCTGGTTGAGGAAGGTTTGGAAGTTCTTTCTGTACTGCTTGTCAGGCTGGGAAATTACATAAAGAGGAATGTACTCTATAGCTGCCTTGCGGTCTTTCTGGCTCATTGAGTTCCACTTCTTTTCCAGTTTAGCTTTGCAGCCTACCTTCTTTTCGTATAAGTTCCATGCTCGTTCAAAGGTATATTCGTCTTTGACTTCTTTGGGTGGAGCAGTAATCTTGTAGCCATTCTCTTCTAGAAGTTGGATGGCTTGCTTGATTTCGTCTGTCATAGTTCACCATTTAAATAATTGTCGATTGCTTGGATAAATTCGTCTATAGAGCGGACGATGATGTACTTGCCACCATGTCGTTCTACTTCATGCTGGAATACTCTCTGTTCGGGTTCCTGTCTGCCTTTTGGAGTCTTGTTCTCTATGCAAAGGAATCCATACTGGGAGGTGCGCTTCAGGAGCAGCATATCTGATACTCCTGCCTTCATACCTTCCTCTTTAAGCCATGCTGCTTGTTGGGAGGTTCGCTTGCCACCATTGGGAACGGCAAAGAAGACTCCTTCAAGGTCAGGATATACCCCACGGATATACCTGACCTCTGCGGCTTGCAAGTTGTGCTCATCGTAGGATGAACGCTTGCGTGTCTTCTTGCCTTCCTGCAATAGCTTTGCCTTGATTTCAGCGTAGCTTGCCATTACCAGTCGGTTGAGAAAAGGTCGTTGAGAGATTCTTCACCCATCAGGCGGATGGCTTCGTTGGCATGGTCAGATGATAAAAAATATATCTGAGCAGTATTAGTGCTCGTTACATATTTAACCGTATATCCTGAACCTTTCTTTACGATAACATATTTGGATTCTGTTTCATCATCGAAATCTGGTTCCCAATCTAATTTTGAATTGATATACTTGGCGATATTCTGCAACTTGTTGAAAGCAATCATGCGCTTAGCCTGAGCAATAGATGTGCAGTTATCGAAGTCATTGTAATTTGAAGAAGTCATTACCCATGATGAAACCTTGTTACTTTCATCAAGGTAGTACGCATCCTTGTTATAGAACAAATCCTTGCAAATATCATCATAAGTGAAAGGCTTGCTTTCTGTAGTATAAGGAGGCTCCTCGTCTCCTTCAATCTTCTTGCGAATCATAGGCTTGCCATCCTCGCTGATGAAGACTTGAAGGTTGTCGGGAACAGGAAGTTCTACGGCTGTACCATCCGTTGGGATAGTGCATTTGGTGAGACTCGCCTTTCCGTTATTGATGTTGTTAATATTCTGATTACTGATGCCTTCTGCATGAATATCAGGAGTCTCCTCGGCATTCTTACCGAAGACTTCCTCAAAAGCCTTGCACATGATAGCACCCATCATCATAGATGCAAACTTACTTGCTTCATCGTTACCATTGTTGCGCTGACGATTACGTCTGTTGTTGCGCTTGTCGTTTCTACGTGTCATATCAACTATAATTTTGTAAAATGTTATTAAACTCGTCTTCTGTAATACCATTAGCCATGAGTATGGTTAGGATGGTATCAAGACATCTACTATATACTTCGTTGAAGGCTGTCTCATCCATCTTGGCGAAGGAGATAGACTTGGCTCTTTCCAAGAACTTCTGTCCGTTGAGGTCGTAGAGCGGTTCGCTGAATCCTGACGTTATCAGAAGCTCTTCTCGGAATGTGTCTATTGAGCGTAGGTTTATGCGCTGCTGCTCTGTAAGACAATCCCATGCTGCTCTGATAAGGGCAAAGAACTTGCGGTGGAACTTCACGTTTCTCGGTCGGACGATATTCGCCTTGACGATGGAACCAACCTTAATCTTTTTCATTTCCTCGTAATCATCATCCGTGTAGGGACGTAGGCCAGAGGAAGTTCTAACAAGATGGATTTCCATAAATTGATATATTGATTATCAATTAGTTATGTTGTTAAAATGGGAGGCCACTTTTCTGCTGACCACCTGCAAATTGAATGTTCTGCTGAATAGGTTGACCGCTTTCATTAACCTGAGGGGGGAAAGTCTGCATCTGCTGCTGGATAGGTGCTGGCTGAGGTGGATAGTTGGCTGCTTGCTGCTGAGTAACCTGACCTATCTGGCTCTGTACCATCTGTCCCTGCTGCTGACCATTTGGTCGCTCCACCTTCCAACAATCCAACTGATTGAACCAGCGTCCGTCTCTTGACTGGTGCGCCTTCAATCCGATGTTTGCGGTGATGATTTCACCTACCTGAATGCCGAACTGCTGAATCTTGTCAGAACCATAAACTTGGATAACGGCTCTTGAAGGGTACTGCTGGTTCAACTCTTCAATAACATACTCTTGTGAACTCCATTGGGTTCCGTTTTGGGAAGTTCCCATTTGAACTTGCCCTGCTGCAATAATTTTGCCTGTAAACTTTACGTTCATATCTATACTTAATTAAGTTTGATTCTTAATGACGGCTTAGAGAAACTGACTTTTGTTAATCTCTCGTAAGCATTTGGATATTTCTCTTTGAAAAGTTTCATATCGAGCGTTCTCTTAGTGGTACTCTCCACATAAGAGTAAGAACCGATGTTGGTCTTGATGGATTTCTGCTTGTTGGCTTCCATCATCTTCATCATCTGTTCCTTCAAATCGTCCTGCTTGATTTTCAGGGCATCCATACGAGCGGTGATAAGTCTGTATTCCTGCTCTAGTGCCGAGAATTGTTCGGGAACCTCCACCTTATATTGATAGTCGATATCATCTGCGAGATAAGCGTTGATTAAATCGTCAATCTGATAATCAGCTACCCTAGGTAGCGGCTGGAACTTGCTCTGTCCGTTCTTGAACCACATGCAGACAATCTCCTTCACCTTCAAGTCGGGATTCTGCTCCTCGAACCATTTAGCATAGATGGATAGCTGGAGAGATACGTTGTCGTAGTGAAGAGTGGCGGTGGTCTTGTAATCTACCAGATAGATGTTGCCTTCCTTATCAGCGAAGATTCCATCAATGGCAGAAGCGAAGTTCTCGCCATCGGTAACAAGATACTCGGATGCTACATAGTGTAAATCGTATGCGACTAACATACTATGGAAGGCAAGAAGCTCTTCCGTAGGGTTCGGGTATTGTTTGAGGTCTGCATCAAAGATGGAACAGAAGGTTTCAAACGTATTGTGGATAAGTCCTCCTCGCTCTGCTGCCTTCATCAATACAGACTCAGGAATATTCTTGTAGGTGTCGGGGAAGGCTTTCTTGATGAGGGTTCCAGTTACTCCTTTCAGTTCCTTCTTGCCGATGAAGTACTGGTGAGATTCCTCAATGAATGTTACTCTTGGCACATTCAAGGTGATTTTCTTTGTTTCTGCTGTCATATTATTGTAATCCTAATTCTTTCTTCTTGGCTGATACGGCTTGCATGAACTGAGGGCTGGCGGTGAGCGGCTTGTATGTCTGAACTACCCATACCAGATTGTCCTTGTTGACACATCTACTCAGGTATGCCAATCCTTCATTCAAGTCATTGGTGTGATACTTGGGTGTTACTGGCTGCTGGGCTTGTGCTGCCTGAGCAGTTGGATGCTGAGTCTGCTGCTGCGCAGCTGCTCTGCTATCCTGAACACCATACTTACTATCAATATCTATGATGTCCTTTCCTGCCTCGAAATAAACGTCTGCTGCTACACCAAGAGCCTTCATTGCAACCGACAATGCATCTGTGAGTGCCATCTTATAACATTCATCCGATACGTATGCACCCTTGCTTTCCATTGAAACTTCTGACGAACCTCCTGTTCCTTGAATGGCATCAGACCATTCTCCGTTCACCTTAATAAAGAGGTCGATGTTACAATAGGCTTTCACCTCGCTACCAAAAGTCTCTGTCCATTGCTTGGTGATTACGTACTTCCAACCGATTCCGCACACACCAAACTGCTCTGTCATTGCCTTGATGCGCCACATTGGGTTGATGTCGTGCTTTCCTCTTAGTCTTCCAGACTGAATTTGTCTGAGTGCTTGCTGAGGAACGACTTTGAGTTTGTTGTAATAATCTAAATTACCCATAACGTTATATATTAAGTTGTTATTGATACTTCCATTCATAGTGGCTGCATCGGTAGCCACCATCTGGATTCCTCTTCGGATTGTCACACATGGTCGAGAACAGACAATCGTGACAACTGCTTGCTTTATATCTCATATTGTATGGTTTGAAATGTCCAAATTAAAAACCCCACGATTCTCACGAATGGTGGGGGCGAGTGCTCGTTATTTTAATATAACCTGAGCGGTCGCTACCGCCCAACAAATGTAATTTGTATGGTAAATTCAACATGTCAATATTTGCAATTTCCTTTAGAAAAGGAGGGGCAGTAAAATGAATATGATTAAAACTGCCACCTCCGTGGAGCGACATCTATACAACTTGCCGGATGCTGAATCGCTCCTTGGTTCCCTTCTGCATTTATGGAGGCTTAGGACTCCCAGCACTAGTAATCGCACATATTATGATATATCTAAATTTTTACGAACAATAATCTATTTACTAAACTGGAAAAATTAAAGAAAGTATTCGTGCTGGCTGCATTAGAACCGAATTGTAATTGTGCGCTCCGACATTTTGATGCTACCTTATTATATATAAGGGTCACGGCATCAGGTCTGCATCTTCACAAGAAAACTCCAAGACTTTCCCAATTCCATCTGTGATGTAGGTATTCATCCTGCTACTTATCCATACTAAGTGGTACGCTGTAGTTACGACCATTACCCTAAATGGGTGCATGTACCTTACGGAAGGGTTCCGACTCCGATACCAAGCCTTGGAACAGGGCTATATGGGGCGCAAGGTGGGACTCGAACCCACGACACATCGAAGGTGCATGAACCTTCATACTCTACCATCTGAGTTACTTGCGCTTTCAATCAATAATCTAACTAACTTAAAAACATAGTGAGTAAAAATGACTATTACTTACCCTTATATCTACTTGCTCACTTCCTTGAAGTATGAGCGGATTTCCTTTATTAAGAGGACAAACATGGCAATAGATGCCACTAACATAATATCTGCGAACATAAGTTTATCTGTTTAATGGGTTACACAATAGGCTGCTGCCTCTGATTCTATCTCTGCCATACTCTTGCTGCGGTTCTGCATCATCCAGTCTTCCAACTCACTCTTCTTGAAGTAGAGTAGGTTGATATTTGGCTTGTAGCAGGGGAGTATGTGTTTTCTGACGTTTTCTCTCACTCCTCGAACCGTCATGCCTAGTATGATTGCAGCTTCCTTAATGTTGAGCACATTCTTTGCAGCTATCAGCGAATACTGCTCGATGCGGTCTAGCTGCTCCTTAATCTCTGGGTCTATCATATCAGCTGAATTTGAGGGTTTGTTGACTGGCACTAGCTGCCTTGGCTGGCTCTGTTCCACCAGTGCCCTTATCGCTGGGAGTGTTCTCCTGCTCTATCAAGGGGAGAATGCCCTTCGCTTTGAGTGATTCATAAAGGAAGATTCTTCCTTTCGTTGTCCACTCGGTGTTGTACTTCACATCGTGCCGACCATCACTTCTCAGAATATCTACCGCTCTGCTGTGAACGTAGCCGCCAGTAAGGAACTTTCCGTACAATATCCACTGACCTCGAACCTTGTGCTGAATTTTCATTGCTTCCAGTTCTTTATTCAACTTCATGGCACTCATTCCGTAGTCTTGTGCTATCTGGGTGACGGTCATGGTCGCTGTACTCTGCAAGATTCTGTCGTAGTAGCTGACCTTTGGCAGCATTTCGGTAATCTTGTTGCCGAGTTCCATGTTCTCCTTGCTGATAGTGAGGATGGTTTCTTGCTGCTGCTTGTTCTCCAAGGCTAGCTGCTGTTTCTCTTCCTCAGACTTGACCAGAGATTTGAGGGCTTCGAGATAGTTCTGAGGGACGGATGGCTTGGATTGCTCAATCTGTCTCTTCATGGCGTTGAATGCTTCGATGTATTTCAGTTTGAACTCCATCGCCTTCTTGCCATTGAATCCCATCGCCAGCAGAGTGAAACCATCTTGATTCATAATGAACATTGGCTGCTCTTTGTTCTGCTCATTCAGATAGGTCGATTCTGAGAACATTTGTCGGACGGCTGAATTTTGAGCCGTCCCCTCCATCAACTTTCTGATGGATTGCATGACGTTCTTATGCTCTTTCTCAAAGACCTCAGCAACCAGTTTGCTATTTGTTAGAGGTTGATTGCTATCACCTCTGTAAACGATTTCATTCATAGGATTCCTCCTTCTTTATTATTAATAGAATAAGACCTTTTCAGTCTCAACTCCTCCGAACTCATTCAAGGCATCCTGCCTGATGCTTTCAGATTGCTTGCTCTGACTCCTAAAACTTAGAGCGTTGTAGATTGTTTCCTTTCGGCAACCATACCGCTCAGCAAGTTTTTTACCCATTTTGGGTGGAATCTTGATTATTTTTATCTTTTTTACTTGCATAACTTAATTTTTTGTTGTACTTTTGCTTTTAAATATATAGCAACTTGTTATTAATGAGTGCAAAGGTAATCTTTTCCGAGTAAACTACCAAACATTTTCTCGAAAAAGATTAATCTATTAAGATTAATTAGTTAGTGTTTATAAATGTAAAATGTATGGAAGTAACTATTTATCAGAGAGTTAAGTTGGTTTTGGAGGATAAGTCTGTTTCCGTTAACGCTCTCTCTAAACAGATTAATGTAGCGCAAGCTACCTTAAATCCTCAGTTAAGAGGAGATAGAACTTTAGCTGCCAATATCGTAGAGAAGATATTGACTGCCTTTCCTGACGTGTCTGCTGAATGGTTGATGCGTGGGGTAGGTACTATGTATAGTAATCAAGATGCAGATGATTCATCTTATATGGTTGCTGAGACTCCTCATCGTGAAGAACCTAAGATAGAAGAGTCTCATCAGGATGATTCTGTCTGGAAGGCGAAGTACGAAGAGTTAGAGAAACGCTATGACCAGCTACTATCTATCTTGGGTGGTGGTATGAGACAAGCAAATGTAGGATAATTAAAATGTGGTAGGTATGAAATATAGTAAATGGTATAGATTAGTATGTAATACTATAGTTCTTACTATTATTTTCTTGTCTCTTGTTTTTGTGTCGTGTGAATACAATAACAAAAAGGATATTTCATCTGAGCGTAAAAAGGAGATTGCAGATTCTGTAAAGAAGGTTAATGACGAATATGAAAAGAATAAGCCTTGCAATCGTGTTGGAAAGTATCTATATATAGACCAATTAGATGTTTTGCATACACGTCTTCATTGTGGAGGTATAAATGATGGTGGAACTCTTAGTGGTTCTACTACGGATGAAAATGGCGAAGAGGTTGAGGTTTCTAGCAGAATCAAATGTGGTTCTGGTGTTGAGCGAATCAAGCTAAAAGACCTTGATAAATCTTTGTTGGAAAATTCATGTCGCAACTGCATAGATGATGATATGTATGATTACTTGAAAAAGTACGGTTCTCTAGAAGGGTTGCTTGATGAATAAATTACTAAGTAGATAAAATGAAACATATTGTGTTACTTTTTGCCATCATCCTGATGGCATCATGCAGCAGTTCTTCCAAGAAGTCTGCTGATGCTGAACCTGAAAAGAAGGAGTCTGCCGCAAAGTCGGCTGTCTCTAGTGGTAACGTTTTCATCTGCACTGGCAGTTCCTCAAAGCGTTACCATAGCGACCGAGATTGTAAAGGTCTCTCTCGCTGCTCAGGAGATATAGAGGAGGTAAGCGAGGAGGAAGCTGAGGATATGGGAAGAACTCCTTGCAAGATATGTTATTAATTTAAATATGTGAGATATGAAGAAGATTTTATGTTTTATGATGTTTGTCTTGCTGCTGGTATCATGCAGCAAGGATTCTGGTGAAGAGGTTGGGTTGACTTCAAACTATATTGAGGTTGCTGGTGTCAGACATCAGATTGATAAATTTGCGATTGAAAACGAAACCGATTTTCGCATAGGCTCCAAGAAGGATGGAACTTATATTTCTTTCGGTTATACTTGGTACAAAGTACCGATTGGTGAAAAGATATATTTCGTTGAGACAGACGAGTATTTGGATTATTTTGAGTTAGTTGATAACTACAGAAAATGCAACTTGACAGATGGTTCTTCTGATAGTTTTTACTTAATCAAGAAGAATGGTGATAACTATATCGTTGATATATATATTGGTTCGTCTAAATATAAGACGGTTGTACATTATGAAGGAAAAATGATATAAAGAAAAGGCATCGGGAAAGAATCTCGATGCCTTTTCTGTTACTTGTCGAAGAACTTGTCAATGAGTCCCATTGCATCATTCTTCTTCTTGTCTATAATCTTGGCATAAATCTCGGTGGTGGCGATTCTTGTATGTCCCATCAACTTACTGGTGGTGTAGATGTCTGCTCCCAGTGTAAGCATCATGGTTCCGAAGGTGTGCCTTGCAGTATGGAAGGTGATGTCCTTCTTGATACCAGCGTTCGCTGCCCATACCTTGATATGAGTAAGAACCGTCTGTTCGCATCCCATGCCATTGAAGATGAACTCGTTTCCGTCCTGCTCAGGCAACCATTCTATAGCCTTGCCTGACAGATTGTAGGAAACCATCTTGTTGGTCTTCTTCTGTATGATAGACAGATGCCATGACTTTGTTCCGTCCTCGTTGGTCACTTCCCTGATGTCCGACCATTTCAGTCTCCTGATGTCGGAGATACGCAAACCGCAAAAGCAGGAGAACATGAATGCCTGCTTGATAACTGGAACCTTGCATTCTGTTTCTGCCAGTTTCTTCACCTCCTCAATATCCAAGAATACCCTGCTGGTTTCGGGTTTCTTTGGCTTCTCACGCTTATCTACCTCACTGAATGGATTCTTGTATATCATCCCACCTTTCACGGCTCTGCTGAGCATTTCATTGAGGTGGTTGCAATACATAATCTTGGTGTAGCTGGAAAGCGGCTCTCCATTACTCTTTTTGGTGTTGTTCAGGAACTCAATGAATCCAACGCAATACTTCTTGTCAATGCTGGATAGCTTGATACCCTCTCCCTTGTAGGCGATGAGTTGCTTTCGGGTGCATTCTATCTGTGCTGCGATGCGGCTTGGAGACTGCGATGTCTTCATCTTGTAGGTCTTGAAGTTGTCTATCCATTCCATGAGCTTCATCTTGCTCTTTACGGATATGATACCCGAAATGCTGTTCTTGATGTCCAGTACTCTCTGTGCCTTGATAACATTGGCGGTAGCCATTGTTTCAGCATTCTTTCTTCTTGCCTCTGCCTTACCTCTACCCACCTCTGGTACGATGTAGAGTTTCAGGAACTCATAGGCTCTCTTGCCATCCTTGTAGATGTCTAGATAGACACTCTTGTTTCCGTTGGCAAGTTCCTTGAATCTGATAGTGACAGGTTCCTTTTCGATTGTTTTCTTCCTTCCCATAAGCCTTTGTTTTTATAAATCTGCTGCAAAGATAAGCAATTTTTTTGTTACTCGCAAGTTTTTGGTAACAAAATAGTAACAAAACTAACACGTATCAAATGTGTAGGTAATGTATATCTGTCTTACGGAAAATTATTTTTCCGTAAAGGTAAAGTGTTGATAACTAAAAGTTTAGATATACATTTGATATACATTTGGTATCAGATGGGTTAAAGTGCGCTATTTATTATCTTTATGAATCCAAATTCAGATTTAAAGAACAAAAAGAACAATGAGAGTGTAATGGCAGTTAATGCCGAGTCTTCAACAATTAAGGCAGTTAATACTAAGTCATCAACTGTTGATGCAGGCTATGCTGAGTCAAGAATTTCAGCGTATGCTGCCCGTTTTGCCGCTTACAGCGATGAGCGTTTGAAGCAGACCGTGGATCACGAGCGCAAGGTTCGTGGTTGGGGCAGCGAGCGCAGTTACTTCCTCGCCGCCTTGCGAGGAGAGTGTGAGAAGCGAGGAATAGCTTACTGCTGGAAGTAGGGGATTTTTTCCCCGCAGATTTCCCGGATTTCTCAGATTTCCCGAATTTTTCTGATTTCACAAATCTTTCCGTTTGGTGGGATAGATTTGTGAAATCAGAGAAATAATGAATTCTTCTCGATATGAATCAAGCTCCATCTGTGTGAATCTGTGAAATCTGTGGGAGCTTATGACTTGAATTCCTCGATGAAGGGTTGCAGGTTTCCACCTCTTGGCGAGTTATGGTCTTCAAGGATGGCGAATGCGATGAGCTTGTACTTGTCCTTGAACTCCTTCTCGTCGATGACTTCGTGAAACAGTCTTGCGATATGTTTCGGAGGATTGTGGAAGGCACCGCAACCGAATGCACCGAGTACGATGCTGTCGTGTCCGTTCAGCAAACCGATACGCAGCATTGTCCTCATTTTGTTTTTCGTCAGTGCGGCATCTTCTTTGCAGATGTTCCCATCTCTATCTAAATCAGGATGATTGATGGCCGCTACTGCCACGAACGACATATAATAAGGAGTATCGAGCAAGGCGAAGTCATCCTTGGCTCCAGCCCTGAACACGGTAGCATCTGGCACATAGATGCCTCCGAATCTCACAGGCATCGGATATTGGAACTTGCTTTTCTCCAAACCGTAATCCTCGGCATATTCTGCATAACGATACATTGAGAGAAAGAGGTTGGTGCTGCGGAAGAGGCTCTCCTCCTGTGCTCGGCTTCCGTTCTTCACGCCACCGCCCGGGTTGCGCCGGCTTGCCAGGTTGAGAACCACGGGATTGTATCCTTCCTGTTGCAACTGATGCCCGCAATGGATGCTGTCGTCATTCTTCACAATAATCTTGGTGGAACCTTCAGCAAGGGTAGGTATGTTTGAAGCATCCAGTGGCTTGGTATAGAATCTGCTTCCCTTCAGCATCTTCGTGTTGTCGGGCAGTTTCACTTCCTCCCCATTCTCCGATGTGTAATGTTCCTCCAGTACAATATCTATAGTTTGCTGATATACGTCAGCCAGTTGTCTTCTGTCGTTTATCATGATTTCTTCTGTTTATTTTGTTAGTTTCACTAAAAATCCATTCTTTCAGGCAAAAATACAAGTTTTCTTTGTAATCTCCAAACTTTTATATATAAGAAATGTGGTATTCTCGATATTTCTTTGTAAATTTGCCCTCTGATAGCTGCTATCTTAGGGCTGATGGCTCAAGGAGGGAAATTAATGACTAATAAAGGAAAGGGCAGAAAATGGAGAAAAATAATCATTTGGAGGTACCGAATTTGTCCTCAGACTTGATGAAGGATTTGCGCCAGATTATAGACTCTGCACGCCAACGTGTGGCTGTGACTGCTAATGCAGAGTTGACGATGATGTATTGGCACATCGGAGAACGAATTAATCGTGAAGTACTTGGCAATCAGAGAGCTGAGTACGGTAAGCGAATTGTGTCGATGGTGGCGACACAATTGCAAAATCAGTATGGGACGAAAGGATTTGAAATCAGAAATATAAGAAGAATGATGCAATTTGCTCAAAAAATACCAAAAGAACAAATTGTGTCGCAACTTGCGACCCAATTGACATGGTCGCATATAATAGAGGTTCTTCCGGTAAAAGATCCTTTAGCTGTAGAGTTCTATCTGACAATGTCGTCTTCTGGTAGATGGGGAAGAAATCGTCTTCGCAAGGAAATTGACAGCATGCTCTTCGAGCGTACTGCCATTGCAACCAAGCCTGATGAACTCATCAAGAAAGAACTTGCAGATTTGCGAGATGACAGCAATATGTCTCCAGACCTTGTATTCAAGAGTCCTTATTTTCTCGATTTCACAGGATTGAAAGGGATGTATAGCGAAAAGAGCTTGGAGGATAGTCTAGTGGCTCATTTGGAACAATTCATTTTGGAATTAGGCAATGGCTTTACTTTTGTGGAGCGTCAGAAACGAATGATTATCGATGGTGAGGACTTTTATCTCGACTTACTCTTTTTCCACAGAAAATTGCACCGCCTAATAGCGATTGACCTCAAGCTCGGACGCTTCAAAGCCCAGTATAAGGGACAGATGGAACTCTATCTCCGTTGGCTCGAAGCACATGAAATGGAACCAGGTGAAGAACCACCTCTCGGTCTTTTGCTCTGCACGGAAGGCGGTGAGGAACAAATCGAACTTCTCCAACTCGACAAGGCGGGAATCAAGGTCGCCCAATAC
>ERZ1026903.130-NODE-130-length-41182-cov-63.143385_pt1 | contig 41182 bp, 44 predicted proteins | sample MGYA00380180_ERZ1026903 | MGnify/ENA primary metagenome ERZ1026903 (study PRJEB33269, sample SAMEA4719816) | human gut metagenome | biome: human-associated habitat; feature: organic feature; material: feces | place: Cameroon | collected 2013-10 ... | reverse complement strand
GCTACGTCACCAACGTCCCCGCAGGCTGCGGGCTGATTCGCTGCGCGGGCAACATCGTACCTTTCACAAATTCTTTTCCCCGAAACACTAAGCTATATAAATTGATGTCGACCAACCCGTCTGAGAAAAGGGAGTAAAGCCATGCAATACAAAAATAGAGGACCGCCGAAGCGGTCCACAGGGATGCTACAAACCGGAATTTGTACAATTAACTCCTAGTTTTATTGCCGCTTGAATATTCTCTTCTTGAATGCTCTTATTTTAATACCATAACGACCTGAAAAAACAAGTCCTGTTAGTAACATTCCTAAGCTCACACCCTGGGCAAAATCAATAATTATACTTACTACCTCACTACCTCGTTTTGGACATACAGCGTTGTATCCTTAAACAACATATATACTACTAAGAATAACAACGCAATCGAATTGCATATAAGGTACCTGTATCTAATGGCGCAAAAGGACATTGTATCTAAACGGACAGAAATCTCTAAACTTAAAGCTGCCATTGAAAGCAGAAAACGGCGTATTGAAGACCTTGACAAGCTGATAGAGCGTATCTATGAAGATCAAGTCCTCGGTAACATCTCTGCCGAACGCTATGCAAGAATGTCGGTCAATTACGAGAACGAGCAACGCACCCTTATCAATAAGGTGGCAGAGGGCGAAAAGAAACTCGCCTGCATTGAACAGACGAGCCTTGACTCGAAAACCTTATTGAAGGTTCTGCGAAGCAGTACATCCTTTGAAGAATTGACACCAACCCTTGTGAACTCTCTGATCCGTAGGATTGAGGTTCACAACAACGGCAAATCAAGCGGTCATTGCTATGTGAAGGTAGACATCTACTTTACGGCTATCGGACTGATTGACATTCCCACAGAGGATGAAATCAAAAGCCTTATGGCTAAAATCAAAGCAAACCCGCAGGAATACAGGCTTACCGCCTGAAAAAGAGAACGCGGTGCAACCCCGATTGTGGGGTTACACCGTATCCCTGCCAAAAACATCCTTATGGGGCTTTGGCTGATGCAGCCCTTTTTGTTTTTGTGAAAGGACGGTAATCGACAATGAAATCTGACAATGCCATCTGGAATGGCACAAGCATTTTTGTGGGCATCATTGTACACAACCCCTGAGGAATCTATCATCTACGGTGTCTTCAACGGATCTCGCTAGCTCGCATAGACTCCTGCATAAAACCAATAAAACGCCTGGTAGATAGGGTTGGATTTGGGAGGCAAGCAAGGCCGATACTAAGATTTTGTGGAGGATCCAAAGGGAGAATTTTGATATCATCTCGTTTAATTGCTAGAGTTTCATTGATTACGGTAATACCAAGACCAGCAGCAACCATTTCATGAGCGGCATAACGATCAGATGTGGTAAATCTTGTGTTTGGCTTAATTCCAGCTCCCTTAAGCAAGCGAGAAGAATCGCTGTCACGGTTTGGATAAATATCAATGTATGGTTCTTCTTTCAGAATGGACAGCGAGACTCTATCCTTATCGGCGTATGTGGAATTAGCAGAAACCACCGCAACCATTTCTTCTTGCTGCAGAATAAACCATAGCATATCCGGAGTAGGTTTGCTAACAACACAGATATCCATTTTGCGTTCTGCGACAGCATGGCATAGTTCGTCGTTATAACCCCATAACATTTTGATGTTGATGCGAGGGTACTGCTGAACAAACCGAACGATTTGCTTTGTGAGTAATGGATAGCTGGAGGAATACGCTGTACCAATGGTTAGCGTACCAATTTGAAGCCCATTGATATTAGCAATCCGCTGTGTAATCTGTTCTTCGTCATGCAATAAGGTGCGAATATCATTTAGCAATAGCTCACATTCATCTGTTGGTCCAACACCGCGATTGTTTCGTACTAACAGAGGAAAGCCAACTTCTTGTTCCAGATTCGCAATCATACGGCTTATTCCCGAAATCGTGTAATTGGATTGCGCGGCAGCTGCAGAAATACTGCCAGAGTCCAATACTTTAAGAAGTAGTGACCATTTTTGTGTATCCATTTGGACCTCTGCTTTGACATTTTCGCAAAGCGGCTTGTATAATTTGTCGCTTTACGAAAAGTATACAATATGGTTAAATAGTTGTCAAGGAACTCGTTTAGTATTTTTAGTCATTATTGATTATACGCTGACGAGTATTCAGCAGGAAATAGAGCCTCTTTTGCCGGCTAAAGGTTCTATGGATGGTGTGTATCTGCTGAAGATAGAAAGAGAGAATGGATGGAAACGTCCTTTACGCTGAGAAGTTTTTGCAAACGTGAAGGACAATAAAATTTTCAAAAAATAAGGAGGCTTACTATGAACAGCATGGTTATCTGCCTAATTATTTTTGCGGTTATGATTATTCTATTCTTTAACCGCAAGATACCAATGGCATTTACCAGTATGGGCGTTATTGTTGCTTTGTATGTCGCAGGATGTGTGGATAAGGCTACCGTGTTTGCTGGATTCGGCAACAACAACGTTTTGACGATGGCTGGTATGTTTATTGTTGCTGCGGGACTTTCTCGCACGCAGATGGTCAATAATATTACCAAGCTTTTGTATCGTGTGAACAATGGGTCCTTCACGCGAGTATTGGCGTCTTACATTTTGGTTATCTTCCTGCTCGGTCAGTTTGTCCCCAGCCTGCCAGCTATGTTTGCTATGGTTTATCCTCTGGTTATCAGCATGTGCAAACAGTTAAAGTGCAGCCCCTCCAAGATGATGTATCCGATTGCTGTTACGGTAGTCTCTACTTCCTTTGTTATTGAGCCCATTGGTCCTTATGCTGCATGGTTCGTTACGCAGAATGGCTATCTGGAATCCTATGGCTGGACCGGACCTCTTCTCAGCATGTGGAGTGAGACGATGGTTTTTCTGCCGACTGCGCTGGTTACTTTGCTGCTGACAATCTTTGTCTTGCCGAAGCTCATGCCAGATCAGCCTGAAACTGAAACTGTCGCTATCACGGGACCGGATATCACAAACAACGAAGCTCTTTCCCCAATCCGTGAATTTCTCGGTTATGGTATCTTTATTGCTACCGTTATTGGACTGATGCTTGGTCTTCCTTCTTGGGCAGTTACGATGGCTGGTGCAACCGCTGTTGTCTTGTCTGGTGTTTTGGATGAGCAGACCGCACTAATTCGTATGAATATGAGCATGGTTCTGCTGTATGCAGGTGTCACGGTTATGGGCGAGGCTTTGGGCAGCACCGGTGCTGCCCAGTTGTTAGGAGATCTCGCTGCAAGTGCGCTTTCTGGTGTTCGCAATGGTTACATCATTGGCGCAGTATTCTACTTGGTATCTTTCCTGATGACATCTTTCCTGTACAACAGAGCAACGACTACTGTTTTGATTCCCATTTTGATTATTACTTGCAGCTCGATTGGTTGTGATCCTCGTGGTCCCGTTATCCTTTGCTCTCTGGCATCCATGTCTTCGCTGATTACTCCGATGCCTAATCCGGTAGTACCCATGGCTATGCAGGCTGGTGGCTATACCCAGAAGACAATTCTACGTGTGGGCATAATTCCAGCAATTGTTCGAGGAATTATTGGCGTTGCCATTGCTATGACGATTTTCCCTGCTTTCGGTTAATGCTACAACGAAGCAAAAATATGAAGCACGCGCTAGAACTCTTAACTATTGACGAAGGAGACTTCCTATGAAGAGGTTTGAAGGAAAAGTTGTTGTCATTACGGGCGGTGGCTCAGGAATGGGCAAGATTTCTTGTACGCTCTTTGCTCAAGAAGGTGCATCGGTTTGTGTGGTTGACATCAATGAAAAAACAGCACAGGCAACTGCGAACGAAATTATTGCCGCAGGCGGAAAGGCAAAGGCCTATGCAATTGACATTACCAAAGAGGAAGCTGTGAAAGCCTTGTTTGATGATGCTGTTGCCACATTCGGACGACTCGATGTGTATTTTACAATTGCAGGCATCAGCCCGGTCGGTACTGCAGTAACGACTTCTTATGAAGACTATAAAAAGGTCGTTGCACTGGACATGGATAGCGTCTTTTTAGGCAGTAAGTATTGCATCCCGCATATGATCAAAACAGGTGGTGGTGTAATACTTAATCTAGTTGGAACTTATGGCATTCGCCCAACACCGAATAAGTTGAGTTACTCGGCGGCAAAGGCTGGAGCACTTAGTATTACAAGATCTGTTGCAATTGACTTTGCACGTGATAATATTCGTTGCAATGCGATTTGCCCTGGATTTGTTAACACTCCGCTGAACAATGGCTTTGAGGGGGAAGCTCGTCAGAGATTCCTGAATACCTATCAGCCGGCACCATTTGAGATTCAAGCAAAGGATATTGCCGAAACAGCGTTGTTCCTGGCAAGCGATGAAGCTCGTGCCATAACCGGACAGGCAATTGTTGTAGATGGTGGTACGGAAGCTTCTCTCTATCTGAACTACAAGCGACCTTCTGCCGACAAATAAACACATCAACCTGCAAAAGCGGCAGAAGAACATACGATGGAGTATGTCATCTTCTGCCGCATTCTGTTTTTTAGTTAAGGAGTTCTTTATGAAATCGATTTTTATTCCTCGTTATTTTTGGAATGGGACGAACGATGAAGTATGCACAAACACAGCTGTCTTAGTACGTGACAATCGGATTGAACAGATCGATGAGCCTGAGAAACTGCGACTTGGCTATCCGGAAGCACAGGTTTTGGAAAGCAAAGATTGGTTGATGATGCCTGCTTTTGTAGACGCTCATGATCACGGCAGAGGCATGTCCCCCATATCCTTCCGTACCCCTGATCGGGCGCTGGAAATGTGGTTACAGGATTTAAATAAGCTCCCTGCTATCCCCCACTATCAAGCGTGTTACTATGATGGGATGCGTCTTGTATCGTCTGGTGTTGGTATGGTATTGCATAGTCACAACCCTAACAGCTTTGCTCAAATTCGTGAAGAGATGGTGGCAGCCGAAAAGGGATATAAGGACGCAGGTATACGAAGCATTCTCTGTCCTTTGTATTTGGATCAGAATAAGCGCATTTATTATGACCGTGATAAATTCATTTCAGATTTGCCAGAGCCACTGCGCACAAACTTTGTGGCCGGCATTCATGACAAGATTATGAGCATGAATGAGTATTTCCAACTTGTCGAGGGTATCTGCGAAGATCTTGCAGATGATATCAAAGCAGGATGGACTGAGGTACAACTTCATCCGAACGGTGGTCAGTGGTGCAGTGATAAAGCCCTGCTTCAGATGAAGGAATATGCACTTAAACATGGTATGTACATTCATCTGCATCTACTGGAGACTCAGTATCAAGCAGAGTATGCAAAGCGTACATGGGGCAAGAGCTTTATTAAACATTATAAAGAAATCGGGTTTCTGGGTCCATGGGTATCCTTTGCACATGCCGTATGGCTGGATGAAGAAGATTTGCAGCTGATTGCTGAGAGCGGAGCGCATTTAATTACGAATCCATCTTCCAATTTACGTTTGCGCAGCGGAATTTTCAACATGCAGAGGGCGAATGAACTTGGTATTGACTGCGGTATTGGGTTAGATGGATGTGCATTTGATGACGATCAGGACTACCTAAGAGAGATTCGTGTTGCATGGCTCAACAATCTGCACAATGGTGTGGATGGCGAAGTGGATTACAAAGACGCTTTGAAAATGGCTACTTCGCGTGGAGCAAAGATTTCTGCTTGTGGTCTGTCCAGCGGCATCCTAGAACCAGGCGCTACGGCGGATTTTACAATGATCAGTGTCGATAGCATAGAAAAGCCTTACGCGGATCCGGGTATTGACCCGCTGGCACTGCTTGTACAGCGTGGTACTAGACAGAGTGTAATCATGACCTGTGTTAATGGCAAAATCGCATGGCAGCAAAACGATGAGAGTAGAAAGAAAGAAAAAGATGCTGAAATCCAGATTTGCACAGCAATAAAAGAACTGCGCTCCAAGGATGATGGGAAACGAGACAACAGCATCATTTTGCAGCATGTCCATGACTTTTATACGAAACGAAAGTGAGGAGACCCATGAAAGGAAAGGCAATCCGCAAAGGAGTGTTTATCCCAGCCCTTTCATGTGTATTGATAGCAGGGGCTGTAGGGCTGATCAACAATCAGCTTTTGATTTCGTTCTTTAAGGGAGCGTTTGAACTTGCTTATCAGAATTTGAGCTGGTTGTATCAGTGGATCGTATTGGCAATCGTAATCATTTGCGTGATTCTTACATTTAGCAAGGTTGGTAATATTCGTATAGGAGGACCTGATGCGAAGCCGAAATATGGCTTCTGGTCTTGGTTTGCAATGTCACTAACGGGAGGAATTGGAGCGAGCATTGTCTCGTCAAGCATTTCCCAACCCATTACTTTTTTACAAAGTATTTGGGGGGAACTGGATGGTTATGGCATTGAACCTGGCTCATCTGAAGCCGTAGTGTTTGCATTGGGGCGATCTTTTCACGAATGGTCAGTCTTTCCTTATGCGTTCTATGGAATATGCAGCATTTCTATTGCGTATTTGTGCTTTAACAAAAAACAGCCTGTTTCGCTCTCTACATTGCTTGTGCCGTTGTTTGGAGACAAGGTTAAAAAGCGCGGAATTTCTTCTCTAATCGATGCAGTCAATATTTTGGCTCTGGCATTGGCTCTTGTAGGTACACTGGGCACATTTATCGGTCTTACCAGTGCTTGCGCAAAGTATGTGTACAATATTCAGCCGACGCACATATTGATGTTAACTGTTATGGGTGTGACCACAATTTTATATCTTTTGTCTTCTCTGAGCGGTGTTGAAAAAGGCATTAAGTTTTTTGCAAATCTAAATTTTCGTTTTTATATGGTGCTGGCTGCTATTGTCTTGGTTCTGGGGGGTTCCGCTGCTTTTATTTTTAATACTTCTACTTCTGCGATTGGTTATTGGTTGCAGAACCTCCCACTGTGGAGTCTTGACACAGGAACATCTGGTGGTAGTGCTCTGTTGCAATGGTGGACAATCTACAACTGGACATTTTGGATGGCATTCGCCCCAGTGACAGGAGTTTTTCTTGCTCAACTGACTTATGGACATACCATTCGGGAATCGTTGATAGTAAACTGGTTGATGCCAAGCGTTTTCGCTATCATTTGGTTTTCGGTATTTGGTGGATGTGCGATTAACTGGCAGGTAAACGGAGTTTTGGATATAGCTTCTGTAATCAACGAAAATGGCACATATGCTGGCATATGGGCATTCATTGGAAAGTTACCTTTTGCGCAAATACTGATCCCAATCACGCTTTTTATCATGCTGATTTCTTTCTCTACCAGTGCGGACAATAGTGTGTCTGCGATTTCCGCTCTTTGCACTCAAAACAGCAAAATTGGAGATGAGGCCCCCTCGATTCTAAAGATTCTGTGGGGTGTAGCAATCGGCGTATTAGCATATCTCTTGATGGCTTATGCTGCAGGCGCCAAAGGGAATGATGGTGTACGCTATATGGTAGTAGCAATTGGTTCTGTGCTGTCAATCTTCATCATTCTAGTGATTGCATCTACGGTAAATATGTTTTTTGTGGATAAAAAGGTATCTCAGGAGCAGGAATAACAAATTATATACGTTATATCGTACGGCGCTTGCGATGAGCCAAAAGGCCACCACCCGTAATTGGGCGGTGGCCTTTTGGCTTTATTCCATACTTTACTATGCCGATTTTCTCCGCAGAAACTCAATTTGTCCTTTGAAAAAGCGAGTTTGTCCAGGAAACCACTGCCCTGGCTCTTTGTGTTCCTTATCACAAATTTATTTTTCCTGTTTTCCGGATGCCGTTCCCATAAAATACCGATCCGGATGTTCTTCATGACTACACATATTCAATGTCACGTGATTTGTCCCCAGACGCAGTTGCAAACTAAGACTCCCTAATCGTTCACCCAAAAGATGGATTCTAAACAATATCGTGTCGGGTGTTCGCCAACCTGCAGCAATTACGCACGGAATCGCAGAATCATTCCACAGGCAACTCTGTACCAGATTGCCAGCCTGATACGGCAGTAAGCATACCCGTTCGCCATAATACAGAGTTAGACACTCTTCATCCAGCTGCAACGCAGTCATTCCGGGCGCATTGGGTCCCAAATTCACCTTCACGCAATTATTTACAACAGGTCTAGCTAAGTTTTCTACACGTGGTAATTCCATATCAGATACTCTATGAAGAAGTTCCGTATATGCAACCGTGTCCGATGACAAGCTCGTATCCGTTACCCCGGGTAGTAAGCAATTCCAAAAAGCATCTAAAATTGTTTGTACTCCACCTGCTAATGGTTGCGTATCCGCTGTCGTTACAATCAGCATATCCTGCTCTGGCAGGCAGATAGCCAATTGACCTCCCATGCCAAACATGCACCATGCATTGTGAGTTAATCGCCAAAACTGATATCCATACCCTTGCGCAAAATCCCAACCATTCGCGCCACCATTTTCAAGTGTGTCAATTTGAAAGGAGGTAGCTTCCGCCAAGTATTCTCTGGGAAGGAGTTGATGCCCCTGCCATATGCCCCCCTTCGCGATCAAATCCAACACTGACAACATATCTCTGGATGTTGCCATCAAGCCCGATCCGCCTTGACTAACCCCCATGGGATCCTTAATGCAATAGCTTTCCTTCGAAAAACCAATAGCAGTCAACGCTTCACTCCGCAACATTCCCAGTAACGGCATCCCCATACATTTTTCCACAAGAGCACAAAGCGTATGGCTGCTGCTTGTGTCATAACAAAAATAGCTTCCCGGAGCATGATCAGCTCTTGCGGTAAAGAATGAGCCAACCCAATCCTTTGTTGGCCGATGTTTATAGGTTGTCATACTGTAAGGGGTAGTCATCCGTAGCATATCTCTGATGGTAAGTTGTGCCAATTCCGATTTTGGCCCACCATGAGGCAGCTTCTCAGGGAAATAGTCTACGATGTGATCGTTTGGCTCCAGATATCCCTTGGCAAACATACACCCGATTGCCAGTGATACATAACTCTTCGTCTCACTGTACATACGATGAAGGGTGTTTTTTGTAAACGGTCTTGCATATGCTTCGCAAATCAGCGCATCATGACGCAAAATCAGCAAACTATGCAATGCAACTTTTCTCTGTTCTAGGTAATCCAGTGTGCGATGTATCGCCAAGGAAGATACACCCACCTCCTCTGGCATTGCTTCAGGAAATATCATCGCTGTCACCTGGTTTTGTTTGCAGCATTTTCTGCACGATCCTTTTCAAAGGCAATGAACGCAGGATCTCCCGGCATAATAGGATCATATCCCTTATTGAAGATCTCTACTTTAGGGAAGTCATCAGTAAGCGCGCCAGCCTGTTTTGCCTGTAAATATTCCGCGTAAGCCATCATACAGACGCCCACACCTTTTTGTTCATCGTGGACAACATCCTCAGACAAATAATAATCAACTGTACCATTACGGCGCAAATTACCCGTCGGTCCAAGGCCGGCCCCTTTGCAAATACCGTGCAGCTCCACCTTACCGTCATGAACCGTAAATTTTCGTAATTCGATACCAACCAGGATTTTCTCACCCGCAGCTCGATACTCCGGCTCAGTTAACACATCCAAGCGTGCCCCTTTTAAGAGACTATATGCAACCATCAGAGAGCCACTGGTTTCTAGATAGTTACGCTTTTCGTTGGGCAATGCTGGCAGCTGGTAGAACAATCCACTGTCCTTTTCCTGCCAACGCAACATACCATCGATAGCCTCTTTCCAAAGGGCTGCCATCTCGTCTATCAGGTCAGTACGATTATCAGGAATCATTCCGTAGATGTCTGCCAGGGCCATCAGATACCAGCCAATGGCACGGGTCCAGAAGTTAGGAGAAAGACCTGTTTTGGGATCTGCCCAGAAAACATCCTTTGTCTCGTTCCAGGCGTGATAATAGAGCCCCGTTTTTTCATCATACAGATATTTGCGTGCGTTACGGAATTGAAGCATAATGTCATCCAGAGCGGATTCATCACCAAACCTAATAGCATAGTTAGCATGAAATGGCAATCCCATATAGAGACCGTCCAGCCAAACTTGATTGGGGTAAATTGCTTTGTGCCAAAAGCTTCCGCATGGAGTACGTGGTTGGTGACGCAATTGTTCTTCCAGTGTCTCGATTGCCTTGCGGTAACGAGGTTCACAAGTTTTATCGTAGAGCGTATAAAGAACGCAACCGGCTGGAATATAATCCAGATTATACTCTGCCGCCACATAGTTGCGGATGTTCCCGTCTACCTCAATATATCGATCCGTAAAGCTACGAAGCGCATTCAGATAAAAATTATCGCCGGTCGCTTGATACATTGCGCGCAATCCAATGAGTACGCACCCATCTTCATAGTTCCACATATTCCGGTCTGTTTTTCGGAATTGTTCTGCATAGGCGCGTAGGTATCGTTCGTATAACATAGTAGGCTCCTAATTAGAAATATTATTCGTCTTTCTCTTTATCCCAGTGCGCAAAAGAGAATTCTCCACGGTAATTGGAGGCACTGAATTCCGGATATTTGAGCGGGTGGTAGACAGGACCTGCAGGAGCAGGGCGATCTTGTGTATAGATAAACATCTTATGCGCATCCCACAGAATGATTTCATCACGAGAATCGCCGGTCAGATTAAGAACCTCTGCACACTGGTCAGGATGTCCATCATTCGGAAACAGAACAACACGATCTCCATCACCATCCAGCATGCCGCCATATTTGATGTTGCCGTTAAGCAAGATCAACTCTGTACCATCACCGCACCAGTTGACTGGGGCAACAACATTTCCGTTGGAAGAAGGCTCTTTATGCCAAATCTCCCGTCCTTTACAATCATACAGGTAGATAATGCCCTGGTTCTCCCAAAACGTTGTTGTGCAAATCTGAAGGCCACGCATTTGAGGACAATAATTGGCAACGCTGATACGCTGACCATGACCGTTAATGTCACGAGCAAGAATATGTCCCTGCTTATCTACGATCATAAATCCTTCCCAACCGGAAACAATTGCCAGTAATTCTTCATCTATATCAGGATCAAACTTTCCAATGACGATTTCATCCGTGTGATCCGTGTCAATGGGAAGTTCCCACTGCAGTTTTCCATCACTGCTGATCATGTTGTAGCAGCTGAAAATTTCATCCTTCCCATCCCCGTTGAAATCATACGCGTATGGGAAATGACCCGTATTGTTGTGGGTAAACTTCCATAATAGATTAAAGTTCTCATCATAAACCCACAGACGAGCATAACGGTCTTTAATAAGGATGTCGCTGGCGTGTTCTTTGCCTGAAACATTCACGATTCGAATAGCATCTACGTTCAGTCTGTCAAAGGCGTGTTTCTGGAACTCGATACCCAAAATCTTATCAGCAGGGTCATCGTTGTAGGGAGTATCCATACTGCGCAACAATTTTCCGGTACGTCCATCTAAGATCTCGACCTTGAAATCTCTGGCGAAGATCACCTCGTCAAAACCATCGTTGTTGATATCATAGATCTGGAACGGCAGATCACAGGTCGTGTCCTGGTTCACTGCCAATGTGGACGGTTCACCAACCTGCCACAACACTTCACCTGTTTGCACATTCACTGCGGTCAGGCAGCTGATGTTGCAATAACGCTCCTTGAAAACACGCTTTTGATGCTGAGCCATCACAAAGTACCAATCATTTCCCCCCATCAAATGCCCAAACCGAATCTGCCGCGAGGCACCGAATTCTTTCAAATCGATTACCTTATGCAACTTTGGCCTGGGATAATGGCTTCTCTTTTCGGCCAGACGCGCTTGCTCCGCATCTTGGCGTTCTACAATTCGCATTGCCTCTTCCTGCGTGGTTGTAACTTGCACATTAGTATACTGTGTCGGCATATATGCGGCCAATGCGACCTTGCCATACGTATAGCAATCGTCTTGCACCGTTAATAAAACATTACCGTTAACAGCGCCGGTAAATGTATTTCCTTTGCAAACAACACTTATAGTGTAGTATTCGTCGCCGTTGTATTCAAATGGGGTCTGTGCCAACATTGTGCGCTCTGTTTTGTTCACGCGCCAGAACTGAATCTTATTGCCATTCAGAAAGAACGCATAGTGCATCAGCGAAGTCTGATATCGGAACAGAATGCCAGCCTCTTCATCACTTCGCAGAGTACGCAGTGTAACGGTCATTGTATAATCCTGCCAGTGATCATCTCCTGTCACCAGCACCGGGCAAACACCATGCGTCAACGGATTGCGTACTCGGGTCTGCTCCATATAATGAACACCATCGGTTGCAGTTACTAACCAACTGGGTCCGCGATAATTGCAGTTCGTAATAGGATCATACCACTGTCCACGGTAGCCCGGTTGCGGATCGTAGTGATACTCTCCCATTGCGGAGTGTTCACGGTCAAAAGGAAACGGTCCGATAGAAAACGACTGAAAATTGTCTTGGAACAAAATAACACTGTCTACCATGGAAACCTCCCCAAAATATTTTCTAAAAAAGCCACAAATAAAGGACTTCCTGTGTTTCCTTTATTTGTGGCCGATTATTATCTAATTATGCCTGTGCTTCGTAAGCGGCCTGATACTCATCAATCTTAGCAGCCCAACCAGATACGCAATCCTGCGCGGTCATGCTGCCCATCAGAACGGCCTGGAAATCAGCGGTCATATCATCGGAGATAAAGGTGGAGAACTCAGTCAGCCAGTAAGGATTCTGAATCTGGATGTAGTTGTCATCTTCAAGATAGCTGGCGTACAGCATCATCTCGGGATCGTTTTTGTACCACTCCTGCTCCTCAACATCCTTGTTGCAAGGAACACGACCAATGGCCTGGCACATGCCGCCTTCGCATTCGGGATCCAGCAGAACATTCATCAGCCACACGGCACCGGAATAATCATGATCTTGCCCCTGATTGGTGATGCAGTAAACGTTGGGTTGCAGACCAGAAGCAAAGTAATGACCTTCATCATTTGCGAGAACACGAGCAGCTGCGAAATTGCCTTCGCCCAGGTTGGTCAGATGAGTAGACTCAGAAGAAGAGTTGTGAATGATGTACATGGAGACACCAGAGCCAAATTCAGCAACGATCTGCGAGAAGTTGTTGTTGATTGAATCACCAGAAACCTCATTGTTTTTATAAAGGTTTGCATAGGTGTCCAGAGCTTCTGCAAACTTTGCATCGCCCAGGATGCACTTGCCATCCTTGTCAAACCAAGAACCATCATAGCCGAGACCGTCGGTATAAGTCCACAGCCAAGCTACCAAGCTGTCATAGGGTCGCACGCCGCGCAGACTGTAAAAGTAAGAGGAATTGGCGGGATCTGCGTACTTCTCGCAATCCTCAAGGAACTCGCTCTGCGTTGCGGGAGGTGCCGCAATGCCCTTCTCTTTGAATTTTGCAGTGTTGTACCATGCGACTTCTTGGTTATACGCATAAGGAATGCCGTAAAGCGTGCCGCCCCCGATGGTGCGCATGCTGTCCATCATTCTGCTGTCGATCTTGTCCACCGTTTCAATCTGGCTTATGTAGTCATCAAGCGGCAGCAGGGAATCCTGTGCGGTGAAAGTCGCCACATTGGAGAAACCAAGGCTAACAACATCAGGCATGGTGTCAGTGGAGACAGCCATCTGGAACTTTTCCTGGAAGTCGGCAAAGGAGAAACTGCTGTAATTGATCTCGTACTGATCCTGCTCAGCGTTGATCTTGGCGAAATAGTCCTCGAAGTAGGCATCCGTCACAGGGTCAGCTGAGTGATACCAGTAGGTCAGAGTCTTTTTGCCAGTAGATGCAGTAGAACTTGCAATAGATGTCGTAGAGTCAACATTACTTGTAGAAGAAGATGCGCTTGAACCGCAGCCGGCCAGCAGTGTTGCGGCCATAGCAGCGCTAAGGATAGTGGCAGTGATACGGATAGTTTTCATTTAAGTTTTCCTCCTAGTATAAAGTTTGTATTTTATGTGCCTTAGCCCTTGACCGCACCGGAGGTTGCGCCACCGGAGAGATGCTTTTGGATGAAGGCAAAAATCACTACGACGGGAATCAGCGCGATGACACAGCCAGCAGCAAGCTTGCCGTAGTCCGTGCCATACTCACCCTGGAACACATTCAGTGCCAGTGGAAGAGTGTACTTCGCTTTATCAGTGATAAAAGCAGTAGCGTAAACGTAGACATTCCATGCATTGATAAACGCATATGCGCCTGTGGCCACAATACTGGGTAGCATAACCGGAATCAAGATGCGGAATACTGAACCAAGCAGCGTGCATCCATCCACCTGTGCAGCCTCTTCCAGTTCACGGGGCACTGAACTGTAATAACCCATCATCATGAACATGCAAAATGGAAGGTTCGTACAGGTGCAAATCAATACCAGACTCCATAGGCTGTTGATAAGATGCAGTTTTACCATTGTTTGAAACAAAGGAATCATTAAGACTACCGCAGGAAGCATCTGAGTTGCCAGCATCAGTACATAGATAAATGTCTTGCCATAAAAACAGTAGCGACTCATGGCATAGCCTGCCAGCAAGCTGAGCAAAGTTACAAGAATAGTTGTTAATATAGCCACAAAAGCCGTGTTTGCCACATTGTTACCAAAGCCCATTTTCTCAAACAGGTACAGGTAGTTACTTAAGGTGGGGTGCTCAGGCCAATATTTAATTGGCAAGCTCAACACTTCCATACTGTCCTTCAGAGAAGTGTTAACGATCCAGTAGAACGGAAACAATGTTCCTACCAGGAAGAGGATCAGCGGTAAGTACAGGGTCAGGCAGCGCCACCCCAGATCTTTAGCCTGTCGTTTCATCATGGGTCTGCCTCCTTAGTTGTCCATCTGGCCCATTTTGCCAAATCGGATATAAATAAATGCAACTACCATCATGATCATGGTCGAAATAACTGCCAGTGCCGAAGCATAGCCATAGTCATAGCTACCAGTAAAGGTGTTCATAATATACAAGGCAAGTGTAGTTGTTCCGCGGTTAGGTCCGCCATCCGTCAAAGAAACAATCAGATCAACCGCATTGAATGTCCAAATCGCACGCAACAGGGTCGTGAAGATGATGGTGTCCTTGATCATTGGTAATGTAATACGGAACAGTGTAACAGCCGAATTAGCACCATCGATCTTGGCGGACTCATACAAATCATCCGAGATGCCGGACAAAGCCGACATATAACTGATTGTGAAAAATGGAATACCACGCCAAATATTCGAAACTACTGCTGCCAGCATCGCCATCTTGCTGCTAGAGAACCACGATATATTCATATCGATCAATCCTGCTCGACGCAGCATATCGTTGATCACGCCATAAGTCTGCCCCAACATCAGGTTCCAAATAATACCAACCATCAAACCTGCAACGGCCCACGGAACCAACGCCAATGCACGAACAACACCACGACCTTTAAATTTACGTGTCAGCAACCATGCTAACCAAAAACCCAGAACGCATTGGAAAACCACGCTAAACAAAACATAGATTGCTGTATTCCCAAGGGTTTTTACGAAAATCGGATCATTTGTGAAAATCTTTACGAAGTTTTCAAGTCCGATAAAATGCCGATCGTTTGGCTTTGTAACCTTGTAAGATTCGGTGCTCATCATGAATACATTTATGATGGGCCAAATCATAAAGAAGGCGACAAACGCCAGCATGGGGGCCAACAATAGATAGGGCGTTGCCAATCGCTTATAGTGCATCATGGAACCTTTTTTACTAAGTTCCAGTTGCGCTCCGTTACGCTTGCTCATTGCATGTCTCCTTATTTTATTCTGCTGCTTTCAGCATGACCTTCATCAGATCGCCACTATTGTGGCGCAATGCCTCAAATGCATCGCCTGTCTGCTCCAACGAATATTCCGCACTTACCAAAGCCTCGGCATTGATTTTTCCGCTTACAAGAATGTCGATGACCTGCTCAAAGTCCGCACTATAAGCATTGCGGCTACCGAAAACATTCAGTTCTTTTTTCAGGAGAATCGAATGTACAAAATTCGTTTCTCGCTTGCCATTACCGATCAGAATAATCTTCCCTGCAAAGGCAGCTTGCTCAATGCAAGTAAGGAAGGTTTCGGGAGCACCGCAGCACTCTACACAAACATCAAAACCGTCTCCATTGGTAATCTTTTGCGTCAGCGCGTTGAGATCATCCGGGTTCTTGCCACTCACCACTCCGTCTGCTCCCATTTCAGTGGCTTTGGACAGACGACCGTCCAGAAGATCGGTCATATAAACCTCTGCTCCAACTGCCTTGGCACTAAGCATTGCGAACATTCCAATAGGACCTGCACCAACGACTAGTACCTTGTCACCTTTTTTTACATTACCACGGGTAATGCCATGATGACCGATGCAGAACGGTTCAACAAGCGCTAACTGCCGAGCAGTCAACCCTTTGCCGGGGATGATGCGTTCAATCGGCATTGCGATGTATTCTTGAAATGCTCCATCTCTCTGCACTCCCATTGTCTGGTTGTCGGTGCAGCAATTTACAAAGCCTCGGCGGCAAGAATAACATTTTCCGCAATTGAAGTAAGGATTGCAGGTCACAATATCCCCTGCCTTCAAACCCTTCTCGTTTTCTGCGATGTCCAAGATACGAGCGCTAAACTCATGACCTGGAACACGAGGATATGTGGTAAATGGCTGGTTGCCTGTATAACTAGCAAGGTCAGCTCCACAAATGCCACAATACATGACTTGAAGCAGTGCCTCCCCCTCTTTTGGAGTAGGGATTTGTGCATCTCGTTTGACGCTTACACGGAACGGTTCCTCAATCAAAACCTTTTTCATATCGTTCTGCCCCCCACAAATTTTATACAAAAGTTGTTCTATTTCGTGATCTATTTTGTACGTTTATTATAGCAAGCGTTTTGACAAAGTTCCAATAAAAAACGGAATATCATCCCATAACACGGATGTTATGAGGTTTTATAAATCTCTTTACATCGTTATATTTTTGTGTTATCATTTTGTCATCATACAATTTTAGGGGGACTTTTTTGTGAAAAATACCTTATCTGATCGCCTGAATTATCTTACTACGATTGCAGAAGAACAAAGCATCACTCGCGCTGCTACGCGTTTATTTATTTCTCAGCCTGCCTTGACTGCCTTTTTGAGCCGCACTGAAGAAGAACTCGGCACACGTTTGTTTGACCGAACCTCCACCCCAATTCGCATAACAGAAGCCGGAGCTTATTATCTGTCTGAGCTAGAAAAAATCTGTGTCATGCAGGATCGCTTGCACCAAGAGTTGGCTGATTTTTCTGCTGATGATCAGGAATTGCGTCTCAATGTCGGTATTGGGCGCAATCGCGGCAGCATTTGGCTATCCTCCGTTATGCCAGAACTATACCGATTGTATCCTGATATGCTCTTGACAATTTTCGAAGATCGCGACACCAATATGCTGGACAAGGTTCTCAATGGCGTTTTAGATGTTGCAATCGTCGAAACCTATGCCTATCATTCGGATCTGCATTACCTGCGTTTACCGTCAGAACAGTACATGTTTATTACCAGCAGCGAAAACCCGCGTATGGCTGCATATAGAGAGTCGAATAGTACACCCAATGCCCCGCTTGACATTGATGCGAACTGGTTGACAGATGACTTATTTATCTGCCCCAGTGTTAGGGGGCGCATGAATCGACAGACCCAATGGATGTGCTCTACATATAATTTCCAACCCAAGAACACACTCTTTCTTTCCAGTGGTATGACTGCATATCGTATGGCGGTCAGCGGCATGGGCCTTACTTTCCAGAATGCGGCATATTCCACCTTTGTGGATACCAGGGTTCGTCCAATATTCATCATGCCGGGCGGAAAGCCAACACAGCACAATGTATTTGCGATTTTTAAGGGTGATTCCACAACTAAATTACAGCGAGATTTCATGCGGCTTCTCCATAATCAAATGAGCCTTACAATTTATGGCGAAGAACGCTCCATGGAATACATGTGATTTAGTGGGCAATTTCTGTTGTTTTTAGTTATCGCACAAATGATTTCCCCGTTCCGCAGAGCATCTATTACAATAGGGTAGGAAAAGAGCTCGGGCATCACACTGTCCTGGCTCTTTATATTGCATTCGATTATTTCGGCTCTACCCTTTTCACTCTCTGCAGAGCCCCAAATATCTCAGCAGATAACAGAAAGGTCTTGTCTCCGACGTTCTCTTGTTGATAGAGATTTTTCACCCGACGCACAAGCTGTACCCGGTCAAAACGTACCGCGGAGAGGTTGCTGTCGAAGCACAGATGACGCAGCACCAGCTCCCTGTGTCCGTTGATATGCATCCTCCCGCCGCAGACAGGACAGATGCGATCCGATTCCGCCCGTTCCAGCTCACCGTTGAAGTAAAACACCTCATGGCCGGAAACAGACCTGCTTACTGTCGTATCGGAGTTATTGAATCCCTCCAGCCGGGATGGGATGCTTAAAAAAGAATACCTCGTTTCTGAAAATGCCAGTTGTCTGTTGGATTCGGTATGTGTATAATTCATGTATTGGCCTCGCCTTGTTGAGTTTGCACATTCCCGCGAAGAAATGTATTTTCATCATAGACGATGGTCCTTTTTTATGCAATTGTCGGTCCGGCGATAGGGCCGAGGTGTCCTTACACCCACCTTGGCTATCCTATAGCTCCGAGCTGAGACATGGTCAAGGGAACTCCTACTTGTTTTCATACAGAAATTATGATATAATTTCTGTATGAAAGAGAGGTGCTATCTATGCCGAACATTCGTTCCAGCGCAGATTTGAGAAACAACTACAATGACATTTCCTCTTACTGCCATGCCTACAACGAGCCGGTCTTTATTACCAAAAACGGTAAGGGCGACCTTGCCGTTATGAGCATGGAAACCTACGAGGAAATGGCGGGCCGCATTGAACTGTACAGCAAGCTGCAAGAGGGTCTTGCTGACGTGGAAGCCGGGAACACGCGCCCCTTTGCCGATGTTATGGCTGATTTGCGCCACCGCAGGGAGCGCAGATGAAATACAACATTTATGTCACCCAAGCCGCCGAGCGCGATATGGCGAACGCCTACGACTATATCGACCTTGTACTGAAAAATCCAACTGCCGCCGACAAGCTGTTGGATGTGGCCGACGAAAAAATCGGAGCACTGGCAGAATTCCCGCACAAATTTGAAGTCGTTTCCGACAAACTGCTTTCCCTATGGGGTATCCGCTTCACCATCGTTATGAACTACCTTGCGTTTTACACGGTGGACGATGCCACGCAAACGGTGCATATCGTGCGGTTTCTCTACGGCAAAAACAACTGGATCACCATTCTAAAAACGGATGCAGCAAACGGAAGTTTGCCGGTGTTCTCATAACCGAATATTTTACCCAAGCGCTCACTTTTGTGGGCGCTTTTTCTATTGGAGGGAAACATGATTTATGACGAACTTATTGAAGAATTAGCAGTGGCCACGAGCATTGCCAAGATTGACGGCGCTGCATCTTTCCAGAGTTTTGAGGTCGTGCGCAGCAAGGATGCCAACGCAGATTTCACCGAGCAGCAGACCTTAAAATTCTACAATGACCGCGAAAAGGCCAAAGTAGGTGTTTACAAAGTTGACCGCGAAACCGGCAAATACCTTGCGGGTGCGGTATTCAACCTGTACGCTGCCGACGATATTTACAGCGTGGACGGAAAACTGCTGTTTGCAGCGGGCGAACTGGTCGCCACCAGCCCCGAAACTGGCGCAGACGGCTACACCTATTTTGACTGCGATATTCCTATTCGCGGCGAGTATTACGGCAGCAGCATCCGCAAGGACGCCACCACCAACAGCGGTAATTACATCGTCAAGGAACTCCGCGCCCCTCTCGGCTATTACGTCAACGAGGAGCCGATGAAAGTCACTTTCACCTATGATGGACAAGCTATTATGGTGCTGGATAACACCTGTGCCAACAAGCCTACGGAAATGTGGGTAAGCAAACGTGACCTTACCAACGATGAGGAACTGCCAGGCGCCAGGGCTGGCCGTTCTGGTCTACAAGAGCGCCCGCCGCAAAGATATTGCGCCCCGTGACGATGACGACGAGGACACCGAGGACTAAGGAATAATCGGAAAATGAAACATACTTTTTTACAGGGAGGACCGCGTGGCCCTCCCGATTTTTTATGAAAAAAATCTATGGAGATGAATTGATGGACGAACAGAAAAGACCCCGCGCGTGGGTGTACGCGCGAATTCCCGGCGACTACGATGGCACAATGAACAGCTATAAAGTTTGCTCAATGCAGGCGCTGCATGACGGCTGTGATATTGTCGGTGGAAGCATTGACGAGTGCGGCGGCTGGCTGCTGCGCCCTGGCTACCGTGATATGCTGCGGCAAATTAAGGCTGGAAAATGTACCTTATGTGCAGAAGTGCATAAGGTACATTATGTACACAAATCAAATATGTATAGCACCTCCTAAAAACAGCGGAGAAAAGCTGTTTTTTCTTTGCTCCACTGTGCATAATATGTTTCTTTTAGCCAAGGGATGAAATCCATGCAATAAGATCAGCGTCCTGCTCCCAATTCGAAGCGCAAGGTAATTCCAAACATAGAGAGGCTTTTTCCAGTGCCGCACGTTTTGCTTCGTTGTCTGCACGGGCATATACCTCTGTTGTGGAAATATCTGCGTGGCCGAGATAATCTTTAATATAAACAGTGTTTACATTTGCTTGAACTAAATGCATGGCTTTTGTGTGCCGGAACACATGTGGGGATATAGTGGCAGGAATATCAGTTGAGATTGCCTGTGCCGCAGCTGCATACTTCTGGACAATATATGTAATTCCAGAGCGCGTCAGCTTGCGGTAATTCCCACTCCAAAACAGTGGCATATCCGGACTTTTTTGGGGCGTAATACCATTTTCCGTAAAGTAGCTTTGCAGCAATTCTACTGTTTGCTTCATGAGCGGAACAGTGCGAACCTTTCCTCCCTTGCCATGTAAGGTAATTGCTGCAGGCGAATCAAGTCTAACATCACACATACGAATATCGGCTAATTCACTTACACGTGCTGCCGTGTCGTATAAAACCGTAAGAAGAACAAGGTGTCGGCGTCCCTTTGGCGTTGTAATGTCGGGGATAGCCAACAAACAGCGTAATGCATCGGGTGTAAGGTATTTTGCGGGAGGAGCGGACGAAACCATTCTGGGAATATTGTGTATCTGAATGCACTGTTCCATAAACTGTGGCTCTTCGCCCATAACATAGTCAAAGAATGCATGGATTGCGCAAAGCCGTTGGTTACATGTGGAAGGCGAAGATTTTCGGATGTTCCTAAGCCACAAAATAAAGTCCTCAATACATTTTCTATCCAGCTGAGTCATTGGTAATTTTGCAATATTGAATCCCTGTATATCTCAACAAAATATCAGCAGCAATTTAAATGTGTCTCGGTAGGAACAGATTGTGTTGCTGCTCAAGTTTCTCTGTGCAGGCAAATATTGTGTAAGATACTTCGACAAAAGTAGTGCGAAATCAAGCGACTTCATCTTGGCACCTCCATTGTTGGAATCAACTCACCGAATTGTTTTTCCAATTTTTGTGTAATATCCGGATACATTTGTGCAGTCAACTGGAGATATCGCTGCGTTCCGGATAGGTCGTTGTGTCCCAAATAAGTTGAAAGAACGGGAAGCCCTGCCGTCAAATCTTCGCCTACAAGAACCCAGCTATTTAGGCAATGAACAGCAAAAGTATGGCGCATATCATGTGGCCGAGGCCCTCTATCTGGCCCTCCGTAAGGAATCTCGGACATTCTTAAAAGTGTCCGGAATTGTGTGTGTATCCAAGAGGCTCCATACCGTTCTCCTTTACTGCGAGAACAGCAACTGGCAAAAAGGATTGCTTCATTTGAGGCAGGCGGAAACAATTCTAAATAGTTAGCCAGCGGAATTGCAACGGCATCCGTAAAAGGCACCAGACGGCTTTTGTGAAATTTTGTGTCACGAATTGCAAGAACTTTTTCGGTAAAGTCTACATCACAGACGCGTAGATTCAACAGTTCAGAGGTACGCAGTCCGCAATTAAACAGCATGCGGAACATTACTGGAATCTGGTACTTTTTTACCGGGTTTTGCATGCATACAGGAAAATGGTCTGCAGAATCCAACATCTTTTCAATTTCAGTGTCAGTAAATATATAGGCCCTGAAATTGCGCACTTCTTTGGGCATAAACTTGGGCGGAATTTTGTATGCGGTAAAACCTTTTCGAATTACAAAATTCAAGAATCCATTTATTGCGCTGACATCTCGGAGTACAGTGTTTGCCTTTTGGTTTAAGCCCGTTCCAATATGCTCAAGGACGTACTCCTTAGAGAAAACAATTTTTCCATCTTCTGGTTCCTTGTAATCAAGCAGGAAACGCCGAATGCATCCTTCGTCGGTTTTTGACACAAACCCAAGCGCATGGCGCTCTGCCATATACTGTTCCAGTAGCATCTTAGCAGTCATGCAGAAGCCTCCCACTTTCCATAAGATAATGCGCATTTGCGCAGGGCGGGAAGATTTACTTTTGTGTAGCCTGTGGTTGTTTTGGGACTGGAATGGCCGAGAATATTAGAAATCGTCAACAGTGGTGTGCCGTCCATCAAGAGTGTACTTGCAAGGGTACGTCGCAGCGAATGGATCGCTTTTCGATTTTTTCTTGTCAGACCTGCGTATGTAATGTATTTCTTAAGCGCAGAAGATACGGCGGTGCTGGACTGGAATCCACCATAGGGATGAAGGTGCCGAATAAAGACATTGTCACAATTGGAATCAAGCCGACCGTTTCTTAAATAGTCAATAATTGCTTCTCCAATCACAGGCAGCAGCGGCAAAGCACTGACTTTCCCGGATTTTTGCTGCGTGTAAGTAATCAGCTTTTGGTTCCAATCCAAGTTTTTGAATCTCAGGTTACAAATATCGCCCGCCCGCATCCCCAGCAGGATCGCAAGAAGAAACATAGCATAGTCTCTTTTTCCAATTGGATTACTCCTGTCAACAGCAGATAGCAGTTGCTTTACTTCTGCGGTAGTCCATGTTTCAGGAATGTCCTCATCTGTGTAAATCTTAGGTTTGGGAACATCTGCAGATAAATCCTTTGTGAACTGCTCTGACTCATAAAGATAGCGCAAAAAGTCTTTCAGCACACTGGCAGTCGTGTAAAGTGTTGGCTGACGACAACGGCAAAGAGTAGTCATAAAATTCGAGAGATCTGCAGATGTCAGACATGCAAGCTGAATGTTGCGGCCCTCTATATACTCAAAAAATTGGCATAGCTTCATCTGCTTTGTGCGTAGTGTTCCCTGTGAATTATGCTTCTTTCTGCACTTCATAAGATAGCTCTCCAGCAAAATGTCATACTCTGGATTGACTGTATAACTGCGGTGGCAATATCTAAGTGCGTATCCGAACTGGAAGATGTCGTCTAAAAGGCGGATCGCTCTGCGCGTGGCAGATTGCGACTTTGTTAGCTGGAGTCGTGGACTTGCAATATTTACGCCATAGATGGATTGAAAATATTCCCGTCCAGTCGTTGCAGTGTAGTCCTGAATTTTCTCATTGCTGTAGTAATCTGAAAACTTTCTGAATTCAGCACAGTAAATTTGTAATGCACTACGCTTGAAATCTAGTCGCAATAATTCTGAATTTGCTGTAGTGATTAATTCTGAGATGGAGATACTCTTTTGACTTGGCATAGTTGGCCTCCTTTATATCTGTGATAAACAAAGTATAAAGGAAAATTATGCACAGCGAAACACAAATTTGAAACGTATCTACATCATTTACGAAAGGAGACTTTACATAATTGCTTACAACTCATAATGTACCTTATGTGCAGAAGTGCATAAGGTACGTTTTCAAACAACAAATACGGAGGCTTCCGGGCTTCAGCCAATCGGGCCAGTTCAAAGAAGAGAGTGCCGCGTGGATCTCCGAATCCTTTTCGGGTTCCTGCAATGCTGAAAGTCTGGTTATCCTGAATTTCGGAATAACCAGACTTATCCCGAATAAAATAAGAATCCCGAAGCCCAGCTGGGAATCCTTGCAGCGCAAGGATTTCTGCATAAAAACTTCGGGATAATATTTTCACTTGTATTGTTGTTTGCCTCTTAATTTAAGCATCATCTCCTCGTCATCTGTATTCCAGAGTACGTCCGGAATCGTATCGTTTAGCTTGTTTGCTGCTTGCTGAATGGCTTTCCGTTTCATTTCTGTATCAGCATGGGCATAAATTTTTGTTGTTTCAATCTGCGCATGGCCGAGGAATTCGGATACCATAGCCAATGGAACACCGTCTTGGTATAGGTGCATTGCCCGTGTGTGCCGCAGCATGTGGGGATGTACCCGTTCCGGAATGGATGTGCAGACGTGCCGTGCAGATTCTCCATATTTCTTTACAAATGCCGCAACCGTATCAGGAGACATCGGCCTTTGAGGGCCACCATAAGCATAGAACACATAGTCGTCTCGTTTTCTATTTTCTGCCGGATGGAATTTTTTCAGGTAACTGCGAAGGTGCTCCGCTGTTTTCGGCAAAATAGGAACAACCCGTGTCTTGTTTCCCTTACCTGTGAAATAGACACACGGTGAGGTTCTGTGCAGCACTAAATCCTGTATCCTTAAATCCAACATTTCCTGACACCGAGCAGCTGTATCGTACATTAAAACCAGAAACACCATATTCCGGAATCCTGTACGCTTTTTGCAGTTCGGCTGCGCGAGGAAAATAGAAAGTTCTTCTTTTGTGAGATAGCCAACCAAAGCAGGCGGTGGTTTTCGGTATCGAATTCTCTCCACGTCGGCCTGTATTGCAATTACGCGCAGATCTACAATGCCGCCATACCGCACAAAAGAGCGTATTGCGGCAAGCCTTTGCAGCTGTGTTTGTCTACTGCAGTTCCTGACTTTCTCCAACCAGTCCACGAATTCCTGTATGTTTTGGCGGGTGAAATGGCTCCAGTTTACTCGTTGTCTGGGAATATCTTTTGTGCCTTCCAAAAACGTAAAAAGCAGATTCAGAGCATCCTCATAGGATTTTACCGTATTAGAACTGCAGCTTCGGTTTTTCACAAGATAAATATTCAGAAACGAACTTACAACCGTAAAAAACTGAGCATCCTTAACCTTCATCATGCACCTCCGGAAGCAATTTTTCCCATGCAGTACGGTCTACTGTTCCAACACGCTCATAAAAATCAGGAACCATGTGGACATAGTAAAGCGTATCTTCATAACGGGCGTGTCCCATGTATGTGGAGAGAAACGGCAGCATTGCATCAATATCACGGCCTTCTCGCATCCAACGACAGATACATTCCGTTGCAAAAGTATGTCTGAAATCGTAAACCCTAGGTTTAGTTCCCTCAAACGCAGTAATTCCGGCCATACTGAAGCATCTCCAAAACATTTCTTCTGTCCAACGCTTCGTATACGGCCCATCCCCATCGTATCTCGGAAAAAAGTAATCGCTGTCCGGGTAAATTTCTGAAATCAGGGTGGAATAGCTTCTCATAATCTGAAGCAAATCATCTGCAACCGCAACGACACGGTCCTTGTGCCCTTTGGATTCCACAACGTAGACAGAACCGCGAACCAAGTCCACATTTTCCTTCTTGAGCAGTCTCGCTTCTGCGGGCCGCAATCCGCAGCAATACAGCAATCTGTAAAATACCGGGATAACAAGATGTCTGGCCGGAGCTTTCCCGTGAGGCCGAAAGCTGTCAGCACCGTGGAAGAACGCTTTTATCTCCGCCTCATTGAAGATATGTGGAACATACCCGGGGCCTTTGCTGGTCATGGATATGGGAATCATATATGCTTCTGTTCCAACAGCCCGAAGGTACTTTGCAAACTCCCGTATGACCATAATACGATTTCGGTGGCCTGCTGTGTTTTCGTATCTCGTTTCTCCAGCCATGCAAGTGCGAGTTCACAATCCAGACAATCTTTTTCAGGGAACCTTTCTACACAGAAATCGTCAAACCTTCCTAGAATACGGATACTCTCATCGTAAGGAAAAGTATGTCCATATCGTAGCCGCTTCGGACGGCCTTTTTCTGTTCCTCCACCTTCATCTTGTCAATGTCGCTGACTTTGCCCTTGATGGTCTTGATGGCCTTGGCTTGGTCTACCGTCTGAATGTGCATGGTAATCGTCATTTCAGCGTCCACCTCCAACAGCTCGGCAAGGAGCTTGTCAGAGAGCTCGGAGGCCATGATCTGCATATAAGAGGCCGCTCCCCATGTGGTGCCCATGCGGAACAGGCGGCTCTGGCGGAAGTCAAAGCTGGTGGGGGCGATAAAATCCTTTGTCCCCCATTCCGGTCTTGGGTATCATATCCCATGTAAAGCGGAAAGGCTCCACGCCGCCGGGGTGGAGCTGGCCGTGAAGGATCTCCAGCCGTTCCAGCCCAGAGAGGGGCCGGGACTGTACCCCCCCCCAGCTTTTTGAAGTTGCCGGTTATATCGGCCTCCACACGCTCCAAGCGGGGCTTGGCGGCGGCAAGGCTGTCCGCCGATACGCCGAAGGTCAGCAGCTTTGTCCGCACAATGCCGTTGTTGCTCTTGGCGATCTGGCCCTCCAGCATTTCCACATACTCACTCCGCATTTCGCTGTACTCGTCATCCTGCGTGGGAATATTGAGCTTGTACTTGCTCTCGGGGCGGCTCCTGTGGTTTATAAAGGAGAGCTGGAACGGAAGTGAGCTGTCAAAGGAATTGAGAAAGGCGCAGTAGCCGTCAAAGATAGCACTCTGGTCATCGGCCTGCGCCAACTGATAGTTGATGTCCTCATATTCCATGCTCTTGGTATAGAGCTTATCATTTACCCGACAGATACCATCCTTGAAAATCTCCCGGTACGGGATGGTCTGCTGTGCGGTCTGCGGCCCGGCCTTTTTCGGCTGGGCCTGTTTCTTGGGCCTGCGGTCAGGACGCTTTCTTTCTTCGCCCGGCCTTGCCGCCCTTGTGGTGGTCTGCAATCGGCGGTTCCTCCTTCCGGTTCAGAAAAGCATAGAAATTTTCGGTCTTGTAGGGCCTGACCCGTGGCAGTAAAAACCTTGTTCGGATGATGTTGCGGAGCACCTTCTCAAAGGGAAGGCCGTCCTTCTCGAACATGGCGAACAGGAAACACGGCATCATCAGGCCGATCATCAGGAACAGGGCCGTACTGTTCCCAATGTGGGAGCGGGTGAACAGGTAAAACGGGACGCCGATACCGCCCGCTATGGAAAAACAAATAAGCTGGCGCTTCGTCAGGTTGAAGGCCAGCTTGGTCTTAATGCGGCTCAAATCATTTGGTACTGGCACATAGGCCAATGAAGTCACCTCCTTGGAGCTTCGGGCCAAGTTGGCCCGAGGTCATCGTTCTGTCAGGCGGGCCGGGGCCTCCCTCCGGGCGGCCTGCGCCGCCTCAAGGCCCGATTGCCGGGCCCGCCAATACTCGGGGTTATACCGCTTGATGGAGCGGTTGATATTTTCCTCAAAGGCGGCCTCGTCCTTGATACGCTCGGGGATTTTCCAGAGCTTCTTATCCAAGAGCTCCCGCAGCACAACTTCCTCCTGCGTATCTTCCTCAAAGCAGAGATAGCCGCCACGCTGAAAGCCGCCCGCGCTTGTCAGGCGCGGGCGTTATAAAAAGGAGAAAACGCGATTTTGCATTACACAAAACGCAGAAAAAAGAGCATCAAATATCTATCAGCAATATTTCTCAATGATTTTCTGCATAGCATCCCAGCTTTTCTCCATGTCGGCGGTCAGTTTGAACTGGGTTCGGGCGCGGTTGAGGTTTTGAGTCTCGTAGTTGATGTGGAAGTAGTGGTCGCCCTCCAGATAATCGGCGAGGAAGCGCATACCACATTCCATCGTCATCAGTTTAGCCCCCCACGGCAGGGTCTGCTTTTCCAGCGGGGTGAACGCTTCACCTGCTGCCTGCAAGAAGCCCTTGGTATAAATTTCAAACAGTTCCATGCTGAAATTCACTTTCGAGAGGTCAGGCTCATCCTCGGCGCAGTGGTTAGCGCCAAAACGGATGGAATCGCCAAAATCGTTCGCGGCCAGCCCCGGCATGACAGTGTCGAGGTCGATAACACATAGCCCCTCCCCGGTCGTTTTGTCGAACAGGATATTGTTCAGCTTGGTGTCGTTGTGGGTGACGCGCAACGGCAGTTTGCCCGCTGTCAGCAGGTCCACCATAACATGATAATCCGCTTCACGGGCGCGGACAAACTCAATTTCGCGTTGCACCTGTGCGGCGCGTCCCATGCGGTCCTCAGCCACAGCAAGCTGGAAGTCCGCGAAGCGTTTTGGTGTATCATGGAAGTGAGGAATCGTCTCGTGCAGGGTATTTGCCGGGTAGTCGGCAAGCTGGTGTTGGAAATTACCAAAAGCAACCGCGCTTTGGTAAAAATCTTCGGCGGACTGCACCTGCTGCAAGCAGACGGTGTTCTCCACGAAGTCATAGACACGCCAACAACCGCCGTCGGCGGCCTTATAATAGGGCTTTCCAGCTTTGGTCAGCGCAACATGGAGCGTGGCACGTTCTGGGTCAGCCCCGCGCTGTTTGGCCTTTTCGCGCAGAAAATCCGTTACGCCGCAAATGTTTTCCATCAGACCGTCTGGGTCTTTGAATGTATCAGTATTGATTTTTTGCAGGATATAACGCTTTTGCGTTGTTTGTTCTGTAACAGCGTACGTCTGGTTGATATGCCCCTCGCCATAGGCGGTCGGCTCGGACACCGGGCCGTTCCACTCCCACGCGGCTAAAATCTTGTTCATTTCATATACATCCTCTCGGTTTTGTATCAGGTTGTGATACTGTACAGCACAACACCTGCCACGGCGGCGCCCGCCATGACCTTGATGGGGCTGGGCTTCCACTTGCGTAGGACGAAAAAACCTGCAAGGAAAATTACCAGCGCTATCAAGTCAAAACTGCTCAAATCTGCGGGAAGAGTACGTTGGCCGTATAGTGCCAGAATCAGCAACGAGATACCGGCAGAGGCAATCATAGCGATCACAGCGGGGCGCAGCCCTGCCAAAACGCCTTGCACAATACTCAAACCACGGAAGCGGTAGTACACATAAGCCAAAGTCATCACAATGACACAGGATGGGAAGATACAGCCGATAGTGGCAATCAGCGCTCCCGGCAGGCCTGCCACCTGAATTCCCACAAAGGTTGCCGCGTTAAGAGCGATAGGGCCGGGAGTCATTTCAGCAATGGCCATAATGTCGGCAAACCCCGTCATTGTCAACCAAGAGTGAATATCCACGACTTGGTCTTGAATTAAAGGCATGGCTGCATACCCGCCGCCGATGCTGAACAGGCCAATTTGAAAGAAACTCCAGAACAGTTCCAGATAGATCATTCCTCGGCCTCCTTCTTTTGCAGATACAGCGTATCCAACGCACCAATCACACCGCAGACCAGAATAATCAGGATGATGTTCACGGAGAAAAAGCGAGTCGCCACGAAAGCCGCCAGCATCACAGCGATGGGCAGCAGGCGTTTCTTTTTCAGAATGGGCCATGCCATATTGATGACCACATCAAAGATGACCGCCGCCACACCAGCCAGCATACCGGCCATAGCCATGCTCACATACTTGTTGGAGCGAAATGCTTGGTAGAAAGAAGAAATGATGGAAATGATAATCAGCGGCGGCAGTGCTGCACCAACTACGGTAATCAATGCACCGGGGATTCCTGCCACATTGTAACCCACCAGAATAGAGGCATTGATGGCGATAGAGCCGGGGCTGGACTGGGCTATGGCCGTCAGATCCAGCATTTCTTCCTCCTCAATCCAGTGCAGCTCTTTCACAAAGCGCTCCCGCATGAGAGGTATAATGACAAACCCGCCTCCGAATGTACACGCGCTGAGCTTAAAGGTAGAAAGGAACAACTGCCAATATTTATTTTTCTTGTCCAATAGAATCTGTCTCCTTTTCAGCGGTACATCTGCACCGCACGGGCCATTTCACGCATTCTGGGTTCAGCGTAGGCAAAAAACTTTTGTAGCGCCTTGCAATAATAACTGCGTTGGGCTTCGTCTGCTGTATTGCGGTCACGCTTGCAACCGCCGTGACATAGGTTTACCCATCTGCATTGCTGACATTCTGCGGGGACATTCCAGCCATCCTTTATAAAGGTGCGCATTTTCTCCCCCAAAAGCAACGATTGTAAAGAGTCATTTTGAATCGTTCCGAGTTTGTACTCGTCCAAACAGTAAAAATCGCACGGGTAAACAGCGCCACTGCCCTCCACAACCATGTAAGAACCGCACGCGCCGGTAGTGGAGCAAGTTCCCGTTGGTGCGCCCATGAGCAGTTGTATATAATCTTCAAACAGGCGAACACTGACATAGACACCTGTTTTCCAGTCACGATACCATGCGTCAAACAGGGCGCACAAAAATTGCGCATACAATTCCGGCGAAAGAGAGTAATTTTCGATTCCCCGCTGCTCGCCCAAGGGGTCTAAGCAAGGGATGAATTGAAGATAGCGCACACCCGTTGCTTTCATAGACTTATACACACGTTCCGCCTTTTTAGCCAGACGCTTGGTGACAACACATAAAAGGTTGCACTCGATATGATACTGCTCCAGCAGTTTGATCGTCTGCATGACCCTCGTCCATGTTCCGTCGCCGGAAGCATCCGGGCGCAAAGCATCATGTACATCTGGCGTACCGTCTAAGCTGATACCAACAAGGAAGTTTTCTTCGCGGAAAAATCTCGCCCATTCTTCGGCAACGGCAAGGCCGTTTGTCTGGATGGCGTACTGCACCGTCACACACTTTTGGTTGTACTTTCGCACTGTCTGCGTAAAGAACCGAAAGAAATCCAGCCCTGCTAAGGTTGGTTCTCCGCCCTGAAAGGCAAACGAAACAAAGCCGCCCGGCTCAAGTTCCGCAAAGCAGCGCCGTATCAATGTTTCGGCTGTCTGCAAGGTCATCATGCAATCTTCGGAAGTGCTGCGGTTTTGCTGCTCGTCCCGGTAGAAGCAATAGTGGCAGCGCATATTGCAAAATCCGGCTGCGGGTTTTATCAGAAATTGAAGCTGCTTCATAACACCTCGGTGTTCTGCAATACGGTCAGGGGCGTTTTGCCCACAAACAAGGTATGACCGTCTGTGTACTGTTCTTCGCGGTTCTTTAAGGCATCAATCAGCAGGGCACGCAGTTCGGCCACACGCTCCGGGTTTTCGTCCAGTACATTTTTTGTTTCGTGCGGGTCGTCGCGCAGGTTGAAGTACAGTTCCCGTCCAGTCTGGGAGTACCAGATGTATTTATCCTCTTTTGTCAGGATAAAGTGCATGGAATCTTCACCCAGCGTGTGTTCCCCATGCAGGTATTCGCGGTCTAGCGGGTGCAACAGGCTGGTGCCGTCCACCGTTTCGGGAATCGGTGCTCCTGCCAGTTCCAACAGCGTGGGCATAACATCCCGCAGTTCAGCCAAGTCCGTGCGAACCGTGCCGCGCTTTCCGATGTAACGCTCCGGCCCGGAGATAAACAGTGGTACATGGATACTGCCTTGGAACGGCTTTGCTTTCTGGAACATCAAATGGTCGCCCAGCATTTCACCGTGATCGGAGACAAACAAAATCACAGTGTTATCCATAATCTGTTCTTCCACCAGCGCGGAAATCAAGCGTCCGATTTGATGGTCCATATGGGTGATGGCAGCATAATAGCCCGCCCGCAGCTGCTGAATATAGCTTTCATCCGAGGGTGCAGTCTGGGCATGGTAACTGTGACCGTCGCGCTCCCAGCGGACGCAGTCGTTCCAGTCGCCGCGCCAAGGTTCGGCCAGCGACTTATCTTTGTACAAATTCAAATAATATTCCGGGGCGTCCAGCGGCGGATGCGGCCGCACGAAGCTGGCCATCAAGAAGAACGGTTTAGAACGGTCACGGCGGCGCAGAAAATCCCGGCACTCGCTGGCGACCCAGTTGGTGGGATGGTACTTTTCTTCGTAAATCCACGGACGAACCACCCAACTGTTGCAGTCCAAGCCAGCATCTACGGGGTCTGCATCCACACCAAGCTGCTGCTTGAGCCACCAATAATAGTCATCGGCCACACGCTGGTCTTCATAACTGGGCGTAGTGGGGCGGCGGTAGGCATGGAGATAGCCATCATGCAGCCGTATATCGTTGAATCCCAAATTATTGCGCAGCGGGTGGACGTGCATTTTACCGACGCACTGCGTATAATAGCCCGCCTTGCTCAGTTCCCCAGCCAGCGTGTGGGTATAGTTCCACGGCACTAAATCCTCATACCCGACGCGGCCCGTGTGTTCCTGTGACATACCTGTGTAAAGAGAGGCACGTGCGGGAACACAGGTTGGACAGGCAGAATAGGCGTTTTCATAGCGCACTCCCTCTGCGGCCAGTGCATCGAGAAACGGTGTTTTTACATCCGGGTGTCCGGCAATACCAAGGCAATCGCCGCGCATCTGGTCTGCCATAAGCAGGATAATATTAGGACGTTTATCCATAACAAACCTCATATCAATGTTTTTGCAGCCAAAGGCGTGCCGCACAGTACGGCACGCCTTTTTCCTGCTTTACAGATTATACCATTTGATCTCGTTTGCGTCCATGTGCAGGGTAAAGCTGCTTCCGTCGCCGGTATAAACGGTGGTGTCCTGCGGCTCATAGGTATTATTTACCACACAATACTTGCCATTCTTGACGTAGGCATGAACCTCGACATTGTAGTTCGTGCTGAACCATTTATGCAGGTCGGCTTCGTCGTGGGCGGCCCACAGGATGGCTCGGTACAGCACGCGGTTGTTCACAAAGCTGTACGGGAGACCACTGATATACACACCACGACCCTTGCCGTACTCATGCGCGGCCATCTGGACTTCCTTGTCACGCTGAATCAGAATTTCTGTGCCCTCCAGCGCAAAAATGCTCTTTTTGCCCTCACCAAAGTCAACGTCATGGTCGGGGCAGTCGGCCAGAATGAAGTGGTCGCGGTGCTCGTCCCAGTTGTACTTGTCGTAGTTCAGGGTGAAGCCTGTTTCCTTCTCCACGCCGAGAGGCGCAGCCAACTGGAGATAACGACCCTGATACTGGTGACCGCCCGGTTCGCCGACACCGATCAGACCGCCGCCGCGGTGAACAAAGCCCTTGACGGCAGCGGAAATATCAGGATCCTCCCAGACCTTGCCGCCGGTGTGGGCGGTGTCGCCGTCACCGACATTGATAAGTACATCAATGCCATCCAGCACCTTCGGGTCAGCCTTGATGTCGTCAAAGCTGATAAACTTCACATCAAACGGTGCGCCGGACAGGGCTTCAATCACACCCGCATAGCTGTAGTTCTGCTTCTGGTACAGCGCATGGTGAACCATGTGGCAGCCCCAGGCGCGCTGCTGCCCCCAGCTGTTCAGCACAGCCACCGTCTTGACGCAGTAGGGCGTGGTACCCTTGATGTTCTCGTACAGCTCACGGAACTCGTTGCAGACGCTCTCGACATAGTCGAGGAATTCCGGGAACTCGCAGGCCAGCTTCAGGTAGCCTCCGTAGCCGATGCGGTCAATGGGCTTGCGCAGGATGGCGCGGCGAGCGGTGACCCAGTTCTCCTTGGCCTCGTGCACAGGGTCGCCGCCCTCGTGGAAGGTATCGGGGAAGAAGTAGGGCAGGAATCGTCCCTCGGTGTACTTGACGCCGGGGATGTCGGAAATCAGGCGCAGGGTGCTGCCGTTGCCGACACTGCCGACAATGGCATCCACGCCGGACTTCCGGAATTCCGGCATGAACGGTTCGCAGCCGATCCAGTGGTCGCCCAGGAACATCATGGCCTCTTTGCCGTAGGCGTGGACGATGTCGGTCATTTCCTTCATCAGACCGGCGACCTCACGGCGCTGGAACGCCTGAAAGTCCTTGTACTCCTTGGTGGGCACGCGGTACTGGTTGTTGTAATAGCCTTGGTCGATGATGAACTCCGGGCGGAATTTGTAGCCGACCTCTTTCTCAAACTGATCGAGAATGTAGGGAGAAACCGAGGCAGAATAGCCGTACCAGTCCACATATTTCTCGCGGCGCAGCTCGTCAAACACCAGCGTGAACAGGTGGAAAAACGTCGTGAAACGAACAACATTTACATAAGGATGGCTTTCGAGGTACTCCCGCAGACGGCGCATTGTGTAGGCATGGGTCTTGGGCTGGCGTACATCAAACGGAATCTGATGCTCGACGTCCTTCCAGTCGTTGATGACCGAGTTGTACATATGAACAGGGTCCCAAATCAGGTAGGCCAGAAAGCTGACGGTGTACTCATGGTAGGCGGCAGGGGCGTCGATGACAACGCTCTCAGCCGCAGTATCGTAGCACCAGTCGGAAGTGGGGACAGGCTCACCCGTCGTGCGATCCATGACCTCCCACCAGCGGGCAATATCGTCATGGTCGTTGACTTTCATCAGTTCACGGCTGATGCCCGTCATCAGGGGGATGGTCAGCGCACCACCTTCAGCGGTGTAGAATGGCGTCATAATGTAGCACTGCTGGGTTTCGTCAGGGTTGGCCTTTGCCCAGGCGTTGTCCTTACGGGTAGTGTAATAGGTGGCGTAAATCTTTGCGCCGGTGTCCTTTAGCTCCTGCGGGAACTCAGTGCCATCGCAGTCGCGGATGGCATCCGCGCCCCAGCGCTTCAACAGGTCGAGGGTTTCAGACACTGCGTCCGTATCAGTGGGAATCGTCACGCGGCCCATTTTTCTTACATCATTCATATAAGGATTCTCCTTGAAACGTAATATTTTGAATGGAGGAAAGTCAAATCAGCCCTTAACGCCGCCACTGGTAGCACCGACAATAATCTTTTCAGACAGGAAAAGATACAGCAGGAAAGTAGGCAGGAACACAATAATAACTGCGGCAAACATAGCACCGTACTGGCCGGAATATTTCATTGCGTTGACAATCTGCAACAAACCGACACCAACAGGGGTCATAGAATCGCTGGTAGTGAAAATCAACGCCATGAAGAACTCGTTCCACACAGACATGAAGTTGAAAATCGTAACCGTAATAATGGCGGGCTGAACCAGCGGCAGCATAATCTGCCAGAACGTCCGAGAATGGCTGCATCCGTCAATGTAGGCCGCCTCCTCATAAGATCGGGACAGTGAGGAGAAGAAATCCAGTAGGTAAATCGTGGTATACGGTACGCGCAGCATAATGTACAGCACAACCAACAGCACGCGCCCCTTGATGCCCCACTGCACAGCCAAGGAGTAGAGCGGCATGATGATCATAATGGTGGGAACACTCATGGCAATGACCAAGCCGATACGGATGGCCTTACCGCCGACAAACTTCCAGCGAGAAAGCACATAAGCACCGGGCGCGGAAATAAGCAATACGCCCACACAGGAAACAATGGCATAAACCAAGCTGTTGAAGAAATACAGCGATACATTTTGGGTGTTCCAAGCTGTGACGTAGTTATCCCACTTCAGGCCATTGGAAAAGTCCATAACACGGCCCGTCAGAATTTCCTTTGTTGAGGAAAGGCTGGCGCAGACGATCCAGAACAGGATGGCAGCCGTAAGCGCGACCCACGCGCAAACAATGATATAACCGGGCAGAAGCCGAAGCTCTTTCTTCCAGTTGATTCTATCGTGATATTTTCCCATAACTGCTCTCCTACCTTAATACTCCAGATCCGAGTCTTTCAAGATCAGGTTGGTGATAACGTACACAGCAATGATGATCAAAGTCAGCACAACGCCAATCGCTGCGCCTGCACCAGCATCGCGCTCGACAACGCCCTTGCCGCCAAACACCGTATCGTACAGGTACACAACGGGCACAATGGTGGCCGTTTCCGTGTTGATGGGGGAGAACATCTTCGTCCACAGGAAGAATGTGGTAGCATTGATGCTCCAGAAAGTAACGCAGGTACGGATGACGCCTTTCAGCAGGGGCAGCGTAATCTGGAAGAAGCGGTCAAAGATATTCGCGCCGTCGATAGTGGCAGCTTCGTACAAATCCTGCGGGATACCTTCGATGCCGCTGATGAAAATCAGCATATAGTAACCAACACTGCCAAAAATGAAAGCAATCATCATAGCCCAGAAAATCAGGTCCGTACCCAGCCAGCGGACATTCTCGCCGCCGAATGCTTTGACGATCTGGTTCAGCAGACCATAATCATAGTTGAACACATACTGAATCCACATGGTGGCCAGTGCCACGGCGCTGATGATATTGGGCATATAAATGGCAGCCTTGAAGAATTTTGCGCCGCGGATGCCACTGGTCAAAATCACGGCCATCAACATGGACAGGCACATGGTAATGATGCCGCCTACCAGCCAAATCATCACCATGTTTTTCATGGAACTGATAAAACCGGCATTGCGCAGGATTTTGAAATAGTTTTGCAGCCCATAGAAGCTCCATGTGCTTGTAGATGCCGTAAGGCTCTCTACCTTAAAGAAACTCATGATAACTGTCCGAACGACCGGATAGACATACATGAACAACAGGCAAAGAACGGTGGGCAGAATGAATAGGAAAATCATTGTCTTGTTCTTTTTCATACTGGTAATACCTCAAAAATGAAATGTCATAAGCAAAGGCGGCCCCCATTCAGGTGCCGCCTCTGTTCAGATTGAGGGAATCCTGAATAAATCCATTACAGCCGCACCGCTTGACGGCGTACCGTGATTTATTATAGGATTAGCCGCACAGGGTATCCAAGTAAGCGCAGTAGTCAGCGCCGGTTGCGTACTTGCCTTCGAACAGCTCAATCATGGAACTCTTGATGGAGGACCAGCCGTCCAGCGTGTTCAACGCACCGCACCAGCTCATCGGAGTGGTGGTGTTCTTCAGGGTCTCAACAGAGCCAGCCAGAACAGACTCCTTCAGGCGGGTGTCAGCGGGAATCTGGCCGCCCTTGTCAACCAGTTCCTGACCGCAAGTGCCGGTAACGATGGTCATAATGAAGTCAAATGCAGCCTGCGGGTTCTCGCAGTTAGAGGAGATGGCCAGAGAGTTTGCACCGGCGTAAGCAGAAGCATCAACATTGCCCTCGACTTCGGGGTAGTTGAAGAAGCCCCAGTTTACAGGCTCGCCAACCGCAGCGTCAACCTCAGAAGTGACATAGTTTGCGCAAGCAACCATAGCAGCCGTGCCAAGGCCAACCTTGGTCTGGCTGGCGGGGTAGGCATCAGGTGCGCCTTCGGCCAGATAACCAGCGTTCACGAAATCAATGATTTCCTGCGCAGCCGCCACAGCAGCTTCATTATCAGCCCAGCCGCCGTTCTTGCCCAGTTCAGCAATGGCGTCCTCACCCAGATGACGAACCAGATGGTTGTAGAAGTTGAAGTTTGCGTAAGCACCGTCCAGCGCCAGCGGCTCATAGCCGTTGTCTTTCAGGGTCTGGCAGACAGTCAGGAACTCATCCCAAGTCTTGGGGGTGTCGGTAATGCCACAGGCATCGAAAACGTCCTTGTTGTAGAAGATGCCGCCAATCTGGGGCTGCTCTACGATGGAGTTCAGGTAGCCAGCCCATTCTTTGGACTGATCGTTAAAGCAAGCGTAGCTGAAGTCATCATAACCGACAGCGTCTGCCATCTCGGTCAGGTCGTAGGTATAGGGAGCGTAAGCGTGGCCGATACGGTTGTAATCATCCTCGAAGATGTCCAGTTTTTCGCCAGATTCCAGCGCGGCAGAAATCAGGGTGTTGACATCGCGGCCTTTCCACTCGATGTTGACGTGTGCGCCAGTTTCAGCCTCGAAAGCGTCAGCGGCGGCCTGAATTGCATTTGCCTGAACCTCACCGGCAGACCACATAGACCACATGGTCAACTCAACGCCCTCATACTTCTTGCCATCAGTAGCCGTAGACTCGGCAGCCGTGGATTCAGCCGGAGCAGTAGAGGCAGCTTCCGAACTTTGAGCGCTGCCACCACAAGCAGCCAGAGATGCTGCCATAGCAGAAGCCATCAAAAGTGCAACGATCTTCTTCATTTGTGTTTTCCTCCTAAGTGTAAATTCTGTGTCGGGATTACTTCCCTTTCGCGGTGACTTAAGTGTAGTGCTTTTCCAGTTTTTTAGCAATTATTATCTTGCCCACCTATTTTACAATCTTGCTATTTCTCCGTTTTTCGGCATATCGCTGGGTTTTCGTAGGCAATTGTTGTGCATTTTTACTATTTTCTTTTTTCATAAAATGTTAGTTATTGACAAAAAACGCCGAATACCGTCTTGCGCTTTTCAGCCTCGTGCAATATAATGACAATATACTACAAAATAGGAAGTGTGACCCCAATGAGCCATATTAACTACTCCTTTAATCAGACTGATGATTCCCTGCCCCGCGATAAGATGAAATTACGCAATATTGCTTCCACAAAGTATAGCGGGGATTGGCTCTCCATTCCACATTCTCATAGTTATGCTGAATTATTTTATATTGTAGATGGTGCGGGGCAATTTCAAATCAACGATAAATTATTCCCTGTTCAGGCACACCAGCTTGTTGTTGTAAACCCCAATGTTATCCATACAGAGGTCAGCTTGGAATCCCACCCGCTGGAATACATTGTGCTGGGTATTGAGGGGTTAGAATTTACGATTTCCGATGCCGCCGAGGGCAGCTTTTGCGTTTATACGTTTGACGGAAACAACGATGTACTGTCCTGCATGAGAAAGATTCTTACGGAAATGCAGAATCGGGAATCCAATTTTCAGATACTTTGTCAGGCTTATATGGATATTATCGTGGTACAGCTTATGCGAAATGCCAGTGTATCCGCTGTTCCAATTCATTCCCGGCTGCCTGCTAACCGCCAGTGTGCAACTGTAAAGCGCTATATCGACCACCATTATAAAGAAAATCTTACGCTGGATGAGCTTGCCGAAAAGGTTAGTATCAGCAAATATCACATGGCACACGCTTTTAAGCGCGAATATGGTGTCTCTCCTATCAACTATATCATTGACTGCCGCATCCGGGAGGGAAAGCGGTTATTGTCCGAAACCGACCTTGCACCATCCCAGATTGCCAGCATTCTCGGCTTTTCTTCGTCCAGCTACTTTTGCAAGACATTTAGAAACATAGAGGGAACATCCCCGACAGAATATCGTAAAGCAAACCAAGTGTAATTTTGATGTCCACTTCCTATAAGCGAAACGATCTCGCAAACTAAAAGTCGGCATATAATAGCACACTTTGGCGATTTTTGTCAAATGATTCCGTCATGGATAGCGTGATTCAAGGTCGTTCTCAACAAGAGCCTGCTACACTTCGTATGTATTGGCTGTGTCAGCAGCAAATATTTCTGCTGCTGTTCGGCAAGAAAGTACAATTCCAAATTTCCAAAACAAATAGCAGCCCGCGCAATGATATGCCCCCTATATAGCGAACAGTGAAATAAAGCACTGAAAACTATATAGGGGGGCATATCATGCTAAAGGCTGCTTTTCGCTTATTCTGTTGTGTGAAATGCTCTGCATGAACTCCTATACTCAGGAAGCAAGTCGAGATACGGCTGCCAACGTCTGCGAATCTCCGCAATCTCGTCATCATCTGCATCAGGATAAAAGTGTTCTCTCTTAGCTTCTTGAAAAACATCTATTGCAACTTCGTTGAATAGTTCGGCACACAATTCATCCGCAGAAGCAATGATTTGGTCCTCCTCGATGGTGTTTTTTGTTGGGTCGATATGCAGCAGCAGATACCCCAGCTTTTCAGACCAGACAAAATCCAAGAATTTGCTTGCGTGAATATAATCCTTGAAAACGCCGTACACGCGCTCGATTTCTTTCCTTTCGGCTTCACTGTAAATCAATGTCGTTTTCCTCCTCATTTTCTTGTGCTTCGCGGAGAATTTCATCGCAGAGATAAGCATAGTCCGGCAGTTTTTCGATTACAGGCTTCCAAGCGGCCCGCACTCGTGCAGCTTCGTCCTCATCCATAGTAGAAAAGTTGTGGTTGCGCTTTGTCTGCATCAGCACGGTGATGGCCATATCATCCAGCAGTCGGTGGCAAAGCTGTGTTGCGGTATGTAAATCATCGCAGCTTTCAGATTCGTGGGTTTTCTCATTGATGGTAAAAAATACATAGCCAACCTTATCAGACCAGAGGAGGTCAACACTGCCCTCGTTTTCCAAGTAGTCAGCAAACGCACTTTCTACACGTCGCATTTCGATGGTTCGTTTCATTTTGAATGACATAGAGAAGTTCCTTTCAGACAATTTTTATCTTCATACAAGGGGCACTGTCTCTATTATACACACTTGCTTATCCTATAATCTGGACTACAACTGTATTTTCAACATTTTGCAGGAAAATGTTCATCTTTATTGTGGAGTAACTGCATCCAGCGGGTTCACGCGCACACCATTCTGCATCACCTCAAAATGCAGGTGGAAACCGGTGCTGTCGCCGGTGTTGCCAACATAGCCAATTACTTGCCCCGCCGTGACGGTTTCACCCGCTGAAACAGCAACGGCAGTCATGTGGGCATACCGCGTAGACAGGCCCGCGCCGTTATCCAACAGAACTTGGTTGCCATAGCTATTGTTCCAGCCGGAAATGATTACCGTACCGCTGTGGGCGGCCAAGATAGGCGTACCCTCCGGCGCGGGAATATCCGTTCCGCGATGGCCGGAGTTACCGTAAGCGTCGTCATCCCCAAAATTGCAGGATATGTAGGGGTGACCGGGCAGCGGCCAGCAGAGTTCGCCGTCCTCGATGATGCCGATACTGCCGCCGCAGAGGGCAAGCAGCGTAGGGCGCATTTCATCAGAGAGAAGTTCGTGCAAAATATCTTTTTGGTCTTGGGTGAAATTGTACAACTCGGCTAACTCGTCCACGGTTTTGCTGCTGACGGTGATGTGCAGGATATACTCGGTTTGCTGCTCCGGCTCGGGGTCGTCCTCGGTGGGGTCGGGGGTGACGTCTACTTCTCCGACTTCATAGGTGATTGTGTGCATAGCCCAAAGCGTAGTCGAAATCTTTTCGGTAATTATCCCATTGCCTACGCATAATCTCGCTGTTTCGCACCGTTTCCACAATTGCTCTATAATCTTGCAAAATCGAATCAAAGCCTCGCTTACTGGCTGTAGCCATCAGTGCCGCCCCTAAAGCGGGAAAGTCTATATTTTCTGCTTGCAGTTTGG
>ERZ1026903.129-NODE-129-length-41812-cov-30.795795_pt1 | contig 41812 bp, 24 predicted proteins | sample MGYA00380180_ERZ1026903 | MGnify/ENA primary metagenome ERZ1026903 (study PRJEB33269, sample SAMEA4719816) | human gut metagenome | biome: human-associated habitat; feature: organic feature; material: feces | place: Cameroon | collected 2013-10 ... | reverse complement strand
GCTGGGCAATACCGAGTTTGCTACACTCAAGCTATTATGGATCAATAAGGGCGAAATCGTTCCACGCCAGGACCTAAAGGATACAGTTTGGAGAGGCGTACACTGTAGCGAAGAAAGTCTCAATAATGTGATGTACAACTTGCGCCGATATTTCGCCAAGGATGCCTCCATCCACCTGGAAACCCTTCGTGGCGAAGGATTCAAGATGTGGATGGATGACTAGTTACTTAATAGGGATAATCTGCATTATCCGGGTAATATGGCTACTTTGATGACTCCATCCTTGCGGTTCTCGAAGACATCGTATGCCTCTTCTATTCTTGAAAGCGGGAAACGATGGGTGATGAGCGGGGTGGTATCTATCTTGCCCTGTGCTATCAGATTCAGAATCTCCTCACAGTCGCAGCCATCCACTCCGCCCGTCTTGAAGATGAGATTCTTGCCATACATATCCGGCAGAGGGAGCAGCTGAGGCTTGTCGTACATGGCAACGATGGTGACGATGGCATTAGGACGGGCACATTTCCAGGCCAGCTGGAAGGTGTCCTTGCCGCCTGCTACCTCCATCACTACATCGGCTCCCCCATGCTGGCTGTGCTCCCTGACGAATGCCTCGCAGTCCTCTGGCTCTACAACCATCACCTGCGGATAATGCTGCTGGATGAAATCTCTTCTTGCCTGCGATTTCTCGCAGACGATGATGTTTCTAGGATTCTTGAGCAGGGTGCAGAGCAGACTGCAGACACCCGTTGGGCCGGCACCGATAATCAGCACCGTATCCTCTTCCGTGATTTCTGAAATTCTCGTAGCCCAGAATCCTGTGGCAAGGATGTCGCCAACGAAGAGCGCCTGCTCATCGCTCACGGAATCAGGAATCCGGTTCAGGCCGGTGGTGGCGTATGGAACCCTCACGTATTCCGTCTGGCCGCCATCAATTCTGCATCCCAGCGCCCAGCCGCCATGTGGCGAAGTGCAGTTGTTCACGTAGCCATGCTGGCAGTAGAAGCATTCGCCGCAGAAGGTCTCCACGTTCACGGTCACTCTGTCGCCCGGTTTTACATGGGTCACCTTCTCTCCCACTTCCTCCACTACGCCCACCATCTCGTGGCCAACGGTAATTCCAGGTACGGCACGAGGCACGGAACCGTGCTTGATATGCAGATCGCTGGTGCAGATGCTGCTCAGCGTTACTCTAACGATGGCATCGTGCTCATCAGTCAGTGCAGGCTTCTCCTTCTCCGTGAAGCCAAACACTCCTTGTTTAATATAAGTAAATGCTTTCATTCCTTGAAATTATTAAAGTAATCTTTTTACGTAATTATTTCTTGTAGAACCGGAGCTTTCCAAGCTTCCTGATTTCCTTATCGTATTTCGCAAATCTGGCGTTGTCAGCAGGATGCGAAAGGAGGATAAACTCCCGGAGCAATACCTCGGGATGGAAACTGGTGATTTCGAAATAGGGTTCGCGGCTGGTATCTACCTGGTAGATTCTACTTGAACCAAAAGCAGCAAGCGACTTGTAGCCAGCGTATTCCTGAAGCAGCTGAGATTGGCTCAAAGGCTTGCCTCCAAAATACTTGAATGCCCAAACATCGATATTCTTTGCCTTTGCCAGAATCTGTTCAGGGCTCATCGCCAGACTTCCACTGTGTTGATCCTCTGAGAAGATATAACGGGCGTTGGCATCCTTTAACAGAATGCCGATAGTGCTCTGACCGCCAGGAACATACCATACGCTGCCAGTCTTTCTTTCTGTCAATACCGATAGACCTGCTGGCAGTTTCTTAGCAGCAGCCTTCAGATTCAGATATTCCTTCTCAATCTTTGCAAAAAGCGAATCAGCTTTACTTTGGAATATACCTGCTTTACTTGAGGATATTTCAGTTTTACTATCCTTCGCATCAGATTTCTCAAACAGCATGCCGTAGAATTTCATCCATTCCGCCCTGCCCAATGGTGATGTTTCCATGTAATCAGCCACCTCTATCAGCGGAATATGAAGCTTGTCGAGCTTGCCGTATCCTCCGCTATTCTCAAAAGGAGAAACCAGGATAGCCTCGGGTTTCAGGGCGATGATCCGCTCGATGTCGGGAGCCATGCTCGAACCGCAATCTACGATAGCAGATGAAGAGCCATGATTACCAGCTGAAGCTGCACGCTTCTTTACATCCGGGATATTGATGTAATCCAGATCGCAGACGCCACGGATAGCCTGTCCGCAGCCCAACTCATACAGCAGTTGGCAATGAGGCGAAGTGAAAACGGCACTGTTTTCCACTGGTGTCCGCACGGTATCAGTAACGCATCTTGCACCTGCAGAACGTTGCATGGCAAGTCTTGCCACCGTCTTATTCCCCTCTTCTCCCTTAGGAACCAGAATATATCGGTGGAGCAGCGTTCCTTCCTTCCAGGGGTTGGCGATGGTCACTTCGGCATATTTGCCATTATACTCGGCATACTCGCCATTATGTTCGCCACATTCTCCACCATGTTTCACGATGGTAAGCAGTTGGGCATACTTCATCTTCACGGTATCGCCCCCATCTCCATCTCCTGCCGCCGTTTTTCCGCCTTGGCAGGAAGTTATAGCCAGCGCCAGAAGCGCCCATAACAGATATCTTGTTTTCATTCTTTTCTCTTGTCAATATTTAAACCTACTTTTTAAAAGTGTACTCCTTAAAAACTACTTTCCTATTTTCTTACTTTCCTATTTTCTTAATATGTATAAAAACTGTCAATTAACTGCAAAGGTAGCAAATAATTTTGAAGTATAGCTACCTTTTTGATAAAAAATCAGGTTCTATTGTAAAATATTGCAGCATATATTGCAATTTTAACTGTAAAATTGGTAATTATCACTAAAAAAGTGTTACCTTTGCAGCAACAAAAGTAATATTAATACGAGAATAATCAATTTAGATTGTAACTTTATGCAAATAAACGATTTAACTCCAAGTGCTTGCCGCTGGATTTTGCTGAGTTGTTGTCTCACACCTCCATTCTTTCACTCTGCATGCGCGCAGAACGTTAACGGAGAGACAACGCCGCAGACAGAACTTACCGTGAAGCAAGGATTTGTTGAGGGTAAGGTATTTGATGGCGGTGACCACGAGCCGATGATTGGCGTTACCGTGGCCATCGAAGGTACTACTAACGCAGTAACAACGGATATCGACGGTCATTTCTCCTTGCCTGTCAAGAAGGAATGCAACATCGTACTGTCATTTATCGGCTATAAAAAAATGGTAATCCGATATACAGGTAGCAATCAGGCCGACTTTGCCAGAATCATGCTGAAGTCGGAAGCTCAGAATATCAAGGACGTGGTGGTTACCGGTGTCTATCGACGCAAGAAGGAGAGCTTCACCGGTTCTTCGGCTACCTTCAAGGGCGATGAACTCAAGAGCGTGGGCGCACAGAACGTGCTCCAGAGCTTGAAGACCCTGGACCCTTCGTTCAAGATCATGGATAATGCCCTCTCTGGTTCCAACCCTAACAAGATGCCGGATGTGGAAATCCGTGGCAAGTCGAGCGTGGCGGGACTGAAGGAGGAATACGGTTCCGACCCTAACCAGCCGCTCTTTATCCTCGACGGTTTCGAGACAACCCTGGAAACCGTGATGAACCTCAATATGAACAGAGTGGCATCGGTTACCCTGCTCAAGGATGCCGCATCCACAGCCATCTACGGTTCCAAGGCGGCCAATGGCGTGGTGGTCATCGAGACCAAGGCGCCTGTTAAGGGTAAGCTGCAGATTTCCTACAAGGGAGACTACAGCATGGACTTCGCCGACCTTTCTGATTACAACCTGATGAATGCCCGCGAGAAGCTGGAGTTCGAAAAACTGGCTGGCGTATATAAGGATAATGCCAGCGATCCTTTCAACCAGATTAAGTTGGATAATCTCTATAATTCCCGCCTCCGCGACATAGAGCAGGGTGTGAACACCTATTGGCTCAGCGTGCCGCTGCGCACCGGCTTTACCCACAAGCACAATGTATATGCCGAGGGTGGCGAGGGAAACGTGAGATATGGATTGGGATTGAACTACGGAAAGGTGAACGGCGTGATGAAGGGTTCCGACCGTCAGACCCTGGGCGGAAACCTCGACCTCATCTACCGCACCGGCAAGTTCCAGTTCAGCAACAAGCTCTCCATCGATTATCTGGAGACCAACAACCCTACGGTGAGTTTTGCAGAATATGCGCAGGCCAACCCTTACTACAAAAAGTATGGTGCAGATGGCAAGATTAACAAGTATCTCTACTATCCTGAAGATGGATTGAATGATAACCCTGTATCGAATCCGCTCTGGAATGCCCATCTCAACAACTACGACAAGGGACAGCGTTTCGGCTTTACCAACAACTTCATCGCCGAGTGGTTTGCCACCGAAGAGCTCCGCGTGCGTGCCAAGTTCGGTATCACCAAGTATGATGATACCCAGGACCAGCGTCTCTCGCCTGAGCATACCGATTTCGATGATAAGGAGGCTACCCAGAAGGGACTCTTCAAGCACAGTCTGCAGAAGTATCTCTACTACGAGGGCGACCTTTCTGCCACTTACGGTAAGCTGATAGCCGAAAAGCATCAGATCAATGCCGTGTTGGGTTTCAACTTCAACAATACTACCAGCAAGACCAACGGCTATTCGGCTACAGGTTTCACCGACGATCAGTTTGCGGCACCATCCTTTGCCAACAACTACCCTACCGGTGGCAAGCCAAGTTATCGTGAGAACATCAAGCATGCATCCAGCTTCTATCTCAACGGCGGATATGCCTACGACAACCGCTATCTGCTGGATTTCAACCTGCGTAACGACGGTGCCTCCATGTTCGGTACCGACAACCGTTTCCGCACCACCTGGTCTGTGGGTCTGGGTTGGAACATCCACAACGAGCAGTGGATGCAGGAGAATGATATCTTCCAGATGCTGAAGTTGCGTGCCTCTGTGGGTAACCCTGGAAATCAGAATTTCTCGGCTTATCAGGCTTACACCACCTATATGTTTAACAGTTTGATGACCAACGTGTTTGGCACTGGTGTTGTAATCAATGGTTTAGGCAATAACGACCTGGCTTGGCAGGAGACCATCAACTACAATGTGGGTGCCGATATCACCACCCTGGGCAACCGTCTGAACCTTACTCTTGATTACTACATCAAGAACACCGACCCGTTGCTCGCCATCATCACCACCCCAGGTTCCATGGGTGTAACCAGCGAGGCATTGAACGCCGGCAAGCAGAAGACCAACGGTTGGGAAGCCACCGTCAAGTTCTCGCCTATCTATATGCCGCACGAGCGCATCAACTGGAACATCTCCGTGAGCGCCACCCACTCCAAGTCGAAGTATGCCAACATCGGCAATGCCTTCAGCGCCTTGAACGAGAGCGGAAAGACCGGTCTTCACAACACCACCCGCTATTACGACGGTGGAAGTCCTACCGCCATCTGGGCAGTACGCTCTGCGGGCATCGACCCAGCCACGGGTAAGGAGCTTTTCATCAAGCGCGACGGAACATATTCGTTCACCTACGATGCCAACGATGAGGTGGTATGCGGCGATACCGAGCCGGATGTAGAAGGCCTGCTGGGAACCACCTTCTATTACAAGGGCTTCTCGTTCAGCTGCTTCTTCCGCTATCAGTATGGCGGTCAGCTCTTCAACAGTTCGCTCTTCGACAAGGTGGAGAACATCGGCACTGCCGACGTATATAACAACCAGGACCGCCGTGCCCTCTACGACCGCTGGAGCATCAGCAACCGCAATGCCCAGTTCAAGGGCATCTCGATGGTGCAGAAGACCGACAAGTCTTCGCGCTTCGTGATGGATGAGAACACCCTCACCTGCGAGTCTATCAACCTGGGTTACGAGTTCCCGCTCAACATCGCCAAGAAGTTGGGCATGCAGGCTCTTTCCGTTCAGGCCAACATGAACGATATCTTCCGTTGGTCAACCGTAAAGGCTGAGCGAGGCATCGACTATCCGTTTGCCCGTACCGTGTCATTCTCAATAGGTGCAACATTCTAAAAAGCAAGAAATGAAAAAGATAATATATTCAATGATCATAGCCTGCAGCACGCTGATGGTTTCGTGCGACAGCTGGCTGGAGGTAAAGCCTTACGACCAGATTTCGGAGGGCGAGCTCCTCAAGTCGGAAGAAGGCTATCAGAAAATGCTCAATGGCGTTTATATCGACCTCAACAGCGAGGCACTCTATGGTCAGACCCTCTCGGTTGAGATGATCGAGGTGATGGGCGGTGCCTACACCATCGGCAGCGACAACAGTGTTTGGGGCAATTACAAGGACCTGGCGTCATATCAGTATGCCACAGAGTATTGGCGCAATCGGTTAGACCAGACCTGGAACAAGGCATACGCCCTGATTCTGAACTGCAACAAGATTCTGGAGACCATCGATGGCAACCAGAATCTCTTCACAGGCGGCAACTACTACGCCATCAAGGGCGAGGCGATGGCCTTGCGTGCCATGCTCCATTTCGACATGCTCCGCCTCTTCGGTCCGGTTTATGCCAAGGACAGCGACAAGAAGGCGATACCTTATTATAATAAGCAGACCAATTCGCCTGAACCTATCCTCACCGCCAAGGAGGTGGCTGAGAAGGTGGTGGCTGATTTGGAAGAGGCGCGCACCCTGCTTGCCAACGACCCTGTGAAGACCGAGGGAACCCTGATGAGCGGTTCGCAGGATGGCACCAGCAATTTTATGCGCTATCGTGCCCTCCGCATGAATTATTATGCCGTGGAGGCACTCCTGGCACGTGCCTATCTCTACATGGGCGACAAGGCAGATGCCTTCAAGTATGCCACCGATGTAATCAAGACAGCCGACCAGGGCATCTTCCCGTTCGTGGATAAGAGTCTCGTAACCGGTTCACCGGCCGACCCCGACCGCATCTTCTCGTCGGAGGTTATCTTCGCTCTCACCAACACCAGTCGGGGAACCATCCACAAGAACTTCTTCGACCCATCCCGTCTGCCAAACTATGTGTTCCGCATGGACGACAACCTGATGAGCAACATCGTGTATGGCGGAGCAGCCACCACGGGCGGTTACCAGGACGACTACCGCTATCGTGCCAACTGGATTGCTACGGGCAGCAACCGCTATTTCTACAAGTATAGCGACATGGTGGCCAATGGAAGCATTCAGAACACGATGATTCCGATGATAAGGCTGGGCGAGATGTTCCTGATTGCCGCAGAGAGCCAGAGCGACAACCTGGCTAACGGCCTGCAGTATGTGAATGCCCTGCGCAGAAACCGCGGTGTGGCCAACCTGCAGACCCTGACTCCCGACTTGCTGAAGTACGAGTATATCAGAGAGCTGTATGGCGAGGGTCAGCTGTTCTATCTCTACAAGCGATTGAACTGCGACATCATCACCTCTTCCAACAAGAACAAGAATCCAAAGGCAAGCGACCTCATCTTCGTGGTGCCACTGCCAGATTCTGAGACAGAAAATTAAATACAGAAGAATTATGAAATATCAGATAAAGACTCTTTTGTTTGGAGCGATGGCAGCCTTCCTGCTCGGTTCGTGCAGCGAGCAGGAACCGGATGTATTCCAGGATATTAACGGCGTTTATCTCAACAATCGCACCAACACCAATATCCTGCAGGATACCACCAGCGTAACCTTTGTTTATGAGAAGGGCGACGAGATGCAGGTGCCTGTGAAGATTCAGCTGGTAGGCCGTCCTTCCGACCAGCCCCGCGAGATAGCCCTCACGGTAAGTTCGGAGGATGCCAGGGAAGGCATTGATTACGTTCTGCCTGAAAAGGCTGAGATGCCTGCAGGCGAAACCACGCTGGAGTATATGATTACCCTGAAGCGTACCGCTATCCTGAAATCACAGCAGAAGCACATCCAGGTAAGTCTGCAGCCTAATGCATTCTTCACCCTGCCTGTTACCGAGGAAACCAACGCCAATGGCGATGTGGTGACCACGCTGCAGTACAAGATCATCTTCTCCGACCAGTTTACCACAGCCCCAAAGGCATGGAAGACAGATCTGCTCGGTGCCTTCACCCAGCAGAAGTTTGAGTTGGCCTGCAAGGTTCTTGACTTGGATCCAGCCGATTTCAACGACGATTCGAAGATGACGCTTGCCATGCAGAGCTACGTAAGTTCCGAGATGCAGAGCTACGTGAAGGAGCAGCAGAAGCTTCGCAACAGTGGCAAGGCATACGATGCCGATGCCTTCGATGCACAGGGCAATGCGCTGGCATTCTATGGCGAGTAAAGTCATGGGCATACAATCACTCTCAAAGGGAATCACTTTCAAAGGGAATCACTCTCAAAAGAGATTAAATAGAAAAACTTTAAGAATTATGAGAAATTATAAAATATGGGCTGCGGCTCTGCTGATGGCCACGGTGTTCGCCGGCTGCTCTCAGGACGAGGGCAATTACGATTACCACAACCTCAACGAGCCAACTATCACGGGCGTGCCTGAGAACATCTCGGTGCTCACCCATGCCAACATCGACCTCGATCCATCCCTGGGCGACAACATCACCGACCTCGATGCCTACACCTATGAGTGGAAGGTAATCAACAAGGCGGGCGACAACGAGGTAACCGTGCTGGGCAACGAGAAACATCTCTTGCAGGAAATGACGCTTCCTGCCGGAGAATACACCCTCTTCTTCACCGCCACAGAAAAGAAGACCGGATTGTTCTGGCGACAGAGCTATGCGCTCACCGTGAGCGATACCTCTTCAGAGGGCTGGATGGTGCTTTGCGATGTGGATGGCAAGACCCGTCTCGACATCGTATCGAAGATTACGGGCAAAACCTATCTCGACATCCTCAAGACCACCGGAATGCCGGAGCTGGATCATCCTTATCGCATCCAGTATGCGCCCAACAGCGGATATTCTGACTCTCCATTCTATCTCTTCACCGCCGATGGCGCCACCCGTCTTTCCAAAAACAGTTTCATGTGGCAGAAAGACTACGCCTTCAAGTACGAGGTGGCAAAGCAGCAGGAGCTGCATCCGCAGGGCATGGTATGCGACCAGAGCGGCATGATGAGAATGATCGTGAGCGACGGCTATGCCTACTCCGCTTCCAACATGGGAATCCAGGGCCTCTTCGCTGCCGTGAACAAGCAGCCGGTGCTTGCCCCAGCCGTGGGAGCCAACATCGGAGCCGCCTCTTATGCATCCATCTATCTGCTTTATGATGATGTAAACAAGTGCTTCATGTCGTGCTGTCCGTTCCTGCCAGGATTGTCGCTTTCTGATGTCTCCTATCACACCATGAAGGAGATGGAAGAGATTGCCACAGGCTATAAGGGTTCTGAGATGGTAACGGGCAATGCCTTTGCCGACTACCCTACCGGCATGGACTTCGTTTATATGGAGAATACCAAATACGACCCGGGAAATGCCAAGATGGGCATCACCTATACCGTGCTCCGCAGCGGCAGGAAGTATGAACTCTATGGCATCCAGCTGGGCGATATGCTCTGCTATGCCGACTGCACCTTCGCCTTGGGCAAGGCCTACTATGGTGATCTGAGCGACTGCACCGACATCGCCAAGGCTTCCTGCTTCGCCTTCAGTTCGCTGAAAAACTATATGTATTATGCAGTGGGCGGCACGGTTTACCGTGTGAATCTCTCGGAGAAGCCATTGAAGGCAGAACGCCAGTTCAGCTTCAGCGGCGAAACCATCACGATGATGAAGTTCAACTTCTATCAGAATTCGGCATCAGCCAATGACTACGATCTTATCGTGGGCACAGAGAACGGCAAGGGTTCCGGCACCCTCCGCATCTACGACGGCATGAGTTCAGAGGGCGACTTCTCTAAGGTAACCCCAACCAGCTATTCCGGCTTCGGCAAGATAGTGGATGCCACCTATCGCGAGCGTACCAACTAATATCGCAGGTTACTTGCGAAAATTGAAAAAGATAAGTTTTAAAAGAAAGAAAACAAGATGAAGAATAAGATAGTATCATTGCTTCTGTTCCTGCTGGCAGCAGTGAACATGCACGCCGCAGACGGCATCACGGTGAAGTTTGATGTAAGGAATGCGGTGCTGAACAATGTGGTACTGGTTTACCACATGAGTGTAAACGAATTTGCGCTCACCGACGGCAAGGCCACGGTGCAGCTCGACGGCATGGATGCCCTCTATGCCAACGTATATTATGGCGAGAAGTTCAAGGTAGTCTATCTCCAGAAGGGTGACGAGATGAACGTCTCTTTCGATGCCAACGATTTCGACAATACCTTTGCCGTAAAGGGCGGTAACGAGAAGGCTGCGGATTACTTGAACAAGATTCAGCTAACCGGCTTGCCTAACGAGGCTTATACCCAGCCATGGGGCGAGTTCAAGTCCACCGTAGATAAGAAGATGGCGTCGATGAAGCGCCTGCTGAAGGCACGCAAGTTTGCAGCCAACGACAAGTTCCTGAAGATGGAGGAAGGCCGAATCACCTACTTTTATGCCAACATGATGCTGATGTATCCGGTGAGCCATACCTATCTCACCCAGGACTCAACGATGGTATTGGGCAATGAGTATTACGATACCCTTCGCCAGTATGTGAAGGAGGATGATGATCTTGCCGACATCGACGAGTACCGCAACTTCATGATAGAGGCGGCACATATCTTCGATGAGGCAGGCAAGAACATCCGCCAGTATTATCCAAAGGTAGTGGCAGAGATGAGCTACATCGGCGAGAACATCCAGAGCGACAAGGTTCGTGAATCCCTGATTCACTTCCTGGCGTTCACCTACGTCGAGGGCAATGGCGTGGAGAACATCACCGACCTTCAGAACCTCTATTACACCTACGTAACCTCGCCACGTCTCAACGCCATCTTCAAGCAGGCATGTGCCAAGTGGGATAAGGCAGCCGTGGGCCGTCCATCGCCTATGTTCAAGGGTGTGGATGTAAACGGCAAGGAGATGACGCTTCGCGATTTCCGTGGCAAGTATGTATATATAGATATGTGGGCCACCTGGTGCGGTCCATGCCAGAAGGAATTGCCATACCTCAAGAAGTTGGAGGAGAAGTTCAAGGGCAGAAACATCGTGTTCGTGGGCTTGTCGATAGATCAGGACAAGGCGAAGTGGACAGCCCGTGTAAAGGGCGGCGCCCTGAGCGGTACCCAGCTTTACATAGGTAAGGGCACCAAGTTCCAGAGCGACTACCGCATCAGCGGAATCCCTCGCTTCATTCTCCTCGATCCAAACGGCAGAATCGTGAATCCGGATATGACACGTCCATCCAGCGAGGATACCGAGAAGATATTGAACAGCCAGCCGGGACTGTAGTATAAAATCAAGAACGCAAGCCCGCCAGGCGTCCCGCCGGATTTGCAATCCGGCGTTAAAAAATGTCCTAACCTATTTAGGCTCTGCGGATTTGCAATCCGCAGCAAGCAAGAATGCAGTCGAAAGATTGGGGGATTCCAAATCCCCCGTTTTAATAGGTCGAACCTTTTTTTTACGGCGGATTTCAAATCCGCCGGGACGCCTGACGGGATTGCAATCTTTATTGAATAGCCAGCCGGTACCCACACGCCCTGTAAGGGCAAAAGCTTCAAAGATTCAACCAAAAATGAGAGTTTAATATATATTTTTTATTCATTAATTAAAACCAATGATTATGAAAAAATTGATTTCCATGATGCTGATGCTTTGTGCCATCATCACATTCTCAGCATGTTCGTCAGACGACGATGGTCCTAGCAACCCAGTGAGCAATGCAGTGGTTCCAACTTCTGCGAAGATTGGTGCCGAGGTAACCGTTCAGGGCAGCGGCTTCGCTTCTGGCCAGACTCTTTATCTGCAGCCAGAGCAGGGTGCCGAGGTAAACACCAATGCCAAGATGACAAGCAATGGTGCAACCTTCACCATCCCTTACACCCTGACACCAGGTAAGGTAAACGTAGTCTTGAAGGTGGCTAACGACAGTTTCACCTTGGGCAGCATGAATCTTCTTGCAGCCGACAACCCAATCTCAACCCTGTCATTGCCATCAGAAATGGGTCTTGGCCAGGAGGTAACCCTCGCCGGTATCGGCTTTGCCCAGGGCGACAAGATTGTAGTGGGCGACAAGACCATCGATGCCACTGTTACAGCTGATGGCGTAAAGTTCACCGTTCCTGCAGACTTGGCAGAAGGCGAGTATGCCGTATCTTTGGTTCGTGGCAGTGCTTCCTGGGAGTTGGGTAAGGTATATGCCTTCCAGCAGCGCCAGATAGAGAGCATCACCATTACAGATAATGCGATGCTCAATATGTATGCTCCGATGTTGGGTCTTGCTGACGGCACACTGATTGTGAACTTCGCCTATAACGAAGATGGTTCCTTGAAGGGAATTTCTTCTAATGGTGGTGTAGAGTGGGCTTTCGAATACAGCGGTAAGACTATTACAACCATGAGTTTGTTCTCAGGAGCACCATTCGTTTATACCATCGATGATCAGGGCCGCATCATCAGCAGCACAGGTTACGATATGTATGGTGATGATGTTGCTTACACCTGGAATTACGATGCAAACGGTTATCTTGTAAGTGTAAAGAAGAACGGTGCAGCAGATAATGATGATGCAAATCTTCTGAACACCTATACAGATGGCAACTTGTCTGCTTATACCATGAGCTTGACCAACGGGTTGACAACAGACAAGAGTATCCGTACTTGTCCTAACACCATTGAGCCTCTTTATCTGCTGAATGCTTTCGGCTGGATGCAGACACGTGAGGATTTGTTCCTGGGCTTCCTTCTCAACCGCAACGTGAAGGTATCTACCTATGTTCCAAGTCAGCTTCTTGCTGGAGAGATGGATGAAAGTGGTGCAGAAACCTCAGTTACTGCAGGTATCGAGAGTTCTTTTGCGAACAACACATTGACCATGCAGACCACAGGTTCTGTTATTTCCAGCGCTCAGTCAATCTTCGCTAACAAGGTAGTTGTTACTTATAAAAATAAGTAAATTTCGTTGTCACCTACGAAAACAAGTAAATTATTCAACAGGGTGTGCCTGCAGGCACATTCTGTTTTAAATGAAAAAATGGCATTAGAATCAGGGTATCATCCTTAATTCTAATGCCATTTGTCGTTAATCCAGAAAAAAGTTATCCTTTTGGTGCTCCGACGGATTTTAAATCAAGAACTCAAGTCCGCCAGGCGTCCTGCCGGATTTGCAATCCGGCATCAAAAAATGTCCTAACCTTTTTCTACTTGCAGATTTGCAATCCGCAGCCCCCAATGTAGCAGCAAATTAGTATAATGAACATGCAAATACTACTTAATGATTCCGATTAATAGTTAAATAACAATAACAAGCAACTAATTGTTGCTCAAACATTTGGAATTATCGTTCAGAAAGATTATCTTTGTGAACGATAATAAAGATGCCTTTTGGCGACAATCCGAAAAAAAGCAAAAAGGGACTTTACCACATCAACGACTCACTTCTCAGATTCCATTATCAATTTATCGTGCCTTATCGTTCTATCCTTGAGTTGGGAAAGATTGATACGGTGATGCAGGTTGTGGAAAGCCAGTTGCCGCAATTTATTGGCCAATGTTGGGAGTTACTATGCCGTGATTACGTAAGTGGCAATATCATAGATGGCATTGCCTACAATGTAGCGTCCAGATGGTGGGGTAAAATTTTTCCGCCAGAAGAAAAGGATGGTAAAATGGTAGAATTGGACGTTGTAGCAGAATCAATAGATAAGAAACATATATTGATTGGAGAATGTAAATGGACACACAATGATAGTGCCGACCGCCTGATGGAAACTCTTGAGCAAAAGGCGAAATATCTTCCTTTTATCAAGAAAGGACAGCAGGTACATCTTGTCTTGTTTATGAAAGAAGCCCCTACTTATATGAACGAAGAAGCTAAGATACTTCTACCTGAAGACATCATGCAATAGGAAAAAGGGTCTATATGCCACGTTGAAAAGTGGCTCATAGACCCTTTTTGCCAGGTTTCCTAGCGGATTAGTAATTCGTTGATATATAATAGAATCTTTCCCATTGTAGCAGCGTTTGCCTTGACTTTTGGATAAAAAACCGTCATTTTAGCATTGACTTTTGGATAAAATTAACTGTTGTTTGCCTTGACTTTTGGATAAAAGTTGTATCTTTGCACTGTAAATCAATAAATTACATAAAAATGACATATTATAAGCGAAATATAGATAAAAAACTCCTGGAGTGGAAGTCATCTCAAAGAAGAAAGCCGCTGCTGATACGTGGAGCCAGACAAGTAGGAAAATCTTCTGCTGTGCGCCACTTTGGTAAAGAATTCAAGTACTTTGTAGAGATCAATCTGGAGAGCCAACCATCCATAAGAGGACTCTTCTCAAAGGATATTGATGTGCATAGAACGTGCGAAGGCATAAGTGCCACTACCGGAATCCCAGTAATACCTGGTGAGACACTGCTCTTCATAGACGAGATACAGGTTAGCCAGGAAGCAATCATGTCGCTCCGTTATTTCAAAGAGGATTATCCGGAACTGCATGTCATCGCTGCTGGCTCTTTGTTGGAATTCACCTTAGAGGAACTGCCTTCCTTTGGGGTGGGGAGAATACGCTCACTCTACATGTACCCATTTTCCTTTGATGAATTTCTCATGGCACAGGGACTGGATACCACGGTAAGTTACAAGCAGCAGGCTTCGCCCTCATCTCCGCTTCCAGAGGCCGTTCATAATAAACTGGTGGAGCAGTTGAAGACTTTCTATCTGGTAGGTGGTATGCCTGCCGCAGTTACAGAATGGATAGAGACAAACAGTTACCTGGAATGCGCTCATGTTCATAATGACATTCTGGATACCTATCAGGATGATTTTGCCAAGTACAAGTCGCGTGTGTCTCCAGCTTTATTGAGAAAGGTATTGCGTTCCGTAGCTTTGCAGGCTGGCAGTAAGTTTGTCTATAGGCAGGTGGCCGATGATGTTCATTCTTCGGTCATCAAAGACGCACTTCATTTATTGACCTTGGCAGGACTCATAAAGCCGGTGACCCATAGTGATGGAAATGGCGTTCCACTTGGAGCTGAAGAGAATGACAGCTACAGGAAATATCTTTTCTTGGATTTGGGACTGATGCAAACCATGTTGGGTACTCCTGCTGCCAATGTACTTTTAGCTTCGGATGTTGATTTCGTCAATAAAGGTGCTGCATCAGAAATGTTTGCTGGTTTGGAACTCGTCAAGAACCACGACTGTTTCCAGAAGGCAGAAATGTATTATTGGCAGAATTTGTCAAGAGGGACCAATGCTGAGATTGATTTTCTGGAAGCCAAGGATGGTATGGTTTTACCGATAGAAGTGAAAGCCACTACCAGGGGTAGCATGCAAAGCTTATGGCTATTCATGAGAAAGAAGGCTCTTCATCATGCTGTTCGTACATCCCTAGAGAATTTCGGAGAGTTTGAGTATGTTGATAAAGAATCCCAGGATGCCATTCGCCATGTAGATGTAATTCCACTCTATGCAATGAGTAATTTGTGCAAACCAAGCGTTGGTATGGAGATGAAGGTGGCAACACCATAAAAAACAAATAGGGTCTATATGCCATGGTGAACGGGTGGCGTGTGTGGCAAACAAGGCAGATGACGCAGATGATTGATGATGACAGTTTTAGGCTCTTAGCCTTGACTTTTGGATAAAATTAACTATAAATAGCCTTGACTTTTGGATAAAAGTTGTATCTTTGCAGCGGCTAGAAGTTGGAAAAGTGGCAGAAAACACCCTAAAAAGGGTTGGAAAAGCTCCATTTTATAGTCTAAAATAGGTTGGAAAAGTTCCGTAAAACCTATAAAATATGGTTGGAAAAAGTAATATGATATGCTTAATAGAAAGATATACAATTATTTACGCAATTTCTTCGAAACGGAGAAGAAAGCTCTTCTCGTTTCTGGTGCTCGCCAGGTTGGTAAGACTTTCGCTATCCGGAAGGTTGGAAAGGAATGCTTTGCGGATGTAGTAGAGTTTAATTTCCTCAATAATCCTAAGTATAGGGAGGCTTTTAAGTCTCCTTCTGATGCTAAGGAAATCCTCCTGCGCCTTTCTGTCTTGGCAGAGAAGAAACTTACTCCCGGCTCTACTCTGGTTTTCTTTGATGAGGTGCAGGAATGTCCAGAGACGGTTACTGCCATCAAATTCCTGGTAGAAGAGGGTAGCTATCGCTATGTAATGAGTGGCTCGTTGCTAGGGGTAGAGTTGAAGGACATCCGCAGTGTACCTGTTGGCTATATGGCAGAAAAAGAGATGTTTCCTCTCGATTTTGAGGAATTTGCAGAAGCAGTAGGCATGAGCACAGGAGTAATGGCCTATGTCAAGGAGTGCTATGAGCAATGCAAGGAGGTGGACGAGGTTGTGCATAATAAGCTGAATGATCTCATTCATCTTTATCTCATTGTTGGGGGAATGCCTGAGGCTGTCCAAAAGTATATTAATACGAATAATTTACAGATAGTGCGTGAGGCTCAAAGAGAAATCATGCTCCTCTACGGAAAGGATATAGCCAAGTATGACCCGAAGAACAAGCTGTATATCAAAGATATATTCGACTTAATACCTTCAGAACTGAATGCCAAGAACAAGCGTTTTATTTTGAAAGCATTAAATGAAAAGGCAAAGTTTGAGCGTTACAGAAATTCTTTCTTATGGTTAGCCGATGCTGGTGTGGCACTCCCTACTTATAATGTAGAAGAACCTCGCTTGCCTTTAAAGCTTGGTGAACAGCGCAATTTATTTAAGCTGTTCATGAGCGATGTGGGGTTGTTGGCAAGCCAGTATGCGGTCAATATAGCGATAGACTTACTTACGGGTACGACAGAAATCAACAATGGAGCCATTTATGAGAATTTTGCGGCGCAAGAATTACGAGCTCATGGTTATAATCTTTATTATTTCAATAATAAGAAGCAGGGGGAGCTTGACTTTGTAATAGAAGACAGAGGTAAGGTATTGCCGATAGAAATCAAGTCGGGCAAGGATTATAAACGTCATAATGCACTCTCTAATGTGATGAACAATGAGGAGTATGCAATTCCTCGTGCCATAGTTTTCTCTAATGGCAATGTTCAGGCAGTAGGCAAGATTCTCTACTACCCTATCTACATGTTGATGTATCTTCAACCCGAAATGATAAAGAAACCTATATTCAGATTTGATCCAATATAGATAGGTGTGCCATCAATGCATGGCACACCTTATTCTTATATAAGTAATTCTCTCTTTCTTGTTACCACTATTACCACGCATTATATAACCATCTGATAAAAAGAAGGATAAGGCGTAGTAATAAGTGTTTTTTTATTACCACATATTACCACTGTTGCCACGCATTGCCAATCGTCTTTACGCTTCCTATATAAACTAACTATTTCCTAACTGCCAGATACTCAGCGCAAAATCTCGTTTTCTTGCTCTCCAATCCTTTTATATTCTGAAGCTCTCTGCCTAATCTCTGCAGACTCGAAAACAGTAGGAATGGGCTGAGTTAGCCAAATTCTCTCTTGTCATAGATGAATTTTGTTTCATTGTAGAAATAATGGCTTGCTGTCGCTTGTTTATAGGCTCATTTACAGGCTCATTTATAGGCTCATTTATAGGCTCATTTTGTACATGCAATGTTAATCTAACTTGCAAAAGATCTGGCTGTTCCAATAATTCTGGCTTGAGCCAATGCTGAGATTGATTATCTGGAAGCCAAGGATGGTGTGGTTTTACCGATAGAAGTGAAAGCCACTACCAGGGGTAGCATGCAAAGCTTATGGCTATTCATGAGAAAGAAGGCTCTTCATCATGCTGTTCGTACATCCCTAGAGAATTTCGGAGAGTTTGAGTATGTTGATAAAGAATCCCAGGATGCCATTCGCCATGTAGATGTAATTCCACTCTATGCAATGAGTAATTTGTGTAATCCAAGTGTTGGTATGGAGATGAAGGTGGCAACACCATAAAAAATAGATAGGGTCTATATGCCACGTTGAAAATTTACTTTAATTGTTATTGCTTTCTGTTTAACAATTCAGAAAACCCATCTTAAGATACATGTTAATACGATAGTATATAGATTTCAAATGTTAAATATAAATGAATCTGATAAGAATTAAGAGAAAATTTTGCTCGTTTTTGAGAAAAAAGCCGTATATTTGTAGCGGCTCTCAAGACTGTATATCAAATTGTGTTCACTCAATGAAGATAGGCAGACAGCCAACGCCGAGCTGAAAGCTGAGAAATCCAAACAACTTTCTCGGTAATAAGCGGGCAATGGGTGGGAAGAGAGCCAAGACATAGAAGGCGTTTATCGACGCTGTGTTTGAGACGAGTCGAATCTAGCAAATTCAATTATCTAAGTCTCGGATATAGTCAACGGTAGATGTCCCGGGTGTGATTATATCAATCCCGTGGAGACCTTGTAAGCATAGATTGTACCCTGTTGGATGCAATAAAATGTATTATATAGGTCTCTTTACGGACGTGATTTTCATATCGGCGTGGGCTCTGACGTTGTCTGTTCGACTTAGATAGGCAATGCTAGAGCCTCGACTCGTGGAATAGACAACAGGACGATTCCACGCTTTTTTTATGTCATAAATTGTGGATTTTACACAAGAGATAAGAAACGATATGAACGCATTGCTTAATGTGCATACCCACAGAGGTCAAAGCAGATCTCCTTACGCTGGACTTACCTCCAACGTCCTCCCCGAAGCTCAAAGCTCACAAACTGGGGTGTCCTCGGAATATGTACAAAAGCCAAATCATGAATGGTATGTATTAAGAGTGACTTATAATAGAACAGAAAAGGCATGTGGCATCATATCAACCTCAGGTGTAGAGTCGTATATGCCTATGCACTATGTCATAAAGAAAGAGATTGGGAAGAAGAAGCGAATTTTGCAGCCTCTTCTTCCCAATCTCTTTTTTGTATATGCTACAAGGGAAGCTGTAAACTCTATTATCAAGAAAAAGGGGGATGAAACATCAATATTAAAATTTTATCTTGATAAGACGAAGCCTTTGGAAGAAAATGGTAAACATCCTCCTCTTACTATTCCATTTCCTGCAATGACAAACTTCATAAAGGCAACAAGTACGAATAGTGAACATGTACGAATAGTATCACCTGAGCAGTGCCATTATAAGAATGGTGATATAGTTAAGATTATAGATGGCGAATTCAAAGGTGTTACAGGAAAAGTTGCTCGCATTGCAGGACAACAACGTGTAGTTGTGGAAATATCTGGTTTATGCCTGGTGGCAACAGCTTATATACCTACGGACTTTATTAAAGTTATAAGATAACGCCGAAAGGCATATTGTTTAATTTAATTTCAATTCATTATGAAAAAATTCAAAACATTTCTATTTTCTCTTATTGCAATTTTGTGCTTGGGAAATTTTTCATCATGTAGTAGCAGTGACGACAACGATGGTGATGGTCAGTTGGAAACTCCTCAATATGCAGCCGATGCTGCAAAATATGAGATAACAGATGCAAGTTCAGAAGTAAAGTCTATTGAACTTACAGAGAGTGGTCAGTATATTGTCATAATGAACAATGTGGGCAGAAATGCCAAGCAGACAATTGGCTTGCACAAGATACCAGCGACCTTAACACGCGCAACATCAGAATATGTTGGCGTGTACTATGGCAATTACACGAAAACAGACAAGGATTACTTTCTGTTGGAAGATTTCGGTACTGTAAGAATAAATAAGGATGATAATGGAAGCGTTGCTTCTATGACAATACATTCTAATAAAAGTGGAAATGAATGGACTTGTCCTGCACGCCTTTCTCCAAAGACTAATACGAACAATACTGTGATGACGAACAGTATCTGCCGTACTTGGAAAATCAAAAGTGTTGGATTGTGTTACAAATTGAATGGAAGAGCTCTCTTTGACTATACGGAAAGTAGCTACAAAGAGCTGTACACCAAGTTGAAAGAATATGTAAAACGAGAGAGTTCGGATGATTGGACCAATGAGGATGAGGAAGAATACAATCAGATGATAGAAGAAGCTGATAGTTATATGGTGAAGCAACTCGTGTTTACAAAAGCTGGCACGATACTTGCAAAAGTCGGTGAAGGTATTTTGGTTGATGGTTTGATTTGGAGATGGGCAGGCGACAATTCCAACGAGATACAGACTTGGTATATTGATTTTGATTATAATGAGAATGGCAAACCTGACGAGAATGAATGGCGCGGCTTATTCACCCTGTTTCATCCTAAAGATGAACCACAGGGAAAAACGATAGCTACTGTCAACAAAGGGCAGCTTGTCTTGGAAGTACATAACAATGAAAGTGATGAAGGAGGTCCATCGGTTGAGATGATAGAGACCCTAACTTTTGATGTAGCCAAGTAAGATGAGAAAGTTCTTGAATATTTTATGATTTGAGTAATAGAGATGCCAAGCCATCTTACTGAGTCGAAAAATAAAAAAATAAAGGTGGAAGTACAATCAAGACTTCCACCTTTATTATACTAACATACTCTTTTTCTTTATGCCCAACCCTTCCATCGATGAATTCGCTTATCGATTTCATCTTTTGGTAAACGAGTATTAATATTCTTGAGAGCTTCCATTCTTTCAATGGCAGTCTCACTATCAATGATGCCGTGCTCTAATAACTTATCGAACAGATAAAGAATTCCGTGGACTTCCACCTCATCCTTCTGTACAATTTTACGGAGCTTACCATCTCCTGTCAAAAGAGAACAGCCCATATCTTTGGCCAGTTTCCACACAGAGCAATCCTGAATACTTGCATTAGAAGTCTTTGAAGCTTCCAGACGCATACCAGCCAGCTCAACCATTTCTTTCGGAGAATGCTTTTTTACAAGCAATCTTCCTTCCTCCTCAAAGACCTTTATAGCCTCTTGCTGCTCGGCAATCAACAACTCATGAATAATCATGTCTGTTGTATGGATTTCCCAAGGCAACTTGAAGAAGTCGGTAAGCAAATCCACGCTTATCAAATCTATGAATATATTTGTATCACTTACGACTATCTTTTCCATTGACTATATTACATTAACGGTGTCACGAACTGTAGTAACAGAACACTTCAGCAAAGAAGCAGCTTTTGAAGCTGTAATCAATTGCTGTGCCAGTGCACTATAGACCATTGCCTTGAAACGAGAAACCTTTTTCGTCTGCAATTCGAGGAAACGCTCTTTATCAACATCTTTCCCAAAAGTTTCCTTTTCCACATTTTTACGGATTCTGAAACTCTTATATCTTTTCTCCGTAACAATGCCCTTCTGGTAGAGCTTATACATGATAGCATCTATAGATATGCCATAGGTTTCCTGCAAAAAGATAAGCTCATTTAGAGATATCTTATTCTTGCCTTCAAGCGTTTTTGCTATCACAGAAGTAGGCAACAACATTTCATTTGCGAAAGCATTGCACATATTTTCTATCTCGCGAGCACTTAATTTCTCTGAGAATTTATCATTAAACAATAAATGTCCAAGCTCATGCAAAGCAGTAAATCTCTTACGCTCTGCCGTACCTATTTTACTGTTCAAGACAATTACAGGAAATTTCTCATTAATCATTCCACTCACGCCATCAAACCCATCAGGTCCTTCTGTTGTAATAAACTTAACCCCATTTGCCTCTAACATATCCTGTACATTAGCGATAGGATCAGAACCTAATTGCCAATTACTGCGAACAATTTGTGCATATTTAACCATATCTTCATAGCTCTGCAACACTTGTTCGCAAGGGATTCCTCTAAAAGAATCACCTTCATCACCCAAGATTTCTTCGATTTCAAGATAGCGTTCAATTTCATCCTGGATATTCACCTTTAATGCCTCGAGATCTTTCGTTCCAACACTCGCTTTTTTGCGAAAAGAAACTTTCATTTCCTGTACATCAAATGCAAATGGACGGAAGAAATAATCTAAATCCATATGAAGTGCATCAGCCAAAGCTATGAGGATTGTGCTGGACGGCATCATCTTGGCAGTCTCGTATTTTGAGATTGCCTGTTTGGAAACTAAGCCATTCAGCAATCGGCTCAAAGCCTCCATTGAAATCTTTTCTTTTACTCTCGCCTGGCGTAATCGCTTAGCGAAAATTTCCATTTCGTTCAACATATTTATAACTTTAACTATTTCTGTTGACAAAGGTACAAAAAAATATGTTATGTCAACCGCTTTTCTGCAACTAAACGAAGTTCATTAACAATATATAACTATTAAAGATGACTTAGCCATCCCGCCTATCCTGCATCTATATTACGTTTAAACACATATATTTACGTTTAAGCACAAAATCTGACACCGACTTTAATTTTTCTGAAATATTGACAGGGTTTGGTGATTAAAACCGTATCTTTGCAAGATAAATGCAGTTATTTACATTCATCAACATAAAACAACAAGGCTTATGAAAAGACAGTACTTGCAAAAATCGTGCATTGAAAAACAGTATGTGCACATTCGCAATAGCCTTATTGCGGTAAGTATGGCATGCTTATCCACGAGCATGATGCCATGCTATGCCCAAAATGCTAAGCCCAAGATTGCTACCAGAGGAGTCATCTCCTCGCAACCGGGGGATTACAAGCAGGTGGGCAACACTCAACTCTTTTATCGGCAAAGCAGTAACTCCATCGATTTCATGGGACAATTCCAGAATCGATACTATGGCTCCACCTATTCCAATGGTGGATATAGAGTCGCTTTGCAAGTGAACAACAATTATCCCCAAAATCTGGATTGCCAGAACGGTTCCACAATTAATGGCGTAAAATTCGTGCCTTCCGTAGAACCGCAGGGTGAATTGGCTAGAGTTTGCTATACCCTTACCAACAATAATGATACCATCGTTACCATCAATATGGGCACCCATGCCGATGTACAGATTGGCAATAACGACCAGGCACCTATCTCAAAAAGAAATGATTCTGCAGGCAATACCTACGGCATCACGATGAGTGATGGTGTCGGGGCGCAGCTTTGCGTATTGCTGGGTGCAGGATTGAAAGGTGTAACTGCCGTAAGTGATTATTGGTTTGGTCGTTACGATCAGAATAGAGAAGAATCAAGCATGGTTGGCAATTATTACCAAGGCTCCAACTGGATGGTTGAAAACGGTAACTACGACAGCGGTATGGGCTGGTGCTGGAAAAACAGGAAGATTGCTGCAGGCGAAACCGTTACCTTCTCCTATCTTATTGGTGTAGGAGATGTAAACCTGGAGCCAAACTCCTCGTTCGTTGCCACACCGGATGATCCTACCAACTGGAATAATCTGAACCTTCCTCACCGCCTCACCCTGGATGGCGAATATGAAAGTCCTGCCGGACTCGACGGAAAGATAGAATATGCCGTAGAAGATAGCGAGGAATGGACTGCCCTGACGGATAACCTGGCTTCGGGAAGCAAGTTCTCTGCCACACTCACCGTCAACTTCGTTCCTGGCAAGGCCAAACATACCATCCGGTTCAGAACCGTAGATAATGTGGGCAATGCCACCCTACTCGCCCCTATCGAATACGCCGATATTTCTGCCTACGAATTCACCGGCATCAAGGACTATACCTTTACCGGCGATTCCATCTACCAGCAGGAAATCACCTCTACCCTGCCTAAGGAGCAGTATGTGGCTGTAAACTATCAGAACAACGTGCATGCCGGAAAGGCTAACTTCCTGGTAGAAGGCGTTTTCCCATATACCATCGGTTCTAAATACCATGAGTTCACCATCAATCCGGCACAGCTGGAGGGTGATATCGATATGGATACAGACACCGTTTACTACTTCTATCATGCGCAGGCTATCACACCGGCTTGGAAGTTCACGAACCAGGCATACAGCCAGTTGAGAGACCGTGTAGATTACTGGGCAGAATACTCCAACAATATCTATCCGGGAACTGCCACCCTCACCGTGAGCGGAATGGGTGATTACACGGGAACCTTCACCAAGCAGTTTACCATCGATAAGGCAAAGCTTCCGGAAGATCTCTATCATGTAGAACTCCCGGATTCTGATATTACCTACGATGGCCAGCAGCATCTGGCACAGGCCACCAAGAGCGAAGGAATGGGCGATATTCTCTTCACCTATGCACTGCAAGGCGCAGCCGACAGCAGTCAGGTTATACCACAAGCAGAAGGTACCTACGATATCTTTATGGAAATCAAGGATGGTGCATATTATTATGGTAAGCCAAAGGAAAGAATCGGATCCTTCACCATCTACCAGATGGATGCTCAGGAGTGGAAACTCCTCACCGTGCTCAATGCCACCCTCATCAAGATGGGATGGAAGGAACCTTGGGATATGAGCCAGGGCGAAAAGAGTGCTTCAAAACTGAAGGGCGTGACCCTGGAAAAAGGACACGTGATGGCACTCGACCTGAGCAACCAGCAACTGAAGGGCGATCTTCCTGCCACTGCTTTCGTTCTCCCAAAACTGAAAAGCCTCAACATTTCGCATAACAGATTCAAGGGAAATCTGGGCGTCTTGGGAAGAACGCTTCCGGCATTGACATCACTCGATGCCAGCTACAATGGCTTTACCGATGTGTTGCCTACGTTGCCAGCTACCATCAAGCAGCTCAATATCAGCAACCAGACCATCGACAAGACCATCACCGTAGATGGTTCTCATCTCAATATCAATGCCATCATTCCGCAGTTGCCTACCATCCTTGCCTACGACCATGAGAAGCAAGGATACAACACTTCGGAGATCGGCTTCCTGATTACCCAGTCGGATGCAGACGACTGGTACGGCAAGTGGGGCATGCACGTGATTTACAAGAACGGAAATCTCTCCGTGCCATATATCACCACTCCATTTGAATACCGTGGCGAGAGCGGCGATACGCTTACTGCCGTAAAACTCAACAATGATTGGGGTCAAAGCATCGAGGGCAGCAACCTGAAGCTGAAGTATATCTTCCAGCAGGGCGATGCCAACTTTGCACCAGGCATCGATGCCACCGACCTGCAGACCACCATTCTCTATGCCTTCGGTGCATACCGTTACATGCCGTTCAACTTTACGGCTGCTGATACCTACAAGGATGAAATCATCAACGTGCAGGATGTGGTTTGCACCGTCAACATCATGTTAGGCGAAGCTTCTTCTGCCGCCAGAAAGCATAATGCTTCTCGAAGCTATGCTGAAAATGCTGGATATGCTGAATATACTGATAGCCAGCAGAATGCAGATGCATCAGCACAGGCGGGTATCTACCTGCGTGATGGCAAGATCTTCCTCAATACAGAAGTACCGGTGGCAGCCCTCAGCATTGCAGCTTCCGGCCACATCAACTGGAACCTGAAGCAGTTGGGCATGGAGCAGGCCACAGAAGGAAGTTCGCTCGTAGCTTACTCTCTGTCGGGTAACACCTTACCTGTTGGCGAAACCCTGATAGGAACCTACGAGGGCAATGCTACCATCACCGGCATCAGTCTGGCAGACGAGGAAGCCAAGTCCATCTCTTCCGGCACACACAATGGCACAGTAACCCGTATCAATGGCATCAGCGAAAGCAATGATGCAGCCGAGATGGTTATCTTCAACACCCAGGGCATCAGAACGCAGAAGATGCAGAAGGGCATCAACATCGTGAAGACCCAGAAGGGAACTAGAAAAGTTGTCAAGAAATAAAAAACTCTGGTAATATGAAACAAAGACATTTCATCACCACCCTGTGCCTGCTGATGCTCTTCGTAGCATCGGCATGGGCACAGAAGAACACGCTGGAAATTCCAGACGTGACCGTGGCGCAGGGAAAGTCGATTTCGCTGCCCGTGAACATGGAGAACTCCGCCGATATCGTGGCGGTGCAGTTTACCATGACCACGGCAGACGGCGTCACCTTCTCTACTGAGACCGCCCGAACCACGGAACGTGCCGATGGCCACTCGCTGACCATGAGGCCTATAGGAGTGAATAAATATATGGTCATGATCTTCTCTTCACAAAACCGTGCGTTCATAGGGCGAACGGGCAGCATCATGACCGTAGTGCTCAACACCTCCAGTTCGCTGAAAGAGGGTGACAAGATTCCTGTCACCCTATCCGATGTGATTATCGGCGAAAAATCGGGCAAGAACCTCGCCACAGGTTTTACTTCTGGTTCGGTAAACATCGCCAAGTCGCCTGATTTGGAAGTAAGCCAGGTAGAAACCAAGGCCACCAACCTGCTGCCTTACAATAAGATAAGCGTAAACTGGCAGGTTAGCAACATCGGCGGCCTCTCTACAGAAGCCGGATGGAGCGAACAGGTATTTGCAGAATCTGCCGACGGTAAATTCAGCAAACTGCTGGGAACCATCGACTACGACCAGAAGCTTGCCGCAGGCGGAACCATCAGCAGAACTGCCGAATTCGACACCCCAATGGAACTCGGCATCAGCGATAACGCCCGCATCAGGGTAAAGGTGCGCCCATACAGCAACACGGGCGAACCTAGCTGGATGCTCGCCAACAACGAAGCTACCACCAGCGGAACCCTGCAGACTGCCAACATGCTTTTCATCAACCCTGCAGCTGCGCACATAGAAGAAGCCAGCGCACAAAACGTAAGGTTGAAGCTCATCCGAAGCGGAAGCACGGCACAGGCAGAAACCTTCAAGCTTACGCAGACGGCAGATGCCCGCATAGAATTGCCAGCCGAAATAACCATCCCTCAGGGACAGTCGGCTACCTATTTCTATGCCAAGGTCATCGCCAACCAGAAACTCGACAACGATTCCATCGTCACCGTCAACATCGATGGCAACAACTACATTACCGGAACCACAGCCATCAAACTGACGGATGATACCAAGCCGCAGCTCACCCTGAGCGCCAAGCAGCAGGATGTGACGGAAGGCGGAAAGCTGACCCTCACCATTACCGCCGAACGCCAGTCGGCCACCGATAAGGCTATCAGCCTGAGCTGCGACCTGCCATCAAGATTCAGAATTCCGGCAAACATCATCCTCCCAGCCCGGCAAACCTCTGTGGATGTGGAAGTGGAAGCCCTGGAAGATGATATTCCTGATGTAGAGAAGGTTGTAACCTTTGCCGCATCAGCCGATGGATATGAGAATGGCACCCTGCTCTCTACCCTGGTAGATGACGACATTCCTACCCTGCAGCTGGAACTCACCCCTACTGCGATTTCTGAGGCCGACGGTCCGCTCTCGGTAAGCGCCAAGTTGAGCCGCACAGACAATATCGACAAGAAGGTGACCGTTAAGCTGAGCGACAATTCTGAAGGCAACCTTTACTATGCCCGCCAGACCATCGAGATGGCTCCGGGCGTAAAGGAGGTAACCCTCAATATGGGTCCGATAGACAACAGTCTGGTGGATGGCGAACGCACCTACCAGGTAACTGCTGCCGTGTTCATCGCCTCATGCAGCTGTAATGCCAATGTGGGAACATCGGGCGGAGTGGTCACCGTGCCGCTCACCATCTACGACAACGACGGTCCGGCGCTCAGTCTCAGTGCATCTTCCTCCCTGTTGAAGGAAGGCGGAGAGATGACTCTTACCATCAGCAGAAACACCGATAGCAAGAGCCGACTTGACGTGAATCTGAGCAGCAACCACGATGCAGCCATCGAATACCCTAAGACCGTGACGATAGCCGAAGGCGAAACTTCAGCCACCTTCACCGTGAAGTCGAAGGGCAACGATACCACTGGCGATGACCTCACCGCTACCCTCATAGCCGAAAGCGAAGGATTTGCCAAGAGCAGCGTATGGTTTACCATCAGTGACCAGACTCTGCCTGATGCCCGCATCATGGCCATCAGCAGTCAGGAAAGTAAGGTTGAGGCTGGCGGAAAGACCACACTGAGCCTCAGCATTGCCAACCAGGGAAGTTATGTGCTCCCTGAGCAGACCAAGATAGGTTTCTATTTCGACGGTGCCGCAACTCCTGCCGATGTAGCCTATCTGCAGGATAACCTTGCTGCAGGCGAGAGTACCACGATGACCCGCGAAATCACCCTCCCTACCACCGTGGGCGAGCATAAGCTCTATGCCGTGGTAAACGATGGTCAGGGTGTGAAGGAGCTTCTCTATACCAATAACACATCCGATGTGCTCAACATCGCTACCGTGGCACCTATCTCCATGGAGACCAAGGTGGCCAAGGCTATCTATGCCCCTGGCGAAAAGGTGGTTATCAGCGGAAAGGCGAAGGGTAAGGACATCGCCCAGAAGAGCGTGGAGGTATATATCGTGAACGGCGGTTACCGCCATACCATCACCACCCAGACCCAGGACGACGGCAGCTTCGAGGTAAGCTACGAGCCATATAGCGGACAGACGGGCCACTTTGCCGTAGGTGCCTGCTATCCTAGCGCCAACCTCTCGGAGGAACAGGCTTCCTTCGATATCTATGGCATCAAGCGAACCAGCAATGATGCCATCACCTGCGAGGCATCGCTGGGCGATGTCTATCAGGGCAAGCTGAACATCAGCAACCCGGGTAATCTGACTCTGACCGGCCTGAAGGTAAAGGTAAATTCCAAACCGGATAACTGCACGGTGAACGCTACTCCTGGCACCACCACGCTGAAGGGTGGCGAGAGTACCGACATTGCATTCAGCATTACTCCTAGCGGAGCCAGCGAGGGCAGCGACTGGGAGAAGATAGAACTCAGCATCGAGAGTGCCGAGGGAGCCGTCCTGCCTGCCACCTTATATTATTACTGTAGGGTGAAGACGGGTAAGATTGAGGCTTCTGTGGCCAGCATCAAGACCACCATGGTGAAGGGCGAGTCAAGAGACTATCCGTTTACCATCACCAATGTGGGCAAGGGTGAAACCGGAAAGATTTCCCTCGCCTTACCTTCATGGATTTCGTCGGTTACACCGATGGAGATGCCATCTCTGGCCAAGGATGAAAGCACGGAGATTATCCTGCGCATGACTCCTACGGACAAGATGCAGCTCAACGTGCCAGTGACGGGCAATATTGCCATCAACTGTGCCAACGGCGAAGGCATGCCGTTGCCATTCTGCATCGAGCCTGTATCTACCAAGGAAGGTAAGCTCACCATCGATGTATGCGATGAGAATACCTACTATACCAAGGAGGCTCCTCATCTGGCTGGTGCCAAGGTAGAGATAACCCACCCTACCACAGGTGCAGTTGTAGCCGAGGGTATCACCAACGAAAAGGGTCTCTTCTCTGCAAATCTGGCAGAGGGTTACTATGCGGTAAGAGTATCGGCAGAAAAGCACGATTCCTACAGCAATAACCTGCTGGTTGACCCGGGTACGGAGACCAAGAAGGTGGTGAACCTGAGCTATGAGGCTATCAATATCGACTGGAAGGTTGAGGAGACAGAGATTCAGGACGAGTATGAAATCAAGACCAATGTGAAGTTTGAGACACAGGTGCCAGTACCTGTGGTTGAATTAACGGTTCCTGACAGAATCTATACTGAGAATTTGCGAAAGGGAGAATCCCTGATATTCAATGCCACCTTGACAAACAAGGGCTTGATTACAGCAAAGGATGTACAACTTTTGTTGCCTGACACTGTCACGTCATGGAGATTCGAACCGATAGGCCCTGGTAAAGCGAACGAACTTGCTCCAGGCCAGAGTATAGAAATACCAATTAGGGTAATTTCAGGAGATGGTGATGATGGTGATGATGGTCCATGCGTTGTCTATATCGGCACCCTCTATTATTGGGAGTGTGGTCCTGATAAGAAATGGCATAAGTATTACAAATCTATGCAGATAACTATATGTAAGGGTAGAGTTACCGTTGCCGTGTATCCATCCCCAGGTTCTGGTGGAGGCTCTGGTCCTGGTGGAGGACCTGGAGGTGGCGGCGGAGGAGGCTATGGCCCTTCCAGCAACATTCCTACTGTAACCCAGAAAGTGGATAAGAGCTGTAATCCTTGCCTGAACATGTATATTCAGAAGATTACAGAATGTGGAGTCAATGTAGGACTAAGTTTGTTGAAAAATAATCCTTTGGGTTGTATTGTTGGACTTGGTTTCTGTGCAAGAGATCTCAATAAGGATTTCCATAGTTGGAGATCATGGGGAGGTTGTGTTGCCAGTGCCGTTGGCTGTATTCCTGGAATAGGCCCAGTACCAGCACTGGTCGGCTGCCTCATTTCACTTACAGAACCATGTGAGGCAAACAATGCTTCTGCTAAAATGCGAGCAGGCAATTCAAGCAGTTATAGCGAGCCTTCGTACATCACAGACTTCAAGAACAAACTTGCTATTCCTCTGCAGGAAAGTAAGGCTTTCCAGAATATGCTCTTAGAGTATTTCGGAGATGAAGTTTGGGTAAACGAGACCAATGGCGAAGACTTGCAGGGCTTGATGGTGATGCTTCAGACTTCGGAAGAAGAAGTTCTCACGGCAGACAACTACATCAAGTATAAGCCACAGAATGTTACTAAGGAGCAGTATTATAAATTCATCGAAAGATTGAACAATACGGCACTCGCAAAAACCGATGATGGCAATTACATCGATTTGAGCAAGGTGGCAGGATATGTCAACGAGATCAATTCTGCGAATGAGCAGAGTGTGCTCATGGGCTACGAATCCACTACGGATATGCTGAGAAAAGAATACGCTCTGTTGAAGGGACGTCTTGAAGAATCTTCAAGCAGCGTATGCTCCAGCATTACCCTGCAGTTCACCCAGAAGATGGTGATGACCCGACAGGCTTTCCGTGGAACCCTTACCGTATTCAACGGAAATGAGCAGGAGGCGATGAAGGATGTGAAACTCACCCTCACTGTAACCGATGAAAAGGGCAATATCGCCATGAGCGATAAGTTCCAGGTGAACCCGGAGAAGCTCGAAGGATTCAATGGAAAACTCGATTTCACAGATGGCTGGACCCTCGATGCACAGAAGGAAGGTGTTGCCACCGTACTCTTCATTCCTACCAAGAAAGCAGCTCCTACCGTGGAGACCCGCTATGCCTTCGGAGGAACCCTCTCTTACGTAGATCCGTTCACGGGACTGGAAGTGACCCGCGACCTTACGCCTATCACCCTCACCGTGAAGCCATCGCCAAATCTCGACCTCACCTACTTCATGCAGCGTGACATCAAGGGCGACGACCCTCTGACCAAGGAGGTGGAACCATCTGAGGAAGCTGAGTTCTCACTGCTCATCAACAACCTGGGCTATGGCGATGCTACCAATGTAAAGATGACCACCAACCAGCCGGAAATCGTAGATAACGAAAAGGGACTCAAGGTGAAGTTTGAACTCATGAGCAGCCAGCTCAACGGACAGGAGAAGACTCTGGCTCTGGGCGGAAACGTATCCACCGACTTCGGAACCATTCCGGCACATAGCACCAGCTATGCACAGTGGTGGATCAAGAGCTCTTTGCTCGGACACTTCACCGATTACGACGTAACTGCCACCCATCTGACCAGTTATGGCAACAAGGACCTCTCGCTGCTCAACGATGTAACCATCCACGAGCTGATACGAAGCATCGACGTAACAAAGGGCGACAAGACCCTAAAGGGATTCATGACCAACGACATCGTGGATGCCGACGATACGCCTGATATGCTCTACCTATCAGACGGTGAAATAGAAAAGGTGAACGTGGCTGCTTCTTCAAGCATCACGAAGACATCCGATACGGAATACACCCTGACCATCACCCCATCTGAAGAAGGTTGGAACTATGGCAATCTGAGCGATCCTACCTATGGCGTATCTGCCCTTAAGAGCGTAACCCGCGCCAGCGACGGAAAGCAGATCAGCCTCCGCAACTTCTGGCAGACCGACCGCACGCTGCGCGACGGAAAGGATCCGCTCTATGAGAACAGAATCCATTTCGCCGACCAGTTTGATGGCAAGAATGCCGAAAGCTACATCCTCACCTTCGAGGCTACCCCTTCACTGATGCTCGAAGTAGCATCCATCGAAGGTGCTCCTGCCGAGGATGAAGTGGCTACCCAGCCGGTGAATACGCTGAAGGTGATGTTCAACAAGTACATCGACCCGGCTACTTTCACCAGTGAGGATATCCAGATTAATGTGCAGGGTAAGGAGCAGGACAGCCAGCTCGTGAAGATTTCTACCGAGGACAACAAGAACTTCGTTCTCGACCTGACCCAGCTGAATGCCAGTGCCGGCAACGGTTACTACACGCTTACCGTTCAGACATCGGGCATCACCGACAGTGAGGGCTTTGCAGGAAAGACCGGAAAGACGGCTAGCTGGACCCTGTTCGTGAACAGCCAGGTGAAACTTCTCACCTCCGTATATCCGGAAAATGCGGGAGAAGTAATCGGCAGAGTAGCCGGAAACGAAGTAGCCTACGGCACCACCATCCAGTTGGTAGCCAAGGCCAAGGAAGGCTATCAGTTTGCATCCTGGAGTCTGAACGGTGAAACCATCTCTACGAACGACACCATCAGCCAGGTGGCATTGGGCGATTTGACCATGGTGGCCAACTTCGAGAAGAAGACCTATCAGGTGAACATCGCAGAGAATTGCGAAGGTGGCAGCATCACCCAGACATACACCGGTGTTTATCATTACGGCGACCAGCTTGTGCTGAAGGCTGAGGCCGATGAAGACTACAGTTTCGCTCACTGGACCGTGAACGGAAAGCAGACCGAGGATGCTGAAACCCTGAGCCTCATCGTAGATAAGGATCTCACGGTAAGCGCCAGCTTCAAGCAGGAGCGCTACGAGCAGAACATCACGCTGATGAGAGGTTGGAACTGGATATCAAGTTATCTGGCCGATCCTATTTCGGCAAGCGACATTGCATCCAAGAGCAGTCAGATTATCAGCAGTTCTGAGGAGATAGAAAATCTGTTGCCAGCCCATACCTATAAGGTGAAGGCATCAACCAGCTTCATCAGCAAGAGCAAGGGCCGCCTGTTTGAGGCAAGCACCACCCCAGTGGGCATCAATGCCGGCTGGAACTGGCTGGGTTATCCACTGCGTGAAAACCAGGAGTTGGCATCTGCCATCAGCAATGCCAGCGAGGGCGACTACATCGTGGGTCAGACAGGATTTGCACAATTCTATGCCGGCACCTGGGAAGGAACGCTCAAGCAGCTCATCACCAACCAGGGTTATCTGTATAAGTCAGTGAAGCAGAACAACCTGGAGTTTGCCGAAGCTACCACTCCATCTCAGCTCTCTGATGAGGAGCAGCAGGATATGGAAGTAGATATCCGCAAATATCCAAGTACGATGAACATCATCGGCAAGCTGACTCAGAAGGATGCCGACATGACAGGCAGTGACTATCGTCTTTACGTGATGGTAGGAAACGAATGCCGTGGCATCAGCCAGCTGATAGACGGCAAGTACTACCTCACCATTTACGGTGAGAAGGACGAGAAGCTGAACATGGTGATAGAGAACCTGCAGACCCAGGAGTCTATCCTGGTACAGGATGCCTTGACATTCAAGGAGGATGTATTGGGCAGCCGCACGTCGCCATACGATTTCAACATCGACATCATGACGGGCATAGAGAATATTCTGGCTGATGGCAAGGAGTTGCGAATCTACAGCATCGACGGCTATCTGATTGACGCCCACGCCACCGTGAAGACGCTCAGGAAGTTGGTAAAGGGTGTATATATTATTAATGGAAAGAAATATGTGGTTTCAGAATAATATGTAGCGATAAGGAAATGTAGAGAAAATCACATTTCCGGATAAATGAAGAAATAGGGTGTGTCATCAAAGCATGGCACACCCTCTTTTTTGTTGCTTCATCGTTTTTCTTCATCGGATTACGCTGAGTTAACGGAACATTCTTGCTTCACGGATTACGCACGGAATTTAAACGGATTTGGCCTTACGGCCATTGGGCTAGCGCATCCGCATTCCAGCTTTAGGGGGTATCGCCGCCAGGCGCTCCGCAGGAAATGCTAACCCACTGGTTAGCATTTCCTCCCTATGTATCCCGCCAGGCGTCCTGCCGGATTTGAAATCCGGCATCAAAAAATGTCCTAACCTATTGATGCTCTGCGGATTTGGAATCCGCAGCAAAGGAGTATGTCTTTCTTTTTATTGGGGGATTACAAATCCCCCGGTTTTAATAGGTCGAACCTTTTTTTACGGCGGATTGCAAATCCGCCGGGACGCCTAGCGGGGGTTGCGAAAAACGACCCAACTTGGGCTGTTTAATTTCCGCTCTATCCATATAAAATCGCTTCTATTCCATCATTCTGCTGTTTTTCAGCCCTTTTATGCGTTATTTTCTCTAAAAAAACTACTTTTTATTTTCAAAACCTTGGCAGTTTCAACAAAAAAGCGTATATTTGCGGTCATATATCTATTTTACATAAACTTTAAGGCCTATGGAAATGAAATCATATCTCAAGGCCGAGCTTGCCCGAATGTATTTCCCCATGCTCGACGCACCATTAGCCATGCGACGCCTGCGCCGCTGGATTCACAACAACCCCGAGCTGGAAACGGCCCTGGCACAATGCCATGTGAGCAAGAATGCCGACTTTTTCAGCCGCAAACAGGTGAGCCTCATCGTAGAATACTTCGATGAGCCATGAAACACATGTTCAACTTTTAAATGTTTAAGACTATGAAAAATGAGAAAAATCCATCTACAGAGAATGGATCTTCCATCGGTAAAGAGATGGAATCTGAGATTCTGCGTTCTCTGATGCGCTCCTCCAAGTGGCACTATTGCTTCAACGCCTCCTGCTCAAAGGCGCAGGAATGCGCTGCCTTCTTATCCGGCAAGATTCTCATCCATGATGAGGCTTTCTGTAAGGAGCTGTTTTACGATGAAGTGGTACCCACCATCCGTCCTGATGCCCGATATGATGACCTGTCGGGCAGCAAGGGCAGCGAGAAAGAAGCAGGTTCCTTCTACCCATGCACCCAGTTCTGCCGTCCGTGCATGGAGCGTAAGGTATGGGGCTTCTCCCAGTTTTATGCTGAAGTAAAATACAACGACACCCTACCCCTGCGCCATCAGCTGATGTCACTCCTAGGCGGCAGAACCGCCTACTACCGTTTTCATCGTGGTGAAAAACTGCTCTCAGCAGAAATGCAAGCCTGCATTGCTGAGGTCTTCAAGAAGTGGGGATACAACGCCCCATCCTATGACTTCAGCAAGGAAGTTGCGGGCATAAATAAGGCATGAAAAAGGCATCAATAACGCACAGAAAAGGTATAAAATAGGGTATGAAAAACGGACCCAAATCATTCGTTTTTGATTCACCCTTAGAAACACTTTGTTTCTATATTAGAAACGCCTTGTTTCTATATAAGAAACGGAGTGTTTCTAATATTGAAACAAATTCCAGTTAAAATCGGGGCGTTTTGCATGTAAAAACGCCCCTGTTTTTTATATGATTTTCTGAATAATCATCTGTGCATTGGCATAGTTGTCCTTACGCAGATGATGCAGCATTTTATTGAAGAAATATGATATTGCCTGTGAGTTAGTGGCGTTCAGTAATTCTGATAATAAGTATCAAGGTACATTTGATGGCAACGGGAAGACCATCAGTAATCTCTACATCAATGCCACCTCTGTTAATACCGGTTTCTTCGGATATACTACTGATAATAAGTATCAAGAATCATGGTTCTTTTTGTTTTAAAATATCTTAAAATCTCGCTTTATGCTCAATGTTTATTTGGTCGTATGTGTAAAAAAGTGTAGCTTTGCAGAAGATCAAAATTAAAGAAGATATGCTGCAAAATATCATATGCTACCTTGTATAATCCGTCTTTACGTCATCATTGACTATTTGCTTTTGAGTTTGCTTGACACGACTCTTCAAATGACCAAGATTATATCTTGCTGAAATCACAAATGATGCCTGGTAGTTACGACCCATACCTTTGTACTGGTAACCGTTTGATTCCGTGAAACTTGTCCATCTGTAATGAATGGGAAGAAAGCTATAGGCAGAAGCCATCAGCGTAAGACGATTGCCAAGTACTTTCTTCGTGAGGCTCAAACCATATTCATATCCCTCAGAACCATAACCCTGGAGCATAACATACTTGGTATGGTAGTTTCCCTCCAGTTCAAGATAGTAATCCTTGGGGAGCTCATATTCTGCCATACAACGCAACCTGCCAAACCATCCCTTATGCCATTGCCCTATTCTTTGAGCGGAGTACTGGACATAGGCCAAAGATGTGACTGTGCGGAAAAAGAATCCGCCAAAACGCTTACGCAATGACAGTTCGAGATTGGTATTGTTCTTATGACCTATATTATCCTTCGTAGTGTGCAATACGCTACCAGCAAGATAGCTATAGCCCAGGAGAAGCCGGTCGGAATATTGATGCGCCAACGACATGCTCAAATACCAGGCATCACCACTTCCCATCCTGAAAGCAGTGGTTAAAGATATGTCCTGATTCCTCTGCGGCTTCAAGCCTGGATTTCCATAGCTCAACTCATTGACGGTGCTACTGTCAACATAGGGATCTAAAGCAAAAATATTGGGACGAGATACAGACATCGCATACCCTAAGGATAAGGTTCCCCTATCCGACAGGATATAGGAAATACCCATGCTGGGAAGAAAATCACAAAAACTCACCTTGTAGGTATAACCTTTGTCTGCCTTGGCCAACTTCTCCCAGTCATTTTCGTACTGAAGACCAGCTGAAATCCGCCATTTACGATCATTGTATGTATAGCCCAAACTGGACTGCAGAAAATTCTGAGTGCGCTTGCAAAGACTTACTCCCGTATTATCCCGATAATATCCAAGTCCTATCGGGGAGTATTTTTCCTCATTATCGTCATGATCCAAGCGCAGCAAGCCCTTGAGACCGAAGACAAACAAATGATGCTTTCCTACACGCCTATTGTATTCCAACTCGCATGTATGCCAGTCTTCTCCACTACTGGTCATGAGAAGACAATCCATCAAGCCAGAAATAGAGTTGGCACATCCTGCTACAGAATCAAGGTCCTGATAGCAAATTTCTTTCTTTTCCATATAAGGACGGCCATAATAATTGTATCCCACAAAAAACTTTCCTCCTTCACCTCCTGGTCCGAATACCCGTTCATAGTTCAGCGAGGCCTGGTACTCTGGCGACTTAAGCCTATGATTCAGCTGCTTTACATAAGAATAGCTGGGAGAATTATCAGCCTGGGTTACCTGAACATCATAACGGGAAGACGAATGCATATTGTTACGCAAAAAAATCCGGGCATAGGCTGACAACAAACTATGATCATCTACATCATAGCTCGCAGACAGCTCCATATTATGATCCTTGGAACTGGTTCCACCTATTTTGCCTTCTGTTATACTCATGTGGTCAACGAGAACTTCGTGACGCAACTCTTCCGAACGAGACGTTGAGGAATGTCCAAACATGTCGTTAAAGGAATAGCAACCGGAAAAACGGATACGTTTTATCTTAGATGTTCCCCAAATGGAGCCAAACAAACTGCTGTCGGTTCCCTTTCCATGCATGGTGAGCATATAACCTTCCAGTCTGCCTTTGGTTGTAATATTCAAGACCACGGCATCATTTCCATACTGTAAGTCGGGATGTGTTACAAGTTCCACCTTCTTTACGTATTTTGAATTCAAGGCACTAAGCAGCTCTATAGGATTATTGACCAACGGATCTCGCAGACCATTTAGCTTATATACTATCTTCCTATTATCGTCCGCCGAAATTTCACCTTTCCTGCTGACGATAAGCCCCGGCATCTTTCTCAAAGTCTCAATCATGTTTTCCTTCATGGCACTGCTGTCTGCATCGACATGGTAAATGATTCTGTCTGTTTTCATTTGAACCAACTGCCCTCTCACGATCACGTCTTTCAACATCACATCAGGAATCATTCTGGAAGTATCGCAAGATGCCTCCGCCAGCATTCCCTCCCGGCTTTCATAACTGATGCGGGGCATAGAACCATGAGCTTGGGAATAGCATCCCCAAGCAAGCAAGTACATCACGAGTAAAAGTATCTTCGTATTCATCTTGAACCCATTTAATTGTTTATCTCTGCAAATATACGCCAAATGTGTGAAACTACCATAGAAATTCTGATTTTTAACACTCTCAATCTCATCGCCTGTAGATAAATGGGGCGAGATGATAAAGACAATAAGTGGCGTGCATGTGCGCTTGACCAAAGAACAGGCTGCTGCTCTTGCCGAAATTCATAAGTTCTCAGGCATTCCTACCTATTTTGTTGTAAATAAGGAAGGAAAGATAACCTATCAGAAGACAAGCTTTCCTGGAGTGGAAACGTTAAGGGAGCAACTGGTATCTGCCATGCGTTAACGTTCGGTCCCGAACAGTTGAGATACCGTTTATGTATGGTTGAAATTGCCCTTTCAGGCAGCTCCAACCATACAGGTAGAAAAACTTCCCTTTAAAACTTATATATAGGTAAAATCCTGACCTTATATCCATTTTTCTCAATTACCCTTTCCTCCCTCATCGTGACAATGATTAGATTGGAGCATTTGAGTTCTCCGGCACATTCTATGATGCTATCTACCTCACGCTTGAGTGTCCGTTCGGAAGAAAGATCATAACATACCTGAATGAGACTCTCTACATGGGTACCTTGCCTGGTCACAAAATCCGTCTCCTTATCATTACGGGAACGGTAATAGAAAAGAGAGGTTTCCGTATGATATCCCCTGCGAACCAACTCGATAAAGACCTGATTTTCCAGTAACCTGCCCAAGTTCTCACTCACGCTAAAAGCCTTGGCTTCTACAAAACCATTATCAACCACATATACTTTTTGGGGAGCTTTCTTCATCAGTTTCAGTTTGTTGCTGTAACGCGGCAGATAATATAAGAGATAGGGCTCTCTTAAATACCCCATAAATTTCTTGGTTGTAGCTACGCTGGAAAATCCAAGTTCTTCTGACAGTTCATTGGCACTGAAAGGATTGCAGAAATTAGATACCAGATACATGGCCAAGTTATTTAAGTCCTCTACATTACGCACTCTATGACGCTTGGCGATGTCTTTCCAGATGATGGAATCAAAAAGAGTGGAAAGATAGTTTTGAGTCAGACCTCTTGCTGCTACTGTCTCCGGATAGCCACCATGGTGCAGATAGTCTGCCATAAGCGAGAAGTCGGATGCGCTATCTTTCATATCTGATACTTCTGCAAGACTTCTGTGATTCCAGATGAAGAATTCAGAAAGACTGAAAGGCAGCATCTCTATCTGAATATATCTACCTGTAAGCAATGTTGCCATTTCGCTACTCAGCAGTTTGGCGTTACTTCCCGTAATAACCATGTTGATTCCCATGCGGTAAAGCTTGGAGACCCACAAATCCCAGCCATCCATATTTTGAACCTCATCAAGTAGAAGAAACTCGAAGTCGGGATAAACGGCAAGCAGAGTTTCCCAAACCAAATCATCGTCCCAGGCATTCAGTAACTTTCCGTCATCAAAATTCAAATAGGCAAAGTTCCTGCCCTTCAACATCAGCAAAGCCTCTGTTGACTTACCTGTTCTTCTTGGCCCTGTTATCAACTTGATTTGCTTACTTGCCAAAAGCTCGTCCACATCATACTTGGTATGACGTGTAAGATAAGGACGGGAAAGCAGAATATCCCGTTCCTTTTTCTGGTTATTGATTATTGTTCTCATTTCTCTTCCGTCGCATTGATTAAACCGGGGGCAAAGATACGAAAAATATTCAAAATCTCGTCCGTATTGAATAAAAAAGTACTGATTTTATTCAATACGATGAACAAAATGAATAAAAACTATACTTTATATTGGTATTTGAAGCTTGAATGTACCGTAGAATCTTGCAGAACTACAGAACTTTCTGCGAAAAAATAATCCCTATGCATGCCAGGTAAGACCATTTGAGAACCAGCGTATGAAATGAATTTCGTATCTTTGCACCGTCAATCAGAATGATGGACTTCGCCCGCGTAAAAAACGGACGGACCTTGTTAACTTTAAATCTAATAGGAGACACAACTATGATTCTTTTCAAGATTCTGAAGAACATGAACAAAGAGATGAAGGAGGCATACGGAAAGTACTATGCCTACCCAGTGATTACCAAGACCGTAGATATCGACGGACTCGCTAAGCAGATGGCTGCCTACAACACTGGCTTCTCGGAGGGACAGGTGAAGGGTATGCTCGCCGATATGGTGAAGCGTATCAAAGAGAACATCACCAACGGTTTTGCCGTGAAGATAGACGACCTCGCTATCTTTACCTGCGGCATCGTGAACAAGGAGGGCGCTACAGACAAGGCGAAGTTCTCCGTAGCTGCCAACATCGAGAGCATCAAGCTCCGCGCTCGTGCCACCGGCGAGCTGACCCGAGCTAACCTCAACCGAGAGGCTTCGCTCATGGATATCGAGAAGCTTGCCAATCTTTCAGGCGCAGGCACTGAGAATGGCACTCCGGGCGATACTCCAGGCGGTACCACAGACCCTGGTGACAAGAAGGATGAGGAGAACAAGAACCCTGGCGGCACCGGAAGCGAGGGCACGGGTAGCGAAGGTACCGGAAGCGAGGGCTCTGGCAGCGACTCCGGGAACGTAAGTCTGTAAAAGCAGATGAAACTATAGCCTATTTCGTTACACTGAAAAAAGAATGAAACACTACCATGGAAACACCTAAGAAAATCACATGGGTCAGCATCCTCTATGCCGTGATACAGGCACTTGTGGCTGCTCTTACCGCTCTCGGCGTAAGCTCCTGCACACAAATCCAGATGTGATGCCCGGCACCCCATGAAATCATCTAAAAAATGTAATGCTATGATCAAAGACTCTTATCCTATGAACATCGGTGGTGAGCTGATAAGAAATGAACTGAAGCTGCTCACACGAATAGAACAGGGAAACCTGATGGGGGGAAGCAACTCCGTAAGATTCCTCGTTCTGCACTGTTCTGCCACGAGATGTAACCAGAGTTACACCGTGGAACAGATGAAGAAGGACCACAAGTCACGCGGATTCATGACCATCGGCTATCACTTCTATATCCGTCGTGATGGTACGATGACGCAGCACCGCAGACTGCTGGAGGTGGGGGCGCACGCTCGCCCATACAACCGATGCTCCATAGGCATCTGCTATGAGGGAGGACTGGACGAGAACGGCAAACCTGCCAATACGCTCACCAGGGAACAGTATGACCGACTGCATGACCTTTTCTACATTCTGCATCAGCTCTTCCCGATGGCGAAGATAGTGGGCCATCGCGATTTGCCTGGCACTACGCCAAAAGACTGTCCTTGCCTGGATGCAGCAAAACTGTTTGGAGACATTGATTCATAAGGAACTCCGGAAAGAGACTCCAGAAACAGACTCCGGAAACGGAAGACTCGGAAAAGAAGAGGGTGTGCTATAATGATTCATGACGCACCCTTTTCTTTTGCCGTTTATCTCTCTTCCTCATTTACCGTTTATACCTCTTTTTCATTTATCGTTTATACCTCTTTTTCTACACTTTAATCCTAAAAAAGCTGACAATTCGCACCAAAACTTCTTTATTTTATAAATTCTTGTGAACAAACATACGATTTTATTGTCTTTTTATAAGATAAATGAAAAATTATCATTATCTTTGTAATCGGTTTAAAACATATATTATACAATATGAATAATTACAAGTACATCAAAGCAAAGGTTTTACGAGTAGATGAGGAAGAACACAAGTTCGTCATCGAAGTGGAAAACAGAATCTACAAGGTAGCACAGATTGACTTCCAGAGAAGGCAACCCGCCCCTGAAAGGCTCAACTGTGTGATGATTACCACCCACCTGGGAAAGGTTTTCAT